>Ga0179593_1688756_pt1 | contig 14663 bp, 16 predicted proteins | sample CZODoug2_1_08_16_FD_185931 | JGI IMG/M metagenome (GOLD analysis project Ga0179593, IMG submission 185931) | Vadose zone soil fungal communities from Angelo Coast Range Reserve, California, USA - CZODoug2_1_08_16fungal (PacBio error correction) | ecosystem: Environmental > Terrestrial > Soil >...
GCCGATGAAGGGGGAGCGGCGCAGGGGGGGGGAAAGTTTTTCCCTTATGGTGACGCACCCAGCGGGGGGGGGGGGGAATCTTAAAAAGGAGCGCGATTGACGGGAAAACAAACCAAAATCGAGGAAAAGGCCTGGTGTGAAAAGGGAAGTCCAGGGGGAAAATCCTCAGGGGAAGAAGTTCGAAGGAAAAAAGAAAACGATCTCCCTTCAGGGGAAAGGGAGCCCAACAAGGGAAGGGGGTGAAGATCTTTCTGGGGTTCACACCCAGTAGCGGCCGCCGTAAATGGAGAAGGGCAGATAAAAGGGAAATCACCTCTGTGATGGAATTCACTTCGGGGAAGAGTATTACTCAAAGAAAAAAACATCTTAGATCGTTTACGTCTTTCCGGGGGTCTCTACACAAGGTCCCCCTGAAATAAAGTTTCCAAAGAATTGTCCGGGGAGGAACCTTAGCAAAAGACGACCGAGCAATTGACAGCTCCAGTTCACAGGGGAAAGAAATCACACTCCTCAAGAACTTCTTCTCTACGGGAGAAAAGATACACGCGGCCTATGAGACTAAAGTTCATTGAACAGAAGACCTTCAAATACGTTCTAGGGAAAAAGAAGAAGCCCATGATCGAGCAGGTTAACTCCCTCAGAGGCCTGTAAAGGGCTTAACACTATTTCCGCTCGAGGACATCTTTGGATGACTCTCAAGGTCCCATCAATAGAGACGGGGGAAAAATTCTTAGGGATATCCAACTATGACGAGAGAAGGACGACTCTTAAAAAAAAAGAAACCCTTAAAGAGGAGAGAAAGTCTCGGAAAGAAATAAGCGCCTTCCATTGGGACTACTAAAATCATCGGAGAGTGTACAAGGAATTACGCCGTTGTACATCGAGCAGGTGCCCATTGAAAAACGACTACTTCCTGGGAAGAGGATTTTAGGAAAGGAATTGGTAAGTCTATCTACGGGGGGCTGTGAAATCAGGGACGTTCTTCGGGAAACGCGGTCAGGGGGGAAAGGGGAAGGGGACCTTGAAAACCTTTTCACCAAGGAAAAGGGGTCGAGCCGGGGGCATTTAGAGACTTGGGAGCCCTTAGACTCCCCAGACTCGGACTGGTCTGAAGGAAAACCAGGGGAGTGACATTCCGGAAGAATGGTCTCGACGCCAAAATAGCACAGAACACCCTTCCTCTATTCGAGGGGGAGAGGACTACCAATTGTCGCAGGGAGGAGAGGACGAAAAATCAAAAAAGGGGCGTAGACAAGGAACAGGAGGGAGCAGCACGTCCTGACTTCATAGAAGAAAAGAAAGACGACCTGACTGGCCTGACTCATTGGGGGGGGATAGAAGGGACCCGAGGCAATCCACAGGGTTCAAAGAAGGAGGCCGGGGCGGGGGGGGATGCCTTGACTAGGAGCAAAAGCTGCGGCCACTCCGGACGAGGGGAGAAAAAAGAAGCGTAAATCGGGGAGATGCCCGTAGCAGGAAAGCATCTGCAAGCGCCTCGCCCCCAAAGACCTACCTTTCTTCAGGAAAGGGAAATCCGAAAAACGAAAAGAAGGAAAGAGAACAGGTATCGAGAAGAGGAAAGGGGGGCTCAAAAGGACTATCTTCTGGGGGGCGGGTGGAAGGAAAGGGAGGGGATTAATTGGAGGGGCCCCGGAAAGGAAAAAATAGGGATTGTGTTCTGAAACGTAGAAAAGGAAAACTGCGCCGGAAAGGAGAAAAAAGGAAAGGGAGCCAGAAAAGGAAATACCCGTAATCCGGATTGGGCAGGAAAAAAAGACTTGTGAGGAGTCATCAACTTGGAGAGGGACCGAGGATGGAGAAGGGGGGAAGATCCTTCAACTTCCCTGAAAACGGCGACGACCTCGCTGAGGGCAATGGAGGGACGATGGCTTCGGGACTGACGGGAAGGGGGATATTGGAACGTCTTCAGGGGGACGGCGTGAGGAGGAAAAAAGGAAGGAACCAGTATCGAATCCGGGAACGAGCGGAAAAAAACCCCGAACCAAAAAAAAAAAATTCGTTCTCCTAAAGGGAGGACCCGCTCTGCCGGCCAGGGCAACCGTCCGAACACAGCCTTTAAGACTCTATCCGTGAGGACCGACGAAAAGAAAAAACGAACCTGACACTTGCCTTCAAACCTCTGAAAAATACGAAACCTTGATAGGGACAAGTTAGCAGCGCCCCGGAACGCTCTTTTGAGACTCCCGAGGGGTTCGTAAGGGCTTACAAGAATAGCAAATTCCGATTCTCTGAAAGAAGGGCTTTCTGAGTCTCTGAGACAGAAACTTTATTAAGAGCGGGGGAAGACAGTACTAGCTGTCTATCTCCCCAAAAGTCTCTTCGGCCAGAAGTATAACTAGGCCGGTAGACAAGCTGAGGGGCTCTGAAAGTTGCGGAAGGGTTCGGCACTCACCAAATTTCATGGCGTGGCTGCTCCAAAGAACCTTCCTGGAAGCTTATCTCGAGGAATAATGCATTCAGTTTTTAGGCGGAAGATTCGTCACCGGGGGTCCCTATCTTTCAGGTAAAAAAAAAAAGAACGGAAAGAGAGGGAGAAGGGAAGAGTCGCCTCGTCCTCGGTGGGGGAGGACCAGCAGGTCACCCTTATTCAAGAGGAATTCGTAGGGAGGGGAACGGGCAGGGCCGGTATCATTACCGAGGGGGGGACGACGTGAAAAGCTCTTCAAGACTCGATCCAAGTATAGCCAAGGGGGGGGGGGGGGGGGGGGGGGGGGGGGGGGGGGGGGGGGGGGGGGGGGGGGGGGGGGGGTGGTTATCCACTTCCCCAAATTTAATTAATCATTCTTCTTTTTCTAGTAGAAAATTTCTTTTGCAGAGAATGAACGTGACCCTTGGTCCTACAGATGGAAAATCGCAAAAAAAGCTTTTTTTTCAAAAAAAAAGAAAGGTCAAAAGGGGGGAAGAGGATGTGGCTGGACGCCCCGAGTCCCCGCCAACAAGAAAAAGAGAAGGAACTTACTCGAAAGAATCCTCCCTCCTTAACGAAAGGAGGAAGACGGGAAAGAAGTAGCTCACCAAAACCAAGTTATGAAGTTTAAAACATAGAAGAAAGAAAGAGGGGGCAACTTTGTAAAGGACCCAGGGAGAAATGTCAGGGGCGGCGTTCGTTTGAAAGAAAAGTAGGAAGGACGTCATTGCGTCCTCCGGCAGGAGGGACGTGGGACTCGGAGACAACCATCCAATAAACGGATAGGGAAAGAACAAAAGACTCTCTGTCACGTCGGGGGCGTCGCAAAAGATCCTTTTTCAAGGGAGAGAGGTTTAGCGACAAAGACCAATCCAAACCAGGTCTCATACCACGAAAGCTCCAAGCTCATGAAGAGGAGACCTTGCCCTTTCAAGGAAAGAGGGCGGTAACCGTAAAAGCGCGTTCGGGGAAATCTCTTGAGGGCAAGAAGAGGGTCAAGCCAAATACCAAAATGCAGGACAGAAAAGAGAAAAAAGGAAATGAACTCTGTTCCAAAAGCCGGTGAAGGGAAACCTCATCATGAGAATGGCGCAACAACCGAGGGGAATAGTTTCTAAATCCTCCCATGGGAATAAGACCGGAAAGGGCGTTAAGCGGCCCCGGATCTACATTTCGGCCCAGGTGAGAATTGGGAGGCCCCGAAAGTCGTAAAGAAAGAGAGTTAAGCAAGAAGGTCTACGGAGGGGGGGGTTCTCAAATTTTCTCATAAGGAAAGAACCTTTTGGGAGTCAGAAACTTCCTCACGAAAAATGGGGGAAGCTTTACTGTTTGTACGTACGTTGTGTTGTTAGATATTTTTTTGGTTTTCGGGACTTTTCGGGGGGGGAAAATTTTGGGAGAGGTCCGTACCTGAGGGTGGTCTCAACACGGGTTTCTATGAAAGGAGACTTCCGGGGGGTCCTAAGGGAGATGTCTCGTGTTATCGATTGTTACCTACCTCTTTTCCTCTAAGGGTACGCTACGGCGGCGGAAGGGGAGCGATTGTGGTTGTTGGGCTTCGGAAATTGGAAAATTCCTTTCGAACCCGGACTCAACTTCACTAAAGTGGGATCTCCCCCGAACGGCTTCTCTGATAGGACCTATCAAGAGTCGTAGTCCGGTCGGTCCGGCTTTCCTTGGAAGGAAAAACGTGAGAAACCACGTTTCAAGGGTCGAAAGGGGGAGAAGGGCGAGAGCAGAATCACCAGACCGGCGTGGGGATTGGGCGGCAGAAGGAAGGAAAAAAAAGTTCTCTCCGAAAAGGAGAAACGCGGGAAAAGGGGCCCGCAAATGGTCCGATTTGCGTTGGGGGGAGGCCTTTGAGGGGGAGGGGTCACGACGCTTCACCCCTAACGGTGGGGGTGTCTATCCTGGTGGGTGTGGTTTGTTCACTCCAGGGTAGGCTCCGCTGCCAGCACCCCTCCTCAACCCCGACGCAATTCAGCAAAAAACACAAAGAAAAAGAAGACTCCTGGACGAATGAGGGACCACTACGGAAAATACGCGAGAGTCCCGGAAGTCCCGGAAGCCCTTAATTAGGGGAATCGATGGAAGCAGATCCCCGGCGAGCGAGGCAACGTTGCGTTGGCCAAGGGTTGATTCCCAAGAAAAAACTCTCCAGGCCAGCGACCCTACACAAAAAGAGAACCCCCCAGGCCGGATGCAGGGGTCCTAACGCTTTGTCTGGGACCGACAGGAGGGGGAGCCTCGTCGCAGTAAAAAAAAGAAAGAAAACCTCTCAAAGGCTTCCACTATTTTAACGAAACCGAAATCGGAGGTCCTTGGAAAGAGGGCATCCCGAAGGGCGGCATAACCCCACCCTCGGAAATATACACACCAAACCGCCCGAAGACGGACAGTTGTCACTATTCGCTCTTGGGGAACCAAAAAAACCCTGCGGATCATAAGAGGTCGTTTAGCCTTTTTACGTAAAAAAAGGCACACGGAGGGTGAGCGCCGCAGTGGGGGGAAACCGAGAAAAACGACCAAGAAAGATTAAGGCTACTTTGACAGCCTGGTGTTGATAAGGTGACCATTAAAGTTGGGGGGAAAGGTTTCTCCTCTCGCCAAACGATAAATTTTCCCAAATGGGATCCCCCAAACCGGCCGGGACCCCCCAAAAAAACGGCCCCCATCCCAAGGGGGGGCTAATCTTCTAACCCGGGGGCCCTCAGGGTAAGGTTAATATAGACTCCACAAATGAGACATAACCATTCCTTTCTGAAAAGAGGGGGGAAGTCCTTTTTTCCAGGGGATTAGTAGTGATTTGGTAGGAAATAACCTTAATCAAAAAAAAAAGACGAAAGTAATTATATCGCGACCGAAAACAAGGGAAGCCGTCTCATGGAGAGGCACTCACGGGAAACGGTTTTTACGGGCGTGTTCCCGGGAAAGGGCCCCACTCTGAAAAAAGGAGGAGTCTAAAAATTGGAAGTGTGGCTCAAGGCGGCAAAGAAACCCTCCCTTGAGACGGACAAAAAACCCTGGGTTTTCCCTAACCAAAATAATTAAGACTCCAGGAAGATGGGTGGCTATAAACCTTTCCAGGACCCAATACCGGGAATTTAAAGAAGGGAAGCTTCGCAGGACTTCTAAGCCAATCGGAGTCCTTCCAAGGTTTCAAAAGTCATCACACATCAGGAACAAGTTACACTTAAGGAACCCTCCTTCTCGCTTTTCCCTGCCCACGCTTTTAAAAAGATCCCACGAGAAGCATCGAGGGAACTGAGAAAAAAAAAGGAGAACTTTCCAAGCAGTCGGGGAGGAAGAAAATGAAGGCACTTTGCTCAGTCCAACTCAGAAAAGGAGTCCCCTTAATTATCGGGCGAGAGTATCTTCACAGAATGCGAGCAGTACAGGGGGCTATACGTGTGAATGTGCATTTCCGCGGGTCCGAAAAGAGCCTCCAAAAAAAAAAACCAAAAATAGACGGGATCATATTAAAAATGGTTCCTTCTATAAAGTTTAGACAATCCTCCGACTTGCACCTCTTGGGAGTTTCTGATGTATTTCCTCGAACCGTGCAGCGTATCCCTTTGTATAAAAAACCTTCCAGGGAAAGTAGGGAGAAGCGCTCCGCTATCTCAGAAGTCACCAATTTTATCCTCCAAAGAAACAGGGCACCTTCTGGAGACGGGGGGATCGGTAAGGGTATGTGCCTAGAGATAGGCCGACGGGGGACGTAGGTGGGGAACGGGCAGGAGGAGTCTCTCCTCGGAGGCTTTTATCCCGGATGAGCTCCCGGCATTATGCCAGTCTCTCGACCAGCAAACAGGGCTATACAGAAGGGAGTCCCCGGGCCCGGGTTTAAACATGCTTGAAAGCTTTTTTACCGAGAGGGGTTGAGGGGTAAGATGCTTGCACGTTCTAAAAAAAAAACTTTTCGAGGCCCAAAAGGGAGAGGGGTCAAATGTGTCCACCCCGTTGGGACGAGACTAAATACGCAGACAGCCCTTTGGGGACCGCGGGGCGTGGGAAAAAACTTCCTAGGACTTTGGGAAAAAATCCAGGAGGAGTATTATATTGAGCAAAAAATCGGTTTTAAAGGTTCCTATTAAGGGGACTGCCCGGGAAAACCGTGTTCGTTGGGGTCCTACAATCTCTTCGAGGTCCAAGAGGGAGAACGAAACGGATCCTGAAAAGCTCTCAGGTCCCTTCGAGGGCGGAGCGGGGACCGGTGGGTGACCCCTTTGTCCTCGAAAATAAGCTGGAGAATACCGGAGGGGGGGGCTATCGGGTGGGAACTCCAACTCTAATGGGGGGAGAATCCAGAAAGCAAGAGGGGGTGATGTTGGTAATCCCTCACAAGGAACGCGAACTGCTCCAAATCGTTCATTCGTGGGGGGGAGGAAATTCGTGTCTGTGGTAAGAGGTCTTGATAAGAGACCTTTGACCGGCGCTAAAAAAAACCTCACTATTACAAAGGAATTTTCTACACCGGCTAAACAGAACTAAGGGGCAAAAAAAAAAAAGTTTCTTAAAGCTCTCTCAGGAAGAAACTTAAACGGGATTAGGGAAAATATATAGATGGGGGATGCCACTGGGGCCGTAAGAAAAAAGGTTGTCGAAAAAATAGAAGAGGTAAACTGGTTATTTCTCGCTTTCCCGTAATCGTGCATCAAGGGAAACCCTAGAAAGAAAACCACTCGGAGGGGAAAGGGGGGCAAAGTCTTTGCTCAATGTGCGAGAACTTTATCTGAAAAAAAAAACGTGCTTATCTTTAGGAAAAGGGAGGCTTGTCGGTGCAAAGAGACAAATCTCTCCCCAACTCTCCCGGTGGGGCGGAAAAGAAAAAGGGACCAAAAAGGACACCGCTCCGAAGAAAACGTTGCCGGCGATCCGGAAAAAAAAAAAGAAATCTCCTGAAAAGAAAAGGGGAGGGGAACCGTCCGGTCGCGAGAGCTGACGTGCACTCCAGGAAAAAACAAGTCCCGCCACCTCTTAGAACCCGAGCAAGGCAGGCGAGCTCCATCGTTTTCAAGGGGGGAGGCCAACTTCCAGAAAAGATGACAACAGGAGGGAATCACGTGGGACAGAGGACGGGTATTCTTCGGAAACGGGCCCCAAGGAAGGGGGGAAAAAGTCGTCTTCCTCGCGAATCCGTAAGAAAGGGAAGAGGAAAGAGAAGTCTGCAAATCTTTCAAACCAGGAAGAAGAGGGCAAAAGATAGAGAAGGAAAAAGGCGTTCTCAGAAGGAGGGAGCCCACAGACGGGGGAAGAGGGTGAAGACTACTACTTCCCGATGGGGAAAATTCCTCCAGGAAAGGGCTCGGGGAAAACCCCCCGCAGGAAAAAAATTGGTCCTTTCTAAAAAAAAAAAGACACACGCAAAAAAAAGGGCGGGAATCTTTGCCCCCCTCTTTGACCGCGCGGGAACCTCTCATCCTCCGAAAAAGAGCGAGTCCCCTATCCTAAGGGGGGGAAAAGTAAACTAACGAGGAAAGGGGGAAAGAGGACTTCCAGCATAAAAAAAAAAAAAAAACCTTCTTGGAACTCAAAAAAGTGATACAGATTCTAAAAATTGTCCTAGAAAAAAAAAAAGTTCCTGGGAAATCGAGCAAAAGGGCCTTGCCCGTCCAAGACTACGAACTTGAATAAAACTAACGAATGATGAGAAAAAAGAGCGGGGGAAGTAACCAACCGATCCCTACTTTCGTGAAAATTAAAAGACTGCGGGGAGTAGTTACTTCGGCATGGGATCTGGAAAAGAAAAACCCAGGGGGGGGGGTCTAGCCCGGGCGCAGATGATCTGGGTGGGGGCGCAAACTTTTTTCACTAAAAGAAACCCCAAGGAGTTGGGGATTAAATTCCCTGTGGAGGGCACCCGTCTTTAAAAGAAACGCCGAATGAAGGCCTACCTTCGAGCAAATTTTCCAGAACCTTGAAAGTTCGAGGGGGGAGGGCACTGCCCCACGGAGAAGTTTAGACCTCTATTTCGAATCGGGGGGCTTGCATGGGAGACAGAAAATCCTTAGAAGGCAAGACGGAAAAAGTCAGTAGGGACTTAACTCGTACGACCGACGGAAAAAATATGGTAAGGGGCTTCCCTAGAGTCCCCGTAGAGGGGGGTGGGTAGAGAGTAGGGGTTGGTTAAAGGAGCACGGAAGGGGGCGCGCCCAATCTCGGGGAAAAAGGCCGGAGAAAAGACTAAGGAATATTCCACCGTGCCGTCTCTCCGAAGCATTGCGAAGGAGGGGGGACTAAGGGAAAAAAGAACCCCCCGGGACTGCTAAAAAAAGGGCTTGGGGCCGGTACAATTACGAGAGACCGTTGGAAAAAAAAAACCGCATTTTAATCAAAAGGGGGCGAAAGTGGCTAAAAGAGACTTCTATCAGGCTTGGGGGGACCGCGGGTGCCTACTAGCGGGGGAGGAAGCACGGAAAAGAATTTCGTTGGGTCTAAATCGTATCGGACAAACTACTGCTCCAAGGTCTGAAATAGACCAAACGCGAACAGGATTGGTGTCGGGTTAAAAAAGAAAAAACGGCTTGGGGAAAGCTTAATCATCTTCAGGAAAGTGTGCGGAAGAGGGGTTTCCATTGGGGGGGGGATCGCGCAATCTCAAGGCCCCTTAAAAAAGAGGGAAAGAAAAAAACGCGTCCTTCGTCAAAAAAGGGCGTCCGAGGAGAGGGTAAATCTGGGGTCGGGATAGTGAGGGCAAGGCCGGAGAAGAGGGGGGGGACGTCGTGAAAAACCCCGGAAGAAAGGTTGTCTCTACAAAAGCTCGGGAAAAAACCTCTCAAAAAAAGGGCCCCGGGAGGGGAGGGGATACAGGGGGCTTAGAACCTTCGCGGAAACCCGTCCGAAAAAAAAAGCCCCCCTCAAAAATAACTTAATCGCCTCAGGAGGACAAGACTATTGGGAACACTACTAAACGACCGTGTCCCCAGGAAAAAAAGCCTCACTTTCAGGGAAAAAAGCCGGCGAAAGGACGAAAGGGAGGCAAAAATATTCCGGGGGAGAAAGCCTCTACGCCAAAAGACCTTAAGGCGCCCCTGGGGGGAGAAGTGTGGGGACCGGAGTCGTAATCATGACCAATCTCGACAATGAACGTGCTTAACTATATGAAGCGCAAGGCGCCGAAGAGGAAAGGTCTTCGCTATCCCAAGAGGACTGTGAAGAACGTCCCTGGAACTTTTAACCTAGACGGGGGGTAGCCTCGATCACCTCAAGGAAGTCGGAAAAAAACCGTTTCAATTTAGAGAAAAAGGACACGGCGAACCTGCCGTAGAAAGAGGATTCGGGAGAAACGGCTTTCCGGAAGGAACTTCGGGAAGGGGGGCTTCGTCGGGGGGCCGGGAAACGCAGGAAAGGACGTTCTCTCCAAGGGAGAAAAGAAAGTCACTGGTGTTAGCAAAACAGTTATTGAGTCCCCTTCCAAAAAGGGATGCCCTCCGGGGGTCCATTCTTGGAGGGGAAAAAAAAAAAGAGATGCCAGGGAAAAGGAGGTCATGTTTACCTCGTCGGGACGACCTTTTAACCTTGCTATCCCTAACAAGAATAAGCAGAGAGAAAAAGCCGGCCAAACGCTGGAATTAATCGCTAAGCTTCCTCGGGGGGAGAGCAAAGGTGGGGAGGGGGATTTGTTTCACTCCAAGAAAAAAAAACATCGATGAAGACGCAAAGGGGCAAAAAAAATCATCCACTACGCCGCCCGGTGGGGGGAAAAGGTGAAGAGGTTGGAGGAAGATTCCTTTTTTCGGAAAAACAGCCAACCGCCCTGCAAAAAAAAAAGAATGGGGGAAAGAACGGGCGCTGTGGAACGCCCTCTCCGGCCAAGGGACGAGCGATCAAAACACGAGAATCTCCTCGCAAAAGGGAGGAGGAAAGGAAGAGGAAGGTTTTCAAACTCGTGCACGGGGGACGGCCTGAGAAAAAAGCCGGGCGCGCTTTGCTGGGAAGGAGGGAGTCACGTCATGCGCTAAGGTGGGGAAGGGGGAAAACTCGGCGTTTCCGCCCAAAGCAGGAGTTAAACCGGAAAAAAAAGGAGGAACAAACCGGGACGTCGAGCTGGGTGGGGAAGAGCGGACTTATCTAGGCCGGGGTTTTGAACGGGGGGGAAAGCCGGGGAAAAACGCCAACCTGCTCGTCCGAAGCGCGGGCTCTACCCGAAGAAGACCCCGGAGGGAAAGGGCCGGCCTGCTGGAAAACGTACGCCAAGATTCGGAAAAAAAAGGAAAGACGCACGCGCGGGAACTCCGGGAAGCAAAAAGATGGTGGGGTCCCACGACCCAAAGCAGCATGCGAAAAAAAAAAAGCCTTCCGCAAAACACATCCCGGGTGACCTCCCCTCAATAAGGGGGGTCTCACCCCCACACCTAGGAAGGGGGGAAAGGGCCTATACCGTGGGGGGGGGGCCTCCTGAGGGAGGGGCCCCTTCGAAAAAAGGGACATTTGAAGGCACGTCCGAAAACAGGTCAGTACTACTAATAAAGAGAGACAAAGGGGGGGGCCGTTATTACGGGGAAAAGCCATGGAAAAAGGGGGGGGGTGTTTTTGCCGAAAGGGAATCAACTGCTCAAAAAAAAAAAAAGTACTCTAGCGTTAGGTTACAAACGGCCTGGTTGGACTTCCCTTTTACCTGTTGGAGGAAAGGGGGCGTACCCATGAACTTTCTACTAAAACGCAGTCGAGGGAAAAAAGTTGTGGGGAGGGAGGCAAAAGAGAAACTCCCATGCTTCTTCTGACAAGTCCTTGAAAAAAAAGGTTTTGGGAAGAAAAGGTTCTTTTTCACATTACGAGGGTCATCTCGAGAGGATTGTTTTATTCTTTGAGAGAAAGTACCGAAAAACCGTCTTCCGAAAGGGGACTCAAGAAGGCTCTAGCTTGATCCCACCAGAGAGAAATTCCTTCATGGGGGGGAAGGAGGTCCGGTGTCACAGACGGGGGGGTCTTTCCCTGGCAAGTCGCCCGATGTGTCTGTTGTTTTCCGACGGAGGGGGGAGGCCGTGGGGGGGAAAAGGGCTCTCAAAAAAATCCGACCCCATGTCGGTTTTTCTCCCGTGAAATTCCGGGGAGCGAAACCTTTTTCATCCGCCAGGGAACCGGGGCTTTTTCAGGGTGAGAAATTCGGGAGTACCTCAGTATTTCGCGCAAAGGTCGGAAATCCATTGGGAAACGGTCCGGTCCACAGCCGAAAGGGCGGGAGTGAGCGTGGAGCGAATCACGACACCGCTCCCCAATGGGCAGGAGCTGCCCTCCCCCCTAAGCTCTGAAAGAAATCCCTGGTAGCGCTTCACCCCTGGGATCTTGGAAAAAACCTGAAATCCTCCTGACGGGAAATTACGGGGGGAGGCTTTCTACGCCGATAATGTCATATAAGAGACCGCTATAATCCCAGAGGCGGGGGGCAAACTTCAGTTTTTTCCGACCTTTGGGGGGGTTACGGCGAGAAGTCCAATCTCGAAATAACCAGGAAAGAACCCCAAAAGATTTACTGGGTCTAATACTCGATTCCTCAAACGAGAGGAAAATGGCAATCTTCTCAAGCTCCGCTAAGAAACCACAAACGATTGTAGAAAAAATAAAAAAAAAAAAAAAAGTAAAAATTCCTTAAAACTATTAAAAAAAAACGTGCCTCAAGAAAAAAAATCCAAAAGTTCCGGGCAATCAAAAACAAAAACCACCGCTGGGAAAATAATCCGAAGCCGAAGTTTTTAGCCACTGGGAGAAATACGAGGGGAAAGGGATAAAAAAAATGCAGGAAGAGGAAGTCCCTTTCAGGGTAAGTTGGTTAGCCCTTCTTCGGGCGGCCGGAAAAAGGTCTGGGCGAGGAGAGAAAAAATGCGAGGGGGGAAGGATCTGGGTACTGCAAGCGGTAACGATTTACCGAGTCTCTGCCGGACGGCGGCCGAAGATGTGCCTCTAGAAAGCATAACGTCGCTTCACCCAAAGAAACTTAGAAGTACTCTGAAAGGGGAGCTGAAGCTTTTTTTGGTGAAGTTCCTATATGAGGAAAGAACCAGAAGAGGGACCATCAGGGGGCCCTTCTTGTTCCTGGGAATTTGAATCCTTTCGGGGCTTCGGGGGACTTCTACATGGCTCTGAGCAAAAAAGGAAAAGCGCGGATGGGGGCAGACGGAGGCAGCCGTCTCAGAAAAAGTCCCATGGAATTCTGAGAAACAGAGTTCTCGAGGAAGAGGCTACAGGGGACGTGTTTCACATCGGCTCCCGGTCGAACGTCCGGGGAAGGTGAATCGGGGTCTGAGGAGACACCAGGAACTACCCCGAGGACAAACAAGCATCCGAAATTCCTGATCTGGGTTGGAGAGATTCCCCGAAAGGAGTTGACAGGTCCGCCCGTCCCCCTTCTCTTCATCCCCCTGGGAAATGTAAGGAGAAAACAAATACCGGGAAACAGGGGACGAACCCGCAGGGAGAATCTCCTGTCACGACCAATAAGTCCAGAAGGACACCTGCAATCTCGGGGGAAAACATCACAAAAGTACGAGTAAAATTGGAAGCGTCGTCGGAAAAAGGGGGGCCACGGTTTGCTGAAAGCATGAAGTCGACAAGTGCGACAGGATCGGTCGAGTCGAGAGACAGAATGTCTCTCCTAGGGACTATACTTTGAGGATTCGGGGGGTCCGCCGTTAAGTTCCTCCGAGGAGACCATCCCTTTCGGGGTTGTTTGCTTCCTTAGTCGGATCCTCCTGGTATCCTTAGCGAATGAAAGAAAAAGAAAAGAGTAGCATCCGGGACTCGGAAAACCTTCTTACCTCCTGAGATTGGGGGGTCCTCAAATTGCGGTGCCCTTCGTGAGCCTGGGAGTAGGGGTCCAAGTGATCGATCCGCCGGGGGGGTGAGTCTTTGAGGTAGGGGAACCTAACTCTACCTAGGAAGGGGGAATCTTGGGATCCTCGCGGGGGAAACTCCACCGCGTGGGGGGCGAACTCGACGTCCGAAACGGGGTCCAACGCACCGCCAAAAAGGTTCCCTTTTCTGAAGGTTCCCCCAAAAATACGAATTTATTAAGTTGCCTTCTTCTATCGGACAAAAACAACTGGGCGATTAATACGGCTGAAAAGGTCCGGCAAATCTCGCACCGGGGGGAGTGGCCCGTGGGTTTTCGAATACTGAACACTCCGGCTCGAAGAGCCGGAACAAGTCCGTTCGGGAGTGGAAAGAAGGACGGAAACCGTGGTCCCTATCCGAAGGGGAGAAAGAGCTTCCTCGGGGGTTGGGTGAAAGGTTCCTAGGTGCGGCCAGAACATCCCTGCCTTGGAGACTAATATCTAGGAGAGGAAAGGGTCGGGAGAGACAGGGAAAAAAGTCGCGCTCAGGAAAGCAGACCTTCGGAAAGCGGGTGAGTAGCTGGGGGTTTCTTTGGAGGGTGTTTTTTTGGGGTTCTGGGGGGTGTTTTTTTTCCTTAGGGTGTGTTGTCCTCTCCCCCGTTGGTGGGGGTTGGAGGAGGGGGGAGAGTCGGGAATGCAGGGGGAGAAAGAAGAGGGGGGGGAGGTAGTGGCTCAGCGTAACTAGGGGGCGCCCTTTCATTTTTCTGCCGTCATTTGTTGGGGTTTTGTGGGACACGAGACGCGCTCTCAGGATAGGACCGGGAGCGGGTGGGAGATGCCCTAGAAGGAACGACACGGCCAGGGCCATCCAGACCATTGGGACGGCTCCCTCAGGGGGATCCCTCCCGAAGGTTCGAGCTCTCCCCAGAGGGTGGTAAAGGGGAAGGTGATGGGAGTGTGGAGGGGTAGGGATTAGAAAGGACTTTTTGGGGTGATGATGAGGAGGTGTGGGGATGGTTATCTTGTGGAAGTTGAGAACGTATAAATGGGGTAGTGCGTTTATGGAGGCGAGTAGGAATCTGGATCCCGGGCACAGGGGTAATCGTAAAAGGAACGGGTGAGCGAAGATTAAAAGCAGGGTGGGGGGAAAAGTAAGGAGAAAGGAAATTGTAGAAGAAAATAGCGGGTAGGTACGCTGAGATAAGGGATAAGGTTGTAAGAGGACGAGGGGTTGGGTTGCTGAGGTTATATTGGGGTGCTGAACTGAGAACTGTTTCCTGGGGGAGGAGGGGTGGGAGTTCCCACTCGAGAAGAGCACTCGGAACCCCATCGCAGGGCCACGGGGGTGAACCAGTGGCAGGGCGGGGGGGCACTTCGTGGGCCTGAGATCCCATGGGGAGAGGCAGGGCGCGAAAAAAAAGCCCAGACTAACAACTTTAATTGGAACCCAAGGTTTAAAAGAA
>Ga0179593_1740332_pt1 | contig 14663 bp, 12 predicted proteins | sample CZODoug2_1_08_16_FD_185931 | JGI IMG/M metagenome (GOLD analysis project Ga0179593, IMG submission 185931) | Vadose zone soil fungal communities from Angelo Coast Range Reserve, California, USA - CZODoug2_1_08_16fungal (PacBio error correction) | ecosystem: Environmental > Terrestrial > Soil >...
AGGGCCCGCCAGGGGAGCACGGGAAGTATAAACGAGTTTCCTTTAGGGAAAGAAAAAAACTTTATTCGGGCGCGATCCGAGTGGTATCGTGATCGTTTTGAAAAAGTGCAGGATTCTATGCCTTCAGGGTAGGAGCTGCCGCTGAGGAGGCTGCGTGGGAATGGGAGGGAGGAGGGTGGCGCTGAGAAGTTTGACTTTGATCTTGGAGGAGGGGTGCTGGATGAGCGAGTCGGCCATTCTTCGGTGCGTCGAAGAGGGGGCGCACCGCATCGTGTCCTCAAGCGTAAGGGGGGGAGAAGGATTGAAGAAGGAGAGAAAACTCAAGTCTGCTCAAGAAACCCAGCACACTCTTTCGTCCCTTGCTTTTATCTCATGAAGAGACCGACTGTTCACCCGGAGGGAGAACCAGCACGCCATCTGCAAAAGGAAAAAAGACATGGCGGACATACATAATGAAATCGCGATCAGGAAGGTGCTTATCGTCTGCATCCTGTTCTTCTAGTAGTAAGGTTCGTCGGCATTCGCGGATGCAGAAGAGGGACTTACCGATGTCGGCGGGGGGAGAGAAAAGCCCGAAGGATACCTTCCAAAGAGAGGGTCATGGCCTTTCTTGATCGCTCCGAGGTCTTGTAAAAGGGAAATGTATCAATCGGGGCATACGGTAATTCGGTCGATCAGAAATAAAGAGGGGGACATCATGCGGTTTCCTTGGAGGGAGATTACCTGGGTCTTGGAAGGTCCTCACCGGCGTCTCTAGAGTAAAAAGGTGAAAGGGCACACAGAGAAAAAAGTACCGGTATGCCATGGAAGGGCTGCTTTTCGAAATCTTCACGAGTGCGCACGCGCCGAAGAAGAGGTATCAATGATGCTAAACTCTTCGTGGAGGATTCTCGAGACCTAGTTCCTTAGACGTCTGGAGACAAAGGGTAAGGAACACGAGGGAAGGAGGAGAATTAGGTGAAGTGAAAGGGGCGCTCGGTCCACGTGCATGTCTGTCTGGGAAAAAGCGGTCTTCCCGGATGCCTCCGCGCATGGGCGAGAACCCAGGGATTTGAAAGGCGGACAGGGAAAAGGAGACCTGTTTCGACGGTTGAAGACCACACCACTGCAGGTCGATCCGCACAAAGAGGCTTGACAAAGAGGCCAATTTGGAAATGCGGCTGATAGCCAGTTGAACGGCCTGCACAGGAAGGGGCAAAGTCCGCCCTGGGGAAGTTCTCGACGTGGTGTATGCTGATAAAAGAGGGGGCTGTACTGTGAAAGCGGAAAGGACCCTTTCGGGAGGAAAAACATCGAGCTTTTCCAAAACCTGGTCCTTTTGAAAAATGAAAGAAGAGCTGGGGGTGGCCATGCAAAGGGGGGGGAGGGGGAGCGCAGGTGCGAAACACGTCCTTCGTTCCTGCCAAAGCCTACGTGCTCGCCGAAACAGTTTCATCTACCTGTCACAGGGCAACAGAGAGGGAAAAACGTCAGGGAAGGTCCGAAATGTTCATTAAAAAATCCTTTCTGCGTAAGACCGCGTTCGCTCAAAGGCCTCAACAAAGGCTTCAGAGGAAGGAAGGGGGGAGAAAGACTTGGTCAGAAGACTACCCTTCTAGAGTTCGCCGCCTACGTTTGAGTCAGAGAAAAAAGAGAAGCAAGTCGCCTGATAAAAAAAGAAAGGTGAAGGAACACAGGAGGCTGGGGAAGAGATGCTCCGACCATTAAAAGCTTTCGACACGCTGAAACGACACCCATAAGAGGGAGTTCTGGAAAGACAAAAAGATTCAGGGTCAGTCAAGGGATACTACTGCTCCGAAAAAACGGGCTCGTCCAGGCCTCCTGTTCAGAGGGAGGGGACGCCATCCAAAAGAACCCTAAGCAGAAAGAATAGAAAAAGAACCAGTCGACCTTCTCAGAACGCGACGTGCCCGTCGCCATTGAAGGCGCGATGCTCCTCGCGCCCCCGCAACCCGGCAGAAGTGACAAGACTGTAAGACATCAAAAGGAAAACGTCCCAACAAGCGAAAGAACCTGAAAAACCCCCGGAAAGAGGGTGAGAAACGCAGCATGACAGGCACAGGGGACAAATCCAAACTCCTAGAAAGAAGAAGGAAGGAAAAGGAATCGTGGCCTCACAAATACCTATGGGTGTAATGCTCGCCCTTCTTGTTGATTTAGAGGAAAAAAAGGCCTACTCCGTGATGGGAAAGAAACCTGGCGGGCGAACAACAGGAGGAAGGGATCCAGTGCAAAAAAGGGGGAGACGAAGGCAAATGACCTGCTAAAAAAGCCTGCGGATCGAGGGGAGAGTGAACTCTAAGATGTGTCTGAGTGAGATAACAAGCACTCCACCTCTGAAAGCACTCCACGTCCATTTGGTTCCTCCTCGGGAGAAGCCCGGCAAACGCTTGTGTTAGAAAGGGTGGCTGGCTCTTGCCAGCGGCTCAAGATGGTCAGCTTCAGTACTTCTCCCGAGGCCTCTATCTACAAGCCTTGATCCTTACCGAGGATGGCATCATCAAAGGGGGGATGCGAGGCCCACGAAAAATTTTAGCGGGTACTCACAACTCCTGACAAGCCCGAGCTGCGCCTCGCTCCAAGCTCGCCATGAGGGGGCAAGATGGAGGAAACTCGGGCGTCCTTGCTTCTAATCCGTCGGCATGGATAAAGCTGGACTTTTATCGACGCGCGCAAGAGGGGACACTAAAATCGAGGTGAGGCTAGAAAACTTACAGGCAACAGCGCAAAGATCTCGACCATAATTCCGGCTACCGGGGGGGACAGTTATTAGGCATGCCTATACCGGCTTATTCCTCTCCCGGTACGCCCATATTTGCTAGCGATTATCCTGTTGAAAAGCAGCGATGGCTGTGAGGACTCCTGCGAACCATACAAAACCACGAATGCCCTGTAGATGGTCCCGGTTCGGACAACCCCGCGCCGGGCGTGAGAAGTGGACGGGATCTGTGTCCGTGCTGTTCAAAGAGGCACTTCTCGCCCGCTATTCTCCCCAACTGACCGACTCGAGTCATACTCTATAAACCGCTCAGGCGTGCGTCGCGGACCGCTAACGTGCATCTTGCCGTCCAGGAGACACATGACGTCAGCTCCTCTAACAACGGATGATGAGGCCAGTAAGGCCTACTAGAGGAGATTAAGGAAGTTAAGGAATACCGGCCCGAACAGACGGAGGAGGAAAACACAGGCCCAGTGACGTTCCGTCTAGGGGGAAAAGAATTCTGTTTCCCCAGATGCGATATTAATCTCCTGGACTAAAAGGCCAATCCGCCAAGAGTGGAAAATCTACTCTATTTTTGAGAACACATCGACGAAGGGAAAAGTCTATAGACGACGTGAGATTTCCGCCGAATGCGCGCAAGGGGGGGGCCACCGCTCACGGAAACTCTCCTATAAAGATTCAGGGGAAGAGGGGATAAAGCTCAAATAGACTGGACTACGGGGTCTGTGAAAAAAGAGGTGCTCCCAGTTCGAAGTCTTCATCGATGCCAGTATCCTCTTGCAGAAGCAAGCAAAAAGAGGAACCACACGCTTGTCTCGCCTGTCAGGGGGAGGGGTGGATAAACTGGAACGTGGTGGCGGAGAAGGAAAGGAAGCCGAGCTCCAACCACCTATGTAACCTACTTCGCGAGGGGAATCGACCACTCTCGGATGGGTCTCTTCGCTCTCGAAAATCCCTCATCTATCCAACTGGCTCGCTAAGAGCCCCATCGTTTCTTCTTCCCGTCTCCGGGAGAACCTGATGATCAAGCAAGGGGTAGAAAGCGGCAAATCTGATACCGCGAAAATTCAGTAACCGCAAGGAAAACATTGGCAGAAGTGATCCTCCAATCAAACCCGAACCCAATAGTAGGAGTCCAATACTCTAGACGAACACGTCACAGAACTCGTGCCTTTCCTCCGACCACTACCCGTTTCTCAAAAGTTCCGTGCCTGCTGTCAAGAAAGTTACAGAGAAGCCATGTGATTTCCCTGAAGCCCCCTCGAGAGTGGGGCCCCGACAGGGGGATAATAATGGGTGCGGCGGCCAGGACGGGTCCGCACATCGCAGGTCTCGCGGTAGCTTACCTCTTCCTGATATGTCGCCACACTATTACTGTGAGTAGGAGGACTCTGGACAGTGTTGTGGGGTCAATGAGAACTGCCGAAGACATGGCTACTTTCCCGTCGCCTTCTAAGAAAAAGACGGGCTGAGCTGGACATTGAGGGGGAGACCGGGAAGGGGGGAGTTATGGGGGCGACAACGGGAAAGGCGGCCTGTACGAAGGTAGGGCTGGCAAAAACGAGGTATTCCTAGACTGGAAAGAACTCTACCTGCTACACCCTCCTCCTCCTCCCTTATCCTCCCTCTTCATCTTTCCTCTCGCCTGGTTTTCGTCGTACTCAGAGTCGCCTATCCTCTAATAATCCCTAAAAACCCTCCGGAAGGAGGAGCTGCCAAGTCGTTCAGCCAGAGTCCACCTTGTTACACCTCTAACAACCACGCACGTTGCCAGGCTCACAATAGATCTATTCCCTATCGGACCTCCACCAAAGATGGTTGCCAGCGGATGATTCATATCGAGCTAACCAGACCCCCCGCATGTTTACAACCCCTGCATGCAAGCTAGACTCGCGCCCTGGGGTGAAGATAATATACCTTCAATCGGGGGAAGAACATCCGAGCTGTCTAACGGCTATCCGATCATGTTAGAGAACAACGTTTCGCACAGCAGTAAGAAATCAGGCCAGGACTAGCAAGAGCATCGCTGAGCCGAAGCGAAGAAAGAAAAAAAACATGACAAAGGAAGACATCCTAACCGAAGGGGGATCTTCCTTATTTCTGGGTGGCTATTACAAAGCGAGCACGTAGGCTAGAAGAAAAAAAAAATAAACACTTTACATCGAGAGCACCGGCGCAAAAAGGTCATTGGCAGCGCACGAGAATCTCGCAGCAGGCTGCCCGGTCCGGCTTCTAGCTGGTCGGCTTAGACAAGACACCTCCTCGCCAGTCTCCTTCCCAGGTACCAGATCTGCAGCCGAAAACAAGCCGCCTTCATCCTACCGGCCCATGCAAACTCAGGCACATAGCGTCCTGTCCACCTGAAGAGCCGAACAAAGTAGCCCTCTCGATTTCTCTCCCGACTTCAACCCATCCCCATCGAAAGCGTTAGGAACCGCAGAATCTAACCCACACCTTACAAGCAGCCAGGCCGACGTCTTACCGGTCGAAAGCTAAATCTACTACCTATGAGACAAATTTAGTCTCGTAAGTCGTATGACCTGCTATTCGGCGTTGTGCTCACGCACCCGTATCAACAGCGGACACTCTTCATAGCCCACCGTCTCCCGCCCGCCGGTGCAGGCAGCGCAGACTCAGCGCCAGCCGCGCTCGCAGGTTGCTGCGCCCAGAAAAAGAGACATAGGGTAAGACCGCAAAGTGTGTTTCAACCCAGAGAAGAGCTACGGACCTTGTTTAAAGGAGAACTTCGGTCCTGAAAGACACATGCGTGAAAAAAGGGCCCGGTAACGGTGGGTCAGCAGACAAAGAAAAGGCGAAAAAGACAGGGTTATTCTGCGGTTGCATACATCGGGTGCTGCCCTCCATCAATCCGTCCTGATCTCGCAATCATTCAAAGAAGGAGAAGCAGAAGAAAGGGAGCGTCGAGAAAAGAATCCGGCCGAAACGCACAGCGGCCGGGGGGAAAAAAAGAAGTTCGGTGACTATGTTCTCCGCCCCTTTACTTGAAATCGAGCCGCGGAAACCTGGCCAAATAGTGGCCAAGGGAAGAATAATTGATTACAAAGCCGTTCCCCCGAGGGAGGAGCTCTTATCTCCGGAGGCGACCAGTCACTGAACAGTAGGGATCCCCATTGTAAAGACCTCGGCGCGCTTGAAGTAAGGCAACAAGAAGCTGCAAAGGAAGAAAAAGCGCGCCCGCATCGTCACATGTGACCCTCGTCCGGCCAGAGCCATCGAATTTTCCCAAAAACCGGACGACCGCAAGGAGAATCTATCACCCCATCGGGGAGGAAGGTGTAGATCTGGACCTCTGCCAGGACACTAGGGAGGGGGAGAAGGGTGCATCCCCGACTCGGGGGACGTCGCATTCATTCATGCGCTCAAAAAGGATGCATCTGCCCGCTTGGGGTGGGTGAGTGATTCGAGAAGATCATCAAAAGTGCGTGAAAGTGAATCATAGGGGGGCGAACACGAAGGGAGAGAACGCCGCCAGCGCCTCAGGAAACCGACTCTCTCCTACGCTCTTCCATATCACACACAGGCGAAGCACGAAAGAAGGAGTCCAAAATGGGTCGGGTCACCCAGCATAGGAGGGAAGAAATGATAGAAGATCCTTCATCTATCCACTTCGAAAAAAAACACGATCCACTACACTTATCGCGCACGCGTTCTCCCCCTACATCGAAAGGATCAATACGTTCTACTTTACCGGAGGGAAAACAGTCTTTCATCGAGGAACTAAAAAACAAAAAAAAAAGAAAAGAAGGAGAGGCAGGAAAGAAAAGTTCCTGGGAACTGGAGAAGTAAATGAGCGATCTTTCCGATGTCAAAACATGATTCTTGCTCTATAGGGGGCGTGGTCTTGATCTGGGGCGGGCAAAGGAGGGAGGGGATAAGGAAAGCAGCCGCTTAGGGGAAAAAAAGTGGTGGAAAGCTCTTGTTCGCTGAGGAGGTCGCTGATATGTTCGTGGTGTGAGGCACGCGGCGGCGGGATGAGCTGGAAAGTATGGGAGGGCGAGGGACCAGTGTCCTCGCAAACAAAAAAAAAATGGGGGATTTACTAAAGCAAAGCGTATGCTCAAGGATCTCTCTCTCCACGGATACCCATCAACACGCGGCTCAGGAAAGGGAGGGAGCGTCCAAACGAAACTGGTCACAAGGGGAGGAGGGCACCAAAAAGGGCTAGCTGAAAACTAATTCTTCAACCGCCATATGAGCCTTACCCCGAAGGCAAGGGAGTTCTAGAAGGGGGGAAGGGTAGGGTCGTCGCTGCGCCGATGTTCAAGAGGAAAAAGACGGGCGCTTCTGGGCGCGAGCCGATTTGTCCTTTCTCCCGACAAGAAAAGTTCTGGTTCATGGACTGAGGGTAAAGCGCGCCAGAAATGGGATAAAGCAGCAATGGGAAGGGGCTTTCAGAGGAATTGGAGCAGAAAATCCATCCCCTGCGGTGACCGGACATACTGTGTCACCTTCTCTGCAAAGGGCCTTGAACGGGAAGGAAGGGTACTGGGCCATGGCCACCTCGAGGAGAAAAGGTAAAAGTGAAAAAAAGTCGGGCACAAAAGTACCTGTATGGCGTGAAAGCACGGCACGCTGGCTTCGGGGTATATCGTCACTGGAGGAAAGAAAGAAACTATATCTTTGGTCAAGAGTCTGCACGCGGCGTGTGTGAAATTCTTGCGAGAACCGGCCCTGATAAAAGAAAAAAAACTAAAAAGCCGAGGCATCGCAAAAGGGGTGTCTCCCTCGGTCAAGGAATTCTGTGTCTGAACATCTTCTTACATGGAAGCGGAAATGTGCTGGTCAAAAACCAAGCTGTCCACCATTAAGGGCTTCAGAGAAGTTCTCCCTGACGCAACAAATTTGCAGGTCGGAACTCACCTGGGATGCTGACGAGTAAGGTCGCCGCATTTTGGGGGGAGAGGGCTGGCTCCCGCTACCGAGGGGAGTTCCTCCTTTACTTCTCGATAGGTGGGATTCTGATCGAGATGGGTCGTTCAACGGGAGAATCATCGGGGGTCGAAGACAAGTTTTTCAGGCGGAAGCGTAGAAACGGTGCAAGCTTGGAAAAGAAACTGCCCGAGCTTGATCAAGGACAGGAAATGTCCGAGAGGACGGACGGATTCAATCTGCGGTGAAGGACGGAAAGGAAAGTTCCCATGAAAGGGGGAAAAACATTCACCGAAGGATCTCAAGGGGAAAAAATCTGCAAAAGAGATGAACTCCATGAGAGCTCGAGGAGCTCTCTGCGCCAAACACAAGCTCGTCCTGGCCACTCCAGACCCTGAGAGCCACGCTGTGGCGGAAAAAAATGCTCGACCGGGGAAGATGACTTCTGGGTCAAACCCTTTCGTCTCCTACAGGGGGGGGGTCATTACGTTAATGCCTCTAATCCGCCGGCGAGCTTTGCCGCGATGAAGCCTACCATTCTCATTAGGAAAAGGGACGAACCGCCACCCAGGCCGGCAAATCTGGAAGGGGACTAAAAAAACCTAACTTATAATGTGTGAGACGGGGCCCTAACCTACGACTCAGCTCGTCCATTCCTCCTGGGAGAGGGTTCTCCCATCAACGACACCTACAGTCCCCAAAAAAGGGGACACTGTTAACGACCCGGTCTTCAATTAGAAGCGACTGTCACGTCGCCATGTACGGCGGCATGCTCATCTACTCCAAGTTCCAACGGGGGAAATGGTCAGCCTGAAAAAATCCTGGTACAGAGAAGGAAAGCGCCCAACCCTCCAGGGAGGTGACTCCCACCGGGGAAAAGCAAGCTTTCTTTACCTAAGCGAATGGAGACGAACCGGACCAAACGGCCATCCTAGAGCGACAATAAACTAAATTTTGAAAGAAAAGCGTTTATTTTAGAGGCGCGCCTACTTCCTTCTGATAAAAAGAAGCCGACTCCTTCGGGAAAAAGGACATCAGTTTCAGGTGAAAGGGGAAGACACACTTGTGGAAAAGAGCATGTCCCTAGTTACAGAAAGAAAAGGGGGGGTCCTATCCGCTCCTTGACGCCGGCCACCACGGGAAAATTTGAAGAGTTAAAAAAACTCCCCCGGAGAACTTTTGGTGGGGGCTCTTTACCAGCTGAAGAAGGCAGCTGTCAGACTTCGCCCTTGTTCCTTGAAATCGACCTCAGCCTTATCCTGTAAGTAGCGAAGTGAATCGGGAAAGTGAGGAGAATCTAGCAAATTCTACGCCCACCGGGAAGACGTAAAGATTGTGTACCTCATGCTAATTAGCTAATAGGCTTGCACAACGACGGGGCAGGGAGTTCGTGCAAGCGGGGTAATCCGTCTTGCCGCGCAAAGTACGTCAGGTCTTCCAAGTCCTCATATCAAAAGGGACTTCGTCTAATGTTCTGAGAGAACAACGTATGAGAAATCAACCAAATGAGAAGAAGGGGTTCCGGGGTCTAAGCGAAGGAAGCGAGATTCCTCTGATAAAAGATCGCTTGGTCCACAAGTTCGGACCGGACAAATCGGGAATAAGCGGCGGAGGAGCCGCTGCTGTTCGAAAAGAATGTTTCCGCCAGATAGTTTCCCTTCCCATTCAAACTGTCCGGGGAGGAAGGAAAATAACTTCATCTTCTCGAGAAAGGAGGTAGGAGGAAATAAGGTAGGGAAAAAAAAGGGAAAAAACCCTTCTCAGGAACTGAAAGCGCTGAGCATACACGAGAGGAACCCTTTCCTTCGCTGAAGCTTCCGAACCCTTTCGGCAACAGGATCTCTCCAAGGAAGACGACATAAATGCAAAGAAAACCCTACCATGTATGAGGGAAGATAGGTGAAGTATTTATCAAAGGAGGAGGGTAGATTTCCTACTTCTAGCTGCAAGCTCCTCCTCTTGCCGACTCTCTTTTGCTGGCCACACCGGATAAAGAATTAACCTCTCAGAAAAGGGCGGTGGGCCTCGAGAATAGAAGAGCTCCGAGAACTTCTTCATCTTGAAAAAAGGGGGTGGAAGCATCTTCGATCTCCAGGACAGAAGGGCAAAGCCATCCAACCATCTCCAGACGGTCCTCTGCCGAGGCCGAGAGGGGGGAAATAAACGAGGAACTTGTGCGAACACCGATCGGCTCTCCTCGAAAAGCGCTCGTTGAAACGGACGAAAAAAAAAAAACCAGGAAGAGCCCCTCGTGCCTGGTCTTTGGGGGGACCCTCTTCTTCGGGAGCGCCATCATCGCTTAGTAGGGAGACGATCTCTCAAGAAAGAAGGAGAAGAATACCAACGGGGAAGGACACATGCAAGGAATCTCACAAGGGAGGCGTTAATTGGTGCCGTCCTGCTGGAAAAGGCACTCGCTTCCTCACCCGGGACTGCCCTGGTGGCTGTTCAAGGGGGGAGGCGAGGGGAAAAGTGGACAGTGACAAAATGTCGGTCTTGGGGAAGGGGGGGAGCGTCGCTGAGCATGGGACGCCGCCTACGTACTGTCTACTTGCCCGTCGAAAGACGAATACCAGTTGGACGGCTGTGAGAGTGGTAAAAAAAGATTAGTGGAGCACCCCTTCCAACCCCGTAAAAGAGACATCTAACCCCACAAAAGACGGAGTATCTATGAGGGGTTGGCACCAGAAAGTGCTTGCCGAGCTGAGTAGGCTAACGCTCCCAGCTTGGCACGGAATGGTGGAGTAGGGGGGGAAAGGATGATCATGGCGAAATGAGAGCAGGCCAAAGGCCGCTGGCATTCAAGGAAAGTAGTCGACGGCAGGCAGAGGGGATCGTCCTCCCACCAGGCGTCCACAGTAGGAGAAAGGGTCTCGAGGCGGTGGAAAACAGCAGGGGAGGAGCCATAAAGGGACAATGATAAGAAACGCTCCGCTTACTCCATCCCAGTGAAATGACCAGCAAGTCGATCAAAGAAGATCCCTGACTGGGAAGAGAACGGCTGTTCAGTCAGGCTGGAGAAAAAAGCCAGGTGAATAACGGACAAGGGGGGACGTAGCACCCGGACTCAGAGACATTTCAATGGGACCACCGCTCATAGGAGGTGCAGGGAGAAAAGGGTGGCGGGAAAGAGAGGCAACAAACTAAAAGAGTATAACCATCTATGATGCCCTCCTTTGCAACGCCACTCCTGCCTCGAGTAAAGTCCACCCTATCTATAAAGCGTACGGCCATGAGCCGGGAACTTGAGAAAAAAAGAAAAAAAGGGATCAGAAGCCTACTTGTTCATCAGACATCTGTTTCGTAGACTGGGCAATTTGGTGGGGAGGCTAACCCGCAACAATGAGCTGCACAGGAGAGAGAGGGACATTCAGCATCAACTGAGCACATTGGAAGGGCCCTTGTTTATCAGCCCATAGTGGACCGCGGCGACACTATAAAAAAGAGGCAGGAAGAGAGGGTCGGTGGGATGAAGCCAGATGTCCGGGAAAAAGGTCTCGCGCCTCAGTAAAGCGTCGTTGCAGCCTCAAGACGACCACTACCCAGGGTAGAATCGAGTCGGCCAAAAAATTTCGATGATAAAAAAGAAGCCAGCGTGCAGTCTTTGATTGGACTCTCCGTGACTTTATCTAGCAAGGTTGGCCCGGGGAAAAGGTAGATGCAGAATAAAAAAACACAAAGAAAAAGGCCGGTAGCGTCTGAGGATATGACATAAGTCTACCAGGGCACTGAAGAAAAAAAAACACATCTTGATCCCGACCTGATCCTACAAATCGGGAGGAAGGATTGAAAACCCGACGAAAAGGAAAGTCAAGGAGAAAATACGCAAGTGACCAGAGGGAAAAGGCCATCGAATGTCCGAGAAAGCTGACTAAAAACCATTAATCCCTACGATCAGCCAAAAGAGATCTCTAGGAGGCTGGTCGGATCTGTTAGGTGAGGAACGTGCTCGCCAATCCAGAAGGGGAGGAAGCCCTCTCCGGGTACCTCGCATTCATGAAGAATACCCTCCCAGCCCGCGTGTGCTTTTTGGACGGGGGGGAGCTAAGAGGAAGGGTAGAAACGAACGCGAAACGCAGGGGAGAATGCGTTGCGCCCTCATCCAGCATTACTGTCCGCCTACTAGGGAAACAACGCCTGCCGCGGAAAGAAAATACAAAAATCTCAAAATCAACCAAGCCTAAGGGAGGACAAAAAAAATGTCGAAATGCTAGATCCTAGGAAAAATCGTCTCCTTCACTGCGGCACCCGCGAAAGCAACTACCGGTTCGCTCACGCATCAAAAGACATCGAACGATCGAGGGAGGAAGGTACAGTGCACAGAAAAAGGAGGCAGCGCGGCATCAAGGAAAAAAAAAAAGTATGAGGAAGGTCCCTAAAACCGAAAAAGGAGAAACGTTACATTCGTCACGTTGAGAGAAGACCGATGTCTTGACGACCGCTTTCTAGGAGAAGGAGGGGGAGAGTGAGCTTGTTGAAAAGTCCGATGAAGAAAGATTTCGAGCAGCTTCAAGAAGGTCTGCTTCTGCTGGTGGCACTTTCTTCTGCGATATGTGCGTGGATCCTGGCCGCAAAGAAAGATGGGAAGGAAGCGCTGGAAAAAGGAGAGGTTTCCATGAACGTAAGAAATGGTTACTACAACCGGACTCTGTATGACGCCCATTTGCGATAAAAGGATCTCGCGCTCACTCACAACCTCAGCACAAGATCCCGGCTGGGAAGAAAATGAGGCGGGGGATCACCAGACCGGGAGGAGGGGAGCACGGCCATGGCGTCAAAAAAGAATCAGACATCCGTTACAATCTCGAGCGAAGGAAATGGAGGGGGGAAAGATTGCGTTAGTCGCGTGCACGCGGGTAACATGCGGGGGGAAGAGTTGCTTTTGAGACGCTGGAAGCATCTTTGCCTTTGCTCCTCGAAAGCCCGCGTCGGGTGCATGTAAGTCAAGGGAAGAGAGGTAAAAGATCGGACTAATCACGAGGAAGCATCAGTGCCCATAATCCTGGTCCCTCAAGGGAGTCGACCGCTCAATCGTGGGAAGTCCCTCTTCCCTGGCCTGAACGCCTGGAAAACAAAGGTCTTTTGGAAAACCCGAAAAGAGTCTAAACGCAGACCTCCACTTCATGGCAGGTCACTGTCCCTGTCGAAAGAACGTTCTGAGAAACGCTGTCTTCTGGGATCGTGGATCCCTGGCCTTTGCGCGCCCGACGCGATCGCCGAAGAGGGGGTCGCGCTGATGCTGAACAAGAAAGGGGGAAAACTGCTGCAGAAAAAGAGGTGTCCCAACCTAATGGGGAGAAAAACGCCTAGATCTTCACGGCGATCAGCAGCCTTTGGTCTCCTCTGTACGATGTGCGTTCCTGGGAGAAAAAAAAAGAGCAGTAAGGCCGAAAAAGGGCAACAGTTCAAAGAGGGGAAAAAAGGTCCGGGGGTCCTACCGGTGAGGAGACGCCCTGGACCACACCACTTTGCAGGAACTCACCCGAACAGGATGACGTAGGCGGCGGCAAGGGAGGGGATAAGTAAGCAGCGTGGGCTGGGGCGCTGAGCCAGTTCCCGCCTTCAAAGGAGGCCGTCCGCCTGTATGAGCAATAGATCGGGTGGGGGCGAGAGGGGAGGGGAAAGGCGTGGCGGCCACGGGAACAAAAATCGCTGTTACGCTGCCCTTAACAGAGAAGGAATCATGGTCCAGCAATGGCAACAAAGAGCGGTTGCCAGTAAAGCCAGGGCCGAGCGCCTTGTTGCTGGATCGCTGTCACTGAAAACGCCTAACTTTCGAAAAGTCCATCGACAAAAAGAAAAAGGAACATCCGGAGGCAAATCGAATTACGAGGAACACTCGCTGCTGTCATGCCGCTCAGAGGCCTTCTCTTCGGCACTCAGCGAGGGGAAAACAGAATCGGAAAAAACAGGCAGCGACAGAAATGGCCGAAAAAACTAGCAAATTCGACGCCAAAGAGGGCCTAGTCCCCATCGAAGACCCTGGCCTCTGGGGAAACTACGTGAAGGCCAAAGAATGGCAACGGCACAACGATGAACTGAATCCAGAAAGAGGGAGTACACAAAAATCGCGATACACAACAGGCCGGAAAGGTGAGCGTTTCTCCTCCGCCCAAAGACCAAGACCTATATGTTGGTAGTCCACGCCCCGAGTACGGAAAAACGCTCCGTCGGCAGCCTGGCAGTAGGGTAATCAACTAACAATACCCTGAAAAGAGCCACTGTCCAGCCTCAAAGAGCGAAACCTCTTGTCGGAACGAACTGCGACGGCACTTCGAGGGGGAGAGCATGCCCAGCACCGGCCATAAGGAAGAAAAGGGGAAAAGGAGCCACTGGAAACATCCGAACGTCCCGAAAAAAGGCAGTAAAGTCCACCTGGTACGAGGTCCGGTAACCAGCAGACACATTCATCCCACTCGTCAAAGGGGGATAAAAGGAAAACGTCCAAAAGGGCAGGTCAAGGGGGATCTGATCGTTTTGGGGAAAGACGCTCCTACTCCGTATGGGGCTTCCCGAGCCTCGGGCGAAAAAAGGAGGAGGTTCGTCCACACATCGAAAGGAAGTTCACCACGAAAGATCGCTGAGCTGAGAAAATGTCTTTTAAGATCCTCCAAAACTTTCCCTCCTGAGAAAAGAACCATATTCAGAACCTCGGAGAGGACAAGGTTGGGATGTTTGGGGGGGGAAACTGCTCTATATGGCAGAAGGAAAAAAGGACTCGTCGCCTGAGGCAGGACAGCAGCCGGAGCCTTAAAATAGGGGAAGGGGAGAAAACCAGAAGGGAACAAAAACGGCATAACCCGGGGTAGCGGTTGCTCAAAAAAAGCAAGAGATAAGAAAACTTCTGCTGCGTGGAAGGGTATCCTATGACTTTCGTCCGCTGGGAAGAAGGACACAGCGAAAACTTTCCAGAGGAAGCTCTGATAGCGGAGCTAATGGGGGAAACAGCCAGGTTCACCGCGAACTCTCATCAACCAGGGGCCGGGGTCAGGGCAACGCGTAAAAACGCCGGCCTAAAAAGGGAGAGAAGCTCAGGAGCCGTGAAGAAGTC
>Ga0179593_1327376_pt1 | contig 14661 bp, 11 predicted proteins | sample CZODoug2_1_08_16_FD_185931 | JGI IMG/M metagenome (GOLD analysis project Ga0179593, IMG submission 185931) | Vadose zone soil fungal communities from Angelo Coast Range Reserve, California, USA - CZODoug2_1_08_16fungal (PacBio error correction) | ecosystem: Environmental > Terrestrial > Soil >...
TTCTAACAAAAGGAGAAAAAAATGTCTAATACATTGTAACCAGTGCCAATGCCTCAAGAGGAAAAATGAAGAGGGCAAGGATCCTTGGGAGAAAACAAACGGGGAGCGACCGACAGGAAAAATGGTCACTTTCATAACACCGTCGGGCTGGCAGAGGCAGGGGCTCACCATACGAAAGAGCCCGGGAAGATTCGGTGGGGGGGGAAAAAAGCCCAATCGATCTATTCAAGAAAAACTCGAGAGGGTGCAGCATAAGAAGGGCGGTAAACGGGCCTACAGGGGGGGGGGGCTAGGTACTATAGGAAAAAAACGACGCCAGGGACGTCAAACGAGACCAAAGGAAAGGATGGAGCGGAGGCCACTGGAAGTGGAAAATAGGCTCTTGAATCCGTAAAGCGGCGGAAACTTGCCATCCGCAGCTTCTTTCCATAATGTGGGCCACCGGTAAAGGGGGGTTCATTGACCTAGTCTGGAAGAAGAACGTGTTCAGACGCCGTGCAAAAGTGGAGGTCCAAAGGACGCCTACCAAGGCGAAAAGAGACGGAGGAAAAAGGTGACCACAAGAGAAACGAAAATCAAACTGAGGGAGACTTCACGAATCTAAAATGCCGATCCGAATGTGGTTGGTGGGAAAGTAGCCAGAAAACAAAAAACAGAGTCGAAGACCCACACAAAAAAAACGGGGAGGCATAAGAACGCCAGGGTTCATTGTTGAAAATCGGATAAACCACTAAAAGGCGTCGATCAAATGGATTCGTAAGGAAAGAACGAGCAAGTTCGCGCCAAGGGAGGGGTTTGCTCGAGGAGAGCAATCCAGAGAAAATTAAACAAAAGAGGTGGGCCCCTCAAAGCGTAGACGGAGGGGGAGGACGAGGTCGCCGCACCGGGATGGGGCAAGTAAACTTGGCACTGAGGGGGACAGGAGAGGGCTGTGAAGCACTTACTCAATCCAGAAAGCGCATAAAAAAAGAACTAGTAAAACGAAATCAGACAAGAGTAAAACCGAAGGTCTGCAAAGAGGAAAAAAAGAGGAGGGGTCGCGGTCTGCCGGGCGCGAGGGGGACGCTAAAAAAAGGAGAGGGGACATACGCGAAGATCTCGGGAAACCAAGAGAACGAGGGAGGAAAGAGCCTGGCAATTAATGGGGAGGAAAAGGTATGATTCTCGGAGCAAAAACGAGGTTGAAGAACTCAAAAGGAAGGCATCAATCACCGACAACCCTACCGGGGAAAAAAGGTCTTTGTTACAGAGACAGGTAAAAAAGGGGGGCAGGTAGGACTGCCTCTAAGAAGCTGGGACCCCTTTAGGGGAGCCGCAACGCGACAGAAGGTGGGCCTTGATAAAAAAACCCACACGAAATCGTGTAAAAATTAACCGGTCCTTGGAAAGAGTAACACGGCATTGAATTGTGGGAACAAAAGGTGAAGAAAAAGCGGCCTTTAAACTCATTGGAAATGGGGGCCGAAGAAGAAGACCATGGTACCCGTAGCTGGAAGGGAAAAGGGGACTGTCAAGAAAGGGGATACGCATGGCATCGAAAGTGGGTAACACCCGCTGGGGGGGGGGGGGGGGTGGTTCGGACTCGGTCACGAGGGAGAAGAAGGCCTAAAATATGTACCCGGCAGGGAAAAGTAAATCGAGCAAACCGACCATTCTCGGGAAGAACAAGGGGGGGAAGAACGGCTGAGGGTGAGTGAGAACTTAAAACTACATCTCCCACTGAATACGTTGGAGGAAGCACAGTGGAACCTTAAAAAAAACAAAAAGTGTGATTTGCCAGATATCTAGATTCAAGAAAAACGTTGAAGTTCCTGTGCCTAGTCTAAAGGAAAGGCGATGACGCCGTGAAACGGGGATCAAACGCCGGAGTCTCCGCTTTCAAGGAAGGTAAAAACCCGAGGAGAGGGGTGGCTCTTTCGGAAAGAGGAGACAACTTCAGGGGGCGAGCGGGAAACCTTCCTAGGAGGTGGGTTCAAACGGGAAGTACCCACAAGGCGCTAAAAAAACACGGGAGGAAGAAGACCGGCAGAGCCAAAAGGAAGAGGTAACCACTCATTTTCTCAAGAAATCAAAAAGCCCTCAGACTGAGAAAAGGGGAAGAGACCAAGAACGGCAGCGGGAAAGGGAAATCAGGAGACTGGGGGATTCTGCTAGTCTATTTCCCCAATGGGGAGGAAAACACATTTCAAAAGTCGACGGATTGCTTGGTGTTAACCCCAAAAACTAAAAAAAAAGAAAGGGTTCGATGTCACAACGGGGGGGAAAGGAAGGGAAACATTACGGAGTGGGTCAATTCGTGCGAGGAGGATAATCACGAAAGGGGTTCAGGTTTTTCCTAAAAAATCTAGGAGAACAAAAAAAAAAAAAATCAAAGGGAGCGGAACCGAATGAGAGGGGGCAAATGGTATCAATGCGGGGTGAAAGAGAAAGATAACGAAGGATCGGGGACGTCAGACGCGGTTTATGACCACTGGACCGCAGAGCAGGGGAAAAAAGGGGGGCGGGTCAGCAGGTGGGGAAGGGAAAAGAGGGAGTTTAGAAACTGCCTCAAGCCGACGGGTGAGAGGGGTCTGAAGTCAGGCAATTGCGGTCTTCGAAAAGGGGAAGGGGCAGGTCGCCAGGGACCAGTGAGGAAGAAAGGGCTGATCACGCCGTGGGGGTTTGGGATACTTAAACCAGCCGGAGGACTGAAGAATACACTAACGACTACACCTTGCGAGTCAACGAGAAGGGAAACATGGCGCCCTGCTCACGGGCACCTTCCGGGAGAAGAAAGGAAAAAAAACACACAACACCAATCGACAGGCAGGGGGGAAACCTCAATGTTAAAAAGGAGCATCTCTCAACAAACGGGGGTGAAAAGAAATCAGGAAGGAAAAAAGGGTTTCCCAGACCAGAAGCGTAAATACTCGATGCCTGGACGAAGATGGCGTGGGGGAAAACGGGTTCAAAAAACAGCCGGGGCAGACAGGGGCAGGCAGGCACCACATGCGTGCCTCCGGCAGAAGGGGGAATGGAAGAAACGGTCGACGGAGTAGGTCCTATCCCCCCTTCAGCTTGGGTGAAGGAGAAGTAAGGAAAAAGAAACAAACCCCAAGGATGAGAGGTGTCCTTACAAGTAAGCAAAGCCATCGCTAAGAAAAGAAAGACAGGAGGCCATCAAAAAAAAAAGACACAGGTCGGCCTCCGCCGCGTTCGCCAATCTGAGGATTGGACTGAAAAGAAGGGGAAGCGAGTAATCGGTAGGGGGGGAGGGGGAAAACACGTTTTTCAAACTCGAAAACCCCCATCTTAACCACCGAAAAAACACAGCATGGAACCTGTTACCAAGGCACCACCCAGATCGTCCTGAAAAAAAAACGAGCAAAGAGTCGAGCATGAGACCGACCCGGAAAAAAACCCGTGCCAAATTTGCAAAGCCATGAATGCAGAGCACATAACAAAAACAAAAGACGCAGGGGGACGACGTGCCCCCCCATACGGCGAAGGGGAAGAAAGGGAAAATAACTCGGGGAGGGGTCAGGGGTCCACACACACAAAACCCTTGCAATCACCGGGGGGGGGGGGGAAGCGCCAAAAAATGTTGGCGGCCAAAAAGTTGGTGAAAATGAGAAAGAAGAAGACGATAAAGTGCCGACGATGAAGGCCATGGAAATGAACCCTAGTGGAGAGCAGGAGACCAAACCGACTAAAGAAACAGGAGGCGGGGGAAAAATCCGCATGAGTTACATATTAGAAGGCTCTGGGATGAATTGATCGGAGGGAAGAGCCCAACATCAGTGAAAAAAACGCCGGTACTGGAAAAAATAAAACACGCCTGGGGGAACAAGAAACAACTCTGGGGGAACTCCAAACCGAGGAAAGTAGGGAAAACGGGAGGACACCGACACAATAAAACGCCATCGACAGCAAGGATTCCACGGCGAACATCCGGACCGTAGAAGTAGAGCCAGTGCCCCCCGGAGAAATTAAACGGAAGGGCAACCAGAGCATCCTCAGAGGTTGGAACCATAAAATGGAACAGAACCAGTCTGAGGGAAGGGGGCTCTTTTCGTGACGATTACCCCTCTAAAAAAAGTCCTAGAGCGGGGGCGTCATTGGAGGCCTCAAGGGTTCTAGGGAAAGGCCAAGGGAATACAGACGTACTAAAAGAGGGGGTCCAAATACAACTCAGCACGTGGGTGTTGAAAATGAAACGGATGACAGGCTATTCGCCAATTACGTAAACCTGAGGAAAAGGGGAGTACAGAGAAGACGCCAATGGGGGAAATAAAGAAAAACCGCGTGGGACAAAAGGCGAGGGGCGCCCCCAAGGGGGAAGAAAGGTCTGGTAAATTTCGTGAAACTCCGGAATGTGTAAAAAATTTTCGGTTTCGGGGAAGCAGTCAACTGTCCGAGCCGGGAGGGGAAAAAATGAAAGCCAACGGTCAGAGAAGAAGAGGGGAAAAAAGACTATCGCCTCGAACATGGCGGCAAAAAGAAAAAACGCCCGGGACTCTGGTTTCAGAAACGATGTGGGAAAATAAATTTTCGGTCTGAAAAAGAGAAACACCGAAAATAAAGCGACCAGAACAGCATTTTTGGAAAAAAATCCTGAAACTCTGGCGGGTGGTGGGGGAAAATTCAAAGGCGAGCCTCGGGGGCAAGAAGATCTCACAGAGGAACCATCAAGGGGTACGCCGAAGCCGGGTCGTCCGAGATCCAGAAGAAAAGTGAATAAACGTCTGCCAAAAAAGGAGAAAATAACCGCTAAAGGCAGTTAATTAGGGCGTGAGTAACCATCTAAAATAAAGAAGTTCAAGAAAAGGGTCAACAGGATTACATCCAAGGAAAATATGAAACAGGTCACTCGACAACCATCACGCAGGCGAGACAGTTACCGTCACGCTTGGCCAACCCGAGGATAAAAAAAACCGGCTAATGGTTCGCCCCAGGGAGAGAAAGATGAGAATAAGACATCATATCTTCGAAGGAAACTCTCTATTCAACCAGATTGGGGGACCAGATCAGAGGAACAAAAGAACTCAAAAACGAAAAACAAACAATCTTCGTTAGGATGGGCCGAAATCCGATCTTCACTGGACAAAGACTAGACTAATCAAAACGATGGAGTAAAAACCCCACACGCTTGACTCGCCAGGATGCGAACGTAGGGGTTCCTTGCTCACGATCGTGGAAAGGATCCACCAGAACAACTCTGGACAAATAAAAAAGGAGGAGTGGACGCCAGGTTGGGGGGGAAAGAGGAGAACTCACGTCGCGTCAGGCTCGAAGAAACTCGAAAGAAAGGGACAAACACATAAAACCCCGCGAACGTGTAAGCTTAAACCAGTAACACCCTCATCTACACAGGGTGGAAAAATCTGGCACTAAGGGCGGAAAGGGCACTGCTGTCGATAAGCAGAGAAAACAGTGCCAACGACGTGGGGAGAAAGCCCGACGCCCAAAAAAAGTAATTTCCCACACGGAGAAGTAACTTGAACAAGCATAAGAACGAGATCTGGTCGGCAAACAGGGAATACGACGGGGGGGGGGACAGGAAAGCGGGAAAGCCGAGGTGACCCAACGGGGTGGCGGACAAACAGGAAAAATGTTAAGCAGGAGCAGGGGGACGACGGGGTGAGCGCGAGAGCAAAAAAAAATCAAACGAGGTGGCAAAAGGGGGGGGTTTCAGACTCAGGACAACAACATTTTGGAATAACCTTTCAACCGGGCGACGGGTCTCAAAAAGAATCTAAAGCAAAGTCAACGTAATATGGGAGGAAGAAGGCTAACTCGTCAAACAAAAAAAAAGAGGGGAAAAGATATATAGGGAAAAATGCAAAAAAAGTGCGTACGTGACCAACTGGGAGGGGAAGGAAAATGACCACAAGAGGGGACCTCCGGCAGGAGATGGCAACCGTTTGAGTCCACTGGTCGGAGTCAGTACGCTAAGGAAAATCACGAAGGGGGCTCCGGCTTTTATCGGGACCAAAAGACACAAAACGCGCTCAGGCTGAACCTCGGAAAACCAAAATGAAACCTGCCCCGCAGGACTAATTAAAAGAAAATCGGAGGATCAGCAACGATCATCTTCACGTGGGAAAGAAAGTTGGACAGATCTCAATGAACCAAAAGTCCGCAACTCGACAAATTAAAAATTAGGGGGGGATGGGAGGTACTTCCGTCGGGTGGAGAAGAAGAAAAATGAAGCAGACCGGGCGTTACTCAACCTCAAACAGTCACGTGAAAGGGAAGTCCCCCGTTAGAGGAAGGGGAAAAGCATTGGGGACCGAAGAAAACATGGTGGGGAGGGAGGAGGTGAACACGGTCTGTGGAACCTGGCTTTCTACCAAGACTCCGACGGAACAGAAAGTACGACACAAAAGCTCTACACAACCACTCGAGGAGGGAAAAAACGTTTGAAAACTCGTCGATGTGGTATAAAAAAAAAGTAACACCACTGAAGAGAGAGAAACGCGGGAGAGCGCGGCCAGGGTGAAGAAGGGTGGACGGCGGGATAACCACCCCTCCGGGTCGGGACAAGAGACTATTCGGACAGGAGGGACAAGAGACGAGCCCCGCCGCGTGAAGGGGAGGGCTATTGCGGGGAGTCAGAATCGAGAGGAAAAACAAGACTCGGGCCACGATCGATGTTGGAGACAAAAGAAAGACGCAGGGAGGCCGCGCGAAAAGAAAACTTGAGGAAAAAAGGGGAACGGCGGAAAAAAAAAAAAAGCCATCGTGAAAAAAGAGGAAGTATCAACCTACTGAGGGTGGAAGACGATTGGGAGCGTAGACCTGGACTCCATCGTTAAAAGTCAGACCTTGTCAGAAGTATGACATAAAGCTGAGGGGATGGGGGAAAGGGGACAAGGCCCAGGAGGGTTCACTAGGGGAAAGGAATTCTAGGACGACGACCGCGAAGAGCGTTCGACGACGATATTCTCGACTAGTCAGGGGAAAAAAGAAAAAAAAAGGGGACGTGAGGGGAATGTTAAATGGGTCAAAAAGGAAAAACGGGGGCCGGCCTTCAAAAAAAGGACAAAAAAAAGAACCAAAACGACCCGCACTTCGCTGTGAGAGGGGCGAGACAATTTTTTCCACAGGGAAAGGGAAAGATTCAAAGGCCACGATACGCCCGGTAACAAGTGATTTCGCCGTACAACGTAACGTTTGCAAACCAAAAAAACTCCACCCAAAAAACCACGAAATAGGGTAACCCCGGAGGGACGTTAAAACGGGAAAGTAAGAAAAGAAAAAAAACTTATTTGGGAAAGGACAAAGTCGGGGGAAGTATAAACACTAAAATGACGTAAACCTGCAGGGGGGGGACACGTAACGAGGAGAAAAGGACATACGGGATCTCAAGGGGGAAGAAGGAACTGGAACCCCGCCCTGGTTGATGAGATGGAAAAAAACGATCACCCAAGAAATACCACCTCTTCGTCCCGTGCCAAGGGAAAAAACCCGCGAAGCCCCGCCGAAAGAGCCGAGAAGAGGGGTTCATCTCAGGCCATTAACAAGGCGAGAAGAAACGTTTTCTGAAAACGGTCCGGGGGAAAAAACGCCTGTATACCCGGGAAAAAAAGCACCTCTCTCTTTATGAAACCAAAGGGGAATGGGAAGGCCAAAAGCTTCCGGGCCTCAACAGGCTAACATGCAAAAGGGTCATTTGGGGAAAGAAGTGTCCTCCTTGCGCCAAGGGGCTGCAAGGAAAAGAAGAGCGAGGGGGGCTGAAGGACGGAGTAAAGATAGGGTCTTAGAGTTCAACCAAAGAGCGGGGTTCTCCGCACTTCAAAAAGGCGGTGGAGACGAGAAAAGATGGAAAAAAAAAACACCGGCTCCAGACCACAGAGGAAACCAGCACTGTGACCAAATCAAAAAATCCCAAAGCGGTCGCTCAAGAGCCCGCAATTAAAAGGGAGAAAAGGCCATCAAGGTGACTTCATCACGGAGAAGGGGAGAAGCCTGAAAACATGGACTCAAATGAAAAGCAGGGGAGGGAGAAAGCGGGAAATCGGGGGGGGGAGGGGTGGGGGGAGGGTGGGGGAGGGGGGGGGGGGGGGAGGGTGCGATCAGTAGATTGAATTAACCGTTACTCCTTCCCCCAACATGACAGACGGTGATGTTTTCTCTTCGTGGGAGAAAACAAAAAAAAAAAAACAATGAACGTCCAAAGAGAAAAAACTGGGGCGAAGGGAATGGTTAGAAGACCCAACAGCTGGAGGAGAAATCAGTAAAAATGCATCAAACTTTTGTCAGGGGGTTTCAATGATGGTCGGTCGGCGGTCAGGGTTGGGGGGGAAAAGAGAGGGTTCGGGGAAATCGTGGGTCATGAAAAGAAAAAAAGCTAGTGCTTCTACCGAAGATGGCAAATCCAGCTTTGGCGACAAAGCGAAGCCAAGGGCTCGGTTTGACTCGTGTGGGAACGGGAGTCAGTGGCGTCGTGTATACACGAAAAAAAATGTCTAAAAATGGCGGACAATGGCGGAAAAACGGGGCTCAAACAAATGGCTGCGTGACATACGCGGGGGGGGGTTTCTTATCGCCGTCCCACCAACAAAAAAGGAAAGGTAGGCAGTGCGTGTGGCTCGACGACTAGTCTGAGGAAAAACAAGGCGGCGTCCACGCGTAGGGAAGGGCAGGACCCTTCACATTCCTTCCTGGAAAGATACTGGGCGGAAAGAGGGAACCAAGAAACTACTCGCCAGCACGGCGGGGACAAAAGGGAAAAAAGAGAAAGGCTTGGGGAGCTGAGGCGATCTTCGCTAAACCAAAAAAAAACACGGTTGGAGAAGAAAGAAAGACGCGCAATTAAGCTGGTCCAGCCAGAACAGTCTTTCACTACAAAAAAATACCCGAGGGAGGACGTGTTGAGGTTTCGTGGGTTTAGGAAGAAAAAAAAGACACGCCAGGGGCCCGTTGAAAAGGAAAAAAAAGAAGGGAAAGCCTCCCAAATGTTGAGAAGGTGAGAGATCAATCGTCGGGGCCCCGTATCCCGAGCACTAAACCTTTCAGCAAACTTGGGTGACAAAGGACGGAACAAAACAAACGAAGCAACGAACCAAGGACGAAAAAAAAAACCTTGGGCGTGGACACCGGCACGCCGGAGGTGTGATCAACGCCGCCCGACCGACCCCCCGATCATAAAAAAGAAAAGGAACCGTTCCGTCCGTGCACGGGACGCGGGGGCTAAAACACTCTAGTGCGGCCACACGGGGCGGCGCCGTACTGGTCAATACGGGGGACTGCAGCCGTCGGGGTCAAAGCGTTTCGCAGAGTAACAAATACCACTTCCGGAGGAAAAGAAAAACCACACAAACCGAGAAACGTAAACACTGAAACCCAGATATCCGGTAAGAGAATCTAAACAGCGAACAGTTTTTATGAAACGAACCTACAAGAAGAAACTCCGGTGTAGATGGAAAGCAGCAATAAGGAGAAAATAAAGCCTAAACAGAAAAGAGCAGGGAAACCGGTCCCCAGAATGGTGCAACTCTACTTGACCACGCACGGGAGGTCGTGTCCCACAAGAAGGGTTCATAAAGAAAGGAGACTCCCCAGAAAAAAAGGGGCCCCATGGGGAATAGACGAGGAAAGAAATCAAAAAAGTCTATGATGAGGCCATGATGGGCGAGAAACTTAACATGAAAAAGGGAGATGGAAGGGCGACGAAGGAGCGCCGCGTGTAAGATAATCGCGGGAAAATTGGAGCAGGGGGGGGAGTAATCGAGTGCAACACTGGGTATACCATGGACAGTAAGAAGTGGCAAAGTTAGCACTCAAATGCTTGAGGGAAAAAGACGAGTGAAACCAATAAAGTTTGTGACCCTCTCAGATACTCAGCTAATACAAAAAACCAGAGAACCTAGGGCGCCCCCTCAGGAAGAAAACTAGCCATCACCGAAGAGAACGTTAAAAATTAGGGCAAACAGCCAAAGAGCTATAGAAAAGAGACCACGTGGCATCCCCTTAAAAACAAAAAGAAAAAAAGCAAGGCAATGCAAGCAAGGGGGCCGTTTCCAAGGGGAACAGGGAATTAACTAACGTCTTAGACGCAGGACTGTTCGGGGGTGACAGTAACTCGAAGGAAAAACTTGAAATAAAGGAAAGATTGACCGGCCGTCCCTAGTGGTACGGAAAAAGAACCTTCCATAAATGCTGAAGCACGCGGCAGACCACGGGGGGGGGGAAAAGAAGAAAAAAAAAGAGGTGGAAACGGGACCGATGAAAAAATGGTGGAGATAAAAAAGTCAGGAATTTACCAGGTCAAACCCCCAGGAAAATTTAACAAGGGGTTTCGACAGGAAAGGGGAAAAATTTTATCCGGTTTACAAAAGGGACCAAAAGGAGGGGGGGGGGGCCCCCCCAATCCCGGAAAAAGGGAGGGTTTCATACTTCTTAAGCAGGGGAAGGGTAACGAAGTTTCGGTACGTGTTGTAAAAGCGGCACACCCCAACCAAGCCGGGGTAAGGAAAGGGTCAAGAGCATACCAGGATGGGGAGAAAAGGAGGAGAAACGCACCCGCGGGAGATTCAGCCAAGGGAAGAGAACCGCTGGGGCGTATGGGGGGACGGGGAGGATTTCCTGAGTGAGGGGGGGATCCAGCTAAGCAATACAAACGAAAACCTCGAAAAGTTCCCCGACAAGAAAGGTTCTAGGCAAACGGTGTAACTCCTAATCATCCTACAAAAGATGGATCAGACAGGGGGGCAAACGAAACCTGCGAAAAAGAAGGAAAAGGGCGGCACTCAACTTACCTACGAAAGTGAAACTTCAAAATAAAACGCGCAGGTCCAATGGTCAATCTACCCACAACCTAAAATAGGGACTGAGTAAAGGACATAAATGGCGACCCAATACGGAGGAAAAAAAGGATTGGAAGAACGTTCCGGGAACGGCTGAATGAAATAGTCAAACTGGGGAAAAAAACTTGAGAGAGATGGAGGGGCCACTCCACCCTGGCCTCATAAGGAAAGCCCCTCATTTGGGACGCCACAAAAAGTTCGCAGTCCAGGAACTCCACACCTGAGTCAAATCATCCCAATAAAAAGAAAGAAAAACTAACCAACAAGCAGAAAATGGTTCCAAGTTCCGGGCCCTGATGAGGAACAATCGCGACGAAAAGAAAAAAGGGCAAAAACGATCAAAAAAAAGAAAACGCGGGTTCCTCCTAAATTGCAGAGCGACCTAGAAGGGGAAAGGAAGGCGATCCCCGCCGATGAAAACAAAGCACCTGAACCGGCCGAGAGCTTAAAAAACGAAGGGGGAAACACCTTCGCTCCACGGCGCGGGAGCGAAAACCACCAGCATCGCGAATCGACGAGTGGAAAAGAAGTCTTCAACTTGACGGGGCCGCACGGTCACAACGTACTTACACGAGTCAGGGCGGTGGCGTCTGCTAAAAAAAGGAGGGAAAAGGTTGACGAAACGTGCCACAACCGCTCAAGCGCAATGGACCATTTCAGGGAACCGCCCTCAGAAAACAAGTTTACAGGACTCGGGAAAAAGAAAACAAGTGGGAAAGGGGCAAATCACAGAGCGGGAGAAACGCGTAGGGACCAGCAAGGGAGCAAAAAAATGCTTCAAGAAAGGAGGGGGTCATAGAAAAGCGAAGGGTTGACAGCGAATCGTTCACCTGGGAGACAAGTCGCCCCTGTCAGAAAGAAAGCCTAAAAGACCAAGAGAGCATTCGAATGCAATGCCGAAACGCCGGCAAAAAAAAAAAAAAGGTTCCCGAAAGTCAATGAGACGACAGGGAAGCCTAAATGAAAGAGAAGCAGGTCATCGAGGGAGCAGAACAAAAAGAAGGAAACATCGCGGGGCCCGGCCACTGGGAAAGGGGAAAGAAAAGCCCCAGGTAACGTGATAACGAGAGGGGGACTACGGCGAATCTCTACAAATAAAAACGAGATTAATATTAGGGGGCAAAGAGAGGGGATGCTGCCGCACTAGGGGGTCACCATAGCTCCGTGGGCGGAATTCAAGGGCAGAAGGGAGAAAATCTCAAGTTAATGCCCAGGGAGTCAACACACCTTAAAAAGGCAGCCCTGGGGAAATTCTCGGGCACGGAGTTTACGACGGGCCTCACAAACTCCTCAGGCGAAACTCTCAGCCATCTTTGTTGAAACCAGAAGCGATGCCAAACTCGGAAGAAAAAGAACTCTTGAAGAAACGCAAAGAAGCTACTTTCCTACCAGGCTGTTGGGCGGATCGATCTGAATCAAAGAGAAGGATCGACAATTACTTTGAAAGAGAGAGGGCAACCGTGGAAGAGACCTGAACCTAAAGAAAACACTGAAGGGCCCCGCCACGTCAAATTTAAAGGGAACCGGAAGACCTGGGGGTTGGCACGAGGGAAAACCCATGTAGTCAAATTGGGGCAAGAAGAAAAAGGGCACACGTCTGTCCGGGCCTCTTCTAGTCACACCGAAGAAGACGGAGAAAACAGGGGGGTAGCGCTTCCAAGCCGACCAGAGAGAAAGACTGTCCTTTGAAAAGCGGAATAGGGGGCGAGGGTGAAAAGAGAAACGTCAAGTAGAGAGAACCAGGGGAGAAGAAGAGACATAGTGTTGGAAGGGTCTCATCCTAAAAAATTGTTAGGGGTTCCCTCGAAAAGAGGACGAGCGGGTCTCACAGAGAGGGAGAGAATGTCGAGGCGTTGAGCGGGGAGGAAATAGCAAAGATCGAGGTTGGGGCCACACTAGCGGAGGGCGGAAAAAGAATGAGGGGAAAACGAGGAGGGACGTAGAACTTTGGCCGAAATGCAGGCCGGTAGAGAAGGAAAACCATCACGAGAGCGCCCGAGGGGGGAAAAAACAAATGGAATGTCGACAAAAAAGCCTTTCACAATCTTGCAAGTAGACCGGGTACGCCATTTGGAATTCAAAAAATCAGGGAGAAGGGAGCGTAGTTTGCACTTGGAGGACGAAAAGATTCGGACCGCCGCGGAACAGGAAGACGTAGCGAAGCGCGGGTTTCAATACGAGAGAGGGAAATGAAAGGGAAGGACCCACAGACTTGGAGAAAAAGGTAAGAAAATGGAACACGGACTAGGCAGGTGCGGCGCGTGACCACGAACATCAATGCAGTCCCAGCACGGACGGTACAAAGAGGTTAGCTTTTCAAAGAGGGGAAGAGAAAAGGTAAAGAAAAGCGGGCAGTAAAAACGGCTCAGCCGGTCTGCAGTTAATGAGAAGAAACGGCGCCGGGAAAATTTACCGGGAGGGAAAAAAAAAACGAAAAAAGGTGTAAAAGGGTTTTTAACGTTAGTGGAATTGGGGCATGAAACATCCCGGGGCCCTGTCTATTAAAACTAGGGGGAGGCCCGGAGATACTCAGGGGGGAAAAGTAGCAGACTTGGGGGAGGAATAAGCAATGATAAAATCATGAATCATAGGGAAAACGCATTTCTTCTGGGACGGAAAAGAGGGACAGAACCCGCGCCCCTCACTTGACGTCAGGGCAAAGTTCAGCGGACTAGCCCTGGAACAGAGGGAAGGAAGATCTGTTCCAAGGTAGGTACGTGAACACACCAACGACAGCGAGGAATGTTTGAGGAGGAGGAAAAGGAGGGCACAACCGGGAATGACCTCGGTGAAAAAAAGGACTCTCCTGGAAAGACGCGACCTTATAACGGACGGAGGACACGTTGACGAGAGCTTAGGCGAGGGGGAGGGCTGTTTCTCGCTCGCAGGGAAGCAGGGGCCATATTCTTACTGGGGGGGGGAGACCAAAAAGGTCCTTCAACGATCTTTAACCGGCTCGGACGGGGGGGGTCAGACGACGTACAACAAAGAGGCGAGCAGAACCGCCGTGACTGGGAAAGGGGGGGAGAAACCCTAAGCTTCTCTTGTACAAAGAGAGCATCACTGAAAAAAAAAAATCAGACGAGGGGAAATACCAGAGCGCAATGATTCTCGCAAAAATGGGAAACAGGAAGAAGGAAAAATGGTACTCCGTGAATGAGACATTAGGGCATAAAGAACTGATGGTACAAGACGTGTTGAACCACGAAACGCCGCGAGGCAAAATGAGGAAGGGGGGAAGGAAAGACGGGGGGGAAAAAGGCCAGGTCCAAATGGAAAGCAACTGGTCAGCTGCAAACAAAATACATGCTCCGTAAAAACAGCACACCGGTGTCGAACACTTAGGGGAGGTTATCCCCCACAGCTTTCGGAGACAAATAAAGAAGGACGTACCGAGGTGTGCGGTGTTTCATGCAGTGACCCGGTACGGCAGGGGATCGATAGGGGAAGAAAGGGGGGGTACATGACCCGCGCTCGGGAAAGTGGAATAGAAAAGGGTCACCTCGTGTGCCGGCCCGAGGGGAGAAGGAAGTCAATAATAGTCTCAGGTTTTCTAAAGGGGTCACGGGGCCTCCGTAAAAGAACGCCCGGCCGGCTTAGTCAAAAAAGGGAAAAATGGAAAAGAAAACGGTGCTGGCGTGAAAGAAAAGGGGTTGTGAACTGGACTGGGTTTCCTCCAACAAAGCTGAAGCTGCCAAACTGTCAGAGAAAAGCGCAGTCAGGAAAAAAAGTGAGGGAGACCCCTGTAAAACGGCGGCACGTGGCGACCAAAAAGAAAGGGATCCTGCAGACTCAGCGGCGAACCCCGAAACGCAACCGAAATCGCAGGCCCAAAAGTTAGCAAGAAAAAGGCTGGAACGACTTGAAGGCG
>Ga0179593_1343818_pt1 | contig 14661 bp, 20 predicted proteins | sample CZODoug2_1_08_16_FD_185931 | JGI IMG/M metagenome (GOLD analysis project Ga0179593, IMG submission 185931) | Vadose zone soil fungal communities from Angelo Coast Range Reserve, California, USA - CZODoug2_1_08_16fungal (PacBio error correction) | ecosystem: Environmental > Terrestrial > Soil >...
CAGACTCTCGTCCGTAGCCGGGTAGCGAGTGGCATGCAGAGAGAAACCCTGCTAAGAGAGTTGCGTAAAACATAAAGGCTGGAGAAAAAAGAGATAAGAGGATTGTCCAGAATGCGAAGTCAAGGGGACGGTGTCATCCCGCCAAAAGGATGTGGCCAAAAGAATTGTGGTGGGAAAGTTGCTCACCGGGGTGGATATTGCTCATCAGAATCAAAAAGAAAATATTTCAAAATAAAGATTTTGTAAGGAGAGGGGGGGATAAAAAGCCGGGGCAACCTAGAGAAGGCAAAGTAGTAACACGACTAGATACCGAACCTAGAGTCAAATCGTCTAGGGGGTTTTCCTGGTTCAGGTCTTCCGGATGAAGGATGTGATGGGAGCTCTTGGTATTAAATGCAGCCGGAAGGTCCTAACAGCGCAAGAGCGGGAGACAAATGAAAAGATGCAATTTTGTTGGAGCACGGAGAGGACTTTTCAGTCCCAAGTGAATCTCTACTGGGGTTCCAGCAATCGTGAGGCAGCGACTAAATTGAGAAAATTCACTCCCTTGTTGGTTGCCTGTGTCCATGGATCGTCCACGGTCAGGTCGTGAGGGTTTTTACAAAATGAACGTTCCGGGCATGGGGCTACAAGTATGTTCAAAGGTGGGCAGGCGACGTTGTCGAGGGTTTGACGATGGATTTCGTGGGGTAAGCAGGTCCATCCAATGCAAGGAGTGGATATGGCAAAGGAGGGAGGGGTCATACTTGAAGCTGGCGTGTGATGTAGGATGTTGGGACGGAAGATGGCTCTTCAACTTTGTTTTAGATCTTACGGGGACGCCTTGCGGTCCCTAAGTCGAGAAGGGGTGCATTACTCATAAAGTGTACCAGTATGGTGTTTTGATGGGAAAACTGTGACAGTGGCAAGGATACGACAAGCTTGGAGGCTCTCAAATCAAGTGAGGTGGAAATCTCAAAGAAAGAAGAGAGGAGAGAGAATAAGATACGCAGAAGGCAACCGAGACAAGCCCGGCACTGCCGATCTCAGGACGTATGCGAGCTTAAAGAGATTCGGACTGCCGACGGCGTACAGTTGCACTCCGGAAACCTAACCTGGACGGGAATACTCCAAAAAGGACGTTTTGATCCGATAAGGCGAGAGGACATGGGACTCTTAGGGAAGAATCATCTCACCAACGGAGGATCAGAAAGGCTTAATGGTACTAAAAGAAGGACATCAGGGGAGGATAAATTCCTGTCTACAAGTTCATAATCTACATGTTTTTAGAAGGGGACAGGGGGAACAAAGAAAAGGAGAAAGCCCGACCAAAAAGGAGGTTCAAGGTTTTTTGGCAATTACACAGATAAGGTTTGGGGGATAGTTTTCAGGAGATCGGACTTTGGCCGGTCTACATCAAAAACGTGTTGGATGAGCGGGATATAAAAGTGACACACGCAGAACACCGAAAGCGATTCAGACAGGTGAGGTAGCGCAACCGAGAATGGATCAATCTGAACTTTAAAGAACTTCAAACCATTCAACTTGGTAAGGACCGCTTTGAGTGAGGGGATAGTGTGTGGGGTTTCGCACGCAGAAACTGGCATGGGAAAGAAGAGAGCAAATCGAAAAGATGATCGACACGGCTCGAAGGAAGGCTTCAAAGAGATTCATGCGCTATTTGGCCGGGGCGTCAGAGAAATCTAAAGCAACAAAAGTTGATTAAGTTGATGTAGGGAAAGAAAGGGTTTACACTAACGTCCAGGGGGAACGAGGCGCTCTTGGGGGCGATTCTTAGAGTTGGGAAAGGAGGAGCAAGTGTGGCACGCAGCTTTATACGGAAGGGCCTCGGGAATGGAGGAGGGAATTATGAGGGTACTTGAGCCGTTTCTTTTCAAGAGAAGGTCAGCTTAACGATCAGTCAACAATCGACGCACTATTTAAAAAAATCGCCCTGGGGATAGCTGAGCCCACAAGTACGATGGAGGGAGAAAAAAAGGTATGGGGTAGGGACCCGCTAGATTCGTTGGAGGGAAAAAAGTGGGGGGAAGTCCAAAATTTACCAAAAGAGGCGCGAGGGGGGCTGTGTGAGTGGTTGGAAAATGACGCAGGGACTATGAGCGAGAAAGCCAGGATAGGGCAAAATCATAAATGGAACCTGATTGAGTCCAAGTCTCGTGGGGAGAAAGAAGAATTTTAAATTTGGACAGACTTTCTACGGCGGGTTGGGGGGAAATAAATCCTGCGAGGAGGGAAAAAAAAGCAAATAGGCGGGCGTGATACGGGGGCACCTAAAAAGAGGCGGTGCTGATGCTTTGGGGGTGGGTAGTTGTAGAGAGGGGGGGGGTACGAAAAACTGGCAATGACACCAAGAAGGGGCTGGTCCGGTTGTCGAGGGAAAAATAGACCGAAAAAAAAAAAAAAAAAAAAAAAAAAAAAAAAGAAAAAAGAAAAAAAAAAAAAAAAAAAAAAGAAAAAAAAAAAAAAACATCAAAGAAACCAACACAAGAAACAAAAAAAGAAACAAAACAACAACAAAAACACCCCACACCACCACACTGACAACCCAATAAACACCCAAAAAAACACCACACCCCAAACGACAAGACAAAAGAGGAACAAACCACAAAACCTCCCCCCCGCCAAGACAACCACCCATACGACCACAAACCAAAGATACACTCACCAGCCACAACACAAACCATCACCACCACAAGCAATACCAACCCCACACTCACCCCCAAACAGACCACAAAAAAAAAACCAACCACACCACCAAACCAACAAACACCCGCCACACAACCAAAAATAAAACAAAAAAAAACCAACCTTTTCTTCACTTTATGGATTAGTTGCTATTGTTCTTTCAGGTCTCAGGGGATTGGACTCTGTAATAACTTTTAATGCTAAAACTACCCAATTGGTCCTCCCGGGCCAACACTTCTCAGAACTCAATAGATCATTCTTAACATTTCTTGCCGGTTGCCCGTCTCAAAATGGGTGAACGAGGTCTCGTTAATTGTCCTCACCTACTTAATAGAGTAAAAACACCCTTTCCTATCGTCGGACCCATGGATGTTCATTTGGGGGTGGCTACTTTATCCTTGCTTCCAGCAAACCTCTTAGGAGGAGGAGAAAAAGAAAAAGAGGACAAAAGCCTTACTCGTAAGTACCTTTCGGAGGGGGAAGGGAGGTTCACTTTCGCGCGCATCTTTTTCCCGTGTACAACGAATTTTAAACTGAAGACTCGGGGGAAAAAATGGTAGATAGCTCTCAACAGAAAAACGTGAAATTAAAAATATATAAAATCTCCGGGGAAGGACGAGGAAGTCCCGTTGATTGGGATTTGTTCCAATTACTGAAGGGTCGTTCAGAAACCAGGCGAAAGAAGAATTTCCCAACCAATTCCAGGGGAAGTGGACAGGGAGGTTGGCTGTTGGTCCTCTATATAATAGGTTTGGTGCATTGGGAAAAGAAAAGACTCTCTTACCAATTGGGCCAGTCGAGAATAAAGCTGGGGGTGGGAGATGGAAGGATCTTGAAATTGGTTGGGTACCAATTCAGTAGTGTTCTCACTATCACCTGATAATGAAGGGACCTCAGGGGGGTGAAAAATGGTCGACATGGAATGGTCAAGGAAATGTCGCAAAATTGAAGGAAAAGTTCAGTAGAGCAGAGGAGGGTTTGGAGCACTCCAAGGTGGTTGCTGTACATGGGTTCTTTAGGAAATGTTTGCCCAGTTCTTGCACGAAATGGTGAAATAAAGGGGGCGCCCATTGAAATACACATAGAAAAAACTCCGGAGATCAAGAAGACATACACTGTTTTGGGATTGAGAGGTCCACTCGATCGAAATTGGGGGGGTGCTATTGACGGAAGGGTTACGTGACCTCTCAAAACGAACACCAGATGAGGAAGCAGCAAATCTACTTTATGGACACCGCTATAAATTCAAAAAATTCTTTGGGGCATGGTCAACGGAGAGGAGGCAAGGGGAGCCCCAGACGTATAGGCACTGTTTGTCCCATGGGTCACAAGAGGTATAGAAAAAAGTGCAGCATGTCTAAAAGGTCGACGTGAAGGGATGGTCAAGCTGGAGAGACTCGGTTCCCGGGGAGCCAAGGAGTTCAACCCCAAACCAGCACCTCAAAGGAGGAAAATTGTGAAACAGATGCGGGGGGCAGGTCTCCAAACGTCAGAAAATTTTGTCCCTAAACACAGGAAAGGGTTAGGCAGACCTTGAAAATGGGTTCTCTAAGTGTTGGGGGCATCCAGAAGTGAGTGTTTTGGCGTTGAATTCGCAATCTTTAATGAGAATTACTGGGGTCAGAAATTCTAACAGAAAGCTCGCAGGTCCATGAGATCAAATGAAAAAGGGACCATCTCCCTACTCCTTGCGGGGGGCGGGGAAAAAATTTCGCAGAATGGGACACATAATCTTCAGAAAACCAATCGGGACAAGGTTGGTTGGGAAAGGTCACATCAAACCAGTTTCATAAGTGCACCTGGCACCGTCAGAGAGGGTGGGGGGAGTGGCGCTGCGAGGGCGCAACACACACCATCACTCTATCGGGTGAGTCGTGACAGCAGAATTTCCCAGGGGACGAATAATTTGGAGAAAGAAAATATTTGTGATCTTTGCTGATCAATTGGCAAAAATGTTAAAAACCGAAAGAGGTCCATCGAAAGGTGGCTTACCCAATGGGAATTGGGAAAAGTCCAGGGAGAGGATGAAATGACTGATGAAAGACAGACAATGGACTGCTTAGATCAGGGAAGCGAATTCATCCGGTGCACTTTCGGATAGTTTCTGTGGAACCATAAAAGGAAAGGAGAACGATCTTATCAAGCCGCAGTAGAAAACAAATCTAGAAGGGGAACTAGGACAGACCATAGTGTCGAGGTTAGGTTCCTCGAGGGCGTTAAAACCGAATGGGCTAGGAGTTTTCATGGCTTTCGCCTTTTCCTGGGTCAGTGAGAAAGGAGAACACTGGGGAGAGTAAGAGCATACCGCTGAGAAACAAAAAGGCCGCGAAAGAACAGAGACATGGGTCATTAGTTGATTAAACTAAAAGACATCGGCCTTCCGTGGCGGGGGAGGACGCGAAGGAACAAACTCAAGAGATCAAGGGCCACCGTGAGGAGGAAGAAAACCATGGTTGGCTCAAGTATTGGCCGGGTGGGGCACTATTTCGCCGATGGCAGGAATAATGCAGGGAGAACTAAGAGAATACTTCGGAGAGGAAGTGAAGGGCTTCTATACGAAAAGCTTGGACGGAGCATGTCTCGCTCCGGCGGGCGGAGAGGGTTTACTGATGGAAACTCACATTGCGTGAAAAAAAAAGGGCAAAAAAAAGTGGGGCCGTCATTTCAACGTATCCGTTCAACAAGACGCTAAGAAAACGTTCTGTCTTAAAACGAGAAAAAAAGCAAGGGAGGAACTCCCGACGAAGAGTCTCCAAAAGGGGGGATCGGTGCCTGAACGCTCAAAGACGACCCGAGAGAGCTTCAGTCTTAACACGAGCGAGGAAGATAAGAAATTTAAATGAAAAGAAAACATGAAGAACCCTAGAATCAACTGTCAAACCTTTCTATAAGGAATGGGGGAAACACAAAAGAGAGGCTATGAAGAAGTTTCAAGTGACCCAAAAAACCGATAAGAAAGGTAATATAAATGGAACACAAAAAACAAGGGAGGGGCTGTGTCAAAAGACTGCGGAACTTCAGAGGCTCCCCCGGGAGAGAAGGGAGAACGTTAACTGAAACTGTGGCGCCCAGTACAGGCTTTGAGCACATTGAATTGGGGGTAGGTAATTCCTCGACTTGGAGAAGGTTGAGGAGGGTCTGGGACCGGAAGACAAAAAGAGCAAGCAACCTAATGCTCACCGGGGACTAGTCACAAGAAACAACTAGAAGACCCGAGAACGGGCTTGTATGATGAAATTCGAGGGATTTCGGTTCGAAAAAAGTCAGTTAGTTCAACTTCGAAAAACCTTACCAAGAGTTATGCAAGGAGTCTTCAGAGAAATGCCAAACCAGGAAAGATCACTTTCAACAAACAGGGACCGAAGCAGAGGGGGGGGGCTAGGTAACCTCACTAGACTTGACTACAGGATACCAGGGTAGACATCCTCAAAGTCTCCCGGAAGAGGGAGAGTTATACAGACGGGGTTTGGAGAAAAGAAGATAACAGGGAGGGGAGTAGCTCGATCAACGCGCGAAATCCGGCGAAGGAAGTTCTTAGAGGGAGAGAAAAAACCAACAGGGAGGGAAAGAAAAGAGTAAAATCTCGGCCTCTGCGAACTGCCTCTGAGGATACCAAGAAACGCTCGATGCTTGTCTTAAACTCTATAGGAACTGGGAACTCGACTAGTAATAATTGGTAAACAGAGCAAGGACGAATGCGAGTAATGGAGGCGCTCAGAAAGGATTCCAAGGGCAAAGGGGTTGTTGGAAGTTATCTCAAAGGGGTTTGGAATCTGGCAGAAACATCAAATCAATCTTGAAAGGGAGGGAGAGTACGTATAAAGCACGGGGGGGAGAACAGAAATTAAAAGATGAAAATTCTAGGTAACGACCGGCTTCTCGTCTAGTTTCAGGGCATTTCGGCCCGGGGGGTGGGGGAAAGTAGGATTGGGAATTGGTACTTAAGACCAAACTTCCTTGGGCGAAAAATCTAAAAAAACGAGGGAAGTGAATAAAAATGCAGTTTTGTTCAACGAAGTACTGTGAAAGGAATAAGTGGGGAAAGGAAGTAAAGGTTTGGCAGCTTAAACGGGAGAAGGAAGACCTGGAAAGTACAAAGGGTCCCGTTGGGTTAAAAGTAATGTTATCTGCCCCGTAGTTCGTCCGTGGTACTGGAGGGAAAGGTCATTACTATTCGGTGAATGGCAATTGTGAAGGCTGTGCGAAGGGTGGGGGAAGAGATGGGGGAGTTGTTCTGACAAGACCAGCAGGCAAACACAATTCGTGAGATGTCCCAGCAGTCTTGATACTTGAGGCTGGTCTGGGAGGTTGTCCGCGCGTGATTCAAGGAGGAACCAAGGGTTTGGAAGGAAGAGGACGCTGGCGTTCAATCATCGTTCCGGGGTTCATCCCATAGGGGTTGGGAAAAACTTATGGGAGGGGGAGACAGTTTAAAGTAGGTTAATAGCTCCCACTTGCACGGAATCGCTCTAAAGAAGGGAGGTTGGACCGAGGACAATAAGAGGCGCGATCAGGTAGAGATCCTCAGAAGGGGTTCAACCGAGAAAAGACGGCACTTCAATAACTGAAGAAGTCAGTTAAGAAAAGGGCAGGGGAAAAAGGAAATCTGAAGAAAAGGTTAAACTGATGTTAAATACGGTGGGGTAAGACTCTCTGTTTGCGCGCGGCAGAGGGTTAGTATAGGGGGAGCATTTTCCCGACGGCATCGCAAGTAAGGAAGAAAGAGCGTGTCTACAAGAACGCCCGAAGAATCATAATTTGAAAAGGAACTGGATCCATCGGGGATTCGGGACTCTCAAAAAACATGGGGGCGGACGTGCGAGGCACATAAAATTGAGACATCCCTGTAATACAAGAGGCACTATTCAGGTTGAGAGTTAAAAATAAGGAGTTTAAAAGAAAAAAAGATCAGATGGTCTGTACCAGCTGGAAAAGGCTTTCTAATGGCGGGGGGGAGGAAGAGGAAAAGGGGTCTTGGACCCTAAACTGAGCGACGACAAATAATCTATAATCAAAGCTTGAGAGCACCGCGAAGTCCTGATCTCCCGGGGAATAAACATTCAACTTGGGTGACGAAGTGGTATGGGAGAGGGGAGAACGGGGGGGGGCTTTTTCCACTACATTTCAATGAGAGAAAGAACTCGAAAAGAGTTACACGAGTGCTGACTTAAAAACAGGAAAGATGGCAAAGGATAAACTGGAAAAAACTTTGGTGGGACTGTTGAAGAAGGCATAACATCAAAAAAAAGGAAACGGTGATTCGGACGGAAATGGTGGTTTAAGAGAAAATCCGGGGAACGCATCCTGGTTGGTTCTTAATGGGGTAAGGATTTGCTCAATTGTGGCACGAGGATAGGGGGAACTTGACCAGAGGAGAAGGAAAAGCGGGGGGAAATTTAAGATTGGGGCGTGGAATTGCTAACGTAATTAATCTATGAACGAGCGAGAAAAATCATACTCAAAACGGATGGAGAAAATCGAAAGTAAAACGAATTCTATCAGGATCAAAAGTGAAGGGGTTGGAAAGGGCGTCATGCTTGGGGGTTCAGGAACAGTGGAAGAGACCTGATGGAAAAAATATTCCGCATGTGGCTTGTGGAAAGTTTTGTTTTCTAGATGGAGAAGGGAAAAGAATAGAGAAAAGAAGATGGACAAATCATAAAGAATAGAACTTTCCATTTAGTGGTTGGAATGGGGGGCTAATAAAAGACGGCCCTTTGGACATACAGTGATCTAGGGAGTGGGGGAGGACTGTTTCAAAGCGAGGGGGAAAAATGCAATGCTTCCATTATGGGAGATCTCGGGCTGCTGAAGCGTTGTTTTATGTATTTGTGGCGACCACTGAGTCAGGAGAGATCTATTCTTTCCGTGTCATATTTGAACAATCCCCACAAAACGGTTCTAGGATCTGAAGGGAATTGGATGGGACGGTAATGGCTATCAATTAGGGGTGGAAAAAAAACATGGAAGACTGGGGAAAGAGGGGAAGGAAAGAACGAGAAAAAAAAGTAGGGGTTAATGTTTGAAAAGCCGAGATCAGGCTCCGGATAGTCATTTTATCCAGATCCGGACCAGGTCAAAAATTCTGGTGAAAGGGGACAGAGGGCAGATTATCAGTCTCATCAAAGTACATCGAGCACAACAAAAAAAAACAACTTGCACGAACAATATGTGTCTGTTATGGTCGACAGAGGGCTTAGTGGAGCAAAATCAAAAAAAAAAGCATATAGGGAAAAAGAAAAACCACAGAGTAACCCGCAAAGGCTGGAAAAGGACAGGCAAAGAGCGTGGGGCATGAGAAGAGGATTCGTTCAAGGGCAAAAGAGAACAGCAATTCGGCTTCAAAGACGTTTCCTGGGAATCAGAGACAACACCACAACGGATCGTAAAAAAGAGAGAGATCAGACAGGAGAATCGCATGACGGAAATAATTGGAGGAGAGGGGTTGAAAAAATTCGAGGGACGACCGAAAAAGAAGGCCTTGACCACATGAAAGTCCTGTGGGCAGGTAAGGTGGTGCAGGTTCCTCTATAGGGGTTGAATTTGGAGCAACCAAAAGAGGGAAAAACGAAACTGGAATACAGAAAGCTTTGTGAGCTCGGGGGCAGGGGGGGGGGGGGGGAATAGGAGTATGTGCCAGAAAGTCAGAGTGTCACCAAACGGGAGACGTTACGGCCAGGACCTGTCCGCACTTAACTTGGAGCAGATTAGAGCTGCTGGTTGTTCCGGGAAAACTTTTGGGCAGAAGTGTTTCCTGGTAATCCCTGAAGTTATTGACGGGAAAAATTTCCAGAACAGGAGAAAAAACATGAACCACAGAGTCCACTACGTACGATAAAAAAATATACGAACTTGTTTTGGGTTTAATCCTCTGAGGACACAGGCACAATCGCTTGGGGGCTAGTCGACATGGGGGGGGGGAAAGTAAAAGGCCAGAAATGCAGCAACAACCGACTTTCGGCCACCGAGGGAAAAAAGGCCGGCCCCGATTCGTTCATTTTGGAAACGCAATCATCTCTGCAAGGGGTTGAGGGTCAACCCCAAGTAGATCACGGGGCTGGACGCAATGGTCCCCATGATTTATTCTCCCCTTGCACCAGCAGGTCCATTCATAAGGTCTCAGAGGGAAAAGGAGTTGAGATGGAGCTCACGATACCGCGCCCAAAACGTCTGACATAAACATACCAGAAAAGGGAAGCAGACTTGGGGGGAAAACCTGTATGCGGATTCTTAATGTCCAGAAAAAGGAAAGACTAGGGGTCCGAGACAACCATTCACCTGTTTGAGAAATGCGTGGATATCGACACCTGGGGAAGGGTCCAAGTGCTCGGGGTCTTTAAAGTCTCTCGGGGCATCGGGTAGACCTGAGGGGACGTGGAACAATAACCTAGACGAGGAAAGCCTCAAATTCAACGCGCTCATCTCAATTTAAGGGCTTGAAAACACTTAGACCCGCTTCACCCAGAGAATACTTCAACCCAACCAGACGCCGCGTCACACCAGGCAAAGGGTTCGGGAACTAAAAGGGCCGGATTTACGAAAACCGTCATAAGGGTGGCTGGGAGCTCTTGATTAAGCACCGGACCGAGATCTATGCTCAGGAGCTGGGAAATCCTTGGCAGTGGAAGAGAAATCGTGGGTATGAGTCCTCTGTGATCTTTCTGATCAATTCACAAAGGTTGACGTGCTAAAAAAAATCATCGGGGAAAAGTCACCTTGAACTTAAACAAGGGGATGTTGGTCCTATCAAAAAGGAAAAATCCTGGGATGCTCTTCAAGTGTTTCTTCTTCAAAAGAGGGAAAACATTGGAGGACGCTAGTGCGGTTCAAAAAGTCGGACAAGATTCATCAAAAAAAGACTCAACAGCGATCGAAGATGGGCCAATACCCATACTGTGACTTGTTGCCGGGGGGAACTCTTTGTGCCCGTTTACCAAACGTGCGGTCTGGGTCAGGCAGGGGGGACCGGTCAGGATTGGAGCGTAGAATGGGGGGTGGAGCGTAGAGCAGCAGAAAAAGGAGAAAATTCACTTCTCAAACATCTTGATCTTTGAGAGGAGGGGTTAGCAAGATCTAGCTTTACCTTCTTCCCCCGAAACACAGTAAGACACGGGAGAGGACCAAGGCAGCGGTCTACAAAAAGTGGAAGTCATGGGAAAGGTTGACTTTGGTCCGACGTAGAATAGTTCGGGGAGAAAAGGAGAGTTAAAGACCGTCATCCTACGTATGGAGGGAGGGAACTTTCTTGTATCGAGTGAATGGAAAAAAACTTGCTTAGCAAATTCTAAAGTAGAGCCGGGAGGTGGACTAGGTTTTGGAACTGCGGGAAAGGAACATTTAAATTTGAGCTATAGTCAGCTGTTTCTAGAGGGGGGAGAAATTACTACGTAGACGAGAACACAAGGAGAATTAACAACTGATGGAATTAACCATATCTAACTCTTAGGGTACGCAGGAATTCAAAGGGGTCACAAAATTGGAATCTCGCCAGGGAGGCGAGGGAACCGAAAGCCAAAAGACTTCAAGTCTTCCATCCGCTGGAAATCCGATTTCTGTGGGGGGAATTCTTTCCTTCGGTACCTGAGACCCTCTATCAAATAGGTACAAAAAAGAGAAACCAAGGGGGACAAACATCCAAAGGATATCTCGCAGTGGGCAATTACGTTTGTTCAAAACGACCGATACGAATAATACTGGAAAGATAAGGGAACAGGAACTAATTTACAGAAATAGTGAAAGGGGCTTCGGGACGAAAGCCCGAAACATGTTAGAGCTTGGGGACTGCAGGGGAGGTCCCATTACTCGGTCACCAAACCTGTTTTGACGGTTACTACGCTCTTATGGGGGAGCCTGTGCGAAAAGGACTTTAAGAAAAGAGCCAGACCTAATGCACAAAGTTCAATGAACAGGGGGGGAAAAAATAGACTCGAAGAGAGGGCCGTATGGGATGCTGGGGTTCAACTCCAGGGGGAATTAGAAAAAGTTTAGAAATCCTGCACTACCGTACAAATAGAAAATATGTAAGTTCTACAAAACAAGGGGGCACTTTCCCCACAAAAGTGTACCACGGTAAGAATAAGTCGTGGCCTATCCACATTAGCCTGGCTGTTGACATAGACAAGCTTACTTGGCGCGTGGGATACAAATAGAGGGAGGGTGGGGGGGGGGGCGCCAAGCCTATTATACTCATGGCCTTATCGGAATAGCTAAACTCTAAAAGGACACGAGCAAGATTGGATAATACTCAGAGAAAGGAAAACAACGGAGGAATGATGAAAAAGAGGGTGGCTCTTCGACGGGGGGAGGAGCGTATCTGGCCTAACCACCCGGATAGGAGGGGGGGGCGTAAACTAGATTCTGTCAAGAGACGACTAGTAAAAGGGAAAAAGAGAAACTAGTCAGGGCGTGGGGAGCCACGCGCCGTTGTTTTCGGGGTGGAAATAGGTAAAGAGGACCCGTTTTGTGTTGAATCGCTCATCCGAATCAAGGAATTTAAGAAGAGGTGGAACACCACGGGAAGAGTACTGGGACACTAGGGTCAAGAAAAGAAGGGGATCCGAAAAGGGGACACATTCCAACGAGTCGTCCTCGAAATTTGTCCTTGCTTAGGCCCAATTTAGGGGGGATTGTCAGTGATTGGGAGTTTAATCTTTGGGGAGGACAAAAGGAATAGTCCGAAAGCGTTGCACAGTACTGGGGTGACGAACAATTTTTGAAAGGTTGAAGCTCTACATGTTTACGCACTTGTCTGAATCTAAGCAGTGGGAGAGGAACTCCCGTGGTAATGGGTACCTGGAGGTCTGCTGATTCTTTGTAAAAGGGCAGGTGCATATTCGGTGATGACAAGCATATTCCGATGTTTGGAAAGTTGCGATTTTAAAGTCCAGGAGAGAAGTCTGGTGCCGAGGAGGTGGGGGGGAAGACTTGAGGCTGTCTGTAGTCAGAGTGGGCAATAGCTCTTGTCCACTGTTTTTGGAGAAATCTTCTCCGGATCCGCCGCTGTCGAGTGTGAAGGCAAGAAGGGGTGAGCACGGTTTTGGCAAAGCGGCAAGGAGAAGAAGGCAAGATGAACACTCGGAAGAGTCGCCAGCCAAGTGTATGTTACACGAAGAAAATTCCTCTGCGCGAGAACATAGCAAAGCATAAGGTTCACGCGAACGAAAATCGCTACGGAAATACGCCGGAGGCATCTTTAACGAGGTCGGAATGTGGCAGTGCGGGACAGCAGGGGTGACCAACATTCCTGCCTGTAATGAAAGCACCCGGAAACGTTGGGAACATATGGGGAAAGGTTCGCGCGCAGGGGTATAGTCTCGGGGTTAAGTGTCTACGTGCTCGCGGAGGAAGATCGGAGGAAGGGAGAACAAGAGATACATATAATTTTGAGAAAAAGGATCAAGGAGGGGGATAAAGATTTTCGGGTACGTGCTTCAAGGAACCAAGAAAAGGGTGACAGGACATGAACCCAGGCTATAAAACGGGAGGGGGGGAAAAAAAGAAAGATGCAATGTCAAAAGGGGAAAACAGCTAAACTCTTGGCAGGACCAGGACGATCTAGGGGGGGAGTCTACTGGGTTTTGTAGGAATCCGAAGTCTTCTTGGACGGGACAAAAAGGGAGCGTGAAGAGAACCATTGGAGTTCATAAAGAGAGGCTAATCGCCAGGGAGACCGAAAAAATTCCCAGGGGGTCACAAACACCAGGCTGTTAAGTGAGATTGCAAGAGGGCTGGGGGGGAAAGAGCAAGGGGGGGTTCATTGATAACACTATAGACGAAAGATGGCGGGGGCACTATTCTCGTCACTGGCACGGCAGGGGGCATCTAGACTTTATCTCGGGGCGGTGATGTGAAACGCAAGAAAAACCAAATGCTAAGTCTATGGACGGTTCGAAAAAGTTTTGATTGAAACTACCAGGAATGGTGGATCAATGATAAGGCGGGATAAGGCGGATTTTGAAGCTGAGAAAGACTCAAAGTGAGGGGGCAATCATTTAGCTTTGTTGCGATTGTATGGGGGACGGTGGGGAAAAGAGTCGAAGGATCTGTTATCGAAGAAATTCCATAACACGCAAATGAAGAGCGCCAGGATAGCTACAGAAAGGGGCTGCCAAACAGGTATTTTATTTACAACAGCGAGGCGGGATGACGGTTTCGGAAATTCTGTGGTGAAGAAAAAGTGGCACCAGAGGGGTCTGATGGATTATGGTTTTCGCCTCTGGGGAAATTTACTCCTATAAGGCAAGCAAAGAAGCAATCAGTAAGGATTATAAAGGAGGACAATTAGGGGGGGGGAAAAATGGCAGTCAAGCCCCCTTTTCCAACATTGGACCAAATGACTACGGCGTTGGGGGGACTAAAATTGCAAGCTCTAGGTTAAAATGCAAAGAAAACTGACAAAAAAACAACCACACAGGGGATACGGGGGAAAACTGAGGGGTGAGAGAACTGGCATCGGGGTGTGGGGGGAGAGTTTAGCATAGCCAATCTGCGTGCCGGGGGCAGAAAGCTAACAGAGAAAAAAAACACAGGGAGGGGGTGAGCTACTGAGGGGGTTTTGAGGCAGGGGCTGGGCGATCCTTCTTATTCTTGAAGAATGGAAGGAAAAAAAAAAAAAAAACCGGGAGAAAATAAAAAAAATGAGAGGAAATGGTAAACAACATCAAGATCTCGAAATGCCAGAGAGGGGCGTTGCTAAGGGGAGTACAGGTCAGTAGAAGGGGGGAATGGCGAGGGAAGGGGCAGAACCTAAGGATCAAAGGGAACCCTTGAACAAGGAAGACAATAAATCTACCAAGAGGAGCGGGGTTGGAAGGTTCTTCTTGTCACACTAAAACTCTTATGATACAAGAAGAGAAAACCTACTGGAACTAAAGAAATATATATTGAAAAAGTCTCTTTCAGGGACGTGCGAGGGGGGGGGCGAATTAAGTTCCTGGTAGACATCAATATGGCACGTCATGCGGAATTTCAGTTAGG
>Ga0179593_1368699_pt1 | contig 14661 bp, 12 predicted proteins | sample CZODoug2_1_08_16_FD_185931 | JGI IMG/M metagenome (GOLD analysis project Ga0179593, IMG submission 185931) | Vadose zone soil fungal communities from Angelo Coast Range Reserve, California, USA - CZODoug2_1_08_16fungal (PacBio error correction) | ecosystem: Environmental > Terrestrial > Soil >...
CAAATCCAGAGAGGTGTTGGAGAACAGGGTAACGTTCGACAAGGGTGGGTCCAAAAAGTGGAAGGTTATCATATCGCTTGTCCAATGCAGCGGTGAGTTGTGCTCATTATTAGGGGTCAGCTGGGGGGCGGAAAGCAAACGTTTGCAACTCGGGTGCGGCGAAAGTGGTCTAAAAGGCACGTCGTAGGGGGGAAATTTTGATAGTTTTGAAGAGGGCGGAAAGAGAAAAGCAACCTTTAGGGAAAGGCCCGCAGTTGCGCGGGTGTGATAAATATTAGGTGTCCGTGGCTAATCAAATAAGACTCCTCCCAACTAAGTAAGGCTGGTCCGGCGTAGTTATGGGGGGGGGGGGGGATTCATTCAGGGTGATGAAAGAAGACAAAGGGCAGCAGTGGGGGTAGGTTAGGACGGGACGGAAATCGGGATAGCTATTTGGACAAACTAAATTCTAAAAACTGACCGGGTAGTCAAAATTCATTGGGGTACTGTAATATACGGCGAAGAAGGGGTCTATCGGGACAGAAGGGGGGCAAAGGGATCTGGTAGAAACTCATTAGTGGGGGTAAAAGCGAAAAAAACGCGTGCAGATTGAGGGTTACACAAAAAACGACAAAAGATTATCTGGTCAAAGGTGACAGTATCACAAGGAAAAAGGTTTCGGGGAAGAACGAGAAATGCAACATATCCGTCGAAGACCATTGAGGGGAGATTCAGAAACTAATTTTTGAAAGGCAACGCAGTTAGAACCGCTAAAATGGTTCCTTTAGCAAGCAGTTTTCTTGAACGGCGGGAAGAAACCTTCTTGACTGAAAATAGAAATGGGGGGTTTTTCGGGTCGGAGTGGCAGGTCTGTTCGAAGCCCAGTACCAACACAAACATAGTCAAATCCAGAAAGGCAAAGAAAATATTCAGTCTCCAAGGGAGCGATTTTGGTCAGGACGGCTTTTGTTAAAGGTATTCTGGCGGTGTGGTGCGACCTGAAAGACCAGGTTGCTTTTCGGAGTGGAGCCGTAGATACAAGGCGAAGTCAGCTCTTATAAAGACCAGGAAGCGATAGAACACAGGGTTGCTGCCGTGAGAGGACAAGGGGGGAAGGAGAAACCGGCGCTGAGGGTAGTTACATGCAGTCCAACGACCCTGAATGACTAACATGGTTGTAGAACGACAGGGAAGGGGGGTAGTGAGGAGTCAGGTGAAACACCCCCGATATCTCGGACAAGAAGCATACAAGAGGAAAGTCAAAGAGAGGCGAGGGAAGAAACCAGAACTCCAAGTTACACGAAGTCGCGATGTCTCGGGCGGAACGCGGGCTATTGTAATATTTCCGATAATGCCCATAGGGGCTTACGGGAAGGAGACAACTACTTAGGGCGGGAAAGTGTTTTCAATACAAGGACGCGGGGGAGGTCTTACTTTGTAAAAGATCCAGCCAGAAAAAAAAACGCAAAAAAAAAAAAAAGCAGAGAGGGGGCAGGGAAGCGGGCTGGGGCCTGATGTGGCACAGGAAGGGGAGTGGGGAAAGTAAAAGTGAGGTGGAAGAGGTTGAGGAAAAAGAGGGAAGAAGGAGTGTACTGGGGGAAGGGGAGAAGAGGGGTAGAGGGGGTTTCGCACCTTTCTGGATCCGAAAGGAAACTCCCGGGAAGTTTGCAAGCGCACCGGTTGGTAGACCAGAAATGTCAGCTGTCAGACAATGCGGAACAGTGGAGAGAGGGACCACTGTCGGGCCGACGGTGGAGGAATAAGAGCATTGAATCATTGTGAGATAATTGACCACCGGGGAAAAAGGAAGGAAGGATGCAGAGAGAAGAAGGGATCCACGTACGGAGGAGCCCCATCAAAAAGAACTAAATACGCGTGGAAAACCTTACAAGGCTGGACTTGCAGAAAAAGGACAGTCCTCTTGGGGGGGGGGAGGAGCCAAAGGGCCTCTTTCCTTCACGCGAGCGGGAAGAAAAGAGAACGAGAGAACAACACTTACTATGCCACTAGTCCTTAAAAAGGGACTATAAAAAAAAACCACCGCAATGGGATTCCGACCGTTATTAGCTCTTGCTGACGTTGAGCAGTCTTTGTGGTCGGGTGGCCTGCCCACCACCAACCCGTTGAGGGAGGGGAAGAAAATGGGCGGAATCGCCCTCGAGCAATAAAATAGAGTGGGGAATCAAAATTTTGAGGAGGAAGGACGATTCTACAAGAAGTCAAATCATCGACGGGAGGGGGGAGAAAGCCATCTAGGGGCGTACGAAAATCTCAACAACAAAACGTCGTGGTAGTCGGAACCAATCGATGTAGCCTCAAATCGTCGGGAGGAGGGAATTCTCATCGGTCATCCTCAAATCAAGGGGGTACACCGTATCGAAGGAGGGGAGCTGAGGTTCTAACACCTTGAAAAACGGCATAAAGGGGGAGCGGGTGGGCATCACCCACAAAGAAAGGCTACGGCTAAGTCCAAAGCGATAATAGACAAAGGGAAACTAGGGGGGGGTGTTTAGTCAAAGGGGAGAAGGCAGCGGAAAATAGGGCACTGGTTGGCGGTCGTGGGTCCGCGGGGGAGGTCAGATAGGGAGATTTGGGCAGAGCGTGGCGAAATATATCCAAGCGGAAAGGAAAAAGGAGCAGGGGGAATAGTAAAGAGGTTAACTCTCAGGTCTGCTTAGTTTGAAGTGGGTGAGGAAAAGACATGGGGGTATAAGAAGTTCTCTGGGCCATGTTCTTGGGGAGGAAAACCATTATGAGAAAGGATCAGAAAAGATTATGGGGGCGAGAAACGGCCACGAAGAGACGTAAGGATATTGTAAATTCTGAAGCGTGACGGGAAAAGGGAACACTTACCTTCGGGTGAAGGAAGAAGAACGGAGTGAAGGCGTCAGAGGGTCACGAATGCGGAAGCCCATGCTGTTCTCCCACACGCGAACGATCAAGGACAGAAACGCTCTGCGGACGTAATCTGACCTATTGAAGAAGGATCAGGAAAGGGACTTTACAAAAAAAATCGCCGGTCACTAATCCAGGAAGCTAACTCGAAGGAAAATCTAGCCATATCAATGACGAGAGGAAAATCCTCAGCAGGGAAGAATTAAGGGGAGGGGGGATTGGATGAGGAAGAAAGGGGGGTGTTCTCGGGATGTCTATGTTTGACCGATAGAGGTGGTGGTATAATACTTGTTGACGGGGATTGCGCCCACAGGAAAATCGGATTTCCTTCAAGTTTCTGAGTGAAGAGAAAGCATCTATCATAAAACCCGGTTTAAGAGGAAAGCTCCCCAGGGGGGGGAGAGGAAAGAATCCAGGGCTAGATCTGAGGTTTCCGATATTAGATCAGATAATCCCTGAGGATCAAAAAAAGGGGGAGGAATAGGATGCCTTCGGGAAAACAAAGGGACAATCTAAAACCTGAAGGAAGGCAAAGAAACAACCTCTAACTCGTTATAAACTCGTGGGGGGAAAAGCAGGGGGTCTGTTGGGGATCTCGGGGGTAAAGGGTTGATGGACTTAAGGAAAACCTACAAAGGTGGGGAGCCAGGGAATGTCCACAAACACTAACATCGAAAGCCGCGGGAGTCGAAAGAAAACAGTGTCAGGAAAGGGCGAAAGGTAACAAAGAATCGGTCGTAACATGTAACAGGGAGTGATCTCGCGACCCTAAAAGGGTCTCTCGCCGGGGTGGGAGAGAGGGGTATGGGAAAAACAAGCCAGGGCGTGTGTTCGAAAAGGGGGACCTAACCGCCTGAATCATGGGGCGGTTGAGGGGACTAACCACACTCGGGAAAAGGTTTGTGGCACCCACCTCAGGTCAAAGTATATACCAGGGCAAGGGGATTTGGGGAAAAAAAAAAAAGGGGTACACGGAAGGGAAAAAGAAGGAAAATCATTCGTCCAAAAGGATTCTCCAAACAAAGGGGGGGTGAAAATATGACAAGAGGGTGCTTAAGGAATTCACGAGGTTTCATGAGTGACGATTTCGGTCGACAAAACTTGAAAAAATGCCCCTTTGGCTGCTCCATGCCGCCATCTCCAAGAACGCCGAAAACACTGGGACCCTGACGGGGGGCTATTCATATGGTGTGATGAGCAAGCAAAAAAAGCAATAAGAAGAAACCCAAATACTCAATTATTGGGTAGTCCTTAAAAGTGTTGCCTAACATATAAAAAAGAAGACCGAATGGGGGGGAAAAAAGGGCAACTTTACTGATGAGGCAGGGGGGGAAGTTTCCTCAGGCACTCAGGTGATCCTCAATAGGTAAAAAAAAACTGATGACGCAGAACGGGGAAAGGGAAAGTCTGTTGATTAAATGAATACATGCCAATCGGGGGACACAACGGGATAAGGAGGGGACTCAAATCGCGGGAGGGGTACGAAAAAAAAAAAAACTGAAGAAAACGATATCAGGACAGCGGGATTTGGGGGAAAAAAAGAACCGTAACCGGAGACGTCTACCAGGGAAACTGGGTGAACACAAGTGGGGTTATCACAGGAGTCGGGAGGGGGGAAGACTGAGGCAAGGGGTCATCAGTTATGTTTGGGAAAATTATGTTGACTTGTAACGTGTGCTCGTGCTTCGGGCCTTGGGAGGCTATTCAAAAAGGACGTCGGGAAATCAAGCAGAGTTGGTATAGGGAGGGCGGCTCAAACGGGTTCCAGTAAAGCAGACCGAAAGGGGGCGCTTTGGGTTCATCAAGGGTATGGATTCCATCAATCAATCAGACAGCTCCCCCGAAGGGGGGTGACCATCCGAGGTTGTGGATGGGTGTATGGGAGGGAGGGGGAAGCAAGGCGATTCTCTGGGGCAAGCAGGGGAATTTGAAGGGAGTAGGGTGACTGGCACGAAGGGAATCCGCAAATAAAGGTACTCGCAAAAGGGCAGATGCTGGCGGGGGGGGGAAGAAAATAAGGGCGATACTTGAAAAAAGACAAGTTCCAAAGTATCTCTACGCTAGGGGAAGAAGCGCCCAGGATGGTTTGTAGCATCTACTCGCCTACACGCGGAAGGAGGGTTCAAAAAGAACACCGAAGTATGTCGCGGGTAAGAGGGCAGGAACACGAACTGTTCGTGACAAGCACTAGAATTAAAAGGACCCGAGGGGGGGAAACTTGGATTGGTAGCGAGATAAAACTCCGAAAGGGCGCGTATCAAAAGTTTGGGGGTCCGTTGGCACCAGGGCCAAGGGGCACGTGGAGAAAGGGGGGAAGCCGTATGCAGGATATGTGGGTTTTCTGGAGGTAAACGGAGCATGTAGGGTTTTCGAATTCCCAGCCACAGAAAAAAAAAACCATATATCAAAAATCCATCCAGGGCGCAGCAATGGAGGCAAAAAAAGGAGCGGAATTGGGGGAATTTAGTCCGGGTGGGAGCTATTGACGGAGGGCGATGAACATCAGGAAGCCTAAAAAAAAGGTCTTTCGATATCTTAGGAGGAGGGAAAGAAGGGAGGAAAATCGTAACAAAAAAAAGGGGGGGAAAGGTTAGGAAAACCTGTCAAACTTTTGGAGGGAAAGGGAAACAATAAGGGGAAAGAGAAATCTGAATCAAATCGCTGAGTGGGTTACAATTACGAGAAAAAAAAAGTGAAGCGGGAACAGCCTTGTGGGAAAAGAAGAACAACGGGGGGGGATGTACAAGTCAAGAAAACAACCCTAGATAGGTTCAAAGAAAACCGCACCACTAGGGCCAGGCCACCAGGGCTCTCAAACTCCAAAAAGGACATACATTCGACGCGGAAGCGCGTCTTGACGGGCCTAGAAAATTAAGCCGATAGGAGCTCCAATTATATTCTGGAACGTACGGTCTTTGTGGGGGACCATGCAGTAAGCTGGGGGCGCTGGGGTCGTCTTAATAGTCGCATAAAGACCACGTCATCAAGGAAGGGGGGAATGGGACGGCAAGTGTGATGTGGATAAGATTTTTGGGTCGGTGACACCTATGAAAAAAGCCACGAAACGGGAGGAATCGCACTAAAAAAAAAAGCAGATGGCCTGTCCGGCAAAAAAGCAAAGCGCATTTCCTCCAAATGCACCTTTTTAAGTCCCAGCGTTAGGGAATCAAAGAAGAGTTATGCCAGAAGGTGGGATAGTGGGGGTGGCCAAAACCGAAAAGTCTCGAAAAGGGAGGAAAAAATGCAAAACCAAGTGTGTTCGCAGAAAGGAACGACTGCAGGGTAAAACAACCGGGGGGGAATTGGGGGACGAGGCTCAAAATCGATCTAGGGGACGCTTGGAATATGGAGAAAAGAACCTACGCTGGACCCTTCTCGATCCGAGAAGGGGCTGAATCTCCGAAACGCGAAAAAAAGATACCAAAAGGAAAGGGAGAATTGGCCAGAATTTAGGAGAAAAAACCCAACTCAGTTCATGGTCAGGGAAGGGGTAAAGTTTAGCGGGGGCGCGGGGGACAGGAGACGGGAAGAAGTCGGGTGTCGGTGGCGGCCAAAAGCCAACCCCTTCTGATCGTGTGGAGAAAAGAAAGAAGCGTGCGATCACTGGGTGATCAACACGAGTTGAGAATCCGACAGGAGGGCACCGCACTGGTGACGGCCATAGTCCTACTTTAAGTCCAGTCCATCTAGGGGGGGGAAATGTCATCGCTAACACTTATTAGGGGAGAAGAGTTTCCTCCCAATCTGGGGGGCTGAGAATCACTTAGAAATGACTTACTTATGGACATCGTAGGGGAGAATATTAGGGGAAAGGGATACAAAATGGAAAAGGAGTCTGATCATGCGATGGCTAATAAGAGGACCAGGGGTTGTACCTTTGTTACAACCAGAAAAAAAGACTGCTACGGGACTAATTCCCTTCTAAATAAGTAGGCAATATGGTGGGGGATGAAGTAAATCAAATGAGGCCATGTCGGGGGTAGGTGGAGTATCTTCGTCTATTCTAGAAAAGCTCGCTGAGGAAGCGAGTTTTGCGAGAAATCAATAAACAGGCACGAGATGTCGAAAAAAGGTCAGGGTGGTAAAGCTAAATCGCCTGGGGAAGGGTGTGGAGTAACGAAACAGGACACGGGAGCTTGACAGGAAACTTGCGGGGGGGTATGAACCTTATCACCCGACTGGCATAAAAGCGGGCTTAAAACAATGTAGCCACGGAGGGGGGGGATCAGGGGAAAACTGGAGAAGGGGTCTGAATAGACAGGGAAGGGTCCTTACATCAAAACCCAGAAGAGGCTGAAAGAACGGGAAGGGCTCGGGGCTGAAACCGGGGAAGAACGGAAAAAAACCAGTGCTCCCATGGCAATCACAACGATTCAGACTGCTCTCCTGATTAGATTGCAAAGAGGGGATAGGAAAGAACAGCACCGGACAATGTGGTACGGAAAGTGTAAAAAACTTCGCGATAGAGAGACCCTGTCCTCTCTGAATTTCTCGGCAGGAAGAGAGAAGGCAGAGCACGCGAGGGACAGCTGATTACGTGTTGCTGGGGAAGAGGATAGGGGATGTGACGGGAAAGCTTCGTTTGGGGGATATTGGATTGACCGCAATAAGGGGGGGGAGAATGCTGACTTGAGAGACCGCCAGGTTAAGGTCGGAACCAAAAAAAGAGACATCAGGGGCCAGAAATCGGTGGAAAACATGGAAACTCGTCTTCTTGCTCTCGGGGGGAAACGTATGCAATCTCAGGAACAGCCAAGGGGGCTAGGAAGCCTAACTAACGACAGAGGGAAAAAGGATTTACTCCGAAGTAGAGCGAAAGGGGCCGAGCCGACCGGTGCTACGGCGGACGAAACAAGGCTCAAGAAACGAATCTGGCCACATTCAAACTGCAAAAAAATACGCGCAATTCTTTTGGGATGTTGTTTTGTATAGGGGAGTCTAACCCTGCACAAGTGCTCAACATAAAGAAGAAAAAAAAGGGGATAACAGAACGGGGAAGGCTACTCTACCAACGAATGGGGGCTGACGACGTAAACAGAATTGGTCTGGATAAGGTGACTCAAGTAGGAAGTTATCCACTTGGGCCCCCAGATAACTCTTGAAGCTTGGTCTGGGGAAAACGAGCACCTCTCTGTGGGGTGTGGCTTGTCCCCGTGACCGGGGGAGGGAAAAGGTTTGGGGTGTCAGCGGGAATCTCGCACTTGAAAAAGAACGGGAAGTTATGCGATGCTACAATCGTGTTATGGGAAGATCGAGTCGAGGACGGGAACTGAGGGGAAATATCGACATCATATCGAACTCATAGAAGTCCTCTGGGCATTGTTGGGGAAGAAGAGGAATACGGCTTCTTCATCCTTTAGGGATACCAATCGTGACGAAGGTCGGGGGAGGGGTTTAGGCGCACATCGAGATTCAAGCTTCTTTCTACATAAAGATACAACTCCACAACCGGGGGGGGAAGGCTTGGTGGCCCTAGGAGTAGTCCTGAGTTATGACCGCGGCAGAATCATAGAAAGGCACAAATCTCAATGGGAGGTCTTAAAAATGAGCTAAGAAATGACCAAAAGACATTGCAAAAACGAAAGTCGGTATATCAATGCATAGATAGAGGAAAAGGTGCGGACCTCAACACTCAGTAAGTGAGTAATCGAGAAAAGAACTAGAAAGTTCTCCGAAAGAAGTAATCTTGGAAGACAGAAGGGGCCAATCATAACCACACGCCAGCCGTTAAGAGTGAACTCGCGTTGGAGACCTCTCAAACGGAGAGGAGGAAAAAGAGATAAAAAAGCCAAATCTATGGGGGGGAGAACGTACGCGACTCGGCGTGTTTTGGGCTTTAACAAGTGGTTCAGTTTAGATCATGGGAGGGTAATTCAGGGGTAAGCGAGTCAATCATGTGTTGGGGAAGAGCTATGAGGGGTGAACTCTCGGTGTGGGCATTTGTTCATAACATTCGCACTGAGATTCCATGCGTCGTAGATGGTAATGGAAGGCAAAAAAGAAAGGTTGGGAATCTCAAGGCTTTGGGTGAATTCAAGGTGTGTTAGGCCGGGCTCACAAGATAAAAAAAACGTGGTAAGAAGGCTGTTTCCTTAGTGGGTGGGGGGAGAGGGGGATGCGGCCTAGGGTAGCAAAGGCAGCAGTGTAAGGTAGAGGCAAAAGCCGGAAAAAAAACATGAATGATCTTCCGGTGGACTTACCCCGAATTAGGTCCGCCGGAAGTTCTAACGGAAGGGAGGGGAGCTGTCATAGATATTTAAACAGCCCTTTTTGGCCATCGGGGGAGAGAGCTTTTAAAGGATAAAACAAAGGAGGGTGGGTATAAAAAATGACATCAATGGGCCAAATGCGTGTTGGGAAAAGCACACACTACAAAAGAAGGCGGGTATGAAGGGGACCTCCATACGACGTGCGGAAACAAAGAAACACGGCTGAAAATTGGGTAGCGAGGACGAATAAGTACAAAGTGGCACAAGAATCATTGGGGAATGCACGCCAAGTTTTGCGGGGGGAGTAGAAAACTCACCTTGGCTGAGGGGATTGTGGTGCTAGGGGGAATCGTTGACACCTTTTGTGGGTTCAAAAAAGCCGGCAAAAAAAGAAGAAAAACGAGGGAAAGGAATAACTTGAACGAAGGGAGGAGTGATGGGACGTTCGGGGGAGGGTTCTTTCGGGCCTTTTTTCGAAAAGGCCAACAAAGGACAAGGGGCAAGACGGGGGCAAACGATACTATCGGGAGCTCCAGGACTTATCGATCGTAGCAGGTGAGTTTGAGGGTTAGAGAAGAAAAACTGGGGGGCAGGGAACCTGGAGAGCTAAGGGAGGAAGCAGCGGGCGCGTCTTGCAATTCAAACACACGGAAGGAAGCGCAGAGGGAAGACAATGATTGTGACGAGCAAATCGGGCAAAAAACCCCCTAATCATCACCCCAATCCACGAACACGAAGAACGGAAAACAATCAGAGCCCAGCAGACGCGAAAACAAAGGAAGTTAAGCGCGGAACTGCCTAAAGTGCATCATGGGCCGCGAAATTACGGGAAGCGCGTCGATGTCTCATGGAAGAACGTCACGCCGAGTTGCCAGGAGACAGACATTTGGGGGACGCAATTGGGTCTGGAGGAAAAAAATGACAACAACGAACAAGTGGCGCCTGTTGTCCGTAGTTTGGGGGGTGGGGGATCACCAATTCCGGCGGGTAGACCGTTATGAAGGGAGCCACCGGGACGATCCAAAGCATGTAAGGGGGGTCTTAACATACACTGAAAGGGGTCACGCTCCAAAGTGCCAAGCATTCGTATAACTTGCGCTACGGTGGAACTACAGACCGAGAACTAAGCAGAGGGGAGAGGTGACACAGACAAAAACAGGCGGGGGGTAACTTATCAGACAGGGGGGGGCAGGGGGAGGTGCCAAATTCACAGCGTCGCTTTATACCACATGACTTTGGGGTCGCTGACCTCTAGCCGAGTGGGATTATTAAAACAAACGGAAGGGGAAATTGAACTCCCCTGAGCCCCAGAACGAGACAGCTATAGCTCTCTTGAAAGAGCAGTTGAATTCAAATAAAACCAACCCCGGATTCATTCGGAGGAAGCCATTAAATTTTGATCTTTTGAATTCCTTGGGGGCTTTTTGGGGGGAAGTTAAGGACCCGCCAAACCCGTGCTTGATTTCCTAAGGGGTGCGTCGCCGCGGAGACAGTAGGAGGTTGGGAGATCACGGGGGACTGTGCCAAACACGACGGAAGACAGTTAGGCAAAAACCGAGATTGTTCGGATCTCGCAACAAAAACAAGGCACGGAGAAAAGTTCCAGACCACCTCTATAGAGCCCGAACTGCGAGGAAAAGCGTGGAGATATCTCAAGCTGATTGACACAAGCCGACGGCGCAAGGTGGTCGACCCTTGCAGAGAGAGGGGTGGCGCGGTGTGACGAAACAACGAGAGAAAGGAAAGCGATAAAGACCAGGGCCGAATGAATGGTGGGGGGGGTTAGAGTATGGCGAGCCATAGCACGGTGGTCTTTTCTGTCGGGCGGGGCGGATCAAGGAGGGTAAAGAGTGTTCAACTAAATATAGGCACAAAGGTGACTAGAAACCGGTTTGAACGAAAGATGCGGCTTGGGGGAAGGAAAACAAGGGATGGACGTTCGCGATGCCAGACGTAGGGAAGTGGAAAACAGGAAATGCTCAAGCATTACACCGGAAATAAAAACATCACTAATTGAAGGAAAAGGCATGCAGGTATGGGGTAAGGGTCTGACGGACTGGTCAACCACGGCCTTAAGGACTGCAACGGACTATAAGGATCTGGTCGCACATCACGTGCACCGACCGGTAAACCACGCATTGACAAACGATTCACTTCGAAACAGAGCAAGTCAGGCATCACAGTGATTGCTATGGAACTGGCGAGAACTAAGAACCAGCCAGCTTAAGGATGCTGCCTGGTACAAATCCCTTTAATCCAGCGTATAACCTTAACAGAGAGCGGAATTTGAGCAGGGCAAACTAGACTCGATACCGCGAATCGCGAAATTTCATTTAAACTGTTGGGTCTGAACGGGTGACTGCATCTTGGGGAATGTGGCTGGACCGAGAGAGGGGGATTAGACGGGGCTGAAGACTGACGAGGTATAACAAACAAGGGGTCATTCATAGTCGTGGACATCAGGTAACGAAATCATCGATATGGCCGGCAAGGAAAAACTCGATGCATCGACGGTCCGCCCCCAGTCTAGGAGCAGACACACGGGGACTCTATTGAGGGAAGCCACTCGATTAAATCTCAAGGGGAAGACGCCTCTGCCCAGCCTTGAGCGGAACTGTGGGCATTCCAAACACTCCAGAATAGAACCTCAAGGCAAGGTTAAGCATCACACAATCCTCCCGATTAAGCCGTGATGCGGAACGTTTTTGTGGGGTGAAGAAACTTTGTGAAAAGGACGAACCCTCACAAAAGGGCCAAATGGCCCTACAGAAAACCAAAGCAATAAACGACGCACTGAGTCGAGCAAAAGTTCCTGAGTTACCCACATGAACTGTCGGAGATGACAAAGAGTCGTGGAGAAGAGCACAGGCCTGGAGGAGAAGACGGCATGGGGGGAAATTCGTTCGTACCGAAAACTAAGAAGGGCGGGGCTGTGAAGGGACTACGAAACCTTGCGGTCGTTCTGACAACACGCGCCGGGAGGGGAAGGCTACCCAACCGGGAGTTAGAGGAATACAAGCTCGCTAGAGGGGCCTGTAGATCGACAGGATCGCCTCAGTCGAAAAGGTACAAGGGCAGGTGTTTGGGGACCCGGCGAACGTCCTTTGCAGTCCAAAGGATTCAGTTGTGTTTCGGGAGCACAGCGACTTCCACTGGGGGGGCTGCCAGGTGGCTTCATCACACAGAACCAAAATAACTACACGTCAGAGAGAAAAAGGAGTGAAGGATGTAGGGTATTAGACCACTTACGGCCAATAAACCCAGCGCACTCTGGCTAATACCTTTAGAACAGCGAAGGGCCCTAACCAAGCCACTCACAGGAATTTATAAAGAAGTGAGTAAAGCTAAGCACCGAGAACGTTCAACCAGATTATTACAAGCCATCAAGATTGACTCCTCCTCCTCATTGACAAAAACTGATTAGGTGGGAACATTGATGTTTTTAAAGGGGACCACAAGAAAAAGAAAGAGACGGCTTTTCAACAACGGAGCAGTTGATACAAAAACGGAGAAAGGGAGATAAAACGCCAGAGTATTTGAGAACGTAGAAGCGGCTTGGTACACTTCGGGACAAAAGTGGTAAAGGGGGAAAAAATCCTGTCTCGCGGTTTCGGATTGTCATATTAGGTGAGATGTACAGGCGATTTTTTGCGGAAGAAAACGTTGCGACGGTTTCATATGTTCGAGTCAGAAAATCCCACGTCGTCTGCATAAGGCACGTTGGTAAGGTAGGGAAAAAACGCGCAGTGAGAATCCCCTACAGCTAGTCAAGGATGGTGGAGAATGGGCAAGAATCAATCAAAAAAAAGAGTGGTTCCAAGGGTTACGTCGTTATTTTGGAGATGGATTCGTGTATCAGAAGCGGTTGGGCACAGAAAAAAGTTTAATTCTTCTATTGGACCAGTACGGGAAAAGGGACAAGGAAGAATTTACAATGCAGAGGGGGCAGCTGCTATAGATGTAGATTATGTAAAGGGTAGAAGAAGCGCAGCAAATCTTGGAACGGAATACGAACGAGGGGATCAATATCGCCTACGCTGAAGATCCAAAGACACCGAAAGTATTTCGTAAGGGGCAAAACCAATAACACGCGCAGGGCGTTGACCCAGAAGAGATTCACCAGAAAAGAAAAAAAAACATTTAGATCATCGGAAAGAAGTGGGAAAAACTTTACGACCTCATTGTGGGGTGAAAACCTTTATCACCAACGAAGGAAGTTTGGGGGGGGAAAGGGAGGGGGATCACAAGTTGCGTTGTTGGTTTTTTCGGAGGTGAATCGTTTAGCCATTGAGGGGGACACGAAGGCCCGGTCCAAAGTCAAAACAGAGATCAAACAAAGAGAAAACAGGCACAAAGAGGCGGTATACGAGGAGCGATTGGTTGGGTCTGCTTACAACGGGCGTGAGAATTTTATATGTGTTTCGAAGGAAACAGGCAAAGGCTGGCATCCGTGAAGATAAAGATCGGCACAACCGCACTCGTAAGAAAGTTCTTTGAGGCTATAACAACTAGCCGGGGGTGACCGGGAAATGCAATAAGGAGCGGCAGAATCCTGTGGAAGGATGGGCAACTAAACACTAATGAATCGGCACTGGAGGGGGGACCAACCAAGAAACAAGTCACTGGCATCTCAAGTCTAGAGTACAAACCTCTGGTCAATCCCCATCGAATAACCTACGAAGCGCCTCACAAAAAGAGGGAACCCAGACCAATGTACGGGAACGCGTTTAGCAGACCTCTGCCGAAGCGGGTATTGTCCTCTGGAAGAGACTTCCGCGGAGGGGGGGACGGGGGGGACTCAAGCCGGGACTGCTAGTTGGGGAGGTCCCAAATGCAGTACACAAGTGACTGGGATTGAAATTTAAAATTTGGAGCCAGAATCCTATCAAAGGCAAGCCGAGAGTGAAAAATGCTAGGCTGACCGTGAAGGTCGCGCAACCGGCGTTGGGGGAAAGTAAGTTTAACTCGTGATGAAAACATCCGTTGGCCAGAGCCGAAACAGCAGGGGGGGGTTTCTTTCAAAAAGACCCTGTCAGATGCACAGGGAGGAAGGCGAAAAGTTTCGATAAAATTCCTAATTTATGTCGACAAGCAGGAAGCCTTGGCGGAAAGGTTGTACAACAGGGAAACGAAGTATGGCGAGCGAAACGGAGGCTGTCGGTACGTTCCAACACAGCAAACTGGGGAATCTCAGAGAGGAAAAGGCTTTGGAAAGGTCTATCGACATCGAGTTCCGAGGGGGGTTTATGTTAAAACAGTGGAAAGCTTTACAGACAGAGAAAAATTTAGAAAGAGACGCCCATCTCGCCAGACACCGCCAACTGAGGCTCCTTGAGTCCATATGTCCTTACTAGAATCACAATGCAGCACCTCCTTGTTCATTGGGGCCTTAAGGTTGTTTGATCTTTTAGCAAGGATTGTACGGGGAGGCCCCCGCGAAAACCCGTTTAAAAGGTGCTAAAGTGGAAGTGGTAGAAACATCCGCAACTAAGCTCTCTTAATTTGTTAAATCGAATTTGAGGTAGGCATGTCAATCATGACATGAATCAAAAGATGTCCAACCCATCGATTTTGCGGA
>Ga0179593_1440318_pt1 | contig 14661 bp, 21 predicted proteins | sample CZODoug2_1_08_16_FD_185931 | JGI IMG/M metagenome (GOLD analysis project Ga0179593, IMG submission 185931) | Vadose zone soil fungal communities from Angelo Coast Range Reserve, California, USA - CZODoug2_1_08_16fungal (PacBio error correction) | ecosystem: Environmental > Terrestrial > Soil >...
CTAGAGAAAGAGAAAGAGGACTCAATTGCAAACATTATAAACGCGAAGTGTGGGTTGGGCAAAAAAGGGAAGATCGCTTCTACGTCAAAGAGGGGCCAGCACAATCGCTGTTTGGGGGGGGGGACGATGGAAAAGAAAGGGAAAGGGGGGACAAGGTAAATAAATTAGGGAAAAGAAGATGAGACGAGGTAAAAAGTAAAACAGGTCAAAAAATAAGCCATGAAAGAAAGTCTTCGAAAAGAGATGACAACAGAAGAGAGAGAAAAAAGCGGTGGTTTCAGTTTGGGACTTAACAGGTAAGTATGGTAAATTTAAGTCAGCAGGGTATTCGCCCAAGGGAAAGGTCCTGCAAAAAATGTGGGGGGGAAAAGGTCCTCCGTTGAGAAAAAAGAAGGAAAATATAGGTAGGATGAAAAGGTCAAAAACTCACGGGCCACATTCAGGAAGGGGGAGATCAGAGCCATTAAAAGAGATAGGGAGGCCAAGGGAATCTATGTAAACCAAACCATCACAACGACGTGGAAAGTGAAGTCATAATAGCCTATGGGAGAGTCTCTGTTCAGCGATGAGGGAACGAAAAAAGGCAAGATAGAAACCGTCAAAAAAAAAATGATGCTACATAAATGGAAGGAGCGATGGCAGAAGGCTCTCTTGCCTAGAAAACGGTAACCAGTTACAGAGAAAAGAGTCCGGCAGCAAACGTATAGAAATCAGGAAAGGGGTCTACGAGCCGTGAGAAAGAGGGGAGAGCATAGTAGAAAAGGCCTCGAAGTATCGCGAGAAAGACGAGAGAGCAAACGTTTTCGGGGAGGGGACGAGTGCTATTTGGTTGCTCTGGTGGGGGCATTGAGAAACAAAGACGGGCCCTTACACTTCACGAACGGGCGTTTCCGGGAATTGAGCCGCGAAAAGCGAGGGAAAGGAAGGGGAATGTTGTAAATGGTGAAGACGAAGGGGCGAGGAAAGTTTTCGTCAGAGGAACGGCGATTTTAATAAAGCTGGTATTGCGATTGGTTGGGGGGATGCGGGTCTGCGGCGGAAGTCTTGGAAGCGAAACGGCAGTTATCAAGAAAAAGGATAAGTTTGAGGGAAGGGGGGCACGAAGAAGGATAAAAAGGAGGTTTCGATGGGGAAAAAAGGGAAAGAATCGCAGAATTCTGCGATGGCCGCGAGAGGTGTTGTGTTGCGAAAAGGAAAGTCCTTGAAGAGGGACCAAAAAGTTAAAAAACATCAAGCGGAAAAAAAGAGGTCCACTTTTTTTCGGGGCGTTCAGGAAAGAATGCACCTTCGCCCGTAGAGGCCGGGAAAACGCTGCTGCGGGAAATATGTTCGGACGAGCTGTTAAAGATTTAAGATGGGGGAAAGGAACGGATCTCACAGGGAACGACAGTCAGGGGAGGTTCAAAGTCTCGTGGGAGCAGGAGAGAGATTGATTAGAGGGAGTCGGTCAAAGGAGAGGGGATTGTTTCGGGTCAAGCAAGGGTCTTAGCAAAAACGAGTTAATCAGCTCCAGCACTTTGGGAGACAGACAGGAGAGGGGGGCCAAAGCCGGCCGACTCGGGCCAGTATACGGGAAAAAAGGAAAGAAGGGAGCCTTGCTTAATGGACGCGGTCGGTTTGGGTAGGAGAAGGGGAAAGTGGGAAACCCAAAGGAGAGTTTTGGAAAGGAAAAAAGCACGTGAGGAGGAAATGGTTGGGGAAACTGGCAGGGGCTCGAGAGGGGTTAAGATAAACCTAAAACGAAAAGAACAAAAAGGGTGTCCAGGGGGAGGCGCTCGAGGGAAAAAGGGGAGAGGACAAAGCGAAAGAAGGTCAGAAGCTAAGGGGGAGGGGAGAACGAGGCTAAAGAGAGGGTGGATGGCAGCTGTTTCTGATACAATGAGGGTGGTACTTCACAAAAAGAAGGAGGAGTAAAGGAAAAGAGGGACCCTAACGCATGGGAGGTCAGAATACAGAGACATCAAACAAAAAGAGAATGTGTACTCCATGACGAGCACCCTAGCTTGCCGAGATATTAGTAGAGGGCCGCCATCGAAACCGAAGAAATGTGGGGTGATAGGATATAACCTTCCGCGAGAGAAAAAAAAGGGGCAATCAGAGGCATAAAAGCAAATGACTAAAGGGTCAACTCAAACACAATGAAGAAGTAGGGGAGCTTGGCCATGAATAGGCAAGAAACATAAGCAGATATTGCTCCTAGGTACGTATAACATGGGCGTGTTTGTGCTTGGAGGAATCAAAGAAAAACTGACGTCAGATAGAAATGACTTTCTAGCAAAAGTGCTGGGAGAGAGATAATCAGTCAAAAAACTTGCGGTCTCGATAAAATCAAGCGACTGGAATTGGGGTGGAGGGAAATGGAAAATCCGGAGGAAACTAGGTCGCTAGGGCAAAAGACCACGAAAGAACTAAAAACGCAGCCTATCGAAAAAGGAGAAGTCCAGGAGCAGACGTGAAGGACAAAATGTGGCCCTCAACATGGGGAGATCGGCTGTAAACTCTGCAGAAGGGACTTCTAGTAGGCCTGGGATACTAAAAGTGCTCGTGGTAAGAACCACTCAAAAAGTGGACGCCGATGCCGAGCCGGGGGGTTTGAAACAATGGGTGGTCATTTACGGAGAGAGAGGTGAGAAAAAACGACCTATAAAAGCGAAGAAGATTGCGCGAACTTAAAAAAAACTTAAAGAGAATTAAATCGCAGCCTCGGACGGGACAAATAGCTTGAAAGGTAAAGGGAACCTGCACCAAAAATTGGGGTGGCAGGCGGGGTGAACTAAAAGCCTCCAGAACAAGAAAGAGAACCCTCGGGAAAAAAGAGTAGTAAGATCAAGGAAGGTCTACTAGAGAAAGAAAAAGGGCAAGAAAGAGAGGAAGAAGGACAAAGTCAAAGAAGGAATTTCCAAGAGTTAAGTAGGAAGGACGGACAACTGGAGCCCCCAAAAGCGGACCTGTGAAGTGGGGGAAGAAAGCCAAACACACGCCTCATAAAGAAAGATAGAATCGTCAATTCAAGTAACCGCAACGGGGCGAAGGGATCGTGGATAGATGGAATACTGTCGCGCGTACCAGAGAAAAAAGGAGGCTCACTAAAGGTAGAATAGATTAAGCCACAGGAAGGGAAAGGGAAAATTCAACGGACGCCGATCGATCAGGCCTCTCAGGGAAAGGTGGTGTTAAAATGTAGGAGGGGGCCGTAACGCCAAACGAACTTGCAGAAGACGAAGATAATAGAAAATGTTGCGAGAACATGTGTGAGGGTGGGAGCAGGGGGGGTTTAAGACGAAATGCACAGCGAAATCAAAAAATCCTTATTTGTATGAAGAGATTCTGTCCCGTCACATGGGGTTGGGGAGGATGTGGGAGGGGGGTAAAGCTCAACAGGGGGGGCAGGGTAGCTATAGAGGGTAAGGAAATGACATGGGGTTTGCCAAAGAGGGAACGGGAGGGGTTGAAAGGGGACACCCGCAACAATAGGAGAAGGGTCCGAGTGTTCTCACCCCGCGAGAACATGTGCAAAACGAAAACACGGGGAGATCCGAAGACGCAAGGAAAGTAAGATCATTTACCGGCCGTCAAAACCAAAAGCAACGGGAGAAGTCGTGGGGGGGGAAGAGGTCAAGACAAGGAGAGGAGGGGTGCTCCGGCCTGTTTGGATTGGGGGGGCGGTTCATTAAAAAAAAACTGAGGCTCTTACCCTGCGGTAGCAGTAAGGAAAAGAGGAGAAAGTGGGGTCGTGCAAATCAAACAAAGAAAAAAAAAAAGAAGAGGGGGGTGATGCGAGGTGAAGGATAGGATCCCGGAGCGGAGGGAAAAAACGGCGTTAATCGCGCTCATGCGACGGGGTACGTTCTCCGATTTATAATCGAGAGAAAGGACCCCGCCGCCGGTTCAAGACTAAAACTATGGGTTATTGTTACCGAAACCGCGGCGATAGGGTGTACAAAGAAAAATTCAGGGGAGGGGGATTGAAAGAGAAGCAATCTTGTGTGGACAAGGGAGGAAAAAAGATGGCGTTTTCTGGGAGGTTAACCTGAGTGGGGGGGAGATGGAAGCCACTTGCTGGGCGCACCGACGCGCTTCGAGATCTTCAATCCGGAAGGGAATAAAGAAAGGATCTAAAAAGGAGGGAAGGAAGAAAGGAAATCAGGGTAGGAGATATTGAAGATCCGAGCCGGTCGAGGGATGAAAGACATGTGAAAACTTGTCAATGAAACAAGAAATCCGTCCGAAAACGAAAGAGAAGGGCGTTTACCGCCTCCACAAAGGTTCGTCGATGAAAATGGTTCACATAAATTTTAAGGAAGTGGAGCAAGGAGGGTGCTACAGGCTCGAAAAAAATCTGGGTCGTCTAAAAGCATTATAAGAAGAAATCGATAACAGTAAAGGAATGAGGGCACGGAGACAAATGGGGAGGGCAGAATCGCAGGGAGAGCAGGAGAAAAGGTCACTCGAAAGAGGGGAAGAAAAAAGTCAGCTCGGTTTTTTTCCTGGCAGAGTGCAAATTTTCCGTGGAAGACAGGGAAAAACGCGGAATGGATAGGAGCCGAGCCCAAGGAAGAAAACGCGGCACGCAAAAATATCCGACAAGCGCGGAAAACTGAGCACGATAAAAAAACTAAAGGAGCGAAAACAAGGGAGGGCTTGTACTGACGGGTAAGAAAAATGGGAGGCGGAGGAGTTCCCAAGTATAAAATGGTCCTGCGGGACGTGGAAATTCAGTAGGAAAAAGCAGGAAAAATGCAATTAGGGGAGGTAAAGGTCAAACTTGCAGGCGGCCGCCACAAGATAATCAATCGCCAGAAAGAAGAAAATCGAGCAGAGAGAGCTGTAGCCCCTCGAAACACACAACACTTGGTGCTGGGGAAGAAACGGAAGAAGATCGTATTCGCTTCCGGATAGTTTCAAAAAGGAGATCAAAAAGGAACAGAAATATGAGGAGAAGTTCAAGCGGAAAGGTGGGCGGAGAGATTCCGCGCCCAGGAGAAAGCCTGGAAAAAAGGATCCGGAGCGTCGAGAGGGAGGGGGGAAACAAGTATGAAAGGTGGCTAAGACGGGGGAAAGGTCTGTGGGGTAGAGCATGAAGGATGAAGACTAGATAGACGGATACTAGGACGAGCGACCGAGTGGTCCATGGAGTACAGTATAGGTGAGGTGATGAATATGTGTGAATTGCGCATTCACGCCCTGAAAGGCTAAAGTTTGGATCGTGGGAAGGTCATTACAAACTAAAGAAAAAAAAGGAAATGGAGGGCGACTTACAGAATGGACTTCAGGGCGATGCGAAAAGTCAATTTTTCGCGGAGAAAGGCGGAGGAAAAAACCGATGGGGAGGGCATTTGTTTGGGGGGCTGCGGTAGAGGGGAGCACGTTCGTGAGAAAAAAGAAAAGTGGCGAAAGTTTATCGCGGAAACGCAAAGGGAAGGGGAGGTCATCGGACTATCCATGTGATAGGATATTTTCATTTTGAAAGGAGAGAAGTCGGCGGAGAAGTCAGAGTCGATGAGTTTGAAAAAGAGACGGGGGGAAGGGGAACTGCACAATGGAAAACAGGCAGAGGAATCTTCTCACTTGGGGGAGGAGGGAGGCAAGTGGCGCCCATCGGTCGTCGCCTCCTCGAGGTCAGAGTGATATGGTTCGGGTCGGGGACCGGAGAGAGAAGACGGTGCGTGCAATGAGGGGTGCCAGAGCGCGCGGCCGAGGAAATTATCGACAGCGTTGCATTTTGCGGGCGGGGGGAGTTGATGAGGAAAGATAGAGAGACAAAGGGACAACATGGATTCCATCAAGGGAAGTGTTAGAGTAACGGATAGCCGCGTCCAAAGGAGACAGAAAATCTGGTGAGAAAGGAGAAGGAGCCAGACCGGCCAAACGTTTCCGTCAATCAAGATAGAATAAAGACACTATTAAGAGCTGGCGGGGGGGACGAGAAGGAAGGGCTCTGATAAGGGGGGAGAAATGTCAAGGAAAGCTGAACGATTTGGCTTGGCCGAAGGATGAAAGGGCAGAGGGAGATTGTGAAGCCCCGCCCAGAATTGCAACGGAATTTGCGGACGAGAGAAAAGCGGACTGAATGAGTCCCGGGAGCTGTCAGGAACGATATAAAGAATCACCGAAGATGATGTCCATAAGTTAGGGGAAAAAAAGAAATGGGGGGATAGTATATCGAGATTCAAAAAAAAAAAATGAGGAAAGAGAGGGTCTACCGAAGTTGGGGAGGGGGCAGAAATCATCTGCAAAGAAAACGTCGCAGGTGAGTGAATAAGTAAGAGCGTATTCCTGAAGAGAGTGCAGATTCAGCGAGGGCTTCTCTAGATGAAACCGGTGCTGTCATTAGGGGATGAAGGGAAAAGGGAGCGAATGGGAAGAAGGAGAAAAGGAAATAGTCCGCAGGTCGCATGCATTTCAGAACAAAGATCTGTTGCAAGGAGGAGCATACACATCCTGCCGCAAGGGGAAGACATCGCGTATTGATTGAAGGATCGTGGAGGGAAAGGAAGCCCCTAGGCCTGGCTGAGGAAAAACGGGACGAACGAGAAGGAAATGGGAGGGACTCCTGCTGATAAGGAGAAAAGAGAGAAAAACTTAGCTGGACGCGAAAATCCACAGCTGGAACATAAGGGAGCTTCGCGGGAAGCCGGACACACAGGGAGGCAACGCGTCCGATCTCCAAAGACTAACAAGACGCGAGAGCCATATTTGAAAAAAGAGAGTGAAGAGAGACACCTATATAGGACACCAATAAGGCTCTACTCCGATGGAGAATTTGGAGATTGAACAATCCAAAAAAGTGGAATCCGATTCCGAGGCCTTTTTGCTGGGGGGAGGAACGGCAGTCGAAGGTAGGAAAAAAGGAGCGAGTAAGAATAGAAGAAGAATTGGGGCCGGGGAATTAATCGTGAATGGAACTGAAGAAGATAGATACTCACAAATAACGTTGACGTTCTAAGGGATATAGCAACGGGTTTGGGGTTTGGCAGGAAAGCCCGAAAAGACAAGAAAGAAAAAAATCTGAAGAAAAGGGGTTAAATCGGAACTCGACCGAAAAAACAAGAAAGGGGAACGCTCTCATCGAAACAAGGGGAGAACGCGAATTAAAATCTTACTTCTTCGCGCGTCAAAAACTTAAAGGGGAAAAGAGCAGAAAGGGAAAAAAAAGGGCGATCAGGAGCCAGCCACAAAGACAATCAATAAAGAGGGAACTGACCCCGAAAAACCCCAAAAAACTCGGTCTCAGAGCCGATGAGTCGCTCTCAACTAGCTAACCCGCGTTGCGACACGATCGTCGGACCAAAGTATGGAGGGGAAAGAAAACTCAAAAGACCGAAGAGGTGACGGTGGAGAGGGTTGTGTTGGTTTTTTTGTGGGGTGTTTTTTGTTGTGGCGCAGGAAGAGCGCACGCTTGGCATAAGAAAACAGTGGGGAAAGAGAAGAGAAGTCGGTTGGGGGGCGCGGGAGATTTAAAAGGCTCAAATCGAAAAGCCAAATCAAGGCTAGTGATGCAAGCTGATTCACGTTCACATGTTGGTTTAGATGAGTGCGGCTGGAACCGCTAGACGAAGGGTCGCGTGCGCTGGGAAGAGTATTAGAGCATTTGAGAAGCGGAAGCGGGAATGTAAGCACTCCTCAAATGAGTTGTAATGCGGGGGATAACCTAAGGTTCCACGTTTCAATCTAGACGAAGGATAAGGGTCGAAGAAGAGAAAAAAGGAAATTCCGATAGTGCGGGGAGACCACAATAGAAAGAGGGTTCGCGCGCTGAGGTTGTCAAAGGAGAAAAGCGGCAGTTGGGGGGAGAAGCCTTTTTATTTGTTGCAAGGAGGGGAAGGAGGTACCGCTCCTATTCCATGATCCGGTGTGACCGGCGAAAAAGGGAAATGGAAAGCGGCAAATCGGACAATCCACCGGGAAAAGTTTATTCTAGGATCAGGGGGGGAGAGGAAGGAGAGACAATCACCTGGCGCTGCAATAACTCTAAAATGCGCTTTGAAAAATCAGCAGATGGAGAACGAGCAGTGACGCCCTGCCGCCTTTTTCAAAGGGAAAGAAACGGAATTTTCAGTGGAGCAGCAAAAGAAAAGCTCACAAGGGGGGGGAAAAATATCCGGCTGGAAAAAGGTGAAAGCGCATGTTGCGGGTAGACAAAGAAGTTAGCGGGAGGGGTTATGGAGAAATTGGCGATGGCCCTCGAACCTCGGTCATGCGAAACGACGGAGAAAGGGCGAGATCTTCACAAAATTCCGGAAAGAAAGAGCAACAACAACCAAAGGGAAAGAGAAAAATAGATAAATATGGAAGGGAGACATGGGGATTAGAGCCCGGGGTCATTTCGAAATTGCAGGCAAGTAAGACGCCCAATAAGATACCTCAAAAAACGCCGCGAATGATTAGTACCGGAGGAAAAAAAGTTTAGGAAGAGGAAAAGGGGACAGCAAGTAAAAAAAAAATGGGGGAAAAGGGATAAACTGATGGAAAAAAGAAAAGAAGTTTCTGCAGGGAAAAGGCGCGTGGAGTCCAATCAGCGAGGCTACAAAGGGCAGCCAAGGAAGGGAGCATGGAGCTAGGGACCGCTCCATTTGATGTGCAGAAAAGCGCGATTGAGGAGTCGAAATCAACTCAAACTTAGTCTCTTTTTGATGGGGTCAGAAGGGCCAGAGGTCAACTGTTGAAAGCCATGTCATCACTGCAAATACCATGAATAGGAAAAGGGAAGCCGCCGGACGCGGCAAACTTCAAAGAAAAAGGGAAAAAGCAAAAAGAAGAGGGAAGGAGCAAGGGCCGATAAACAACAAAAACGCAAAATCTTTGGATTAGGGGGGAAGCGAGAGTCGGAATGGGGGAAGAGAGTAGTGAAGGCCAACGTGCATTCCAGACGATAAAACTGAAAATTCAGGATAAAGAAATGCAACATGGAGGAGGGGAAATGGGGAAACCGAATCTGCCAGCATGCCAAGGAAAGGGAATCGCCAGTAAAATAGATATCATCCTCTTTCGAGCGATGTAAAGCCGCACCAGAGAGAATAAACTGTAACGGTGGAAAGGGCTCGCAGGAGAATATCCGGTTTTGGAGAGGGAAAGGGAGGGGAGGGGAATCCCTGACATACACGGCGCAAACAAGAAAGCCTCTATGAAAAAGGTCCGGAGGGGGGGAGGAGATGCAAAGTTGTTCGTAAGAAATGGGATACGGGGAGGTAGAGAGGGATATGGGAAGGAAGAGGACAAGAAAAGGGTCAAAGATGAAGAAGAGGGGAAATGGCGGAACAGGCAGGTCCAGACCGGCAGGAGAGGGGCTCCTCTTGGCCTCGAACGGGTTAGCTTCTCTCTCGGTAAGAACTTCAAAAGGAGACGAAGGGAGGGAACGGCGGAGCATCAGGTAAGAGGAAGACTCTAATGATCTCTAGAGGAACGACGCGAGCGAGACGTTTTCTGGAGCAATATGGTAGGACTTAGGAATGGGAGTTAGCATGATCGCCTATTCAAAGAACAGTGCGCGTGGTTCTTACGTTGCCGCTCGAAGACGTACAGGGGAGAAATTAACGTATGGGAGGGGGGGAGGCGATGCACGAAGCGGGGAGGGAAGTGGAGTCGCCGAGGAGTCCGATGGTTGAAAGTGCCGCTTGTGAAGGAGGGAAGAGTGGCTGCGCAGGACGGGCAAAAAGGGAGTTAAACAAGAAAAAACGGGGAGAGGTCAAATGCCGGAAAAAAGGAGGGGACGAGCAAAAGTATGGTTCCACTTAATTTGGAGATGGGGATTGGGAAGATCCGAGCATTCTTCTGAATGGAGGGATCATCTTTTTGGGGAGGACGTCGGAAAGAAAAGGGAAAAAGGCAAAAAAGGGTTGAAAAAAAGCGGAAAGAAGGTCCATTTGGGTTGGAATAGCAAGGGACCATCTCTAACGAGCAGTAAAGCGGAGGCACGTTATATTGTCGGCCAGCCGATTCAAGACGCTTGGCGTCTTTGGTGGAAGTCAAAACAAGATCAGGCGCGGGAAAGTTGCAGGTAAAAGGAGGTGGACAGTGAGAAGTGTCAGAGAGGAAGATGAAAAGGGATGAACGTTACATTAGGGGATTTTTCTCTGACCAGCGTCGAAAAGACTTAGCACGTCCAAAGGGGCGCACAGGAATCTCAGTGGAATAGGGGAAGGCCGAAGCGAGGGAAGGGGAAGGAAACTTACTTAATGGCCTTAGGTATAAATTTCTTATGTTAGGAGCAGATGAAGGGGAAGGGCAAAAGCTGCGGTCGGGGGGCCGGAAATTCGCCCACCTGCGCGCGAGGCTTTGGGCCCTATGCAAATGCTCGCGAGGAGTAAATACAAAAACAATTTACAGAACGGGGGGGATTTTGAAGAGAAGCGACTCGGGGAATCGTCGGAGGGGAGCTTGCAGGAATCCGGCTCTGAGGGGAATCAAAAGGGGAGAAGCTGGTGTCTAAAATTTCTTAAATGTCAAAAGGGGAGGGAGATCGAGCTAAACCAAAACCAGGAGAGGAGAAAAAAGAAGGCTACCCCAGGGGGGATTTGTCAAAGAAGCGGAAGCAAAAGAGAGGAAGAGTTATAGAGCGAGGAAATGCAGTCATTAAGAAGAGTCAGGAGAGGGCAAGCGCAATCACAGGCTGAGTCTGGCGTTTCTTAAAGGAAGGTCGATAGAAAGTTGAAGCAGGACGGCACAAATAAGGGGGACGCGCAGAGGGAAAGGCTGTCACGAAATAATAGGGGGGCTCTATAATCTCTGAAACTCATAAGACGCGAATATGAGGAAATAGTCTGATGGGTTCCCGTATCATGCTTGGGGGCTAACGGCAGAGCCAGGGAGAGGATGAGAACAAGGAGACTTGCGGGTGCGAAAAAGTTCCGGGAACAAGGAAAAAGAGGAGAAGAAAAAGTCTGACAAATTACCCAGCTACAGAACAAACAGGATGGAAATATGGATGATATGCCTCAAAGCGCACCGGCAAAAATGGTAAGATCGAAAACGGCTGCCAATCAAGAGACGATAGGATTCAAAAGAGGAGAAACTCCAAAATCGCTTTACTCCTCTGCGAAAAAAAAGAGAAAGATTTGGGGGCCGCCGCGGTACTGCGACGACGGAGAGGGAGAGATTCTGAGGGAAGACTAAAAAGGGAAGGAAGTATTCAGCCGGACGTGGGTGCCCAAGTTTGAGTTCCCGGAGGGGGAGTAAATTCTCAAAGCTCGAGACTCTCTCGAAGAATTGCCTAAGAGTCAAGTAAAAAGAGAAAGTCAGTTTGGAACTGACCCCAAAAACCCAAAAGCCATCAGGGAGAAAATAATAAGGGGGATTTAACAACCTTATCACCTAGACAAACGTTGAGGGGTATAAGAAATTGCGCCCGAATACAGGAGACCGCAAAAACAAAGAACAGAAATTTATGGAATCAGGGCCGTATCACTATGGAGAAACCAAATTAAGAGACAGAGAGGGGAAAATGACATGGACAATAACTGAATTCGTTCCAGGTTTACTCTTCGAGCCCAAACGGAACGCAACGACCAAAACGGTTGAGAATTGAGGCGAGAATACTCCACATCAAAGCACATGAGACTACGGTCCCAATCCCAAAACGGGAAATAGAGGCAGGGTTCTAAGAGAAATATCAAACTATGATTAGAAAAGAACACGCGGTGCTCACCTCAACCAACGGGAGCGGAATCTGACGACCTCGCCACCAAGTCAGAGATGGAAAGGTTGGTCTGGCGAGAAAAAAAACGGACCATTGAAAGAGGCTAAAAGTGGAGACGAATATGGGAGGGTGGGGCTTGGGAGATGGGTAGGCTCTGTTTTGGCCCCACCCAGAGAGCTCAATCTCTGTATGAATAGAGTCTTTTCAAAGGGACAATGTTTTTTTCGCAAGGGGGGGTGACTGGGGAAAATAACGCTCGGGAGAAGTCTAGGGGAATGGCGGACTTTGCCCATTCAGGCCTCGTCCGTTTGGAAAAAGAAAAAAAAAAAAAAAAACGTTTGAAAAGCCTCCTCTAAATGTTGAGGAAAAAAGTTAACTCGGAGGGAAAGTACATAACGCTGGGGGGAAAGGAAAGGCGAAGAAAAAGAGAAAGTAAAGGAAGGTGGTCCGGCAGGCCCAAAGCTTGGGGAGCATCTCGTTGTGGAGAAGATAGGTAGAAATATCGTCGGGGGCTCGGCGGAAGTTTGGGGTGGGGCAGGACGTGAGTGAGGGCGAACCTCGCATCCGGTTCCATGATTCCAAGAGTGATTCCGGCTAAGGAAAAGGGGGAAAAAGAGGGCAAGCTAACAAAACCAAACAAGAAGGGTTTATAATGAATTCGAAGCGGGATCCGGCGCGCTCGGCAAATCAACACTGGCGCGCGACGAGAATCATAGAGGTTGGGGGAAAAAATTTTGAGATTTTGTTTTGGGGTGGGTTTGGTGTTTTACACAAAAATTGGGGCCGAGCCTGGCGAGGAAAGAAGAAGGGAATTGGTGCAAGCAAAAACGGATGGGGGGCGGGTTAGAGAAGGCAGGCCCTCCGCGCAGAGAACATGTGTCAAAAACTCAGTTTGACCTACGCAGGGGCGGGGGAAAAACACAGCGCGGGCGGTTTGAGGCGGGATCCGAAGAAGGGGTCCTCCCGCATTGCAGAAAGGACGCGACACTCGATCTGAAAAAGGTAGATAGCGAAAAAACGGTAGGAGAACAACCGAGGGAGGACTCTGGGGAGAAATGATGTGAAGCAAGGAAATTGCGGCTCTTGAACGCCATCCGGAGCCCAAGAAAAAAAAAGCACTTGTGACGGAAGAACAAAAGGTTCATGAGAAAAAGGAACAATTGAAAGTGAAAAAAGGGGAGAGGCATTACTGCAAATACCGCTTGATGAAAAAGGAAAGTCCATCGGAGGCTCGACCAGTCGGGCGCCTTCAAAGAGAAGGAAACTCTATCCGCGAAAAAAAAGGGGGAGGGGCTCGACTAAGTGGGATCAAGCCTGGACACTCCATCCCACGGAGGAGGAGTTGGGATTGTAAGGGCCCGAGGGAAGTCAGGAAAGGAAGGGAACACAAGGAGGACGAAAGGGATAGAGAGAAGGTAGCACCGGAAAACGCGTGAAAACCCTTGCCAATCAAAATATTTACTAGGCCGGATACAAAACAGAGGTCGCCACTGGAGGATGGGGGACTTGCTGTACGAGGAGGATGTACTGGACTCATAGTAGTTCTCCCGGGGGCGGGCGCTATTCAAAAGAGTTTATCCTATCTGTGAATAAAAATAAGAAAAAATTCGAGTGGCGGTGTCAAACTCAAAACGTCCCGAATGCGGCAAAAGGATCAAAAGAGGCAGAAATTCGAGAAGAGGCGAGATCAAATTGCATCCACAAACATCGCAGAACAACACGGAATGTGGAAAAGACGCGATCGCAGCAAATGGGGGCGCGGAATCCTTCGAAGGGAGCTCAGAAATAAAAACGCAAAGAAAGAAATGAGGAGATGAAAATTTCGAAGCGATTCCTGAGCTCAATCCTCGAAAAATCGAACTTTCCATACGAGAAGGGCCAGAAAGGAGGAGAAGATCATGAAAGGGGGGATACATGACGAAGGAGGGGGGGAAGAAATAAAGGTAGAAGCGAAGCCGACTAAAGAGAGGCTAGATCATGAATGTCCTAGGTGGGAGGGAGGGGACGATGATTTGTGCTGATATGGGGGCGGGGAAAGTTCGACCCCCAATTCTAACAGTGGCGAAGGGGTCAGGGAGGAAAATACTCGAGAGAAAGTAAGTGGTATTCTTATGGGAGTTATTGGGTTCGGATGATCGAGGCAAGTTGGTGTCTGAGGAAACGATTTAATACCGCTGTTTGGGAAAGGTGGGTTTTTGGTGGTGCGGATGGGTAGTGGAAGGGCGGAAAGGGAGGGATCGAACTGGGAAGGAGGGGAAAGGGGGAAAAAAAATGTGGGTACTCAGAGAGCACTGAAGTTAAAGAGGTTATTATGGGAGTGGTGAAGATTCAGCGAATGTCAAGGTCCAGGAAGGGAGGATCAGCGTTGGGAGAAGAAGAAAGCGGGTGCAAAAATAACGGACGAGGAAGAGGGCGCCCAATCTGTCAAAGCTTCAAGAGCTGCGCCCAAAGGAGGACAGGAAATCTGGTCAAAATAGGGAATATTGGTGAACCGCGCAGGATCGATGGGAGGGAAATAGTTGGGAATAAAAACGCTATGGCTCAGACTGGTGGTAAAGAGGGCGGACTGGACGTTTTGCAGTTCGGGGCTGAGAGTGCAGAGAGAGAGAAGAGTTCCATCAATGAAAGGAGGAGGGATGGGAAGCCATCAAAGTTTCGAAGAAGAGTTAAACAGACTTGTCGCACAAAGTCCGAAGGGTAGCGGAGCCGAGAGCCAGAAACGGGCGCACGTTTCCGTATCAGGGGATACGGAAAAGAAGAAAGATTAAGCGGTCGAAGGGGGGGCGACCATGAAAAGAACGCCAGAGACGGAGAAAAACATTGTGAGGATGACTCGCGAATTGCTTTGGCCTCTGATTCAAGGGAGACGGCGGCGGGATATAGCACGCCCAGAAGGTTCAAAGGGTTGAGGGGGGGAAGCAGGAAAAGTACAGGAGGGGGCCGCTGAAAAGGGAGATAGTAGGTCGGGGACACCGACCGTTGGAGCAGCATGAATTTAGGAAATCCAAATCGGTAGGGATATAGAG
>Ga0179593_1567765_pt1 | contig 14661 bp, 16 predicted proteins | sample CZODoug2_1_08_16_FD_185931 | JGI IMG/M metagenome (GOLD analysis project Ga0179593, IMG submission 185931) | Vadose zone soil fungal communities from Angelo Coast Range Reserve, California, USA - CZODoug2_1_08_16fungal (PacBio error correction) | ecosystem: Environmental > Terrestrial > Soil >...
GGAGTATGGGTAGTAGTAGCGGGAAAAAAGAGTTATGAGAGAGAAGGAGGAAGAAAAAAAGAGAAGAGCGTTGTGGGGGGGGCTTCACGACTGACACGCCTTGACAAGATGCAAGAGCAGAAGAGGAAAAATGGGGGGGCATCACTAAAAACGTAACGGTACAAATTTATGCGAAACGGCAGAGCAGTGAAATCAAAGGCTCTACAAATAAAAGAGTCGAAGGTAAGATCTACTTCAAAGAACTAAAAAAAGACCAGGATTCCCTCAGGTGTCAAAAAATCATCTGTTGAAAGACACAGCATGGCGCAGGAAGCAGGGGTTGGGGGGGGCTCGTGCCGCTAGTAAAGAGATGGAAACGAGAAAACCACAAAGGCTAAGACGCCCAGTGGAAGGGCGTAGGTCTTAACGAGTACGGTCAGCCTGGAAGAACGGCGTGGTCCCGCCCGATGTCACAGGAGGATGCTTAAAACCGGGCAAGGGGGGGTCTAGGAGGACAAGCGGTGTTCCTCCAGGGAGGGCACGCTTTAGAAATCGCCTGGCGGCAGTACCTGGTGGAAAAGTCTGACCCTCAGAAATCTGAAAACCAGCAACATGAAGGGGAGAAAGAAAAGGTCTAAAGAAAAGAGTTTCACACAGCAGGTGACTATGCGAATCAAGCGGGGAAAGAAAATAGAGGAACGTCCACAAATTTAAAGCACAGGAGCACCGACGGAGTTGCAAGTCCTAGATGTTTGGGGAGGGGCGGGATCAAAAAAAAAGCTACCCTCATAGAAAAAAACCGGGGATTCCAGGAGAAGCGGAAAAAGGCTATGGGAGCTCGCGCAGGAACGCAGGGAAGACATTAGGGCGAGGAAAAGGGAAAATTCAACCAGAAATTCGGCAAAGCTCAAGAGGCAGGCTTTCCTGGAGAGGGAGAATTGCGAAGTGGGATGGGAAACACGGGGGAATGCCCTGGGCGCACACTCTTGGAGTTAAGGAGAAACGATGATACGAAAGACCGGAGAGAGAAAAGTTAGCCTCGACGGACCGCTTGAAGCGAGCTTTCTACCGGGAATGTGCCACTCGGATTGAGAAAAGAAAATCCCTACTAGGGGGGATTATCCGAGAAAGGGGGGGCGACAGAAAGGCGAAAAAAGGAGGAGAAGGGCTTCAGAGGGGGGCAGTTTCATTTGGAACATTCGCAAACACCAACGAGGCGTTTCACAGAGGGGGGGTGAGGCCCTTATAGGATTGAGAAACTAAGTGAGCTCCGCAATTAGGCAAACACCCGTCTCCGCCAATCAAAAGGCATCAGAACAATGCCAACATAAACCAGAATACGCAATGTCTCAAGAGTCGTCTACAAAACGACATTTGTGGAAAAAACCCGAAAACGGAAGCAGAAAAAGAAAAAAGAAGAAAAGCAGGAAAGGGGGAAGAGGGACGAGTCGCATGGGCTGAAAACGTGGGGGGCAAGGGCTCCCCCGGGGGGGGGGGGGGGGGGAGGGCTTTGGGGGAGAAAATGGCCGATTTACCAGGAGAGGGAGATAACCTACAGAAGTAACTCGCCATTGTGCTTTAGAAGGGCTATGGAAGTCGGGGAGAAGGCAGAGAGGGGAGGGTTAGGATGGGTTTTCAAAGAATGTGAAGAGAGAAGCTCTATGAAAAAAACGAATTAGGCTTTCGGGAGCCGTATGTCGGGCTACGATATCATCGGGAAAGCTTGGCAGAGCAAAACGCCGGGGAAAGTTGGGCGCAAGGATGGGACTAGGCCGCCTAACCGAAGGCGGTTCGATGAAGCAAAATCGTAACTCCCAGAAAGGAAATGCGTCCGAGAATCAAATAAAGCCTACAGAAATTCGCCCCAAAGAGGGTAAGCTCATTAGGTAGAAGCCCATGTCGAACGAATGAAAAAACAAGTCCTGAAAAGGGGGTTTCGGCTAGAAAGGTACCGGGGTAAAGATCTGATAATTTCGACGAGTTCCACGGGAGTCGGGAAGAAAGCGTGAAAGACTGTACGTCTCAAAGGATGGCTACGGGAGAGAAAACGTACGCAAGCGCCGTCATTCTACGAAGTACGCGCTGCAGGGAAAAAAACGAGAGATTCTGGGTCGTAACGGCGGCCTCACCCAACATCACAAAACTAACAGAATGAAAGAAGGGTGAGGGGGCGCAGACAAGAGTGGTGGCACCTCTCGAGGCAGAAAGCTAACAGAAAAGAGTTACTATCCGTGGCCAAACAGAGAAACCCTCTAATGCTGTAAGGGAAGGGGGAAATTCAATCATCAAAGTCCGTTGCCACCACTTCAAAACGAGACCTGATTCTAAAAATCAAATTGGCAAGGAGAAATTGGGGGAGCCACATCAGAGGCAGAGACAAAAAATGACGATATGCTGGACGCTCCCGATCATTTTCCAAACCGGTGACCGGAACTGCAAGTTGTGCTCACGGCAGGGGGGTTGGCCTTGTGGGCCATTCCACAGAAGACGAATTCCGAACGACATGGTGAAAAAGTCGGGAACGAGTGAGAGGAAAGGTCGTACAAGTGTGGAAAGGCAAAGGGAGGTTTCCGAGAGACTCCCCCGTACATTGATGCGCATCCAATGAAAGGTGCACCGCGTAGCTACTGCGAGTAGACTCGATAAGCGAAGAACCCAGGTATGATGAGAAAGAGAAAGAAGGGACGATACTCTTCAAGAAGCCAAGGGTAGAAGAGCGAGAGACTATGGATGGGGCAACAAATTTTACGGGGGGAGCAGCCCAAGAGAAAGTGAAGCAGTCACCTGGAGCAGTGTTAAACATCAGATCGAAAAAGGGGGGAAAGTCGAAGGCCTTCGCATGAGAAGTCGCTACCACAGGACACACATCTCGAAGAATGGGAAAAGTGCAGAAAGGGGAGGACAACGTGGTCGCAGGAGCCCTGAAGGGCTCTAAAAATAAGGAATTTGTCTCCCCTCACCACTTGGAGAAGTTCAAAAAAAAAAGGAGATAGAAAGCATGCAAAGAGGGGGACAGGCATTGGCAAAAAGGGGGGGACATTCCCCAGGACGGCAGAGGAGTGAGCAAAGTCCTTGAGGTTTACGGTGGGGAGGGGGGTCTCTTAACTCAGGAGAACTGGGCCGGTCAGAATGGAATCAAAAAAAAGTCGCGTCAATGTCACCGGTTGATGGGGTCGGGAGCAAGGGAAACAAAAAACTGGGGAAGAACCAGGGGGGGGAATCAAAGTAAAGCAAAAGAAAAAAAGAGCGCATTAAAAGTGTCGCAGGGGACGCTAATCCTTTCTCCGGAGGGGGGGCCAACAGGAAAAAGGATTAAAGGATCGGTGGCATAAAAAGTTCCCGTTACCGGGCGTCCTATCATGTCGATCGAAAACGCCAAAAAATGGAGAATTGGGGGAAAGGAAGTCATAAGCGGGAATGACAAGTGGAAGACGAGGGGGGGACTCTGTAGACATACTTGTGTTGGGGGGAAAGGAGGCGAGGTATCGCGACATTGAATCTACATACTGGGAGGGAAACATGTGAGAAAAAGGGAAGGGGAAGAGAAAAAAGCGAGCTCGAGACCCTCTACGACCTCATTTATGGGGGGAGCACAGGCCTCAAAAAAAACAATAGGATGTTCTTCCTCTCCACTCGGAAAATTATAGAGGGGAGACCAGAGTACAATAAAAACAGACAAAAAAGGGGCGTGTGAGCTTGGATAGCGAGGCGATCAGGGGCTGACCTACTCAAACCGGAAGTATGCAGTCGCGAAAAAGGGAGGGAAGAGGTTAGGTTACAGAAAAGAAAGATTTCGCGGTAGAGGGAAAAAGGTTTGTAAAGAAAGGCCGACCTTGAAAGTTGGAAAGCGGGAGCAAAGGAAAAGGGCGCAGGGCAAAACGAGCAGAAAAAGGAAAAGGCGCCAGGGAGAAAGGGAGAGGCGAATTTCCTTTTGGGACATGGTTGGGGGGCGTCCAAAGGGGGGTTGAAAAGGGGGGGGGGGCCAGGGGGTCGAGAAAGGGAGTGGGCCAGTCACGGAAAGGGTGGCTGGGACCAGATTATACGCGGCGCCCTTGTGTTGGGCAATAAAACGAATGCGGAGGGGTGCAAGTAAAAATCGGGGAGAAAGAAATGACACGTATGGGGGCAGCTGTTGCGAACTGGGTCGCATATACAAACTCCTCGGAAGAAAAAGTCAACGCAGGAAAAAGGGAGGCAGGGAGGAAAAAAAAAGAGCGAGGGCCGGGGGAGGGCGCAAGCGCTTAAGGGAAGGAGGAAAAGGATAGCCAGCGTATAGAAAATCGCTGTCAGGGGAAAAGGGAAAAAAAAGCGGCAAGGGGGGTAGCGTCCAAGAGGAGTAACGCCAGCTTAGCCTTAAAGGCAGGGTAGAGTAGGAAGGTAACAGCTGGGAGGAAACAAAAGGGGACTTGAGGAGAGTTGGCTGAAGAATGAGCGTGAGAAGGAGGATTCAAAGAAACCTAAGAAAGGAGCGGAAGGGAAAAGCCCGAGAAAGGGAAAAGAAACAAGAAACAGGGAGGAAGCGGTGATTAGCCTTGGAGGGGGGGGGGAACTGGATAGAGCCAAAGCCTGAGAAAAATAGAAATGAGAAGGTGTTGGGGGAATTCAATGGGGAAGCCGATATTTGGTGCACCAGCACGGAGGAAGCATATCCGCGAGGTGGAAAGAGAGGGAGGGTAAATAAAACGGAAAAAATTACTGGGAAAAAAAAAGGCAATGGGGCATCTTCGTTCACCCGTAGAAGGCCGCCATGGGGAGGGGAATCGAACACCATCAAATTGGGCGGAAAAAAAAGGGATTAGCCGAAAAACCCCGGGTACAAGGGATGAGAAATAGCAGGAATTCTGGGACCAGCCAGGTTTTGCAACCGTAAAAAAAACGGGAGACTGCAGAGGGGGCCTCCAAAAAAGGACACGGCCGGTTTCTTTCTACAGAAAGAAAGGAAAGGGTGGGTGAATCGGGGGCATCTTCAATGAGGAGAATATCGAGAGTGTTACAGCTCTTGGGGTCCTGCAGGATAAGAAAGCTGGGGGTCTTCACCAGCGAGCCGAATAAGGGAGGAGTTGGTGCCGGGGACGGAGGCAGGAAGTGTGGTTTTTTGGTATCGCAGGGTTGAAGGATGCTAGAGAGGGCAGAAAAATGGGGGGGACTGCGCGCGTTGGAAAAAAAAAGAAAATCTGAAGCGAGACGACATGAGGCGGAAGGTCCACGGGCCCGGGGGTCCGTCGGTGGCAGGCCAAAGAAGGGTGAATTCAGAAAAAGGAGTGCAGCATCTGAAAGGGGGAGATCGCCGGGGTTCGGTACTTGCGCCGAAAGCTCAAAAGAAATCGTGAAAAAAGAATAAAACAATCGGGAATGAGGGGGGCTAGGCACGAAATCGACTGCTCCACCGGTGGGCATTATCGTAATTCGATGCCGAGAAAGGCAAGGGGGGAGGGGGCCTAAGACGTAGAAAAAAAAGAAAGAGTAATTTCGCGAGTGATCGTTGCAATGACCGCTAAACGAAAAACAAGTCCGAAAAAAAGCCCGGAGATTGGGGGGGGGGAAGGGGGGGCTGGCGTGAAAAATAGGCATGAAAGAGAGATGGGCGACCGAAAAGGAATAGGAACATCAAAGGACAAAACGGGCACTGTGAGGAATTGAGAGTCTTTTGAAAGAAAAGCGGTTGCAAACTTTTCTTTGGAACTTCATAATAAATCATAAAAACAAAAAAGAAAAGAAGGGGAGAGAGATGAAAGGGGGGGAAGAGGAACCGATGGGTCCGAAATGTATTATCGAGGGGGTTTAAAGTGGTCCGGGCAGGTATACGTGAACTGAGTCAGAACGATCTTCGGGAGAAGAAGGCGGAGACAGGAAAATACAAGGAGCCCCATGGGATTTCCACGCAAGGAACGATCCCGGCTGGTTCGTCCTGCGTGGTTGTCTTGGCAGCCTTCCTTGGTTTAAAAACAAAAACCAGCTGAAGGGAAGAATTGGTTAATAAAAAGGGGTTCCCCAAACCCACTACCTGAAAACGGACAGAACGAACCGATAAAGAAAAAAGGAATCGAGGATAACTCTTTGACCGAGACATTCTATGAAAAATAGTTGAAATGGCGATTGCTTACCCGTCGACGCAAATACCGGGAATCTACTAATGAACTCCGAACCAGAGGAAGAAAATTCGTAGATTTCCAGACAGTCACCAATTGGGTTTTGCTTCCACTACTTCAAGGACCCGTGTACATGTCAAGGAAAGGTCGTCTAATGCAAGCACAGAAAAAAGTGCGAAAGGGACAGGGACAGGTATTTGCGCTACTCAACACAACACTTCGTCATCAGGGATGAAAAGATAAGACCAAAGTCTAATGAATAAATACCAGGCGCACCGTTCGTACACAACAGAAATGTAAAAAGGGACTCTAGGGAGCAGAGAGAACGATAAACAAAAACGAAGACGTCTTTTACCAGCAGAAAAGAAAACCAGCGATGGGAACGAAAAAGCTTAAAAGCGCGGACCTTTGAAGAAACGGCCGTTTCCAGACGAATGATCGAGGACGCATGGGACCCAATTGACCTCTTATTTGGTCGGGCCGTCTGCCAACGAAAAACATTTAAAGATAAAGGCGAAAAGGGAAGAGAGTAAATCTTCCGAAAACCATCCATAACGCTCATTCCTGGACGGACAAGGAGTACTACGCGAAAAAAGTCCAGAGCATTCATGTCCACGTTTGCTGGGGAAGCCATCAGTGAGGAGGAGTCCAATGGGCAGAGAGGAGGGACGGCGTTTGCGCAGACCTCGAGTTTGGTGTATGAATCTCAAAGTATAAAAAGAGATCTGCATCAGGATCAATTTCTCTATACAGAAAGAGGGAGCAGAGGGGGAAGGGGTGAGCAAAGGGAATCATACCAATATTCGCAACTCTCCACGATCAGATAATCTTTAAAATGTATCAATGCATAGACTAGGGGAGACCCGAATGGAAGTCTCCCAAGGGCTTTATTCAAGCTATGGAAGTCAAGTAAAAAATCTCAAAACGGGAGGGCATCCGACTTGCGAAGTCGGGCTTCGAAAGGTGAATGTGCGCTACATCGGGATTTCCGACGCAATCCAACCAGAGAAATGGAGAAAGTCCGCTAAAAAGGCGAAGGCCGGAATCATATGCCTCTGGCATTGTAGACGAACAGGAGCAAAAAAGAGGGGAGCCTCCAGAAAGGGCATGAGGAAAAATATGGAAATGAGACACTGGGTGGAGCGCCCTCAGGGTGGATTTAGAAAAAGGGCCGGACAGATACAAGGAGGCGATCAATCATCAACCAATCCACACCGCAATCACGCCGCCCTCAAATGAAAGACCGGGCGAACTGTCAAAAATGAAGCTCTCCGCGACCCTTGGTTCAGACATGGAACGAGGGATGGTGGGGAGAAATCATCAACACTGTGGGGAAGCCCCGGAGACGGTCCAAAAAATTCCAAGTTCGGGCGGCATGGCAACGGTCAAGAGACATATCCTAAAGACTATATGAGCACTATCCTCGGAAAAAAAAGAAGGATCAAGCGACAAAAAAGGCAAAGCTGTTCCTCCTCGCTCGAGCCTGCTAGAAAAATGACAAAATCGGCAGAAGTGTGATGTTAATGTACGTCCTTCGAACTCTTCCTCGAGGGTCTCCGATAATCAGATCGCGGGGGAAAGTAAGCCTAAGCTTGAAATTGGTGATGCAGGTGGCTAAACACTAAATGATGGGGGCATGCGACACAGAGGGGGTCGGCCCGGTTAGGGAGCAGCACCCTCAGGGCAACTGGGCAGGGAGAATAAGGGTAAAAACCTCCGCCACGGGTTCCAATTCGCCAACAACGGATGGTCCGTTGGAAGAAGCCCATGTCGAGGACTTTCCCACACTCACAGGTCCGGCGAGAGAAAAGACCATGGAATGGAACGCTCGTGATCGGACAAATCCGCCCCGGTGAGACCAGAATCCTGACACCGTGCTTCTACTTCCTGAGCAAATGCTGCATAGACTGCACTTTCCTGAGAAACAAGTCGAACGGTCAGCGCTGCCTCAAGAGGCAAGCTCAGGTACGCTTAGACACTCTCACTTTAGGAAACCAAAAACCCCTTCATGTCCCCCGTTTGAGACGCCAAGCGTTTGGAAAAATCAGGATAACCGCAAATGTACCCAAGGTCGCCAATGAGGACGAGAGCCGAACACGCTCAAACGAAAAGAGATAAGGCGGGATTAAGCCTGGGGAATTAACAGGTATCTCATGCCGCGTTGGTTGCAACAGGCAATCGAGAATTCCAAAATATACAGGAGAGGTGAAAGGGGACTGCAAAGGGGGGAGTCGTACTAGCAGGGCTCGCGACGAGCCCAAGGGCTCAGGGAGCCGTGAAAATTGGTGAGGACCCTGCAGCGGGGGAAAAAAAAGGTGGGGCCAAGTACACATCCAGGGGAAAAAATAAGAACATGAAAGGGGGGGGGTGGAAAGACGCGGAAAACAAGGTGTTCCGAAGGGGGATCAACTTGAGGTGTGACCGAAGACTCCAAATGGCGCAGGGCGAAGAGCATGAATTGAAAGTGCACTTACTACTAGCCGCACAGAAAGATTAAAAAAACAACAACGTAAAGGAACATCTAAGATGACTCGGATCTACGCTGCCGCCGGAAGTGGTTTCCAGAAGAAGCGTCGAAGGAAATAAAAGGGGGGATGGGGCAAAAAAGAAAATGGGAAAGGGGGCTAGCCAGGCCGGTAAAAAAAAGAAAGTAAGCGGATGGGGGTGGAAAGAGAGAAAAACACGGAAACCGGTAGTTCAGGAAGGTCTCTGCTGGGGACGGTCGGCCCCACCGGACCCACCAGCTATGCATCTCACAAAAAACAAGGAGACCGGGGGCGTCGCGAGCCCTTATAGTGGCACGCGCGAGCCATTGCATGGGGGAAACCTAAAAGTCTGGACACGGCGAGGCTCAGAAGCGACGAGCATTTGTTGCACCACACTCAAGCATGGGAGGAAAAAGGCGGGACTGATGTAGGCAAGCCAGGGGTGGGAGATATAGGGTGAAATTGCGGCGGGTCGTAAGAGGGTCAAGGAGGCGGGGATGTTAAGGGGCGTTGAACATCCAGCCACGCGCGCAAGCGTAGGTCCGAAAAGATGGAGGGGGAAAAAGTGGGGGGGTCTCGGCTTGGGGCTACGGGACGGTGCAAAAAAACGCATGAAAGGTGAGAGGGGCGGCGAATCCCGTCTCAAGGGAAGCGCTTGAGGATGAGCGGCCGGAGCGAATTCCCGTTAGAAGGATCGGGAGCATCCGCAAAGGGACCGAAAAGGATCAGTAAACTGACCACGTCAGGGTCTTAGCCTTATGCGTTCCGCCAAGTACCCACAAAAAAGGGGAGGGTGGGAAAAGGGATTTCGAGGGGAACGGGGGCAAAATGCAATGAACGCAGGCCATCGTTCTTCGAGGATCTCTACGGAAATTTGCTCCAACTGGGAGTCCGCAGAGGTAGGAATCGAAAAGGAAGGGGCTTGAGGCAAAATAAAGAAAGACCATCATTTAGTGGGGTTCGCACAGATTCATCATCGCGGAACGGGGAGGGCATTAAGAAGGAGGGGGTAGGTTACCCGAGAGACTGTTAACGCAGGACAATACCGCAGACGGGGAAGATCGGATCGCGCTATCAGCAGGAACCATACGAAAACCGTTACGTCACGACGCGAGCTTCGGGCCGAGGAAATCGGAAGGGGGTTCCGCTGGAGAGGTTCTCTGGACCGTGGGAAAAGGGCGTCAGGCAAAAAATTTTACGGGAAACCAAAAAGAATTCGGAGATAGAAAGGAGGGGGGCACTGATGCCTTAACATTTACCGGGGCATGGGGAACCATTTAATAAGAAAAAAAAGGGAATGGGCGTCCAAAAGTCTTTTTCGAAAAGACCGTCTTTCCGAGGAAGCGTCTAAGTGCGCAACGGCCGGTCGTGAGTCGGGAAAGCCAGGGTCGATGAGTGACGATGGACCCTTGTGTTGAGGACAAGATTGCAAAAATCGGGAGGTCCAGGAAAAAAAATAGCCTCCATTCAAGAGTTCTTACTCAGCTTGTTGTCGGAAACTGTCCGGGGAAGAGGACCGGAAAAAGGAGACCTGTCGAGGAGGGGGCGGAACTCACAAGGTCAGCTCATGCCTGAGTCGGGGCGGTTAGAGCGAAAGCGCGAGGGGAACTGAAAAAAACCAGAGGGGAAAAAAGGAGGGATAAAAAGTAAAGCCGGTTCCGAGGCGGATTGCGTCTAAAAATCGCGGCTAAGATGGGGAGGGGAGGGGGGGGCAGGGTGCGAGAGAGTGGTATACATAAAGGAAAGACTTCATAGAATCGTTGATCGTGGAAGGGGGTTTAAAAAGAAGAAAAAAATAGGGGGGCCCGCGGAAGGGGTCTTCTGAGCGGGCGAGACAAGGGATCCTTAGCGAACACATCAAAACCAAGGACAACAAACACACAGGGGGAGGGAGGGAAGACATACACATATCAACAAAAATCGAGGCCTGACAAGACTAAAAAAATCTGGTTGCCCCCAAGAAAGCTGGGGTGACGGGGGTCGGACCAGCAACGGATTCGGGGATAAGAAGCTTATCGTTTAAAGGGTCGCTGTGTACTCGGGACGCCCGGGGAAGGAAGATTTCGAGAGGGGGAATAAAACTTGAAGGGTTCGCAAGTGAAACCGCAAGAGAGGGAAAAAAATCAATGTAGACCCTCAGGGAGACGGGGAAGGGGAAAAGCGGAGAAGGAACTCCGAGGCAATCCTGGTCGGCTACCCCGACAGGGTCCAACCGCAAAGACCAAGGATACTCACGGGGTAGGAGATATCCATAACCTGTTGGGGTTTCTAAAGGGGCGTGGGGGGGGGGAGCTGTTGGATGTCGCCCTAGCGAAGGGTCCAGCGCCTTGCTTTCCAACGTTGCGCAAGGGAGCATGAAAAGGGCTGGAGAAGGGAGGGGGGGATGAGTTTGGGAAAAGAAGGTACCGGCGACCGACGTGGGGGTGTTTTGGAGATCATTTTTGAATACCGGGGGGCTCGCGGGGCGGGCGCAGAATTTTTCAGTCATTTATTTCAAATGAGATAGCTGCAACATCTTCAAAAAAAAACGCAGTCGGGTTGCAAACCTTGGGGTGACTTGAATTTATATTCACTGGTACTACTAACTTTAGTGATCGAATTCGGTGGAGATAAAGCAAGAGGCCGGACCAAATATGGGCAGTTCAGGCAATGTCTTAGTGGCGGACGAATGGAAAAGAGGTTGGCGGGGGGAGATGCCGGCTTGGAACGGCCGGGGTGAAGGGGTGAGGGGAAAGAATTCAAAAAGAAAGAACGAGGAAGACAAATTAATGGGGACATTAACCAAGAAGGTGGGACTGCCACTACAAACACTCGGGGTCCGAACATTAAGCCCGGTTGAATTGTGGGGCCGGTGCGTGGAAGGAATTGGGAAGAAAATTGCTTGACGGGGGAGGAAGGGAAAACAAGGTCAAGTAGTCACGTAGGACACGTGACCTTAACGAGTATATACCTTGAGAGGCTTGTGGAAACATGCCGGGGGAGGTTGTAGGGGGACTGAAAAAGGGAGATAAAAAGGGGGGAGACAGAGATTATTTCCTGTAAAAAAAACCCAAATTTTGCAAAAGAAGGTTTTCCAAAGCAAGGAAGGTATATACTATGGTAAGGGGAAAGGAAGACTGACTACTTTGAAAAAGGGGAGGGCGAGGAGAACCAAAAAAACAGCAGACCGATCCTCAAGAATATTTGTCAACGCAGCACCAACCATCAAGCGGGCTTCAATTTTTGCAAGGTGTGGTGGGGAGAGCCAGAGAGGAATCAACAGAAAATTACATCACCTACGCGGGAGGGAAAGTCTCCCTTTGCAGCACACAAAAAAAGGGCGAAGACTGGAATACTGCCACAAAGGGGATCAGTCGAGGTGTCGCGGCATGCAAGAAAAATAAAAATGAAACTGAGACATGTTGGGGGGACTAACGCGGACGATGAAGGAGAACCGTCCGAAAAGCTAAAAAAGGCAACTCTTCGGGACTCGAGGCAACCATCTGCCCTGACTCTATGAATTCAACCACAACACACGGGAGGGGGGCGACAAACGAAAATGGAAAAACGGAAAGTGGACCAATTCGAGCCATATCCAGAGTCGCTTAATTGAGGTGGGCTAGGAAAAAGTAACGAAATGGGATCACCCGCACAAGAGAGTGAGGAAAAAAAAACCCACCAAGTCTCTCGGTAAATATCGACGGGCACCAAGTAACTCAAGGAAACACTGGAGGGAAAGACCTGCGGCATCGCAGTCTTACAATCAGAGAGGTAACACTTGAACATCCGCTAGGGGTAGCTAGGAAGATGAAAAAAACGCGAAAAAAATGAAAAGGAGCTCAAGGACGATTTCGAGCGAAACCTAACTAGACGATAGTCTGGAGTACTAGCAGCCGAGTTGAGGGGGGGACCCGATAAATGGCACGAAAAAGACTCGGAGTTAGATTCCTTCTCCAGCCGCGGGGAATCAAATTGATGGGCTTCCAATCGCCAGAGGGGAAAAAGGGTGAGTGAAGGAAGAAAGGAGGACTCCAAAAAAAGCACTCATTCCGGTCCCCCGATGTATCGCCGGACGGGCAAGAAGGCAGGGATAAAGGAAAAGAGGTCGAAAGAAAGAGGGACCTCAAAATGAAATAAATAACCTGCATCCAGGAGGCTGTGCGCAGACGTATTTGGGAGGCCTCTAGGGGGAGAAGGAATCCCTATGGAGAAAGAAAGTGGAAGGATTCCTGGGCTTCGCGAAGATAAGGATCGTAGACCAGGAAGTGAGGGGAAATCACAAACAATCCTCGGGCCCCCCTCCTCAAAGTGCAGAGGAAGGAAGGGGCTGAGGGAAAAAGGCGAAAGGGAGGGGTGAGAGAGAAACCGCGAAGGCCCTTGGCGCAAGAGGGGGGCAGAGCTAGAACAGCTAACAGGAGAAGTTTCCTCTCCGCCGCTGTCTAGAAGAGAAGCGGGGGGGTTAATGGAGGAAAGGAAGTCACTTGAAGATGGACAACTCTATTGGGATCCAATACACGCCTCGCGGGGGGCTAAGGCGCGAAGCAGAGGAATTGCGGAAGGATGAAAAAAAACGGAAGGAAGGAAGCAGGGGAGGACAGAATGGACTGGCGACCTGCAAGGTATAAGCGCCCTGACGAGGGGACCAGAAAAGGGAGACGGAACGGGGGGCGATCAGAAAAACCTGCCTTACACGCCTTGAACCATAACGAAGAAATAGGGGGCAATGGGAGCTACAAGGCAATGAACCCTGTCAACAAACGTAATCTCTCCGGGACCTTGTTTTCAAGACCAATGCGAAACTGTAGGGGGTTGAGAGAAAGGGGGGAGGAACGAAGGGACGAATGAAACAAGCGTGATCTGGACTTGGCGACGCTGAAAAAAAAAAAGGAGGGAACCCAGGTAAACGAGAACGAGAAAACACTCTGCCACTGGGGGGGAAAGGTTAACGAGGCAAAAATATCTCGAAAGCCTGAGCTATGGGGAGTACGGAAGGAGGTGAGCCGCGAGCTCGCCGTCTATGCGCCAAGAGCGGGGCACACACAAAAAGTGCTGGAGGAGGCGGGAGAAGGGGGGGAGAAAACCGGAGGGACCATTCGCGTGCTAGGACATCAGCAGAACGGAGGGTCCTGATTGGTCATTGGAGGCCAAAAAACACTATGTGGGTTAACGGGAAAGCGAAAGAAGAGTACGGGGGGAAAGTTAGGTCATCCCCAAAGTCGCCTGAGCCGACTCGAACAGTCAGGAGATCATTTAAGGGCCTGAATAAAGGGGGTAAAAAACGAAGGGAGAAACAGAATGTGCTAAAGTGAAGCCCATGTTGAAAGGTAAACCTTGGACAAACGCATTCCTTGTGTCCGGATGGAAACGATAAGAAGGTTGGGGACAGAGGGAGAGACGAAAGGGCCCGTAAATGTCCTGGATCCAGGGGCCCGTGCAAGAGCAATAAAAGAGTCACGGGAAAGGAAGGTGGGGTGAAATGGGCGGGTGAGGAGGGACGCTCAGAAACTCCCTTATTAAACTCCACCATTACCCACAACAGAAAGGAAATACCGGGAGAATAACAAAGAAGGGGGGGGGAAAATCATCCTCGAAAAACAGGCTCCATACCATGGTAAAAAAAAAACCTTTTAACGCTGGAAAAGAGGCTGCTTGGGGGGGGGGGAGACAACTAAAAGAGCAAGGAAAAAGTAATGATAATCCGCCAAATCAACCTCAGTCACAGGCTTGACTATATTCGACGGAAAAATGGGTAATGAAAGGCAAAAAAGCGGGGGTTTCAACAAAGCATCAGCGAGAGGGCGCCTGCAAAAGGGAGGAGAAAAGACGGCAAGTGGGCAGGAAAAGCAGCGGATCGCGGGCAGATGCCTAAAGACAGGGACGGGGGAAGCCTCAAAAGTACGGAGCAGAGAATGAAGAAAACGAAACTGTGTTAAGTTGGGCGAGACCGACCACCTCAGAGCCTGAAAGGGAGACAAAGGGAGGAAGAAGAGGGAGAAGGAAACATGGAAGATAAAAAGTGGGTGAATTCAAAGTCTTTGTTCAGGAATGACTCCCAGCAAAGGGGATTAGAAGGCACAAGGGAAAAAAAGGCGAGGGAAAATAATGACTGCGTGCAGGCCTCCGAGCAG
>Ga0179593_1619337_pt1 | contig 14661 bp, 19 predicted proteins | sample CZODoug2_1_08_16_FD_185931 | JGI IMG/M metagenome (GOLD analysis project Ga0179593, IMG submission 185931) | Vadose zone soil fungal communities from Angelo Coast Range Reserve, California, USA - CZODoug2_1_08_16fungal (PacBio error correction) | ecosystem: Environmental > Terrestrial > Soil >...
AACTAAAAAGAAGAAAAGAGGAGAGAAGCTTGGAAGAAAAGAACCCTGCGTTGGTAAAATCAATGGAAAGTTTAAAGGGGGGGGGTAAATCGGGGTGGGAAAGGGTCAGATAGAAGAGTCTTACACAAAGATTGACAAGTACGGATGAGGGGACTTATAGCCGGCGAATTGAACCATGGGAAGAGGTTTGCTTTCTGTCAAGGGGGAGAAAGGGAGAAATTACCTACGAAGAAAGTAACAAGGAATTAGCCGTTCGCGGATTCGAAACGGGTTCCGGGAGTTGGATTTGAAGGTGGGGAACGACTTGTTAATTGCGGGGGAGCGAAGCAGGTCTCAACGGGGCTAAGGAAAAATAACGCTTCTGCCTTCTATTGAAACCCCTGGGGAACACGTGCCTGGGTGAGGTTGTCTGGGGCGAAGGAAGGTAGACTGCGGTTTTAAAAGTCCGGAAAACCATAGATTTTGGGGCAGGGAAAGTGGGGAAGGGTAAAGGAAGGGGCAGGGTGCGGGGAAAGGAATAAGGCGGGAAGAAGGGACCGTTTGAAAAAAAACAAAAAAAAGATACTAAAAACACGTATTATTAACAGGAAGAGAGGGCAACCCGGGGAAAAGGTCAAATCGGGGAAAATAAGAAAGTGGGAAAGAGAGAGCAAAATTCAAAAAAGGAAAGGGTACGCAAGGCTTCAATCATTCAAACTTTTCAAAGGCAAAAAGGATAGATGTGGGGACATCCATGACGCTAAAAGCAGGGACAAATGATCAACAAGCAATCAAAGAAAAGGGGCCGGTCGGGGTAAGAGCAACGGGCATCAGCGGAATAACTCGCTTGCCTCCAGTGAACCAAACCCACGATACAGAAAAAGTGGGAAAATAAATCTGGAAAAGGAAAAACATGCATAATGGAAGCCGCGAACGGTCTCAGTCCTCGCCTGGAAAGCAGGCAATTTGCGAAGAGACAAGACAAAGGGATCGAGTTTGACAGAGAGGACCAAAGAACGCATGGATTGCGCCCAGAAATGAAGGAAGCCTAGGCCTCCAGCGGCATTTTTTTGAAACTCGGCATCGGAAGAAAACCGGAAAAAAGGCGAAAAGCAAAGGAAAAGAGGCAAAGATAAAATCGGTGTTGGTAGAGAGGAAGAGAAGATTTGCTCTGTTTGGAGGTGGGCCAAAGGTTCTCAAGGATGGGGAGATTTAAGGGGGGGGACGACGGGGGGGGCTTGGGAGGACGGACAAGAACATTTAAATAAGCTGCAACGCCAAGGTGTCTCGAAGCCTGACAACGGAAATCAGAGGAGACGGGGATTTGGGACGAAAGGACCAGGATGGAAAATAAAGAAAGAAAAAACCCGTTCGATCAGGATAAGGGGAATTCGGGGCGACAATGCCCCCAGGTAAACTTGTAAAAAAGGGGGGGCAAAGTCAGTTGTGGAGGGAAAAGGTCAGGGAAAGCGCATTCAAACACCCCCACGAAAACGTTATGCTTTAATAATCTGACACGAAGGGGACGATAAGACAAAGGCCTTAGAGAAGCGGGAAAATCTGATGGAAAAAAGACCGGTACCGCCACGAGGAAGGTAAGCACGCTTTACAGGCATCCACCAGGCAGTTGGGGAATCAGATTTTGGAGGGAAAAAGAAGAAAAGTATCAAAGGGGGAGAATTCAGGAAGAAAGGCCTCGATACTTCCAAAAAAAATCCGCGCGACCTCGAGGTCTTGTGGGGGTGGACCACAAACGGGGGAGGTGTGCAGGAGAGCTTAAAACCGCAGGGAAAAAATCCCCCGAGAGACTGGTACCGGGCAGCAAGGATGAGGTCCGACGCAGGGTAAGGCGCTCCGAGTCAATCAGCTAACGTGAATGAATTCGTCTCATGTGAGATGAGAAAAGCACAGACGACCAAAAAAAGGAGAGGCGTCCTATGGCCTTCAAGTCTAAGGGAGAAGAAATGATGAGATGTGAAGAATGAGGGTATAGAAACTTCGGCCGAAACTCGGCAAGAGATTGGGCGTCCGGCCGGGAGGGGAAAACAGTTCCGCTGCCTGGAGGTTACAGAACTCGGGCCAGTCATGATTTGGTGACTTTTCAAAAACGCGGTGGGAAGAGGGGATGGACTCAAGGAGGGAAAGAAGGCAGCGAGATGGCGAGATCTGTAGGAAACACAAATCCGTCAAGTGTTCTCGCGCGTTACGGAAAAAAAGTGGGAAGAAATAGGTACGGAGAGAGGTCGGAAGGGGGGGGGAATGGGTCAAGACAAACATGTCAGGAAAGAAAGCGGTTCCCGGCCTTCATGAGACAGCAACAGCCAAATTTACCGGACCCGAGATTCCGCAGGGGAGGTAGTGGGTGGGTCGACAGAAAAAAGGAGAAGAGGGAGCAATCAACCTGGAACTACGGGGGGACAAAAATCCAAAGCTCCCGGGGGCCAAGACACGAGTGGAAGGGGGAAAAATCAAAGGGGGCAAGGGGGGGGAAGAAAGAAAAACACCAGCCATTTAGAGGTAAAAAAAAAGGATTGTCTGAACTGGGTTTCGGGGTATAAGTCCGGTGTGGATGTCTCATGGGGGGAAAGTATGGTGAGATAGGGGAGAAAGTGGTAAAGGGGAGGCAACACATCCTTCATACTTGCACAGTGCAGTCAACGCAAGAAGCAACCGAAATGGCGAAGAAAGGAGAAGAGTGTAGGGGGAGGTAAAAAGTGAAAACTTAAGAAACCGCATATCTCAGGCGGCTTGGTGCAGAGGGGAGGGATTCCTTAGAGGTCCCGGATACTGGGGACGGAACTTCGGGAGGAAGCAAATAGGAATATGACAAAAAGAGGGGGGGGGGGAGGGATGCTGTTAGGAAACAGGGTCAGCCAAAATCATAAGAGGTCTTGGCATACGTGCAATGAAAGTAGAGGGAATTGGAAAGGAGAAGGGACTTGAGGCGCAATCCCTTTCAGAAGAGGATTTCAGCCCGGCTCGGACAAAAAAAAAACTACCCCCAAAGGAGGTGGATATCCAATAAAAGGGAGAAAAAAAGAGGGAGAAAAAAGCGCCGGAACTCCGAATCAGAGAGGGGTGCCACAAACCTGAGGGAATAGTGTCGAAAAAAAAGAAAGGGTGAAAGACGCAATTTACGTAATGGAGGGAAAGAGAAACAGCTGGGGGTGAGACCTTAGGGGGAGAAGGGGGGAAAAACGGGAAGGAAAAAGGGTGGGTGTGAGAACGACAGGGAAAATCGACGCTCCAGAAAGATCCTCGGCAAGCTGAGAAGTCCATCCGACCGGAACTAACAAAAGAAAAGTAAGATCGGAAGATTGGGAAGAACGAGAGAGGGAGGTTTGGCGATAAATCAAGAGTGCGGGAAATGGAAAGATAGGGGTAAAGGGGGGAGGAGAGCTACTAAGCTCAAGAGTTTCCAGGTTGGGTAGATTATGAGGACAACCTTGAACTTGGAAGCCGGTAGCAAACACGTGGAGAGGGGGGAATGGGAGGAGGGAGCGCAAAAGAAAGGGGAAAAGCGTCCCGACATTGGTTTTTGGGAAAGAAATAAAGAGACAATCGTAACGGCAATTTCGAGTATAAATGAATGAAAGAAGAAATAACCGGAAGAAGAAACTGGGGGTCGTTGTGTGTGGGGGTGGTGGCGGCGTGAAGAGGGAGGACGAGAAAAAACAAACCTGGACTTGTTTAGGAACAGGTACTGAAACTCCAAAGACAGGTGGAGGGACAAAATTAGGAAAACTAACATGAAAAGTAAAAAGAATATGCCCGGGATACGCGGAAAAAGGAAAAGAAGGCATTCCTGGGATGGGGCAAAAAGGAGGGCGAAAATAGAGGAAGGATCAGGCCAAAAAGTAACTTTACAGGAACAGCCGAGAGAAGAGGCTTTGAACAAGAGAGCTTTAAAACGAGGACGGCAGGCGGAAGGGAATACTATCGGGGCTATCTAAACAAAGAAGATAAAAGAAAAGTGTCCAGGGAGCATGAAAAGGGAGAAGATTTTGTCACGGGGGGGAGAACAAAAATATCGAGGGGGAATCATGTAAGGGAAAAAAGAAGCCAGCCCCTCGAAATGCATTTGGGGGAATTTGGGAACAACAACCAGGACGGCCGGAAAAGGTGTGGTTAAAGTATCGATTACGATAGAGAAGTAAGTCAAAAGGTGTGACGCGGGGGAAAGAGAAATGATTGAGCCCAAGAGGGAGTCAGGAGGGGGAAGAGGAAGAGGGAGCCTTAAAGGGGGGAGGGCAAAATGTCTTCTAGAAAGAGGGCATTTAATCGATCGCACTTGACAGAAGAGATTCCCTAAACGAGGGGAATGCAACTATCTCCATGGAAGGAGGGAATCCTGGGTTGAACAAGGGTTGAAAGAAAAAAAGGGGAAAAGCTCGGAGCATTTTACCCTTGAAAAAAAACGGTCCCGTTGGGGTTGATTGACATCGGATGCGCGAAAAAGAAAAAAGCAGAAGTAAGATAAGAGGGAGAGGGGAGAAGGAAGGGACATCCATTCGCTAAAAAAGATCTCAAGACAGGGGCGATGCCCCGTTCATCAGACTGTCGCAAAGGGTGGGGCAGGGCAATCGTGTCAGCCGCAGAAATTCCTCAAAAGACTTCGCAAAAAACATCTTAGGACGGGATCAACGTGCCTACAAAGAAACTGAGAATAGTCTTTACGGGGCTCAAACCTCGCTGTGTCTAGAAGGGCAATGGGTTGAGGCTTTATGGGGGGCAAGGTTTTGGGGAAGGGTTTCCGCTGCCGATGAATTACACAAAAATGCAAAAGAAGGGCGGAGCAGAAAACGAAAATCAGGAACCGGGGGAAAGCGGAGGGGAGGGAGAGATAGCCGGGAGTAGCAGGGAAAGGGGGGGGGGGGGTTCAATAGGCGTGGGCGAGCGTGAAGCGGAAAAGGGGGGTTGACGGGTGATTGGACTACTGGGGGGCGAGTTGGGAGGGGGAGTGTAACAGGTCAAAGAATGATGCAATGGCATGAGCCGTGACCGTTATTTAGGGGATTGTTGATAGAGGGTATGTGGGTCAGGAGCGAACAGAATATTTTGCCATAAAAAAGTTTGAATATTGAAAGCAGGGGGGACAGGTTACGTGGTGAAAAGATCATTGAAAACGGGAGGCCGAGGAAGCACAAAGGGCAGTACCCCGTATTGCCCGAAGAAGATGAGGGAAAACCGGGAGATTACATAATAAATCTGTTGTAGGAAATCCCGTTGGAAGGACAAGAGGCAGGAAGCGTTTGCAACTAATATCCGGCAGGGAAAAGGCCGCCAAACTGTCCGGGAGCGGTGAAGGTGAAAACTGGTGCCTGGCCAAAGTAGAATCAGGAATAAAACCGCAGGAAAAAATAATCAACCATACATCCAGCGACAAGGGACCGGGGTTGGTACCAAGAAGAACGGCCTGCCTAGAGCCGTAGGCAGAGGAAACGGAAGTACCCATAAATACCACGAGACAATCACAATTAGCCCCGTTAAGGGAAACCCGCACCGTCATCGGGGGAGGCCGGCACTCAAGGGAACACAGAAGCGTGTGACAGCTTTTTCCGTGAAAGGGGTCACAGGGGGGGGAATAAACCCTCCGCCTGGAGTGCGCCAAGGTCATACCGGTCGAAAGAGAAGAAAGACGTGGAACAAAGGATGTGGGGGGAAACCTCAGGGTAAAAAAAAGGAAAAAAAGAGTGGACATAAAGAAAAGACACCGAGGGGGAATGGAAGAAAAAACAAGCGGGAAGGGAACGAATTACACAAGCTTTGGTGCGGTAGAGGGTAAAGTAGAGCCATACCAGGAGAGGAGGTGACAGGTTCTTGGGATATAGGAGAGATTTTAAAGCGGACCAGTGTTCGCGACAAAAAAGGGGAAGAGTAGGGAAGGCGAGCTATGGGCCTAGGGAGGGAAATGAAAGTGACTCACCGCTTCGAGAAAAGGTTGGTGATTCTTTGGACCTTCTTGGTGAATCTAATGAAGACCCAGGAAATTCGGAAAAAAAGGTAGGCAAAGCAAAAAGGGTAGTCCGTGTCAAACGGGATTCCAACTCCAACCGCGAGAGGAAATCTTGGAAAGGGTCTGTACTCTCGCAGAATCCCCACCGCGCACGGGGGCAGAGGGGGGATCAAAAGTCTCAGAAAGAAAAGGTGAAGCACAGAAGGGCATTCCAGACGGCTTTGAAAAGGGGCAGACCAAAAAGGGAAAAAAAAGGGTGGGAAAAAAACCAGCCCTATCAAATTAATGCAAAGGGCGCATGCAGAGGAAGCCGATACATAAGCACCGAAAAAGAAAAGACGAACGAACGGTATGGTGGGGTGGGGTTTCCAAACAGAGGTGGCCAACAGAAGGGGGTGGTGCGTCGCAAGTTTACCGAAAGTAACCCGCCCGCGAGGCACAACGCAAAAACAAAACGGATTAGTAAGGACCGAAGAAGGAAAGAATTACCATCTACCGGAAGGGGAAAAGGGTGGTAGAAAAAAGCCAAGTCGACAAAAGGGCGGCCAGGGAGGGGAAAAGAGGGGAAGGCAAAGTTGTTTCACAGTGAGAAATGGCTGGGGACAGATGAAGAAAGGGGGGAGGATAAGTGAGTCAGGGGCGCAAAGGACGTCCCTAAATAAGAGTGAAGACGGCCGGGATGGCTTAAAAATTCAGTGTCCGGGAAATTGAAAAGGCTAGTTTCAACTGTAATGACGAAGAGACATATGGCAAAAAGAAGCGATCGGCGGAACACAACAAAGCAAAGGGACAAGGGTTTGTTTACTCTAGGATCAGATAAAGAAGTGTTCTAAACCTGGTGTGGTTCTGATATCAAAAGAACCTGTGGGTGGGAGCAAGGGGGAAAAATGGAAGGATATATGGGAGGGTAATAGAAAAACACCATTTCTTTATACGAGGGGTGACCCCATCTGTGTAACGACCGAAAAAAAAGGGAACAACTAGCAGGAGAGGGGAGAAAACTAGGAGCAAAAGTTCTTTTTTCCAAGTTGGTCTCATAAACGTACATCGAACTGAAACTAAAAGGGGTACGCAAGGAGAAAGAGAGGGAGAACGGGGAAATCGAAGGGGAAGGTGACAATAGCAGTGTAGTGTTTGGAACAAAAACAAACACGCCAGAAACAAACATGGTGATCAAAATGGATCGAGACTTGGTTGGGGGGAAAAAAAAGGTCGGTTTAAAATCCGTGTAATCTTGGAAGGGAATGAATTGAGGGGTAGGAGGTCGAGAGGGGGGAAACTGTCGCGAGCACAGAAGAAAGGTTTCAAACAGTGCAGTCCAACTACAGCAGAGGAATAAACGCAGGCTAATCGACGAACATGACGGGTGAGGGAGAACTGCACCCTTGGAAGCCGGGAAGGCAGCCAATAGGCGAAGAGGCTGGAAAAGGCTCGCACACGGGAAGGCGAGAAAGGGGCTGAAAAAGTGGGGGGGGGGAAGAAGCATCGTCTCGCCTGGGATATCTCAAAGTAGGTATTAAAGGAACGCCCGCAGGGTGGGGGGTCCTGATCAAAAGGAAAAGGTGAGGGCGATGCAAATTTAAAAGAGATCGAAAAAAAACAACTTATTATTGGAAGAGAGATATGTACACCGGAAAGGCTGTGCCGTGAATCAGGGGAAGGAGGGGAAATTAGGGGGGGGAGGGGGGGGGTAAGTGACCACGGCTGGAATACTAGACAGGCCCCCAAAGGGGGGGGAGATATAAGAACTAAAAGATGGAGGATAAAGAGAATTTAAAAACTCAAGTCAAGAAGCCAGGAATAAGGCTGTGCCACCCGCCGGATAAGTTGGTCGAAGCCACTGAAAGTTTAAAAGGAGTCGCTGGCTTTATAACGGGGGGGCGGGATTGAATGCGGTCGAAAGTTGGGGGTGTCTCGTAAAAGGGGGGAAAAAATCGACGGAGACCAAAACTACAAGACAGAAAAATTTATGAAAAAACGACCCGGACTGTACCCGACCTCACACACCAAAAAAGGACGAGAAAGGAACAGCAGAGCTGGGTGAAATTTGTCGATAAAAAACAAACCTCTCCCAATGCTATGGTCACCGGGAGAACAAACAGATTGGAAAACGGGACGCGGGGAAGAGGGCAAAGGAGTGGAAAGAGGAGCTGAGAAAACGAGACGAAAAAGAAGCCCCGCCTGGGCCATCGTAAAGGGGAGGGGACGGCTTTGGGGGGAACAAAGGCAGTATGCCCGAACCTGGGGGTATACGGAAAAGCAAGATATGCATGTTCAAGAGCGATATAGTGACGCAAAAAGGAAAGGTCACAGAATCCTGCGGGGATCGAGATAAAGATACGGAGGGGTGTGACCCGTCAAATATCAGTACGAAAAGCGGGGCTTCAAGAAGCAAGCTTTAAGGGGGGGAAAAAAAAACAACGCCTAGGCAATTAAAAAAAACCAGGAAGAAGAAGTTACGAGCTTAAGGTAAGTGCAAACGACCTCGTTGCGCCAAACGAGGACCGGTCGCGACACGATCAGTTCAATTGGCATTCAGTAAAAAACAGAATGAAGGTCGCAACCAATACGAACTTGAGGGAACCTCTCCGGAACGGTTGAAAGGGGAGACCATCTGACGCGACATTCAAGGGAGAATGATCCAATGAATTCGCATTCCAGGAAAAGGAGAAAAATCATTGCGGGGGTCGCCTGTGAACGATCAGAGTCAAAATACGGTAGACCCGGCGCCCAAGATCCATTAGGGAAAAACAAAAAGGGTTGGGGAAAACCAAGCCGTCGTAGAGGCGGGGCGACGAAAGTAATCGGATGGAGGGCTCGAAGGGGGGGGAACTTCAAGGGATAGGGGAAAAAAATCTTGTCCAACAGGACCTTGGGGAGGGCAGCACTGAACGGACTAGGCTGGGAAAGTACCGTGGGCAAGGGCTGTCCTATATACTTCAGACTGAAAAGCGCAAGGAACAAGAAGGGAGAAGGATACGGAAACCTCGGGTTTTGTGAGAAGGTCACAAGGCGGATATCATGGTAGGGGGAAGGGCCGGGGTACGGAAATTGACCATCGACCAATGTGGGGACCTGTGAAAACCCGTGGGTTGGGAAAGGAATGCGGTTGCAGACAGGGTGGAAAAGACAGAAAGGAGCTCGATCATCGACGCGTTGAAGGACTTGAGGGCCGCCGTGGGGCGGCCACATCGCTCGATCCGGCGATGACCGTTGAGGGGCCTTGTGTGGAAAGTGGATGGCGAGCAGTTACATCCCTGGGGAGGACGAGACAAAGTCGGACCAAAGAAAATAGGTACACATGGACTATCCAATAGAGCACGGTAGGAATCCTACAAAAGCCACTATATAGGCCAGGCAGGTGGCTGTGTCGGGAGGGAAAAGGAGGGGGGGGGGGGGGGGTGAACGGTTGGACTGCCGAGGACAAGTGCCAAGACGGCGCGTACGCAAACGGGAATCATTAAGTCATGAAAGAAATAGAAGACGTCAAAAACTTATATGGGATCTGAAAGGGGCTCGAGGACAAGGCAAAGGAGCTTTGGCGTAGGGGTAAGGAGCTGGAACGGTGATTGGAAGACATGGGATGAGTTTGTTATCGGAGCAGGGGAGGGGGCACGCGAGAGTAGAAGATAGTCAGGGTAAAACGGCCTGGAACGTTCAGTGGAGGGGGGTGGGGAGAGAGGGGGAGCGGTTGAAAAGGCATGGATTCCTAACACAGAGATATTTGGACAGGGAATAGAAAACGGTAAGAAAGTACGTTGTTGCATGGCTGATTTAGTAGAGTGAAAACTGTAATTCTGGGGGGAAGCCGATTTGGCGACCAAGGATAAGAGCAAACTTATTAGGGGGAAGAAAATAATGGAAAGTTAAAAAAAGAATGGGTACAGGGCTTGACCAAATAGGGCGAGCAGTTTTCAAAGATATCCAATTAGGGAGAAAAGGCAAACCTTCCTTGGACCGAGTCTAATCAAACCAAAAACTTTTGGAAAAGCAATATAGAGGGGGTCGATCAGATCTGCAAACCGAAATACTCACGAAACCCAAGTCAACTGCAACTGTAACTAGGGGGAAAACAGAAACGTCCTCGCCGGGTACGTCTGCCCGAAAAAATGACCCGATCCCCACGATAATCACAAGAACAATCCAATGAAAAAGGGTCAAACAGACCTTCAAGACGCAGGACAGACGCTAAACCGGGAAAGCAGGGATAGCGTCTGCAGCGGGGAATTCCCATTGTACCAGGGTTGACGAAGCCGGAATCAAAGGAATTGCCGCCATGTCAATGCGGATGCCAGGGGGGGAAAAACACGTAGGGGTGGTGGTACAAGGCGGGGGCGCCGAAAAAACGGGGAAAACTAGAGGGGCTACAAAGGAGAAGGGGAAGGAGAGAAACAGGAGCGAAAAAATAGTACTAGAGGCGACTGGGACTGGGGGGGGAGAGGGCGCCATAATAAGGGAGGTGACCGAAGGGTTCGGTGAGTACTTACAAAGAGTGTAAAGAGCGCTGAAGGGACAAAAAATTTGGAAGGAGCCAGAAACAAGAGGGTCTCCTGGGTGGCTAGCTAGGGCGCGAACCATGGAAATCAAGGGGGAGGGAACGATAGAAGAGTCATGAGGAAGTTTGAGCGGGCACGCAGAATGGAACGGGGAAAGAAAAGGGGGACAAAAGGACGAGATGTTGAGGCAGTGGGGCCAATCCGGCAAACCTTAAAAATAGGGCAACGTGAGCTGTTCTTTAAGCAGAGGGGCGAGAGAGGAGAAATCACGACCGCGCGGGCAAAAAGAAAAGTAGATAGTCCGAACCTGTGGTTGAAAAACAGGAGGGGAAAGCGCCGCTGTGAAAAGGGGATGCCAAAAAAGCCTTGGGTGAAGCAAAGGTGTGGGGAAAGGCCAGGGTCAAGGTTAAGGAACTTCCGCCACAGAATGCGAATCCAAGACGTGCAGCAAAAAAATCGCGAGCGCACGAACTTGTTGTTGGGATTGCAAAACGTGCTGTTTTGAAAGAAATAATGGAGGTTCTACGGCGCAGCATGGGGAGGCCATGCCCCGAAAGGCGTGCGGAAAAAAAGAAAAACGCTTCCTGTAAGGCATGGCAAGCGCCGGACAGGAGGGGTACATCTACCGGAATGTGACGCCATTTGTATATAGAAACGGCAAAAAGGGGACAGAAGACTCGGCGCGTGCCGGTAAAGGGAAGTCGGGGTAAATAAGGGAAAGGATTGTCTTGGAGACTGAAAGGGAAGGGGGGGAGGCACTGGAAAGGGTCGCGAGACAGACGAGGGGGGGGGGAAAACACAAACACGGGGTACGAGTTCGCTTCCGTGAAAGGCGTAAAAGCGGGAATATGGGGTACGGGGACTTCGTCGTGGCAAAGGAAAAGTGCCTGTGTCAGGCTGGAAAACAGTTCGACGGGATAGGGACAGTTGACGGAACACACCAAAGTCAGGTGGGAGAGCGCTTCAGAACAGGAAAGTTCTTACGGGCAAAAGAGACGATAAACGCTTTTGTCATTGCCATTGAGGATATTGGTCCGTAGCCACAACAACAGGAAAGGTTCTAACCAGGTGGCAAAACCCTGGACCCAAGCCGACAAAATTAAAGAGAAAAAAAAAGGCGCCCGGAGGAAAACGGGCCGGGCTGGAGGGAGGTGTGTGCACTAGTCTTTCAGAAAAGAAAACCTGAAACGACGGGGCTCTGCGAGGATAAATGGAAAAATAAGGGACACGGAAAGGTCAGAGGTGAGAGACAAAAACGTTGGGGAAGAGGGTTTGTCGCAATCACACCGAAAACCGGGAGGGTTCGCCCCGGGGGGGGCTGGCTGTTGATTTGGCCGGGGACAGTCCGTGTGAGGGAACTGAGATGACAGTGAAGCGATTGTTATGTTGGAGCGGTCGGGGAACCCGGGCACACCCAAAAAGGTTCAAAATGCCGGAAGCTGCTTCAGAAACCCGGCCTCCGAAGAAAACACTGACGGGGGAACAATGGGCCTGAAAAAGTTAAAGCCGAGGACAAATAAGCGGCGGGAGGGGGGCGCTCGAAAAAAGCGAGTAAAGAAGATAAAAAAAAAAAAACAACCGTAAAGGACTCGTGGGGGATCCGAACTTTGTACAAGAAGAGCAATCGGGGGGATGCCGCCGCTGGTAAAAGGCCTAAGCTAGGGGGAGGGCTGTGAAAAAAAAAATGCAAGGAGAGAGCGCAACCAGGAGGAGGAGGGGGAAAAGAGAGCATGGCGGAAGGTCACCTTTTGAAGGGGGCAGCCAAGGGGAGGCGAAACTCCACCGCTCCTACCCCAAACGATTGAGTATCCAAGAGAAAAGATGGGCGGATCCCCAGAATGCAAACAGCTCCGGGAGCTCAAAGGGGAGGAGCAGGCACCAAGCCTCCAGACCTATTGCTTGCAAATTGAAAGGCTTCAAGGTTAAGAGACCAAGACAGGCTGCAGGAGCTTCCAGAAAGAAAGGGAAACTGGAACACAAGGTAAGGGGGTTGTGCACGGGGTTCCAAATAAAAAGGCCAGAAATAGAATAATAAATGGAACGGAAAAGCAAAGAAGACGGGGGACAAGACTGACGGGGCCAATAACGGAAAACCTCCAGAGACTCAGAAACCTAGAGGGGGGCTGGTGTGATTTAACCCTCGGAAAGGGGTGAGATGGGGTCCGGCAAAAAGCGACCGTATGTGGGGCGGCAGGGAAACGGAGCTTCCCAAGGAGGAAAAAGTGGAAATTTTCTGAAAGGGAAACAAACTCGAAGCCCATGGAATACTCCGGGATCATCTTGAAAAAGCGGAGTGAGGCCTAGACTGGGAAAAAGGAGCCAGGAGGGTTTTGAGGGAGAAATACCGCGCGGCCAGGTAGAAGCAGAGCTAGGAGCGCAGAAGACCGGTAGCAAACAGGAGGGGAGCGCGAACAAAAAAAAAAAAAAAAAAAAGAAAAGAAAAAAAAAAAACAGAAAGGAAAAAAAACACAGAAGCACAGAAAAAAAAAAAAAAAAAAAACAAAAAAAGAAAACAAGACACCAAAAAAAAAAAAAAAAAGACTCGGATGGTTTTTTCCAGTACAAGCAGAGGGGAAGAGGAAGCGTGGAAAGCGGGAAGGCCTCTTGGGGAAACCGCCACTGCAGTCAACAAGATATGAACTAGAGCACGCGGGGGAGTACCAAGGCAAGAACTGGGTATTGCGGACAGCGGCTCATCAGAGGGAATTCGACGGAACGAAGGGAAGTCAACTCCGTAGGAACCAGACCTCAAAGTCATCGGGCCCAATACGAACTTGACTAAAGAGACGAAAAGGAACGGTGATAATAGGGGGGCTATCTAGCAAACATTCAGGAGATAAATAAGGGGGAAAGGCGAAGAAAGAATCGTCAGTTTTTGAACCGTGCAATAAAGACGGGTGAGCTCCGGAGTAAGAGGCCGAAAAGATCCCCCTTTAGGGGTGGGGAAAACAACAGCCGCAGGAAAACACACAACAAACAGCAAGAGGCGGCAACGGCCGGGTTTTGGGAGTAGGAGGCAATGGGAACAATTTGATACTCGAGGGAAGAAAGACAAAGGTGGGTCACAAAAGGTGGGGCTGAAGGCAAAGAAATGAAAAGCGCTAATTGAGTGCCCCGGAGGCTGGGGTCGGAAAAAAGGTCGCATAGCAGGTAATCGGCGAGGCAGAGTCTTGGATTCGGGGGCGTATAGTAAAAATCGGTTCGAAAGGAACGGCTACAAGGAGAAGATGAGGGGGAGGGAGCCTCTTTTGACCGGAAAAGGCACTCCGCCACATGGGAAAAAGGGGGCTTTTGGTCCGAAATGGGACCATCAGGGGGAAAAATCAGAGTCTAAAACGGCAAAAGAGCCAAGGAATTAGCGAGGAAATCTTTGAATCAAAGAAAGGGAATTGGGAAAGCTTGGAGACAAATCGCTCGAACTCATGCCATGAGAAAAAAGAACTGGCGAAAGGGAAATTAGTAGAAAAAAGGATTTACATCCGAGCTTTGCCCGACACACAAAAGGAACATCTTAAGGGAAATCGTTTGGTGCTCTTAAAGTTGAAAAAATGAAGAATAGCGGGGATAAGCTTTAAGGAGAAACCCCGGAAAGTGAAAGTATTGCCGTATGGATGTGATTATTGAGCCATCGATGGTGCCGGGGGGCAGGGGGAACCAGGCTACCAACAAAAGAGGGGGTACTAAACCCCTGGATAGGCGGAGGCCGGGGGAGGGTCAAAAGGGAAAATGAAGAGAGAGAGGAACATGAAGGGGGGGGGGAGATGAGGGGGTGAAGAGGAAAAGAAGGAGAAGGGGAGGGAGGAGGAGAGAAGTGGTGGAGTAAGGAGTGGGAGGAGGAAGGGGGGGGATAAGGGGGGATGAGACTTCGGAGTCCTCGTAGGCCCTTGAGAAAGGTTTCCTCCTGGGGTGGGGGGGGAACGTTCGCAATTTCGGAGGACAGATGACGTGCTGGGTGAAGGAGGAAAAATAAACTTGTGGTATTGTAGAGGGAAATCGACTCGGGCGGACTCGACGAGACGTTGCAGCGGAACCGCCGTTACCGGGGGGTTCCGTTGAGGCGGGTGAGGAATAGTTATGGGTGCCTGTGCGGTCAGGACGAACCAGAGATATGGGGCCAAAAAAAGTTTTGAATGGAGGGAAAAGAGGGCAGGGAAAAGGGAAAGTGGGGCCCAAGAAGAGCTTGAGGGGAGGGCGGGGGAAGAAACGGCTTACCACGGGTTAAAAAAAAGG
>Ga0179593_1377166_pt1 | contig 14660 bp, 34 predicted proteins | sample CZODoug2_1_08_16_FD_185931 | JGI IMG/M metagenome (GOLD analysis project Ga0179593, IMG submission 185931) | Vadose zone soil fungal communities from Angelo Coast Range Reserve, California, USA - CZODoug2_1_08_16fungal (PacBio error correction) | ecosystem: Environmental > Terrestrial > Soil >...
CAGCAGAAATAAAGGGCTGGATGCCGCAACAAGGAGCGGGCAGTACCGAGACCAAAATAAGAAGAAAAAGGGAAACTGCAAGGCCCCGGCGTGTACTAGGGGTGCCGCCGGGGAAACAGAACCGACTTAGAAGAAGGAACGAACAGGCACGAGCCTGCCCAAAAGGAGCGCAGGGCAAATGGGTTTCGAAAAAGATGGGGGGGGGAGGGGGGGATGCTATTGGGACAAGTCTTCAACCCACTCTCATGATCACAAAAACCTGGGGTAATATGGATCACCAAAAAACCGGGGTGGGACAAGGCGCGGACGGTAGGAGAAATAGGGGTCCTTTAAGGGAAAAACGAGGAGTCCCGAATTCAAAAAATCAAAGAGGATACCTGCCTACAAGAAAAAGAGGGGAGGCAGCGGCAAGGTTGACAGGGCGCTTGAATCATATCGAGATTAGGGAATTGGTGAAAACCGCCTTACCGGGGGCCACGGTTTGACTGAAAGAAAGAAAGAAAAGGTGGGGCCTGCGGAATGCGAGGCCCACAAAGGACTCCATAGAGGCCCGACGGAGCCGGGGGGGGGTGTAGCAATGAACTGCCTTCGATAAAAAAAATGGCGAAAAGGGAGCGGGGGGAACTTACGAGGCCTGCATGAACGAAGAGTGGAAGGAAGGAGTATGGCGCAAATCGTGCTTTCCCGCAGTAAAACGAGGAAAGAATGGGGGAGATGGCGAAGGGGCCGCATGGAGGGGGTGGGGAAGCGAAGACCACTAAACAGAAGAGGGCGCAAACGAAAAAAGGAGTCAAAGGAGAAGAGGGGAGGGGGGCTTGGGTGAGGGGAGGGGAAGGTGGGATATGGAGGGGGGGTTGATGGGGAGAGGGGATGGAGGGGTGAGAATGGGGGGTGCGGGAGTGAAGGATGAAGCGGTAGGGTCGGTGACGGTGAGGATCGGCGGTGGGGGGGAACAAGGGATGAGGGGGCGCGGTGATAGGGGGGGGGAGTATTGAGGGAGGGAGGGTTAGATAGGAGAACGGGAGGGACGGATGCTATAACGCGAAAAGGGGTGAGTGGGGAGAAGGTGGAAGAGGGATGAAGCGGGGAAGGGAAAGGTAGGGTTGAGAAGAAGTGGGTGAGAGTGGAGAGAAGGAAGGAGAAGGGCGATAGAGGGTGAGAGGAGGGGGGACAGGAGAGCGAGGGCGGGTGTAGCAATTGGCAAGCAGAAGAATGCGGACAGGGCAAGGAGTAGGGAGGGGGGGGGGGTAAGGGTGGAGGGGGAGAGGGGGGCATCAGGGGGGGAGAAGACGAAGGGTGGGAGGAGGCAGAGAAGAGGAAGTGAGACGCGAGGATGTGGGGTATGGGGGAAAGGGGAGGGGGGGAAGGGAATGGGAAGAGGGGGGAGTGATAGGGGGGGACGATAGAAAAGGGAAAAGAAGGAAGGAGAAGGCAGGATGCAAGAGGGAGAAGAGAGGGGGGGGTAAGTGGGTATGGCGGGCAAAGAGGAGGAGAGGAAACGCCTGAAGGGGGTGGGAGGGCGTGGGGAGGAGCGAAGGTTGTCCTGGAGGGAGGGAGGAGGGGGGGGGGAGGGGGGTGAGGGGAGGATGTATGGTGCTGGTGGAAAAGGAGTGACAAAGAGAGGGGGGGGGTGAAGAGAGGGGGGGGAAAGGGTGGGGGGGATGAGGGTAGAAGGAAATGGAAGGAGGGTGGAGAACGAATGAATAGGAGGGTAGGGAGCGCAGGGGCGGATAAAAAGGTAGAAGGAAGAGAGAAGAGGGATATGAGTGAAAAGGGGAGCGGGGTAGGGGGGGGGGTGGGAGAAAGGGTAAAGGGTAGGGGGGGCGGGGAGGGGGGGGAAAGGGGGGAGCGTGAGCAGGAGGGGGTTAGATAAGGGGAAGGGTGCAGAGTCAGGAATTGAGGAGCGAAGTGGGGGATGGATAGGGAAGGGAGTGGAAAGGGGAGTGAAAGAGATGGATAGAGGAATGGGAGGGGAGTAGAGGGAGGTGGAATAAGGGCGGGTGGGTTAATGAAGGGGGGGAGGAAGGAGGGGAAGGGACGGAGGGAGATAAAAGGGGGAAACGAAGGGGATGGTAGGGGGGGAGAAGATTGGGGTGGTCACAAGAAATAAGATGGTAAAAGGAGGGGAGGGGGGGGTAGAGGGACGAGAGAAGGGAAGGGCGGGAGAAACAGGGGAGAAGGGACCGCAGGGAGGGAGGGGGGGGGGGAGGAAAGACGGGGGGAGGGGGGGGGGGAGAGACGGATGGGGGGGGGACCAAAAGTATGGCGGGTGGGGATGAGAACGGCGATAAGGAAACGATAGATTGTGGTGATAGAAGAGGGGAAGGGGGGGGAGAGACGGTGAAGTGGAGGGGATGGGCGAAGGGGAGGGGGAGGGGAGGTGGCGAAAATTAGGCGGAAAGAGCGGGAGGAGAGGAGAAAAAGAATAGAGAAAATGGGGTGGATGTGGTGAAGGAGTGGGGGAGGGAGGCGGTGTGAGGGAGATGTGGAGTGGAGGGTGAGGAGGGGGACGGGGGACAGCGAGGAGAGGAGAAAAGAATGAGGCGGGGTTGGTGGGTGGGGGATAAGGTTGATGGGGGAGAGTGGTGGGAAAGGGGGAACAGAGAAAGGGCTAATGAAGTGGTAGGGGGTGTGGTGAGTGTGGAATGAAGATTTTGGAGGAGGAGGCGGAGGAGGAGGGGGGAGGGGCGGGGGGGGTGTCTAGGGGAGGTAAATTGGTGCAAAAAAGGGTAGGAAAGGTGGGGAGGTATGGGGTGGGAGAGAAGGGTGAAGGGAAGGGGAAGTGGAGGCGGGGGGGCTGTGAGGTGTAGGAAGGCCAAGGAGGGGAGAAAGTGATAAGGGATATGGTGGAGTTGAGGGGGTGTGAGGGTAGGGGTAGGTAGGGGGGGGGGGGAGAATAGGTGTGTGAGTGGGCAAAAGTATGAGGTGGGGTAGGGTGGGGGGGGTGTAAGGGAGGGAGGGGAGTAGAAGAGGGGAGTTAGGGGGTAGATGGGGGTGAGGACTGGGTGAGGGAGTGGGTAGTGAAAGGGGGGTAAGGGGGGTGGGATAAGGGGGGATTGGGGAGGGACGGTAGGGGGGTATGATGTAGTGGGAGGTGGAGGGATTGGGTGGGGGGAATGGAAAAAGTAGTAACATGGGGGTGAGGGGGTGGGGGAGGGGGAGGGGAGGAAAGGTCGAGGGGAGAGAGGAAAAGGAGGGAGGAGGGGAAGGAGGTAACAACGAGAAGGCGAAGGGGTGGAATTGAGACAGGGGGGATTAAAGGGCAGGAGAGACGGGGGGAGGGGAAGGGAGGGGGGGGGGAGAAAAGGAAGTTGGGTGGGAGGGAGTGCAGGGGAGGGTAAGGGGAAGTCGGAAGGGAAGACAAAAGAGGTCTGAGGGAGGGGGTTAAAGGGAGAGAAGGATGGAAAGGGAGGAAGAAGAGATAGAGCATGGAGGTGGGGGCGACAAAGAAGCGGAAGAGTGGTCTGAAGAGGAGAAAGTGGTGGCGGGAGGGAAGGGGGGCGGGGGGGAGGGAGATGACAGAAACAGGAGGGGACTGGATGGGTGGAGGGAAGAGGAGTGGCGATGCTGGGGTATGGGCGGGAGTAGGGTGAGGAGAAGATAATGGAGAAGGAGACGAGAGAGGGACAGTGGGGAAGTTAGGGTGGGGGGGGAGGAAGGGGGAGAGGTGGAGGGGAGTAGGGGGCCGGGGGGTGAACGTGGCGGGGGGATGTAAGGAGGGGATGGGAGTGGAGATTGACGCTAAGAGAGAGATGAATTGAAGTAAGTTGGAGGCGGGAAGGGGGTTGGGGGGGGGAGGGTGCCGAGTGAGTGCGGTGAAGTTGGGGAGGGGGAAGGTGCGAGAGGGCGGAGGGGGAAGGAGAGAAGGGGAGGGCAAGGAAGTGCGGTGTGGGGAGGGATGGGACACGGATGGGAAAGGTGGGAGGGTGAGGGGCGGAGGGGGGAGAGGAGTGGGGAGGGAAGGGGACAGTGGAAAGGGGGGGGGGGGAGGAGTAATGGGAAGGCGGGTGGCACGAGAGGGGACTAGGAGAGGTGGGAGCGAGGTGGGGGTGAGCTGGGCACGGGGGGAAAGGAGGTAAAAAGAGACGGGAAGGGCGGTTAAAGTGAGCGTAGAAAGGTAGCGTAAGCTGCGGTAGGGATCGAGGGGAGGGGGTGGGAGAGGGTGGGAGGGGGAGGGAGAGAGTAAGGGGGGAAGAGACTGAGTGGGTGAGTGGTAAGTGAATGGAGGGCGGGGATGGAGACGAAACGTGTAGTGAGAAACTGAAAGTGAGGAAGCAGGTGGGGAGGGGGGGGGTTGGTGGGGGGGCGAAGTGGTAGCGGTTTGGAAGTAAAGCGAGGTGAAGAAGGGGGATCATAGAGACGGTGTGAAGGGTGGGGATAGAGGGAATGAGGGGGGGGAGGAGAGGGGGGGGTGGGGGGGGAAGATGACGAGAGAGAATTCGGGGCGGAGGAGGGGCGTGAGGAGGGAGGGAATGTGGGGGGGTGGGCGGGGGGTGGGGGGGGAGGGGAGGTGAGGATGGGGGGGAGAAGGTGGGTGATGGGGGTGTTAGGGTCGGGAGGGGAAAAGGGGGGACTGGAGAGGTGTGTCTGGGTGATATTGGGGGGGGGGGAGGGGGGGAAGAAGGGGGGGGGTTGAAGGGGGAGGAGAAGAGGGTGGTAATGGAGTAGAGAGTGTAGAGGGGGGGGGGGGAGAATAGGGAGATGACTGTGATGGGGAAAATGAAAAAATAAGAGTGGGGGGTGGGCGTAGGGGCTGGGATAGAAGAAGGGGGAGGAGTGGGTGGGAATGAGGAAGTTGGGGGGGAGTACCATACGAGGAGAGGGGAGGGAAGAGAGGCGTGAGGAGGTGGGTTGGGAAGAGGAGGCCTGGGTAGGAAGGTACAAGGAGGAGGGAAGGGGGGGGAGGGAGAAGAGGGGAATGAGGGGAGGGAGAAGTGGGATAGGGCGTTAGCTGTTGGGAGAGTGAGGAGGAGACGGGGAATGGGGGGAGGTTGTCGGATAGGAGGGGACAACAGGGGTAGATGATGGGCGGGGGGCGGTGGGGGGGCTAAGTGATGTTGTGGAGAATTGGGGTAAAAAAAGGGGGGGCGTGGAGGGAGAGGGAGGGGGGGGTGAGATGGAGGAAAGCAGAGGGGGCAGGATGGCGGTTGGTATTTGGCAAAAGGGAGGGGGAGGGGCGGGAGGCGAGGGGGGTAAATGTGGGGAACATAAAGGAGAAGGAGGGTTGCGGGGTGGAAGGGAGATGCGATGAGCGTGGAGGGGGTCGTAAAGGGAGCGAATGAGGGGGATAGAATGAGTGTTGGAGGCGGGGAGGGGTAGAGAATAGAAGGGTGGGGGGAATGGGGATTGTGCGGTGTGGTGGGATTGAGGGTGGAAGTAAAGGCGGGTAATAATAAGGATGGAAGAATGTTGGAGGGGGAGTAGAGAAAAGAGGGAGAGGGGAAGAGGGGAGTAGGGCAGGGAGGGGGGAGGCGGGGCGGGAGTGGGGGGAGGAGAGTGGAGAGCGTGGGAGAAAGAGAACTCGTGAAATGGGGTGGGGGGGGGAGGGGGGGTAACGGAGGAGTGGGGGGAGGGTCGGATGGGGGGGAGGAATCGGAGGGGGGGGAGAAGAAAAGGGGATATGGAGGTGGGGGGAAGGGATAGGGAGAGGTAGTGAGAGGAGAAGGTGGAAGGGAGGAGAGGTAAGTTGGACTGAGAGAGCGAGGGGGTATATAATTGAAGGGGGGAATAGTGTAAGGAGAGGGAAAAAGGTTGTGGGGAGGAGTGGCGGAGGAGAGAGGGGGGGCTGGGGGTGTGGCGAAGGGGAGCGTGGACAGGGGGAGAAGTAGAAAGGGGGGAGATAGGGTGAGGGGGAGGGGCGAAGTGGTAGTGGAATAGGAGGAGGGGGTGGAAGTGAGATTGTAAAAAGGGAGGAAAGGGGCGGGTAGATGGGAAGATAGGATCGGCGAACCTAATGAGTAGATAGGCGGGTAGTGGGGGGGGGGGTAAAAAAAAAAAAAAGAAAAATTGGGGACTGCTCAGGGTAAAGGGTAGAACAAAGAAAAGATAAGGCTACTATTAGGAAAAGGGCCGAACTTCGCCCGTTGAATCACGCCTGTGTGTTGCCCCCCCCCCAAAAAAAGGCAAAACCACCCCATGACCATTGTCAAGGATCAAGGAAGTCCAAGTTAACCAAAAAGTGGGTTTAAAAAAAAAGCGAAAATGAAAAGGATGACACTAATAATCACAAAGCCCTTTCCTAACGAAAAGGTCAAGAAAATCAGTCGTCTTTGTTCTATGCAAAAAAAAAGGGTCAGAGACTACAGAGAAAGGAAAGGAATGAAAAAGGAAAAAAACCGTCCCCTAACCCTCTAAGGGGGTGTTAGGTAGGTCATCAGGATCCCTCTATGTAAACAAACAGGCAAGGGGAAAAAAACCTAAGCCTATTGGGGTCAAAAACTAGGAAAAATTTCAAGAAGAAACGAGGGGGTGAGGGGAAAAAAAAACTGCGAACATTATGTGATGCACGCCTTCACCACGAGAAACACACAGAACCTCGTGCAAACGTGCAGCGAAGAGAAGGCCGCGCCAAAAAGGGGGAACAGGGTACGCACCTCGTTCATGATTAAAAACTTAAAAAAAAAAACCGAAGAAAGAAAGGGAAGAAAAAAGCAATACGCAAACAGCAGGAGAAAAAATGGAGCCCCACGAAAAAAAAAAAACGAAAACATCAGCAGAGGCCCTAGGGGGGGGAAGGTCGATGGGAGACGCGCTTCCTCGCGGAACAAAAAAAAAAAAAGTTGGCACAGGAGGAAAGGAACGAAAAAAAGGGGAAGGAAAAGACCCGCCCGGACAAATAGCTGGGGGACGTGGATGTTGAAGAGAGGGGGGCCAATCCCCTTTTCCTTGGAAATCAAAATGAAGGGAAAAAAACCATAAAACAAGCCTTCAACAGACTGGGAAAAAAAAAAACAGAGAGAGGAGGAAAAGGAAGAAGGAAAAAAATGTTTTAAAAAAAAAGGATAGTCGATTATTAATTTGGGGGGAAGAGCACAAAAGGGGTAGGGCCATGAGCACCTACAAAAAAAAACGCATTGTCTCGGAGGGAAAAAAAAACGACTGGGCGTAAAAGAAAACTCAAAAGCAAACAGTCGGGGTTGAAGAGGAAAGGGAAAGCTCAGTAGACATCATAGATTTCACCCTAGGGGGAAAAAGGGGTCGGGTACCGTTGTTCACGAAAAAAGGAAAGCATCAGCCTGGGGGGAAGGGGTTGGGGTCCAAAAAAAAACTTGGATTGAAGGGGGCTCCGTCCACTCTCGGAGGAATTCTTAAGGGTCGGTTTTTTTTGGGGGACTTGAAAAAAAAAAAAAGATCCCGGGACACCATGGAAAGGAGGTATATAGAATAGAGGAAATGAACTTGCCCAATTCCCTAGAGATAGAAAATGGGGTAGTCAGCGTTGCCCTCCCAAAGTCATAGAAAAAAAAAACGCTGGAAATGACCAAACTCGTTTCAAGGGAGAAAGGAAAACATAAAGTAAAAATCGAAAAAAAAAAAAAGGAAACAATAGGAAGGGTGCAAAAACGTGGTGTCTCCGATTTTCGGCTAGAAACCTGTTTGATACCTCGAGATATGAAAATAAGCGAAAGCTATGGTATGAACGGTGATGAGGAGAAGGGGAAGCGGGGGTCCGAAAACTTCACCGCGAATAGTCACAACTCCACCCACCTATAAGAATTTAAAAAAAAAAAAAGGAAAAAGGGACGTCCCGGGGGCTGCCACAGGGGAAATTGCGGAGATTCGTCGGGAAAAGAAAAAGGGGACCGCCGTGCCCCTTGAACCAGTGGGGGGGGGGGGACGGCCACGGCCTTATAGATCAAAAAATCAAAACCGTCCACATGGTCATTGTGGACGGGGGAGACGCAAAATTGGATAAAAAAAAAAAAAACCGACGAGCGTCAGGCTAAATATCGCGTCAGGGTAGGCGAATGCTGCCCATAAAAAAGGAAAATGTGCCCCTTTGAAGAAAGTAGAGCGCGTCCCGATGGGTAAGACATAAGAAACGGCGTTCCTCCAGGTCGGAAAAAAAAAAAACTGCCCGTGGTCGGCAAAGCAACGGTGTCCAGGACCCGTTTGTAAGGTCAAAAAAAGGGGGGGGAAAAGAATGGCAGCACAAAGCTGGAAAAAGGAAGGGGCGACGTCTTTGATGGAACGGGAAAAATCCCCCCGTCCAGGGAACCAAATCGCGGGTGTTGACAGGCCCCTTCTTCTCGGGGGAAAATGGAAAAAAAAAAAAGCAAAAACAGTCCGCAGGAGGAAGGAGAATGATCATTTTTGTGGAAGACCGCAAAAGGGGGGGGGGGGACGCAAGTCCTGTATAAATGGAGGGGGGGGGGAAGTTAAAAAGCAAAGCCCTTTTTCCACAATGGTTGTAAAAACAGGGGGGGCCACAAGTAAAAAAAAAAAAGGGGATGGTCTGATATATTCCCAAACGGGGAAATGGCCGTCTCCCCGCCAAAATCACGACTGAGTGGCTTCGTTCTCTTGTCAGAAGGGGGCAACGGCCGCCGTCCCGGTTTGGACGAAAAACGCGTGCAGTCGAAGGGGGGCCGAAAAACAAGTGCAAAGGGTTGGCGGGTTGGCAGTATGAAATCTTCAGGCATTTTTTGGATTCAGGAAAGTGGGGGAGGCCTTTAAACATGTCCAAAAGCAAAAAAAAAAAAAACATCGGGGAGCGGGTCGGAAAGAACCTGGGCCCAGGGAAAGGAGAACATGGAAAAGGGCCGCGCCACGAACTAAACGGCGCTGGGGACTGGGGGGGGAGAGGGGGTCAACGCTCACGGGTAGCATAAACAAAAGGGCATAAAGGGGAGGACCGAAAGGGGTAGATCCAACACCCCGAACCTCGGGAGTCAATACAAGGGGATTTGGCAAATACACACCCCTGGAAAGTTTGAGGAAAAAGGTTGGGAACTCTCAACAACAAAAACAGATTCAAAGGGGGGGCAAAGCAAACATCCAGGACAACTTAAAAAACCTCCCTAAGTCCGAGAAAGCGGAAGAAAAAAGAAACCATCACCGGGGCTATGATATCAGCCAATGACCAGACGTCCCAGAAAAAAGGGAAAAAACCGTAGAACAGAACCGACTAGGACCAGAAAAAAAAATGGCGAAGCCTGCCAAGGAAGATGAAGTGCAAAAAGAAGTTAACCGTTCAAGAGGCAAAGGGGGTGATGCGATGGAGGGTTCAAGTCACAGTCACTTGAAAAAAAAAAAAGGAACAAAAGCCGGGCTAAAGGGAGAAAAAATAAGAACCCCCACAACACTCCTGGTGAACTGAACAAGGCTAGGGGAAACGCGAAAAGGAAAAAAGAATCAGGACTCTCCTATTTCACGGAATCTAAAAAAAAGCCTATGCTGGGGAGGAGAAAGTTCGTGGAAGAAATTGAATAGAAATAAACGAACTTTCATTTGAACAACAAAGAAAAAAACTGGCACCTGGCACCGTGTTGGGAAGAACAAGGACATCGGACGGCCAAAAGCAGGTGCCTGAGGGAGGACCCAAACCTGGGCGCATATAATTACTCAAAAAAGGGGGAAAACTTGGGTGGCGGCTGAAAGGCAAAAGGAGGCGGGAAAAAGCGAAATGGGGAACACGATGCCTCAAAGAAGAAAGCGAACAAAAGTGCTGCGGAAATCTTTTTGCGGGCTCGCAAAAAAGCGATGCCCTTCATGGGGGGTCAAGAAAAAGTGCGACCATGGCCGCAGGGGGGTAAGGGGCAAAAAAAAAAAAAAAGGCGGTGGGCAGGAGCGGGAAGAAAACCCCTACATGGCGAAATCGTTCCCCACGCGAGCCAATCAGGCCGAAAGGGGGTGAAGGGGGGGAAAGAAAAGGGATCCGAAGGACCCCTAAGAGAGAAAAACTATATGAAAAAAAAAAGAAGGGCGGAAAAAATCAAAAGGAGGGGGGAGAAAAAAACCCCCAAGCCTGACCAGTGAAACCGGCGAGGAGCTAAAAGACACGTAAAAACAATGTCGACCCAATAAGCTGGAAAAAAAAAAATGCAAGAACGATCGTAGAAAAGGGGGGCCACGGGAAAAAAAAAAAAGAGGTAAGACCTGAGCAGCAAGCGCCGGTGGAACGACATGCCTATGCGCAAAGTCTAAAAAAAAAACTACATCAATAACCTCGAAGAATCGGGAAGAACGCCATCGATGGGTTTAGGGGGTGGGGGGAAAAAAAAAAAAAAAAAACACAGGCTACTAGGAGCAAAAAAAAACAGGCAACTAGAGAAAGAAGGGGAAACACCGAAGGCCGAATTGGTGTTAAAGACCGAGAAAAAGTTTCAATATTTGTGGTCTAGTAAAAAAAAAGCGGGAAAAAAACCTCGCTGGGAAAAAGAACCGAAAAAGGATAAAGGAACAAGGGCCCGTGCAAAGAGTAAGGCAGCAGCCTCCCAACCAACAGGTCGACCTGCGTGAAGAAAGCAAAGGAGAAAAAAAAAAAGACACCCCGAAGCCGAAGGGGTAATAAGCAGAGAAGTGCCGGCAAAAAAAAAAAGCGATGTCAGCCACGACAAGACCGTGAAACCGACTAAACCGCCATGAAAAAAAAGGGGGATTCTATGGGGAACGACTGGGGGGGGAAGCGCGGAAACCGCAACCACTGGGGAACCTTACTTGTGGGACCTAATTCGGGACCCCAAATGGGGCGATTAGGTACTCCCACGCACATATCTTCTACGGGGGGGAAATGGCACCTCCCCGTTCAGGAGCTGAAAAGGGGAGGGGAACACGATGACACAGCCCCCCCTTTCAAAAGCGACACAAACAACAACCACGGAGGGAAGGGAGAGTAGATGTTTTGAACGCCTGGATATGGCAAAAGGTTAAAGCGCCAGAAAGGGTGAAAGGGGGAAAGAAAACGAAGTCAGAAGACTAGGGGGGGAGAAAGAGGATCGAACTGGGGTCCCCACCTGAGCCCTGCAAAAAATGAAATACAGTGGTGCCAAGTTCCCGCAAAAGAAGGAAAACGCGAAAAACAGCTATATGATATCCAAAAAAAAACAGCACTGATGTCAGGCATGTTCGTGTGGGAGGGGGGGGAATTCGCAATACAAGCTGGATGTCAAGCCCTATTGCAATTTGGCGAGCCGAAGGAAAAATTGATGTTCTTTCTAAGGGGCGTTTTTGTGGGGGGGAGGGGACGATTAACAAGTTTCATCGGCAACGCAGGAAAAAAAAAGGGAGAATGCACGGGGCGCTAGCAAGAAAAAGGAAAAAAAAAAAAAAGGGCCAGGAGGGGGGGGAAAGAATATGGGGTACGTGAAAAAAACAAAAAGAAGAGGGCAGACAGTCAATGAGCAGGGCAACTTGAATACAATGACCACATTCTTAAGGGGCGGATGAACAACCAAATCAGGCGGTGGGGGGGGGGAAGGATTCACGATGGGGAAACGAAAAAAAAAAGGGGGACCCTAGAGAGAGGAGAAGAGAACTACCTAAACATAGGGGGTTCTTTAAGACGGAATGGGGGAAAAAAGGTCGGGGTAGTTTTTTCGAACTAAAAGAAAAAAAAAAGGGGAAAGCAGTACTAAAAAAAAACTGGCTTGCTCCACCCAAACTACAAAAAAATTGAACTCCAAGGCCTGGGGGAAGGGGGGAGGGCGGCTCCTTTTGAACGCCAGAAGAAGGGGGGTGTAAAACCTTGGGGAACGTGCGGCCTGGGAAGTACCACCGAAGGGACGCAAATTTTTACGTTAAGGTTTTCGGGGGGAACCCCCAATTGATCACCCCGAAAATCATCGGTAGAGGAGGGGTGATAAAAAAACGAGAAAAAGGCCAAAAAGCGATCATCCAATGGTGAGGGGCCTCCTTTCAAGAACTAGGAAAAAAAAAAACGGCGTGTCGCCTAAGAAGGAGGGGGGGGGACACTACCGCAAAAAGGAGACACCCAATGCGAGAACCTAATGGGTCGTCCACGGAGTGGAAGGGAAAAAAAAAAGGACAAACGCGATGGGCGCGGGCAAAAAAAGAGGCCAAAAGCTCCCCATGCAAGAAGGGAATCATTCGGTTGCTGCACGCCACTCCCGAAACGGGAAAAAAAAAGCGTGGTTTCACGCCCTTGGAGAAGAGAGGGCAAGCAACAGGCCAAACAAAAAGGAAAAAAAAAATAGCAGTTGTGGGGGCAAGAAAAAAAAAAAAACTGGAAAGGGCCACGGAACTAAGGGGGGGGAGGGGGTCGGACCCACGCAGTGGTCAGTGTGAAGAGGGGTGTGGGGTTTTTCACCATTGCCAGCGAGGAATAGTGGAAAAAAAGAACGACAACTGGGGGAAAAAAAAGGGCAACACCCAATCATACTCCGTCAGGACTCAATAGTTCAAGTGTCAGGTGAAAATTCACAGGATGGAGTACGGGACGGAAAAAATGTCGGTAAACAAAGCAGAGACTGGTGGCCAGCCCGGAAAAAAAAGTTTGTTTTTTTTTTTTGGTGGCCGGGGACGAAAAAAAGCCTGAGGGGAAAAAAAAAACCGGCGCTTGTGGGGAAGGAAAAAGGGGGGGGGGGAAGGAACTGAAAATTCACATAAAAAAGAAGAAAATCGGGCAACAAAGCAATCGTGAAACGGAAGGGGAAAAAGCAAAGTTGGGAAAAAGGAAGACCTTGGGAGGAAGACGACAAAGAAGTCGTCGGCAGGTTAAAAAAAAGTTGGGCGGGTCGCGACACAAGGGAAAACGCTGCAGTGGCCCCGATATCACTGATGAAAAACCTTATGTCTCTGTCAGCCCTCAGGAGGGGAAAAAGTCGGGGGGGAGGGGGTGCCAAGAATGAAAAAAGCAACCGTGGATCCAAACCTCAAAAAAAAACAACAAGGGGGGAAAGAGGAGAAGAGTCCACGTTGCCATCAGGAAACGAAAGGGGAATATGGGGCAACCCCCTCAAACGACTGGGCAAGAGGGGGGAGGACCTACGTTAAAAAGGGGGGGGGAGAGCTTGCAGCTTACTGTACGAAAAGGGAAGAAAAAACCAGAGTATACCAGGCGGACGGACTGGTAGGGAAAAAACTTGAAACCAAGGACTAAGGGTCCAAATCTTCGGAGGGAAAAACGGCTTCAATATGGACCGTGGGGGGGGAAAACGGGGAAAGGGAACAAGTTCCTTTCCCACAGGGGAAAAAAGAAAACAAAAAAAATAGGTGAAGAATTGGTCATAAAGGGAACAAAACAACCTAGGGTTCTCGTGACAAGGCGCCGACGGCCACGCTGGTCCAGACGGAAAGTCCAAAATTACGAACCGCCGAGGGAAAAAAGAGAACGAGCCTACCAGAAGGGAGGGTTATTGAGGGGAAGGGGCACGCGCTGGAGGAGATGAAGGGAAAAAACGGCAATGGGTAACAACACGGGAACCTGACCCCCGGCCATGGATTAACGAAAAGGGAAAAGGAGAACCTGCCACAACGAGAAAAACCCGGGAAGTTTTGCCCAACGTCAGGGAAAAAAAAAGGTTAAAAAAGGGCCCTGCGGCAACAGGGTGGGGAAGCCCGGGCTCGAGAATAGTTAGAAAACACCGGAAAAAAAGGGACGGGGGGACGGCATCAAACGACCGCGGGGAAGAAGGAGGGAAGACTGGTCTGACGTAAAAAAAAGTGACCCGGCATGGTGCGATGCGACGTAAGACCATGTGCAACAGGGGGGGGGGAAGAGAGGCGGGGTGGGCCGGAGCGGACAAAAAAAAAAGAAGCAAAAAAAACCGGCGCCCCAGGGAAGGACGCGGGGGGCCCGAACATTTGTACTACTCTACTGGAAAATCGCCTACCCCCTATAGAAGAGAGAAAGCGCGGGGACGACCTGTTATACCAGAGAGGAAAAAAACATAGGGAACACCAGACAATGTGCTACTGGCGGGGGGGAGTATAAGGACTAATTTCCCAAGTTAGGGGAAAAAAAAGAACAGAAACGAAAAGGGGAAGGACACCGTCTTCAGGAAGAAAAAAATGGCCGAAGACGAGGTCCCGAACGCAGCAAAAAAAGAATGGGGCGCTGCTGCACTAAGGAAAGGGGAGTAAGAGATACATCGATAACTCGAAAAAAACCAGTTTTGGCCAAAACATCCGTCAATAAAGGGGGGGGGAGGTAGGGGGACTCGCATAAGAAAAAGTCTCAATGGGAAAAAAAAACCAGAAAAAGGGAAAAAAATAGAAGAAAACCAACAAATCCGGGGGAAAGAAAAACAAAGTTTCCCTGAAGAAAACGAGTGGGTTGATACCCAGCGCCCTGCCGAGGGATGCCCACCTCCCTCAAAAAACTCAAAAAAAAAAGGGTGAAGCTCGGGGGAATTCAGCAAGCCAGGAAAAAAAGAAAGGAAACTGACGGGTGCAGATGACTGGATGATCAAAAAGAAAAGATATCCGAAGAGAGTGAACGAAATATAATCGGCCAAAAAGCCTTGCGTTCCCACGAACAAGAAAAGGGGAACAAACGCTGCCCCTAGTGGGTGATCCGAAAAAATAAAGATAAAGCGGTAACGGGCAAACTTGAAGGAGGGGGCATAGGCCAGGGGGAACACCACAATGCAGAAGGAAGGACGAAACCAGAAAATAGCTTGCGATCGGGAGGTGATCAAAAGTAAAAGAAATTTCTGGAGACTGGGACAAAAAAAGGAGAGAAAAAGATACCGAAAAAG
>Ga0179593_1413526_pt1 | contig 14660 bp, 14 predicted proteins | sample CZODoug2_1_08_16_FD_185931 | JGI IMG/M metagenome (GOLD analysis project Ga0179593, IMG submission 185931) | Vadose zone soil fungal communities from Angelo Coast Range Reserve, California, USA - CZODoug2_1_08_16fungal (PacBio error correction) | ecosystem: Environmental > Terrestrial > Soil >...
CCGTGAAAGCACGTTAACAAGATTGAGAAATCCTACCATTCTGAAGAACCTGTGGGACTCGAACACTACCGTAACATCCTCTTGACGCGAGAGGTCGGATCCCGGGGGGTACTTTTACAGACTACCATGAAGATGGGCACAAAAAACCGAGCCGGATGCAATCGGATTTCACCTCCTATCGAGCGGAGAACCCTCTCTACTCAAAAGGCTTTTACCGGTTAAGGTGGGGTAGTTAGTGATCCACACCAAAAAAAAATGTTAAAAATGGGGAGGCGTTTATCGGGACGAAGGTAAGGCTTTGGGGGGAGTCTTATAGAAAGACGTGAGTCAGCACGGTCAGGACTCACGAAAAGCCGTGAAAATTGCCATGAACATTATCGGGTAGGTCCCCCTAACGACTACATTAAGAGAAGAGAGCTGACTCATACTGGGTTCTCATCTTTGGGGCGTACAAAGAGAAGCTGCCAAGGCCGGTGATAAAAGTCGACAAGAGAAAAACTAAGTCAGGTAGAACAGGAAGTACGATCGCGGTATAAAAAAACGGCCTTTTCCCAAACGATTGACAAGGGAAACCTTTTACTTGAACAAATGTGTTCTCAAGTGAGCGAAGGCCGAGGCGCCGTTACCGTGTTTTTCTGGACGCCTGGGGCGTCAGAGTGATTCGCAGTCGTTATATCTGCACGTCGAGAGGTAGGACGGGTTCAGTTGCAAATAAAAGTCGGCGTCCTGGGGCCAATCATTGTGAAAAACCGTCAGATGGTGGAGGTGGCCCTTGCGGCCCCACCTAGCCTGAGAAATGCGGGGTGTCGAAAAAAGACGGCGAAAGGCGAATAGGGAGAAGAACACAAATAGAAGAGTGAAGGTGACCACGTAGTCCAAATATCTATAGAACCGCTTGAGAGTCGGGACAGGAAAGTGACGGGGAAAGAGGCCCAATCTTCTATTAGGGCACCAAAAAAGGACAGGACGGGTTTGAACTCCAAGCACCAGGAGAATTACCGGTAGTGAAAACGGCTGCAAGGTCAGTTAGCGGGGAGATTCCTGCCCAGGCACGAGTAAGTAGATGAACACTGGTGTGCAGCTCAGGCACAGTCGATAGAATCCCCAGGACAGGAGGGGCCGTCGTCGGGTGGACGACACACGGATCAAAAAACGCGCCGTAGGTGGAAGAAAAAGAGGTTTCAAAACAGCTCGGGAGTCAAAGAAAACCACCACGAGAAAGGAAAAGACTGCGGTTATGGCATGGAGCAGTCGGTTGGAAGGATGGGGACGTCTAACGAATACCAAATCTACTATTACCTCATTCTAGTGTGGGGGGGGGGGGCGAGCATGGCTCCTGTAGGTGGTGAGGGGGGGAACCAAGATTGCAAGTAACCATGCCCGGGGAGCCACTACGAAGAGCTGCTCTTACTGCTCGGGGTGGGCTCAAAGATTCCTATGAGAAGTAGGGGGGAGAGGCAGTGAGCGACAGCCGCAGGAAAACCCCTGGCATTTGTTCAGGAAGCCAATTTCCAAGATGGCCGGGGGGAGAAGACAAGCCAGCAGCACCAGCTAGAACGGGCATCTCCAGCGTACGACAGCAGTCCACATAAAATATGACGTGCTCCGTTTCAGGATAAGGGGTGGCTATTGGGGAGGGGTAGTGGGGGCAGATTTCAGGGGGGGGCTAAATTGGGAGTTACCATGAAAAGCAGGAAGCCATTTTCTGTCTGTTGCTGCCGTGTTAACCAAACATCCTTGACAAAACCATCAATCCTTTTTCAGGCTCCAGGGGGGGGCGGCAATCTGTTGTCCCTTTCCAAGTCAAAACACAAAACTAAACTCGCTCCTGAAGGGAGGGGATTTGCCACTCAGGACACTACTTGTGTGCGGATCAAGAACAAGGGTTAACCCACTATTGAAACAAGTGGCAGGACCAAAAGCAGCATACCGATCGAGTCAACAGAAAGATGGCCCGGGCCTACGTAGTGACAGAATCAAAAGGGTGTGAATCAAGAATTCAGAAGATGGAACCACCCTACATTAACTTCGAACAGACTACGGAAAATCAGGGATACGTCTTTCGGCAAGCAACTGTCCGCTTTGGATCTGGGAACGACGGCAAAAGGGGCCTATCAGGACAATGTGGAAGACCGGAGAAGGAATTCGAAGTGAACACTTCATGGCACAGGAAAGGGGGCAAGATCCTTTCGCCAGTGGAGCCGTACCGACGGGAACTGAGTTTTCCACCAATTTCTCGGGAAAAGTATGTTCCGCTGGGACTATCAGAACCGGCAAGGCGTAGGAAGACGCTAACGAAAGAAATGTGTCGTTCTCCTCTTACGATCTAATGAATTAGCATAGCTTTGGGGTCGACCGGGGGGGGGGTGCAGAGACGAAGAAGGGGGACCATTTGGAAAAACAGCAGGCTTGTTGTTGTAAAGACCAGAAACCACCACCCGCTGACTAACTGCCCTGGAAACACGGTCCACCGATAGAGTCTGGGGGGAAAAAAAAGGGGGAAACGGAATCGATATCATCGAATACCAGCGAGAAGAAGGCATTCCGTACACAGAGGAGAAGGAGAAGAGCGCCAAAGTGTCGGTACCTCTCACTCCCACCGCAATGCGATGCGAAAAAAGGCGAAGTATAGGGAAGGGATATGCAAGAGAAAAAAAAGAATCTTCCTACCTACAAGACGCCTATCGCTTCAAAGAGCACACGTCAGAACCGATCGGGGAAGTTGAACCATATCAAGAAGGACCCAATAATCCTTGGCCTATTCCAGGAACCCAACAAGTGGGGGAGTGTGACCCTCTCAAACCAAGGTGGGTCAGATTCTCAGTCAGGGAAAAGGTAACGGGGGGCCAAGTCACGGGGGCCCAGTTTTTTCAGCCCTCCAAAACGAAAGCCCCGTTTGCAACAAAGAGGGTGAAGGGACGAAAGGATCGATCACCAAGGAGGGAGGAATCGATGAGGATTATATGTCGCGGAACCGCTTTGAACAAGGGTGGTGGTGGGGATAGGGCTTCTAAAAAACGGAACAAATCGTTTCACTTCTGGACCGGACGAGGTTACTCTGAAACGGGACGGGGGGTCAAAGGTCAACGCCACAAAATTGGTTGGTGAGCTTTATATCATGAAGAACTGGGGTCTTGCTGGAGGGGGGGGCAAGCAGGGATCTGGGGGATAAACAATTCGTGGATCTGGTTCGGAAGCGTGGGTCTTTGATCCTGGGGTTGGAGGTGGACGAAGCGATTGCTGGAGAAGGGGTAAGCTGTTGACATTTCCTTAAGCCGATGGAGCACAGGGCTCTGGTGTGGTCAAGGGTGGAGAGCTCTTGCGGACATTTTAGGCTCACTGAGAAGGACTATGCATCGGGGACTAGGATAACGAGCGCACTTGACTTTTTACTGAATATTGTGGCAATCAGTGGGGTCCAGGGGAGACTCACGGGGGGGGGAGGGGAGAAATCGGAACATAACAAAAGGGCTTCTAACCTTGAGGGCTACTTCGGGTCTAGGTGGGGCACCCACGGTCAGCACCTCTAGAATATGATAAGGACGGACTGATTCTACGACACCGATGAGAGGTAAGCAGTTTAGGTGGAAAAAAAGTATTTCAACTCATTAAAATTAACTCAGTCCAGGCGCAAATGGTTTCATCGATGTACGGGGAGAGGGGCGCGGGGCCGTATCTTCTTAGCTCTGGCATACCACGGAAGAAAAAGCGGCCATGAAGATGCAGAATGGAGGGGAAAGTCCACCGGAAGGGGGAGCAACAAGGGAAGGCGGGACCATCAAGAGAATGCGTGCCGAAGAAAAAGAGAGGGGGCAGGGAGGGGGTAATAAAGGGTGATAGGGGAGATTAGTTAGAAACCATGTACTCCTATGCTTTAGGTAATAAAATAGCTCATAGAACACACGGTTGGTCAAAGTCGCAGGGGTTGGGCAGGTCCGCGTGTTGGAAAAGAGGGGCTGTTAACCTTCACGATCGAAAAAGTCAGGGGACAGGCGGCTAACTCAGCGGGAGTCGCCGAAGCAAGGGGGAGGGGGTGTTACAACATTGGGAAAACACGCTAGGGCGGGGTGAAAAAAGAACGTCATAAATGAAGAGGGAGGGGGTGTAAAAGACGAGGGTGTGTCACAGGGCCTCCATCCCTACAGCCATGCGACATTCAGATACCGTGAACAACAAACTTCCCTTCAAAAAGAAATCGTAAACCCTAACAAAAGAACCTTTACTTGAATGAAAAGGGCTAACCGAGGGGGGGGCCATGGAAATCTGGAGACTTTCTTGCTAAAGGACTTCGGAATCGTTTCTGAGGGTGTAATCGAAAAAGAGAGGAGAAATTTGTTGGGGAAACCAAAATGATGCGGTGTTTGACCTGCTTTCCAACGCCCATCGACCTGGATCGTGAACCGTAAGAGAGGCCCGAGAAAAGTTCAAAGAGGGCAACTACTCTCGCGTGAGGCTATGGGCCATGGGGACTGACCATTTCCTAGGGAAAACTAATACGTCAGTTTCAGGGAAGACTGGAAGAAAACTAATCCGAGGGGGAATAGTCGGGTTGTCTTCCGTATCGGAAATCATAAGGAAAAGGGAGACAGGCACTACATACAGCAAGCGTGAATGGGGGTCGGGACTGCTCAAAGAGCGGTTGTAAAAAGTTCGGCGGGGAATGGCACTCTGGCTTTCTGGTGTGCAAGTCGACGACTAAGATAAAGGGGCCTCCTCGAACGGAGACTGAAGGAATTCAACATCCAACTTGCGTAAATAGAAGAACCTAAGGCAAACCATTACAAAATAGAGGAGACCTGATCATGAGGGATTCCAAAGGAAGGTAGAACCTAGGCGGCTAACTGGGTAGTAGGGTCCAAGAAGATCTGGGCCGGTATGACCCCATCTGATCTAGGAGGGACGCGGGGGGAAAAGAGTCATCAAATCTTGCTAGAATTCGAGGGATCAGGTTCCATAGCGGTTCTCCCTGCTCGGTCTAGAGACGGAAGGGGGCGTCAAATACTCTATCCTTTTGACTGAAGAGAAGGTGGGGAAAGCGGCCAGTTAACAATTACACCATTCTGAAGTATCAGTAGGAGGGTTTGGCCGGAAAGCCGACGGGATAAGGAAACGGCTAGAAAGATAAAATAAGGCACGAAGAAAGAAACTGCGGATACTCGAGGGGAGGCAATCAACCGAAGAGGAAGAACTACTTAAGATCGGACTCGCCCAGGGAGGTCCGAAGAGGGAAGGGAAATCATTTTTAATCCTTTCAGGTGAAGTATAGTAAAAATTATGCCCGCCCTGTAGAGGTCCGACCGGGGTCCAGGGAGATGGCATGGTGGGAAAGAACTGAAAAGGAAAGGGAAAGGCGGAAACGCTCCCCCTCTAGATGATCCAGGGGGGGGAGTTCTGGTCTCAAAGCTCCTGATAAAACCTGGGGGAACGGACTTCTTGGGTAATGATCCGGAGCTCGACAATGTCTTACGCTCATCACACCACAGACTCCCTAATCGCTAAAGAAGAAGATCAGTGGGAGGCACCTAAAGACCCTGAAGAAGGGCGTAAGAAAAAAAGAATTTTTTCTCATTTAGAGAGCTGGCGGGCAACAGGAGGAGAAGGGAACAGGGCGAACAGAGGGAAGGGGGAGGTAACGGAAAAGTTTACTCAACCTGATACAGAGCCGAAAAACCAAGCGGTTGGGTCATGTAGGGGGCTACGGGAGAGGAAGGGAAAAAAAAAAAGGGGGATGCGGGGAACGAATTGTGCAAGATTGAAAAAGAGAGAGAAACAAAAAACCAAGGGTATGATGAAAAGAGAAAGAGGGAAAGTGAGAAGGAGTCACCGGCATCAAAGGGAAAAGGGAGCAGAAGGCAACCCCGACCAACCAGGGGGGGGACGGCGAGATATTATTCCCCCTTTTAGTGGGGGCAAAAAAAAGGAGACAAAAGAAAACATTAGAGGGTCATCCCCTAAGGAGGAGGAATCGGATGCCCCACAACGAGGCTGGAAATCACGGAGAATCATTTCTTTACACAAGTCAGGTGGGGTTAGGTTATCATCAAGGAGGATGGTCGCGCTAGGGCAGGGAAGGGGAGGGGGGGCTGTTCTAAAAGGGAGAAGAAAAATGAGAGTACTAAAGAATCAGGAAGCACGAAAAGAATGGAAGGGGGAGGGAGAGAACAGTAATTGCTGTCCTCAAACATAACGAAAAGAGCAAAGAGGTAGTCGAGAGGAAGCAGGGGAACTGTGCTCACTGAGGGAGCCCCATATCCTACCCGTTATCCCAAGGGGTGGACCAGAGAACAACTTTGCTTCATGAATGAAGACCACGCGGATTTAAAAGATGGACATGAAATCTGTTTACATACAGGGTTATCCTAGAGTCCGCGTGAAGCAGGCTAGGTTATTGGGGTAGCCTTCGTCTGGTTCGCAGTTCTTCGACCGGTACGAGAGGTGGAGAAGGTTTCCGTGTAGATCAGCCTAATATGGAATGGCAAAACTAGGGAGACAGGGGGTAATGGTGAAGGTGGTTGCAGAGCGGCCAGCGCCGAAGGAAGGGAGGGGGGAAAAAAGGAGATGAAGGAGGGAAGAAAAGAACAGGTAATAGACCGAGGAGGGAAAAATGCCCATCTCATATAACGCTTGAGAATCGCCCGTAGTCGGAACGCCTCCCCTCTCGAGGGGAACCACATATCGAGGTGGAAACGAAAGACAACCGTAGGGGAAAAAAAAAGGTCAGGGTGGACCTTTCACTGAAAACATGGAGGGGAAAGGAGAGGGTGGTGATGGTTAGGACACTAGAGGGGTGCCGCTGACCCCTTTTTTCAGGGGGCACAGCTATGGCACCGGTAAAAGAGTACGGGATACGCCGTCTTCTTGTTCAACACCCTCTAAAACACCAGGCCCGTAAAGGGTGCAAGACTACACTCGTTGCACCAGTGAGGCGTCCCCGAAAGCCACCACGATCAACGATGACTGTAGGGATGGAGCTTTTCTAGGATGGTCCGATTCGACAAAGACTCCAGGATAAGGATTACCCTTACTGAAATGGGGGGGGGTAAAAGCCAGAGGCAAGGGAACCGCTTGTCAAATAAGGCCCAATGGGGAAGGTCAGGACACATGAATAGAAAGGAGAAGGCAATCGTTTGCAGTTGCTTCAACGGGATAGGTACGACAAATAGCCCGGGAGGAGAAATTCCGGGAGTGATGCGAAAGAAAAAAGCAGCCGGGAACACCGAATCGGGGGCAGTGAAAGCCAAATGTCTTCCCAGGGGGGAAGGGGACGGGGAGAACTCACCCACACCATGAGAGACGGGCATCTACGCGCTGCAAAAGGTCAACCTACATGCGGGTGCAGACGGAAAGGGAAAGGGGTCTCTTTTTCTTAATCTGGGGGAAGGGGAAGGGGGGTGACCGGTTGCCGGGAAGAAATGAGAATTCTTGCCGAAGGGGGGGGAGGTCGTAACTGTTGCTCACACCCGAAAAAATGTTTACACGAGTCAAAAAAGCAGTTGACTTCTCAGATTTGGAGGGGAAAAAAAAGCCAACGGGCAATGCCCGAAAAAAACAAAAAACAAGTGCCTTGCCCGGCAACAATTATGGGGAAAAAGTGGCCAAGGTCGAAAAGGTGTTTCTAAGCGGGGAAACAGGGTGACCCGAACATAGAAAGGAAAAAAACAGCGAGTGGAAGGAAATCTTTTCGCTCAGGCATATGGGGGGGAGCGGGGGCCTGTATACAAGAACTCGAGTAATGTTCCGAAGAAGGAAGCCCCGAGGGGAAGTGTCCCCGCCAGAACATAGCGACAGGAAGCGTTTCGGAAGCCTTTGATCCTCTGAGAGGGGAAACGAGAAAATGGTGGCAGTCCGGACTTAAAATAAAGGGGAGGAAGGAATATAATTTCTGGAAGAGCTCGGGGGAGGGGAGAAAGAGCAAAACGATTCACGCCGGCCAAAGGGAAGAAGACCGCGATAGTTGTAACCGGAAAGGAAGGAAAGGAAAGGGGGGGAATCTTTTGAAGAAACAGCACGCCTGAGAACGACTACGAGCGAATATTCTGGGGTAGTAGAGCTGAAAGAGCGTCGGTAAGTCGGGAGAGGAAACAGGGGGGGGGGTGAACAGCCGGACGAAAATTTACCAGGGGGAACGGGCTTGTGCGGGGGAGAGAAAAAAACCCGCCCACCACACCACAACCAAGGGGGAGTGTAAAATGGAAAAGAAGAGGACCACCGATTAATGGGAAAGGGTGGGCAACCGTCAAGACTTAGCCAAACGACGAAAGACAGAGGCCAGCGATGAAGACACGAAAGGGAGGGAAGAGGGGAAACACTTGGGCTGTAATAGAAACCACATTCAGGGAAAGCGGCATATGTCAAGAGGAGAGGCAAGCGAGCAGATCGCTTCCGTAAAAACCAGAAAGGCAGCCCAAAAAGCAGCAGACAACACCAAAAACCGATCAAATGCAGTCAATACCCCTCTCAAGAAGAACAAAGAGACGGAGCGCAAGCAGCGAAAAAAGTTGGTTAAAAAGAGGGGGCACTACCATTTCAAAGGTGTAAAAGAATGGCATGGGAAATTTTAACTGGCCCAGTCAACCCTGAGGGAAGGGGGGGCAGAAAAAAACAACTAAACCAACAGACAAGGTTTCTCCCAAATGTTGAAGCGACGAGGCTCATCGGCGCGATAAACACAACAAGGCGGAGGAATTAGGATATAGATAGATGGACTTCGGACCCTTTGGGGAAAAAAGGGCGGGGTTGGGTCTTCGAAGGAAAACAACTGGAGCCACTCTTTAATGGAAAAGTTCAACGGACCTGCTGAGGGAGGACAACGGGGTGGTCTGTTGCCAACGGCATTGCGGAGGGAGGGAAAGATTTCAGTCCCATATGATTGGGGTGAAGCCCCTGAATCTTTTTGCAATGAAGGACAGTGCAATCGCGGGGGTGCAGAGAGACCTGTTTCAGTGGTTGGGTGCAAAAGACTCGGCTGGCTCCTGGAAGATACAGTGTCCATAATTTAAAAGGAAACAGGTCGGGGAAATTCAGGTTTAAAGTTTGGCACGACACTGTTCGATCTCTTAGTGCCATTTGATCTGATCCCGGGCTGGGGGGGGGGAGGGAGAAGTTTGGGATCCTCTCAAACTGGCCTTGGGGACTCAGACCTATATCGGGGGTGGGGTCAAATCCGTTGGGTTAAAAGGGGAGGTACGAATCTTGAACTGGCAGGACGACAAAAAAAAAAGGAAGGGTACCACTGTTACGGAGTCGTAAGGAGAGGTGGTCCAAACCCACGCAAAAACCCGCGATGATCAAATAATAGACGAGAGTAAAAGACGCCAACAGAATGAGCGATTCGTGGAAGGGACGTTTCTGTTCAAAAACAAACGAAAAAATTACTTCAGCCTCCCGGGGGTGGACAACTCGCTATTGGGGTTGCGCCCATGGGCGGGCGTTAATCGGGAGCTCCAGGCAGTCACGAGGGAGATGAAATCATTAGATGAATTCGACTGTCAAGGGATTGTCTACAGGTAGATCACATTGGGAAGGCGGGGGGAACCACAGACCACCGTAGTCTGTCACGAGAAGGGCTGATGGGGAAAGTGAAATTCTTTATTAATCTTAAATCGGTTACACCATGGACTCAAGATTGGTCTTACTACAGGAAGCGGAAGACGGATCAGTAAGCAAAATCTGAGAGGCCCAGATCTTTTGGGGGACGGTAAACTTTTCGGGGGGGCTGAGGGGGGGGTAAACGTTGTGGAACGGAGAGGAAAACACAGTAGGGGACCACTTCCGTGGGCAAATCATCCTTGGAGCGCGGGAAGCCCTTGAGGGGGGGGGGGGGGGGGGGGGGGGGGGGGGGGGGGGGGGAGGGGAAAGAAATAGGGGGGGGACAGGGGGGAGGAGGAAGCATAAGGAAGAGGGAGGAAGGTTTTTTTGGGGGGAGGAGAAAAGGGGAACTTCCCCCGAAAGGGAGGTTGGGGGGTCACTGAAAATATAGGTATTAAAAGAGTTGAGAGGTGGTTTTCACCAGCAAAATGGTGTTCTCAACAGTGAAAGAAAAAATCAAAAACCTATTCAAGGGCCCCCTTAACAGGGGGAGAAAAAAAAGCGGAACGCTTCCCGCATTACGACATAAACTTCGTGCTGACACTGCCACACCTCATAGGTGTGTACCTGAAGTGAGAGGCGAGCGCCTGCTTGGTGCTTGACTTTGATCAGAACAGGTCAATGAAACGATGGGCGAAAGGTGAAGTGCAAGGAGGAGTGGGGTTCCGGGGGTGACGTCCACGGAAAAAACAAGGTAGCTCCTACAGGGAAAGGAAAACAAAGCACGTGAAAACAAAGACTTCGATTAGGGGAGAGGGATCGTCATGTTACGGGAAACAACGGTGCCCCAGGCATTAAAAACGGACTTGAAAAAAGGGCAATGCAAGTGAGGGAAAAAAAGGCGCGGGGGGAGTCTTCTTAATCTACGTCCGAAACAATCGAAAGGCCTAACCGACGCGGGATCGTGGGGGCAAGGGGGGGCGCCCAGAGAGGGCAACCATGTAACCAGGGAACTCAGGCCGTAGGGGGTCCGACTGTTCTAACCGAACGGGAGAACATCGTACGGGACGGGAGAGCACGAGACCGTGTGCAAGGGCCCTCCAGTAAGAGGACAGAAACAGGACGAACCCGACTAAAGAAAGGGGGAAAGTTCAGAACTCAACGGACTTTCCGGTTACGAAACTGGGGGCCGGCGTTCCACCGGGGGGCATAAGGGCAGTTTGCCCAAGAAGAGGGGTAGAGGCAAGGGACCGGTGTGACGTATTCCTAGAAGAAAACGGGCAATCTCCGTCACCCTCACGAGGGAAAAAAAGTCAGTGATTCTCCCGTAGCAAAGCCGTAGAGTGAGTGAGCAAAACGGATCATTTGAGGCAGGCGGGAAGGCGGAGGAACCCTGACATTAGGGTTAGCAAGTATAGGGCCATAAAGGTAACATGAAAGGTCCTGTCGGAGAGGATCTTAACCGGCTATGACCTCTTACAGGAGAGAAACGAACTGGGAGGGAAAAGAAGCGACGCGAAACCGTAGAAAAAGCGACGGAAGGCGATGTAGCTCCAAAATTGTGGGTCAAATTCCTAAAAGGGGAAATTGCAAGAGGGGGTACAGAAGGGGAGGACCTCTATATTCCCAAGGCCTGTAAAGGATGGAACGCGAAGTGGAGGTGCAAACCGGGGCATCAAAGGGTGGCAGGGATGAGAAAAGAGGGAAAGTGAATCAAAACTACTACCTAATCCTAAATGCTGCTGGTGGCCTCATAGAAGGTTTCGGATAACGAAAGGGGCAATGAAGTGTAGTACTGATACATGTTGCTTCTCGCAATGTCTCTCTGGGAGAAGCAGCACGACCCCAGCCGGACCCGGAGTCACCACCGCGGCTCAAGAGCAAGAGTCATTGTGGGGTATCAACCACCGAAGCAAGGGAAAGGAGGATCCGGGATCCGTACGCTCGATCCTGGCGGGGAGGGGCAGTCCGCCTCAAGGACGCCACAGAGAAGGTTTACCGATGCAAAAAAAACGGGGGTATAGACAGCTCGCCGTCCAACCCACTTCGGGTTTAAAAGGGGATGTAGGGGAGCACGCCTATACACGGATGCTGGCCCGCTGGGGGGGGGGGGGGACGTTGATGGTCCCTTTTACCGTCAGTCAAAATCAGAAAACAAACGGGGGATGACAAATTGTGTCGAAGGACGTCAAGGGGACAACGGTTAAAGCGAAACGCCCAAAGAAATCGAAACACCGAAGGGGGTACTTCTATCTTCTCCAACTTTGGAACAAGGAGGGGGGGGGCACCGAGGACACCCTTCCTCTTTTACAAAAGGAAAAGGCAGATGCCTCGGCGACCCAGATGATTGACCCGACAAAGAGACTCCTTTCTTTTAACTCTTGACTTGGGGGTCATAGGTGATCCACTGAGATGTCGCGCATGATTGTGAGGGGTGGTAGGCGGAGGAGCCAAGGAAGAATAAATGAAGCAGCGGAAGAAGTAACGCACCGGAACAGTGGTAAAACCATGGGGGCCGGGCTTCGACATGTCGAAAAACAAGAAAAGAAAACATGAGGGAAGAGTAGAAAGGGATTCTCTCTGCAGATCTTGAGAAAAGAGAATGGGGACCACGAAACAGGAATAGTTTATCACCTTGAACAATCGAACCGGACGACGGGCAAGGGAAAGGACTCACGACGGTACGAACGTAAAGTTTTCACCACTTACATGGCACCGCGGTAGGAAAGACAACTGTGTGAGCGAGTCGCGCTCGGCCGGGAGAAATTTTCGAAGGATGGGGGCCTTCGTAGAGGGGGTAATAAGGTCGGAAAAGGGAGGAGTAAAGAAGGCCCGGTAACTCAGCAAAGACCGAAGTAGGACGTCCTGAAAAACTCATACTGAAACGTCAGAATGGGGGGTGCCCTCGCAAGACCCAACCTCGCTAAGGAAAAAGGATTGTCCAAATGGGACTATCTACGAAAAGAAGGAGAAAAAAAAGGAAAGGATAACCTTATGGGGGCCCCGGGAGAATGACCAATATAGATGTCTCCCAAGTTAAGGAAGCGGTCCACAAGACTCAATCGGACACTGAAAGGAGGGGAAGGGAGGGGGACGGAAATCGGTGAGGGTTGGCAAAACACCCACTTCTCCTTTATTGGCAAAAGCCATGCCACTGACTGCAATGTCCGTTAGGAAGGGCGGTCCTGAAAACGGGAGGACCGGGAAAGATGTCGAATGACCAGTTGGTGGAACGATTGAAGTCCGGGGGAATCAAAGGACTTAGGGGGGGAAGGGAGCTGCTTCCTGGGGGACGACAACCCGACCACAAAAACTGCAGGCAAAGGGTCCAAAAGAAAGGGTGGGAACAGAGAGGGAGGACCCATAACACACTAAGGGGGGATTTCGCATGTTGCTTATTAAATGGAAGGGACATTTAGACTAATACCGGACAGGGAACATCAAAAGGGGATTGTTCGCCATGGAGCGGGGTGAATTCGGGGGTGCATGCAGAGGTAAATTCAATGGGAAAAGGAACAATAGAGGGATTTAATAGATGGAAAGGGGCGAGGGCACTTCACCATGGGTCCCCAGGGAAGGAGAAGGAAAGGGCGAGGTTTCGATCCTCAATATAATGGGGGTCATGTTAAAAAACCCCCGCCAAAGGGAGCCAGCTGGGGGTTTGCGGGACGGGGGGATATCCACTCCTCATCAAAAGCGGAGGAAAGGCATATGCCCAGTAAAAAAGAAAAGCTCAAAAAAGCTTGAGTGGTTTCCGTGTAGGACGAGAAATGTCTGGGTAGGTAAGGCTGGGGGGTGGTCTGGTGTGGGCGGGGGACGGATGGGTGGCCGTTGTGGGCACACGGTTAAAAGTCAGGCTGTACGTCGGTTTGTCGGGAGGACGCACAAACTCAGGGAGGTGGACAAACCCGAAAATAGGGGAAGAAGGAAGAACGATTGGGAGTGGACAGAAGCGGCTGTGGCAATTTACCTAAACCACCCCCTGGCCTTCGCGGAAAAGTTAAACGGAAGGAAAGAAGTTTGCAGAGGAAAAGCGTGAAACACGGGGGGTAACAGCAAAGGAAGGGGAAAAACGAGGAAAATGGACAGAGTAGACGGGTGTGCGCGGCGGATAAATTTCTCCGTGCAGGGACAAAGCACTCGTAGGGGTGTTTGCAGAGAAAAACCCACGGTCAACGAACAAAAAAAAGGGGGAAAAGACGCAAAGATCCCGGACCATCGCGAGTCAGAGGAACGCAAAAGGGGTTATAAGTGAATGGGGGGTACAGGAAGCACACTGGGGGGGGACAAGGAAAGGGACATTTAAATGTCCAAAGAAGGAACGATGAGCTCCGGGGTTCTTCAAGTGGAAGGCTCAGGTGACGGGATCACGAAGGACCATATTAGCACATCCGGGAAATTAGAAAGCCCTTACCTGCGGTCGAGTGTGGAACCAAGTGGTCGAAAGATAATGAGGGGTAGTCGGTGGGACGCAACTGAGAAAAAATCCTGGATCTCCTAACTCACGGTCGTTTAGTAGAAACTTAAGAAAGAGCCAGGACGAGGGGGGGGGTTAGGCAATTTTTTGTAAAAGCTTTCCGTAGAAAAGGGGACATTTTCGGGGAGTTGGGGAGGTCGAAGACCATACCTACCTGATTCCCCCCTTTACCCCCAAAGGAGTTGGGCAAAAAACCGGGCTGGGAGGGGGGAAAATGGTCCACCTAACACGCGCGGGAAAAAAATCGAGGAGAAGCTTCTCGAAGCAGACGTAAGCAGACAAATACCGAAGGAAAAGCACATTTTCACGTACAGCGGACCAAAACAACATTCTAGGCTCATCTGAGAAATGCAGAGGGGACGCGTTATTAGATAGCTAGCGGGGAGTCCACCTAACAAGAGGCCATCCTCATCGCACTAAAAGAGACCGGGCATTGGGGGAAACATAGAAGGAAATGCAGACCAGTAAGAGGGGGGAAAAAAAGATAACGGGGAAGCTCGCAGTAAAAAAGGGGGGGGGGGGGGAGTTTACCTCGCAAATACAAACTTTCAGACGAGGTCGGGGTCCAGAATAACAGTCACCGAGGGGAGTGGGAAGCCAGCCACAAAGCACCAATCCCCTTTGAAAAAAAAGCGGGGTGGCAGCACTCTAGAAG
>Ga0179593_1378303_pt1 | contig 14659 bp, 17 predicted proteins | sample CZODoug2_1_08_16_FD_185931 | JGI IMG/M metagenome (GOLD analysis project Ga0179593, IMG submission 185931) | Vadose zone soil fungal communities from Angelo Coast Range Reserve, California, USA - CZODoug2_1_08_16fungal (PacBio error correction) | ecosystem: Environmental > Terrestrial > Soil >...
CGACTTCTGCAAGGGAGAGGGGGAGGGACGTGCTGACTTGTTTCGCAAGAAAAACTCCAAAGCGTGATCCGGAAAGAAAGGATCATTGTTCCCAAACAGCACTAATCGTCAGTAGTGGGGTAAAGGGGAAAACATGCCAGCGCACCGATGTTGAGAGGGCTCTGTTAGACGACTCGCGAGGGGTCTCTTGGCAGAAGAAGGTGCGCTCGTTCGCAACTGGGAAAGCGTACCGACCAACTGCTATCGAGACGACAGTGCATAAGGCAGAGAGCAGGCTGTCGCCATCCGCTTCAGGGGCCGGGGAGAGCTCGGGTCGTCAAAGGTCCGAGGAGAATGCAGGGGGGAGAGAACCAGTGATAAACGCTTGGGGTATATCCTAGCGTTGACAAGGAGCGGGGCGCACTGGACGACGGGATTACATTTCTAGGGGGGTCCTTTTCTGCACGCAGGGGGGCTTGGGGTGGGAGGGGACGAGCCTTTAACAAACAATGGCCTTTACTTGGAGGTATACGCTTCATCACGGTCTCTCGAAGAGGGGCGAAGCGTGTCTCTACTGTCGTCGTGATTGGTGTTATGGAGGGGGTCCCGGCCCGATCGTTTCTATCAGAGGGGGGAGCGCGCCTGGGGGGAGAAAAAGGGAAAGAAAAGGTTCCTGGGCTCAGAAGAAAAAGGCCTGCCTTTTCCGCCTGTACATGTAATCGTTGATATTGGAATAAAAGAAAAAAAGGGTCCTAGCGTGTGCTATAGGCAGCTTTACAGATAGAAGTGACGGAGGGAAAACGGACGACGAAAAGCGTGTCCCAAAAAATCCTCAACTTCGGAGGCGATGGGGAAAAAAAAATGTACGCTCGGAAAAATACTTCCGTTGAGACCTGACACTCTCTCTAGACGCAAAAAGGGTTAGGCAGCAAGAGAGACGTGGGTGGAAGGAGGCTCCTCTCTCAGTTCATTCGGTGACTAAAAACGGTGGAGAAAGAGGAGGGGCGCGCGTTGTTTCGCAGACCGACATGATAAGGCGAGGGTTCAACTCCATGGGGTTAATGAGTTCTTTTAATAAGGGGTTCTGGTGGGGAGGCAGTCTAGGAACGTCAAAGACAGGAAAAAATTGAAAGAAGGCGGATACGGGCAAGGGTGTCGGCGCTGAAATAAACATGAGGGGGAGGCGATTCTGTAACGGGAAGGGGAGCGGGCAGAAAGAATAAAGGAAAAGGGCCACTTCATCATTCTGGTCAGGAAAAGTTGAGGGAAGAAGTCGATTTACGAGTTCTTGGGCCGAGCGTGCAAGAAGGCTGGGAGGGACGCGGCATGCGTCGGAAAACCATTCCCAGGGTGTGTTACCAAAGGGTTGAAGAGCCATAGCCGTGGGGAAGGCGGCGGGAAGGCATCCTTTGCTGTGAATAAAGGGGGGTCCGTCTTCTCGCGTGGGTCATTAAACGAAAAAGGAACGGTGTGTTAAAGGGTGGAATGGTTCGCTTCGGCCGGTAAGGCTCGCCACTGGAAAGGGAGAAAGGTCGGACAAGGTCCTGAAAGGAACATTCGTTCCTTCAGTCGGAAGAGCCAGGACCGAAATGGAGACATTCTGTCGAGGCAGCCGCGTCTTAAAGAGACTTTCAAGACGGGGGTCTAGATCGTTCAGAAGCGCGGGACGGAGCCTTCCATATATTTAACAGCTCACCGGTCGACGGCCGCCACCAGGAAGAGGGCCCATCGGCGCGAGGAAAGGTCTCAATGGGGGTGATTAAGGCACGAACCCTGTAAACAACAGCGAAGTCCCGATGCGCTTCGGCTCGTGAGAAGCCTATAGCTCAAAGAAAAAACTGAAACATTCTTGGGTACCCGTCATGGGGGGGCGATGGCTAATTGAAGGAGTTTCTCAGAAGTGTCGGCGGAAAAAGAAGGACCGTGGCAACGTTCGAAAAGTCCTTACAAAAGTTGAGCGGCCCCACCTTTAGCGCATCTCTTAAAAGGGTCTTCTAAGGGGGCCGGTCGCATATTGACGGAAGAGAGCTTCTGAAGGGAAAAAAAATTAAGACGCAGCTCACCGGCTCGCGCAGGATGCGCATGAGAAATCGCACAAATCAACTCCGGGGACTGGAATTGCCCAAGGCCGGTCCGTCACTTCAGCAGAGTTGTAGAAAGTCTGGTGAAACCGGGGGGACCTTCTAGGGGGGGGAGATGCACCTTGGCGAGGAGAGAAAGACTAAGACCCAACAAGCTTCGCAATCTTTCGTCCTTGACGGGAGCGACTCCGGGAAGAAGCCTCAGGTTCACCACCTTGTCGCGGCAATTGGACCGAGGGAGTCGAAAAGGAAACATAGCCAATAAATATAGAAAAAAAAGTTAAGGAAGAAGAAGAGATGGCGTATCGCGGCTGTTGGTCCTACTGCGATCAAATGTGCCGATGTGGTGGAAAGGAGGGGAAAGAAATTCTGGGCCGTACCATGCGCCAAGAGTGCGACTCTCTGGTTGGAGGATGCGATCCTCGAAAGGGCATCTTCGGCGGACATTCGCCGGTACCCTTCACCAAGCCGGAAGGAGGAAGTACTAACTTCCTCAATTCCCAAAAAAGGAGTGAAGAATGGGTGTTCGGGGGGGGACTGGCTTAAACAGCTCGGATCATGCTAGGGAAGTAACGGGGCGGCCCATCCCGCCAAGGGGGAAGGGAGAACTGCTAGGGGGACGGGCCGGACGAACCTGCGCGCAGCGAAAATTAACTGTGGCCGCTTCACAGCACTCAAAACTGGGGGGGGGCGGAACGTCTACCCGTTGAAACCAAGGGGGAGGAAAGCCAAACTCTAAATAAAAGTGCAATAGAACCATCGGACCCCTTAACGGTTACCAAGAGGGGGCTCATAGTCGTGGCATGCTAAGGCTTACACCGAGAGGAAAGAGCGGGATCTGGGTGGTCAGAGGTGTTTACCGGGGGTCGTTGCCGTAAAGAACCGCGCCAGAAACAGCGACGTCATGGTCCGGCCTGGTGCGCGCTGACGAAGGGGGAGGGAGGGGGAAAGCACATGGAAGGGGACAAAGAGCCTTCTATCAAGTCGCTTAACGTCATACTCACCGAAAGGTGACGAGCCTGAAAAACGGCTGCTTAAACCGCACTGTCCCTTAGGAAGGCAAAACCGACTGGCACGAAATGTTGAAAGCAAAACCGCCGCGGCCGAGGCTCTCGAGAACGGGTTTAAACTTGTGGGCTGAGCATTACCAGAAAACAGACTACAGCCAAACCCTTCAACAGAGGGCGTGTGTGAAAAACCAAAACAAGAGAGCGCCTGAAGGGCAAACCGGGACAGCCACGTCCAATGCCTTCTGAGCCGAACTGCTATTGTCCCTGGAAAAAGGTGGCCCACACTGGGAATTGGGCCCGACACCTTAAGACATGAGGACGGACTCGCTCGCACGCGCTCAGGGAAGAGGGGGCGCGAGCGCACGCCCTCATGCGAAGGGAAAGGCAGAAAGTGCTTACTTATAAACTCTGCCCATAGACCGAATTCGGAAAGCTTAAAAAATCTGTCGACGAGAGAAAGGGCGTCGCGAGAAAAAACCTCGAGCTTACAAAACGTCTTCTAGAAAGGGGAGTCATAAACGGATCGACCTTCTCCCCCAGCCATCAAAACGATCCAATACAACTAGAAAAAAGGGCGGCCGGGAAACGAGGTAGTGAGGCATTTGGGATGAGCACAACCATCGAAGGGGGCTTCGGCCGTCCATATAGGGGGTTTCGGGACAAAATACCGAACTGCATCCAGAGAGCGCGTCGGAACAAAACTCTCGTCTGCAGCGAAAACCCCAGATTAGTCCAAAGAAAACGTCTTGCGCCTCCCGTCAGATAGTGAAACGAGCTCCACCATGGAAAAAAAACATCGACTACGAATCTGGCTCGGGAATTGGGCCCAAAAACACTAGGGGGGGAGAGGATCTCTGGCAGAATCGATTCGTGCTGAACAAGCTGGAGCAACTATCGATCGCGACATCAAGGGGACCCGACGTTCATTAGATAACAATATACAAACACCCAGATGCACATTTAAAGGTAAACAGATGGGGCTGGGGAAGATGCTCTACGGCAGCAAGGAAGAAAATGCCTACGCGAAAAAAAAAATATCCAACGAGCGGGTCCTGTCACCTATCAAGCAAAACAGAGTAAAATACCTTAAGATACAGAAAAAGGGGGGGGGGACTAATCCTGTGGATAGACGGGGTGCGGGGCCCCGGGGGGGGAAGGGGGGTTGGGGGACAATCCCTTCCTTGTGTTGCTTTTGGTAGGGTAGTAGTCTCCCCGCCACTTGACCAAGAAAGGTTCCATTGGACATCCTCACATTTATCAACTTCTACCAGAATAATCACGAGAAGGAATGACCAGACCGACAGCTATCCGCGTCACCAGAACTTTAAAGCCAAGCCCTCTAAATGCACCAGGGGGGAACGCGCCAAAAAGAACTCTCGTGGGGGCACGGAAGGGGATGGACTCAGAAGGCTACGAGGAAAGGATCTGTACCGGTGAGGGACAAGGTCGTCGCGTGAGGGCGCGGCTGCTGTAGCTCGAGACAGGTTCCGGAACTCCGATACGAAGACGGACTGTCTAAAAATAGAGGCACACTGCAAAATAGTGAGCGCTTCATTGGGTCACAGAGAAAACTGAAACGATGCTCTTGGTGGGACCCATAGCATGGCCTTGTCCAAAACGTATGGAAGAAAGTGGGAAGGGTCTGTCGCAGACCCTTCAGCCCTAGAGCAACCAAAAAAGTCATTTCATCGGAGTCGGACGAGAAAGAAACAAAACTGAATTAGAGAGGGGGTATATCTCTAGTGCACACAGGGAGGGGAGGGGGGGGTTGGGGAGAGGGAAAACTTGGGGGTGAAAAAAATACCTCACGACGAGGGGGAGATAAGACACGGCCATGAAAGGGGGGAAAACCATCCTCACTAGGGATTGGTGCTCTTTTGCCCCACATTCAAATCACCTATTTTTTCTCCGTGGACGGAGGGGTTTCCGACGACGCGCGTTTCGAAAAGGCGAGGCCCGAGTCGATCTGGCGTCTACACGTCCAAAGGGGAAAAGGGTCAACTGAGATCCCCAGTTTACAGAGTCTTCATTATGAAGGCTTTCGGCCACCAGCGGGAAGCAGGGGAGGGGCGACTCTTCGGACAACGGGTGCATTCAATGGCTTTCCTCAAGCAAAGGTGACGCACGATAGAACCTTCTTCAAGGGAGCAAGAAAGCGGTGGAGGCATATGGTCGACGGGGAACAGTCAGGGGAGGGGGACTGAGGAAGGTACAGGGGTGGTGTTCTACAGGAAGCTATTGAAAAGAAAGCCCCGCGTGACGGGGGGTTTCTGGACCGCGGCAAGCACTTGCGAGGAAAGTCTTTAGGAAAATCGGTGTCAGATACGAACTTCGTAGATTTGGGGGAGGGCGGGAGGTGAAAGGAAGATCGGGTAAAAATAAAAATGTGAGTGGACGAGGAAGGGGGGGGGGGAAGGGGGCGGCCTTACGTAGGCAACGCGCCCATGAACATGCCTTTTAAGGGGCCGTAAAGGTGCGATCGTTGGTATGGGGGGAGTCGAATCAAGACTTTTCGTCTAAGGTGCTATCTGACTTGCCTAGATAGAAGCAGATGCAAGGGGCTCGGCAAAAATGGAAAAACAAAAAAGAAGCACCCCCACTCGACCTTCGTGAGCGATGTTCTGTGACCCCGGGGAAGGATAGCGGGTTTAGAAAGAAGGCCGGTTGAGAAACGACACGACTGCGAGTTAATCATATGGGGGGGTGCAGTATGGGCTGCTCTAGGGGGGGGGGGGGGGGAATGGGCAAGCGCTCCTCGAGATATAAGGGGAGGGAGGGAAGAAGAAAAGTTCCGTCCGACTCAAAATTGACTCGTTTGTTTCTCAGCCCAAGGAGAGAGAACTAGGTGCAGGCCGCATTTTTTTTCCTGATTCAGGGGGAGAGTGTTTCTGGACTTTTTTCCTCTTCTTATTCCGAGAAAAAAAAAAGAGGAGAAGAACTCTGGGAAAAAAAAAACGTCTAGTGTACGGAGATTCAAAACGCCGCGGCTATCGTTAGGAAGGTGTATCAGGGAGACGGGAGAGATACTAGGCCAGCCCTTCGCAAAGAAGGGCGGGGAGTTCTCATCTCAGGGAGAGAGTTCAAAAAAAACGAGCGCTATCTATCACGCGAGGAATGCTGGGATGCCCACACCATTCCCATTGTTGGAAAAATGGGGATGCCCGGCCGGTAAAATGCGAAGGATGGCAGGGCTGGAAAAAAATGTTCCTGCTTACGCGGGGAGTGAGTGTGTTGTAAACGAATCAAGACACATGAAAGCTTTTCAGGGGTGTAAGGGAAGTCCTCCGGTCCTTCCGCACAAGGGAAACTCTAATGGGTCATAATACCGGAAGAGAATTAAATGTCAACTTCAGTCAGCCTCAGACCCCCGTACTCCAATACTGCTAAATCAAAGAGGAGGTTAAAGGATAGAGAACGACCTGGTGATCTGAAGTCATCGAGGAGCTACGAGTCATTCCCTGCTTGAGTCCAAGCACGAGTCGTACGAGGGGGCCCGACAAAATGAATGACCAAATCGGACGAGGGGAACATGTCGCCGGTTGAGGTCCATCACCGCCCTTTAAACACAAAGCCTAAAAACTATGATCTAAAAAAAGGTGCGATGTCCGGTAGCGGCCAAAGGAAGATATAGAACCAGGGAGTTTTGAGCACGCAGAGGGTAGGGAAAGTTCTACATGGCGTTGAGGCCCGGGAGGAGGGAGGAAAATAATGTTTCAGCTGGCTCGGGGAGGAAGTCCACAAGGGGAAAGATCCACCTGGACAGCGAAGCTGGAGCTAAGGTACTCTGAAAGTCCTCCGGAGATGACAAAACGAGGGGGAGGTCCGCGCGAAGAGATCAACTGGTACCTGATTCTTCTCGGATCCTCGAGAAAGGGGAGATACCTGTTGTCTTGGGATGGAATTACCTGGGAAAGAGAAGTTGTTGATACTTTATGGAAGAAAACTTCGATGGAACGAAGCTGCCAAGTTTCTATGGATAAAAACTCCCGCCCCCCGACTTCGAATATGGCGGAAGGACCTTTATGAAGAACTCTCTTCGGCAAGAAGAAGGGGTTCAACCACCGGGGAAAAGAAATCAGCTCAAGAAAAAAGAAGTATCCAAAGACTGAGTCACAACAACACGTAGTATTAGAAAGAGAGGAGAGGGCTTCTGAGGAATGGTTGGAGAATGCGAGGGAATCCCGGAAAGGTTGTTTAACAAAACTTAAGGAGGCAAGAAAATAAAGAGGAGCAATTACAAAAAACCATTCTAAGAGTCGGGGGGGAGGGGAGTAGGAATCTCCAAAGCTTCTGCCATGAAAAAGAAACTAAACACCCGTCTACAACTATTACGGACGACGAAGGGGGGTCATTGACCAAAAAGGATTTACTTTGGGCAGAGGGGAAGGGATGAAGGACCTCTGAACGGTCAGAGAGGAGAAGGTCTTGAACTCGACTCCTCAACTAAAAAGAAGAGAGAAAGTGCCATATGGAGAAAGCGAAAAGAGGAGCCGGACCCGGGGTGGCCGGAGGAAGTGGGGTAACGAAGGCGGGTTTGACCCCCACGGGAGGGAATCCCGACACTTCTAAAAATTCAGGCCATTCGCAAAAAGCATCGACGGACTGCGGTGACAAAAGAAAAAAAAAGAATGTTCTGGAGAAGTATTTCTGGGCAGTCTAAAAACGGGAGAAAAACCCAGGTCTGCCTAGAGGGAGCGGTTGGTCCCTCTGGGGTTTAAAGTTTTTCTGTCAGGGGAAACCGGCACCAGGAAGAGACAGATGGTCCGTCATGGTGGAGAAAGAGAGGAGGGAGTAGGGTTGAACCTGAGGGAGAAGTCAAAAGAGGAAGAACTGGAGCAGATACAAAAGGGAAGAACTCAGGGAGGGGAGAAGATGGGCTTTGGCCCGCAGGGGTCACGGAGGGAGGAGGGAGTGAATCATATGGGAAATTAGGACGTCTGCCAGAGAGAGGGATAGACATTTCCGCATGGGTAATGGTTCTGAAGGAACCGGACGAAGCCGACAATTACAAACTTCAAAATCTGGAATGATGTTACACAAGAAAAAAGGAAGACGGAGAGCCAAATTTAAAACCCCAAAGGGGAGAGTCGCGAGAAACGGCATATGGGGCCTCCGTGGAATTTGTTGGCACACCTGGGGGGGGGACTCTCCTCCAGCTTAAGGGACCATCTCACGAGAAAAAGAAAGATTCAATCAGTCGAACACGAAAAAAAAAGAAGGTCTTCAGAACGAAGGGGGTCTACGTAGCTCATGCCATGGAAGACTGTCCCTCTATAACCAAGATAGAAGGAGCGAAACGGGCTTCAGCGCCGAAAAATCTCACGGACCGTCGCGGTACGAGAGGGAGGAGAACGACTATCTGATCCACCCCTCCACCAAAAAAAAAGAAGAAGAAAATGACGAGAAAAAGAGCTTCCTTACAAATCGTAGTTCACGGGTCTGATATACCAAACACGGAGGAAAAAGGCGTATTAAGGCCAGCCTTTATCGTCAAGAAATAAAAAAGGGAGGGAGGGGAATAGATGCTCAAAAAAAAAGTTCTATTCCGACAGGAACTAAAATCCACACACTGCAGGCCCAAAGAATGCATACAATCGATAACGTGAGAACAACACACCATAAATCGGAACACAAAAGGAATACACACACGGGGGAACACAACCATCAAAGAAAATCCTAGGGATAAGAATGATAGACAAAATCACTCGTGAGAAAGCGCAGGGAATCTCAGGAAGGGAAGGTTCAAACCACACAAAGGGGGAGTGAACCAAATCGCCGCGTGGGGGCCACTCGATATGCCAAGAAACATAGTATAAACAAAAAATTATACAATACAACGATGGAAAAACATCACACATTGCATATCATAAAAAAAGGAATGGGGCGGTGGTTGGCCTACAATAAGTGACAGTCTACAGAAACTGCAGGGAAACCGTGAGGAGGCACGTCAAATATGAGCAGGCAACTCGTGTGAAGTGATGAGGTCTACAAAACGTGCGTGTGGGTGAAGGGGGGGGAGGTCGCGTGTCGCCGGTCTGGGCACCAGGAATCGCCAACGGGAGGACGCGGAAGAAAGAAACTGCCAGGGGGTTGTGAAATATGCTGGCAAAACCCAAATTCCACCAGGAGAAGTTTTCGAAGAATCAAACTCGAAAGGTCCCGAGAAAAAGATGACGTAAACCATCTCCTTGAATAAGAGAAGAGCGAAGAAGAGTCAGGAAACCCTGAGTTTCCGCAGAAGAGAGAACCACGCTCTCGAAAGAGATCGGGGAAAGGCTGGACATCACTGGATACTACTGACTCGGAGAAGGGTTGTAGGGGAGGAAAAGGTCGTTCGCTAATTCTTGAACCGTAGGTAATGGAGAGACCGACGAAAAAACTGCTGGAATCGCGAGAAACACTCGTGAGGATACACCAGCAGATCAAGGTCTACAAGCTGTTTAGAGGCGGCGTTTTTCCAAGGAAAAAAAATATGAGACGACGGCTGGTTGTGAAAATGAAAGAGGAACGTTCGAAGAGAGAGAAATGCCGTGGGGAGGGATGTTGAGGCGAGAAACCGGGAATATGGAGACCCTAGACACCTGAAAAAAACCCACCCAACCACCATCATGAATAAGAGATAGAAACATCAGAAAAAAAGAAACAGAGAAGAAGGGAAGAAAGGAAGAGTAGAATCGAATGGGGGTGCACAGTATTTGTTGGGGAGAAGATTCGAAGATGTCTTGAAGGGGGTTCTACGAACAAAAAACTCGTGAATATCCAGATCTGGACCAATGATACATTTTCATCCAAAGGAGAGAAAAAGGCGTCTCTGGGGATATTTGTGTGGGCGAAATTTGAAGGAAAAATTCAGAACGAAGACAGAAAGAAGGGAGTTGTGTTCTTCCTTGATAGAGGGGGGAGAAACGGGCTCGAGGGTTTCTCTGCGGGGAAGGGGGTCCTCCAGCGGAAAGAAAAATTCACTCGAAGAAGAAGTAGGAAGACAGGTAACTATGCCTGAAAGGAATAATAATGGTTAATTATAACCACATAACAAAAAATTCGGATGTAGGCTGATGTAAAGTATATTGGTTAGTTTGGGTAGAATATAAATGGTGTCTCCTTTTTCGCCGATCCACGGCGGGAGCTGGGTGAGGCGTCTCTCGGGGGCTCCAAGAAGGGGGTCATTCATGGGAGAAGAAGGGAGGAATAGGATAAGGCGACTGTATTCAAGGCTCGGTAGGGAGAGGGGAGGAAAGGGTATAAGTCGATGGGGGAGGGAAGAACGGTAAGGGGAAGTGGTGTTACGAAAAGAGCATATGAAAAAGAACCCTTCCGGTCTTTAAGAAGGCCTCGGAAGAAAGGTCTATCAGATGCTTCTGCCCTCGGGGGAGAGGCGGTCGTCGATATTTTTTATTTCTGGGAAAGGACAGATCGTCGAGAAGGTTCTAGAGATGTTGAATCCAGTGGGTCAGAGAAAGAGAACCTCAGCCACCATTTGGGACAAAAGGTTTCCTCAAGAAGGGGGGGAGAGAGGGGGTGATGGGGGGAATCGAAAAAGCCCGTCATTTGAAAAAAAACTAGGCGTGGAGAAGAGAGGTTCTTGCCTATCGAAAATATAATCTATTTGACGAGGAGAGGTCACTCGGTCCCATCCCGTCACGCTGCAGGGTTAGGGGCGAGGAGGGGCAAGGAAAGTATCTAATTGAAGGACGGAAGGGGGGAGTAACAGCGCAGGATGTTAACGAAGAGGGGGTGGGGGAGGTTGATTGGGAGGAATGCATCTAGAGCGTTGTGGAAGAGATCGGGGCTATGAGGAGAGAGAAAGGGGAGGAGGGAAAGAATAACTTGGCTGCTACTCCCATGGGAAGAGGGTGCTAGAGACATGATCAAGAGGGGGGTTTTTTGACTAAGAATTTTTTTCCATGAGTGGGAAGGGGTGTCGTGTGGGGATGGCTGGTTGGTCTCCAGGATGGACTTGAGTCTATTCTTGAAGAGAAGGGGTCCTGTAAGGGTGTAGGGAGAGGAGAACCTTTCGAGATCTCTTTCTGTGAGATTGGGAAGGAGAGGATCTATTGGAATAGCTCAGAACCTTAATACAAGGACGCGCGAAGCCTGCGGTGCAAAGCTTGCGATAGAGTGTATCGCTGTTTCCCTCGTGCATAGAGAAGAGGAAAAGAAGGGATAAAGGCAGCCAAGGACCAAGGTTTTGCCACCATGTGAGAAAGGATAATAAGAAGGGAGGCAAATTAAACTTTTCTTGTGAGGGGAAGGATTCAAAAGAGATATTTTTGGGGAGGGGAAAATAACCAGGCCTTTGGGAGGGGGGAAGTTGCTTCGGGATTTCCTTATCAGAAAAGGGGGAACCTTAGAAAAGGGTCGAAAGCCTTCAAAGCGAATGAAACAATTAGGATTAGGAAAGAGAAGCGGCACCGCACGCCAAGAAACATTATGGCGGGAAAAAGCAGCAGAGTCTTTCCATAGCAACCGGGGGGGTAGGAGCCGGTATCATTGCTCCGAAAAGGGAGGAAATTCACGAGTCTGACCAAAAAAAAGGAGAAAAGAAGACAATGGGCTTACCAATGAGCTATTTCATGATCAAGGGTCAAGGGAAAAAACCTGGAACAAAAGAGAAAAACCGATAGATCTTCATTAAAGATCAGTTCCAAGAAACGAGGAAAGAAAAAAAGTCGTTTGGTCAGACCTGCTAAGGGGGAGAGGGAGAATTTCAGTATGGATATCAAGGTTAGGGATGGAGGGCCATCCGGGTCAACTTAGATCGGAACGTCCCAGGTTTACTGAACTTTAATTCTAACGATGAGAAGAAGTAGCTCAGTCCTTTCGCGCGTGCATGAAAAGAGGAGGAGGAAGCTGCTAAAATATCGAAAGCAGCAGGGTTCTCAGAAGGAAAGAAGAAGCCCAAAGGAAGAACCGAAGGAATTTTAACAAGGATTCAAAATCAATAAAATGTCTGGGGAAGGGGAAAATCTAAGGTCCAATCTCCCTTGGAGAGGAGTAGAATGGAAGTCACCAAACTAGACTTCAGCAATCGTGTTTCGGCCGGGGAAGAGGAAAACTTCGGTTCTAAAACTGAGGAGTCATACCACCGTTCTCAGAATGGGGAGGAAGAGCAGTCTGACACATGCCTCGGATGTAAATAGAGAGAAAAAAAAAAGAACAAAGAAGGGAGAAAAGATAGAAGGTCTATCTCTGTTAGGGTTGAAGAAGGAGAAGGAAAGAAATGTAAAGTTGAAAAAGGGTCTTCCTGGACGAGAGGAGAGAAAGTAAGGTAAATCAGATATTGAGAGGGGAGAGGGGGGGGGGGACCGGTTAAGATCCTCTCCAATCAGCTGAGGGCCATATAACTTTCCCCGCACCAATCAAGGATAAAAAAGAGAGAAGGAAGAAAGGTCCTTTCGTCGACACATGATTTCTGGGTTGGGGACGATTTAAAGAATCAGATAGGAGAAGTTGCATGCTCAGAGGAAAAAAAGAGGTGCCGATACCGATATAACTACCCTTAAGGAGGAAGAGAGTAAGCTTGCTCGTCCCTTTGGGTGCATCGTAATAAACTTTTTGACGAAGCGGACCCTTTTCCAAAAGAATTGGGAGATTCCAGGACACCTTCGAAGAACAATAATTCCAGTCAGACGAGGGGGAAAATTATCTGGGGACCAGAACGAATGGTTAAGAAATTTTCGTGGGAACTCTCCCTTCTAGAGAAGAAGGGTGCACTACTCAGGAGGGGGGTTCAGCTGGTGGTTGACCGTGTTACGGTTAAAAAAATCTGGCAATGAAAGAGGAACGTAATTAAACTTCATTGTGGAGAGAGTAAGAGATGTGAAGTCTTTGATAGAGAAAGAAGGGGAATGCACGAAAGATCATAGATTAACCGAGACAGAGAAAATGTCAGAAGGAGATTGTAGCAAGAAGGATTCAGAGTAAGGTCACGTCCGCAAGTTTCCTTCTTTAGGCTGGAGGGAGATGGGTATTCCTAATGGGGAATGAGACATAGGGTCAACTAGGGCTCGACCAGGGAAGAGTTTTTCAAGAAGTGAGAATGGGAAAAAGGAAAGAAGGTAAAACCCTTACCAAATCCCTGGGCAATAGGGCATTTGTGGAAGAAAAAACAATAAAGAGATCAAGCTATCCCGGAAGGGCCCAGGAAGAGGGACTCTAAAACTTCTAGTTACGTTAAAGGGGTTTCCAAAATTTTCATTGTTTGGTCCGAAGAGGAAGGCTCCGATCGACGAGATAAACCAAAAAGAAGTAACTCTAAAGAATCAAAGAAAGGAAAACTAACGGCGAAGGGCGGCTCGTATAAGAGGCCTAGATCTACTGCTACCGCTAACCCTGAAAGTGGTGAAGATCTAACTTTCTTCATACGAAGGGAAAACCTCTAAAAAAAAAAGAAGGCAACTTAAGACAGGGGAGGCTACGACTAGCCCTCTCCCAAAGAAAAAAAAAAACGAGAAAGACACGAAAAGGAAACCCATTCGGGCCGGACCAAAATAGAGGTTCATTCGTATCAAGAAAACAGCCGGAAATTGGAGGTGAAGTGATGTCGTCGTCACTCGAAGAAAATTGTATAAGGTCCAACTTCTCAAGGGAGGAGAAAGAGGAGGAAGGAAGCCGACTTCCAAAAAATCAAAAGCGAGGAAAGAGGGACAGTCTATATCACGACAAACCGGTTCTGCTATGTGCACGAGCTAGGAGAATGGGAAAAACGAAGAGAAGTACTCCGGTAGACGGTCCTTCTGGGTTAGACTCTGTTTCAGGGAATCTTTCCATAGGCGGAGATGACGGAGGAAACTTAGAGGGGAAGGGCAGAGAAGTATTAAACTAAAGGGAGTCGATACTGCCATTATAAAACGAACAGGGTCAGGCCACGGAAGGGAGTTCTAGGGGAGAAAAGTTCTCTGAAGGAAAGTAAATGTTCACCCTTCTCTAAGAAATAAAGATGAGAAACCCGATCGTTGAAAGTTCAAAGAAGGCTACAAAACGGATACTACTACCTAAATAGAACAAAGATCCCCTATCCTGGGATATCACTTGTAAGAATCGGAGAGAATAGAGAGGAAATGAAAATTTTTTAGGGAATTAGGGACGTCTCCACGAAAATTAACAACTTAAAGGTCAGAAAGAAAGAACTAACTGAAAGGGATAACTTGTAAACAGATTCCAACCCCGAGAAGTGGCCTCCACTGGCTATTGGCTCCCTGGGAGTGGGGAAAAGGCAACGGATGCAGCCTGTTTAACCGGAACGAGAGATAAGGCTCTTACGAAGGGGCTGGCGACAGCCTGCTAAACTAAGAATCTTTCAAAAGGGGGAAGAGAAAGGGTCGTTCTCTTGCTGGCGAGACGACAGAGCGAACGGGGGCCTCTCCACGAAAGAAAAAAGTAGAAAAGTGTAGTTCGACCCAAAAGGAGAACGGGGGGAAAAAAACATCGTTGGCGCTCTTCAGTGGTGGGAAGGAAGAGAAAGAACTAAAGACAGGCTGGTGTGAAATGATCATTTACCGGATAGGAAAGAGGGGAGGGGCCTGTAGCAAAACCTTCAGCACTAGGTCGAAATAGAAAAACCGTCGGGCATCAGGGTGGGTTGGGTCT
>Ga0179593_1465374_pt1 | contig 14659 bp, 19 predicted proteins | sample CZODoug2_1_08_16_FD_185931 | JGI IMG/M metagenome (GOLD analysis project Ga0179593, IMG submission 185931) | Vadose zone soil fungal communities from Angelo Coast Range Reserve, California, USA - CZODoug2_1_08_16fungal (PacBio error correction) | ecosystem: Environmental > Terrestrial > Soil >...
TTGTCATCTAACGCCAATAAAAAAACACTTAGGACGGCCCGCAAAAGGGAGCATGCAGAACAATGCTTGACAATCGAGCACGCGAACAAAACACCGTCCCTCCTTAACATCCCGCTAAGAATCCGCGCAGCATTGGAGAAATACAGAAGGGAATTCGAAATGTCAAAAATGAGTCATGGTCGAATTAAAGAATTCAAAAAGCGGGATGAATGCTCACAGGCAGGAGACTGTCGCCAAGCCCGACGACCGTGGGTGAGCACATGTCAGTAGGAGGGTCCTCCTCAGCAAAGAAAAGGGGTGTTAAGAAAAAGGGGAGGCGGGGGACAACTCCGGAAAGAAGAGGTCAACTAGAATCGAATCTCAAGAGCATACACACGGTTCATAGTACTGGGAAGATCTTCTGAAACAATAGAATTAGCCTCGCGAGAAAACAGAATAAAGAGGCTAACATAAAGAAATAGAAGGCATAGTCAAGTCCTGCAGAAACTCACAGAGGGAAATCCTGAGACTCTGAGGTTGTGAGGCAGAAACGTTGACTATTATTCCTGAAAAAAACCCCGGATGGTGAAGGGCACTACAACTGGCAGGAAAAAAAATCAGACTGAACGAAAATAGGAAAAACACCAACCGCCACGAAACGGGCAAACTCCATCTTTGCGGAAAAAACAATGCGGACGGAAAACCAAAACTTTATTGGGCCTAACAAAGACCAATAGTGGGAAAGTGAAGCGTCCGAAGGCAGTCGGAAAATGGCTTGGAAGGAAGTCAGGCACCGCTGCGGGGGGGAGGCGAGGGTAGACTTCCAGGAGAGGAGCGTTCTGAACATTTGCGATTAGGATGTGGGCAAGGGGGAACCAAATGCCAAGGACACCGACTGGGTATGCAGAGGATTTGGGGATCGGAAAAAAGGGGAGATAAGCCAGGATGCGGGCAAGGAAGGGGAAAAGAAGAGAACCTTAAAGGACACATGGCGCAAGTCGACAGGGCTATTCGAAGCAGAAAGGGGTTGGCTAAGTCTTCATTCTGATGAGTAAGAGGCTAGCTCGACTAGGCATGGATGATCCATTGGCCGGTGTCCGTCTTTCAGGCACGGAAAAACGAGAAAAAAAAAAAAATCCGGAAGGATGTCAGCCGACAATCCCACGGACACAAAAAGACGTCCAGGGTGCAATCAGCTCGGGGGAAGGACACAAATCAAGCAGGCCTTTATACTGCTGCGCGCCGTAAACCCTCGAAAAAAAGAACTGAAAGTCGAGCCGATGTGTTCGCCTGGCCGAACATCATTGCCAGCGCACGAAGGACAGAGGCGGTTGTCTCATTTATCCTGAGATCACACGGGACGATGTGTCGACGATTCACAGAAAAGAAAACTCGAAAAGAGGCGCTACCACCTTTCTCAAATTTCTAGATAAAACGGACAGACTATAAAAAGGACGCTGGGGCAACTGTTATTTGTCTTAGTAAGGGAGGCGGGGGGAGGGGAAAAGAAGTCATCTCGAACGACTCAAAAGAAAACAGAAGACGTGTGGGAAGAGAAATACACGGCAGGCATCGAGAGAGGATCAGAAAAGTTACCGAAAATCGCCAGTCTTTAAAAAGACAATACGCACGAGGGGGGCCTAAAAACGGAGGGGGAGAGCACGTTACCTCGTTAAAAAGAAAGACGACGTAGGGGAAAACGTCGAAAATCGCGGAACGCGCGGAAATAATCACTCACATGTAGGCAAGTCAGAAGAGTAGCTTGGAGTGCCAGAAATTAAAGGGACTCGGGACAAAAGTATGGGGGGGATAGGGATAAGGCTACAGCTCCAACGCGGAAGCTGTTTTCAACGGCTAACGCAAGGATATTGCGAGCCAAAAGTTCATCGTGCGGAAGTTTTGCAAGTTTCCGCTTTCAGGGGAATCCTATTTCGAGGAGTTTAACTACGGCAGAAAAAAAAAGACCAAATACTTTTCCTGATTTAAGGTCTATAAGAGAGGCTATAGGAAGGAAGGGAAATCAGGGAGGCCTGCAAGGGGATAGAAGGTCGGTCAGGGGACTACTGTGCAGCAGCCTTTAACATCTAGTAACACTAGGGGGGGATGCAGCGCGCGGCGAAAATGGATAAGAGTCTCATCAATAAGATGGATCCTCATTCTAGGGACGAAAGAGAGGCAATAGTGAAGGATAAAACAGAGCGATTTTGCACAGAAATCAAGAAGTGAGACGCGAGCACATGCGCTGAAATCATAGCGAGAAAATCGCCACGACGAAAAACTGGAATAAAACGGGAAGAGCGTAGTTGGAAAATCGACAGGGAAGGAGAAAAAAAATCTGAAGGCATCGGGACGCGGAATGAGGAATCGAGTCGACACTCTGGGATTGTAAGAGAAAATCATGTTCTCGAATCAGGACAGGCGCTAAGGGGCAATTAAGCGATTGAATATAGACTCAACCCAAAGGGGAGGAGAAAGTCGATGCTGGAAGCATGATGACGGAGGCGATTCGGGCGGGGTACGCTGCCTGGGGGGAATGCAAGGAGACTCCGGCGTCAAAGTGTCTCGGAGAGGAAGCGAGGATCTAGTAGGACACTGGCGAGCGTTCCGGACATGCTGCGGGAATCAAGAGGGCGCGCGCGGGGGCGATTGCTCGATGCGATCGAAGCGCTCTTCTTTGAGATGTAGGGCGCGCATCTGGGTTCGGAAAGAGCGCGCTGGCTAACTCTATAAACGAAGGGGAGAAAAACGCGAGGGGGTCGCGTAGAAAGGTAAGAGTTCAAAAAGCCCGCTCCGAGGTCGCCGCAGCCTGCGATAGCTGGTGGAAAGGAATGCAGGAGGGAAAACTCTTTGCAATTGCCATGAAGACAAGGATTCCAAGCAAGGCAAAGGGGGTTCTCCATCTTCATGAGGGAAAAGGAGACAGGGGTAACTGATAGTCCGTGGTCTGTTCTTTTTTCGTTGGCTCCTAGTTCAAAAGGATCACAACGAAGAAAATCGAACAGAGATATAAAGCCGCTATACGCGCGTCGAAAGTGGAAAGATCATGCAGAGGAACGGCTGAACAACCTCTCAGGGGGTATTAGACCTCAGTCTCGATCGAGCTCCGGAACTCAAATCCAAGCGAAGAACGTCACGAAGGCCTAGGGGGCGAAATGGGGCGGAGGTTCTCTCTGTAAGCGATCTAACGTAAAAGCAAACCGCGCTGGGGACTGGACACGAAGCGCGCGAACATTCGAAGTTTAGGCTATGGACAAGGGGTCAAAGCTGGAGAGGTCACGGTGGGAAAGGGAAAAACTTCGGGATGCAAGTTCCTCTCTGTATAGGCATGATAGGTAACAGAAAAACGGGGAAAAGGATATTCTTAGAAGAGTGTCGGGTCTCGCGAGCGATTGATTTTCTACCGCTTTATGCCCAAAACGCCATACCAGGGCTAGCTACTAGAGGAGAGGGGATAAGGGGGGGGAGGAGTGGGGCTGGTATTACGAAAGGACGGTAGTAATAGGGATTCGAAATTTCAGGATCTCGCAGCCAAAAAAGCCCTTGGTCAGGGTGGGACGAGAAGCGATGGGAAAATCACTTCAAAAGAGCAGCCCAACCCCAAACCCCCCTCCTGGGGGCGAGGTGAAAAAAAAGAAAGTTCGCAAGGGCCAGGCCACGGACGGAGCCGCTACTGATGCCACGGCTACGCCCCAGGTGAGGGTATATTGTAGGACGCACGGGGGAAGGCTCTTCTACTCGGGCAGAATGAGGCCGCGCAAATAACTGATTAAATCTTAGGACAAAGGCTCTAAGGATAGAGAAAGAAAGACGGACAAGAGCAACAAAGCCGCTCTGAGAACAGCCTAGCCTATGCTCAGGTTGAAAAAAAATCGGAGGACCATTAATTCCTAACGCAAAAAAGGGGAATAAAGCCTCCAAAAGACTGGATGTGCATCCAGCGAGTTGTGTCCACGGCGCCGGTGGGAGGGGTTCCCTGCAATCCATCTAAAATTGAGAGGGAAAAGACCGATTTAAGAAACAGTACTCTCCGAAAGCGAAGACCTGACAAGAAACATCTTTGTCAAACAGAAAAAAAAAGGAAAAAGCCAATCTCCTAAAAGGTCTATCTTGCCTAAAAAACTTAGTGGTATTGGGTTTCGGACTACCGGGGATGTTCAGTTGGCCGGCAGAAATGGGGGTTTGTAATGCAGAGGGTAGGGGCAGGAGGGACGCGAGTGGGCATGTCTGATGTGACAGTATAGAAAGGAAAATGTGTCTTGGCAAGAATAGTTCACCCACCTACCAGCACACAGACGCAGATTAGAGTGAAGCAGAGACGTTGAGGCAGGGGAGAGAGGACTTAAAATAGGCCTTCTGTTCGTGATGGTGAAAAAGGGGAAAAGTATGGGAACGAAGCTGAAGAGGGGGGGGGGGGGGGGGGGGGGGGGGGTGGGGGGGGGGGGGGGGGGAAATGGAAGAAAAAAAGGGGGGGAGACGGGACAAAGATATTGAGGAAGGCGGTGTAGTCGGAAGGGAATTCTTCCAGAAGAGGGGAAGGCGGCCTGGGGGAACGAGAAATGAATGAAATGCTCGAAACAAAAAAAAAACGAGAAGGAAAGAAACTTGGAGGGACCAGTGTCCATCTCGCGCGCACCAAGGGATTCGGGAGGGTCTTGCGGCGAGAAGAATTCCGTCGAGAAAAGACAACATTGTGGAAGGTGTAAAGAAAAAAGGATGCGTGACATCAAAAAAAAAATTACCTTGGCGGGAGACCGCACGATGAGAATAACGGTTTGTGAGAGAGCAGAGGGTCGAAGAAAGTGGCGGGAGGAAGGAATAGGCTGATTCCGTCAGAGGAGTGGAAAGGAAGCCTCGATCAAACGGAGGAGGAGAGGTGCATTCCACTCAACGAATGGCGGAAATCACTTAATCACGGCCTTAGAAGGCGCCTTCAATCAGAGATAACACCTAGGTCTCTTCTGAGAAAAACTCGGGTCAGGGGGGGGGCAGAAAACGCAGTGTGCTCCTCTTTAAAAGGAGAAGGCGAAACTAAGGGGAAGTGAGCCATCGGTGCCTGGAATTAAATACAAGAAAGGTCTCAGAAAGAGGAGTGTAGATCTACAGCTTTCGGGAACACAGTGCTCAATGACATCGAATAAAGGGGCGCATACTAGTTTAATTCTTCCGTGCGAGGGAGTCTATCGGAGACAGTTAGAGTGCGAAATTCTCACGCGACTAAATCCGAAACGAAACTAGAAGCTCCTACAAGGCGAACACAAGAAGGCCTAAAGATGTCAGAGAAAGGGCTCTTAGATCCATCACCATGAAGAGGGGGAAAACATAAACCGGAAAGAATAGAAATCAGAGTCAGGCGAACGAGAATCGAGGAGAGCTCAATAGGTTGTTGGAAAGGGAAATCTACCAGCTCCGGGAGGGGTCTGCGCATAGGGGGAGGTCAAACCTTGGTGCCCAAAATAGCAGGTCCAGCCAGGCAGATGTAAAAAAAAGAGGGGGGGAGAAAAAAACAAAATTTCTGCGGAACGGAAAGCCTACGGTTGGTGAGAATAAATTACTTTATTGTATGAAAAGGAAACGCGCGTCATAAAATACTATGTAGGTGCGCTTCACTAGGAAGGTGCGGCGTTCGGCATGGGGCGTTCAGGTTCAATGAACGGGATCATCCTCGGAGGAGATCGAGCTGGAATTTAAGTGAATGGGTGGCGATTGTCAAAACCTGAAAAGAGATCGGAAAACCTCCCTTTTTGGAAAAAAAGAAGCAGTTCTTGGTTGGGTTGACAGATATGCGGTCTGCGTTAGCCTTCCGCTGCAAAAGAATGGTAGAAGATGTTCGCATCTGAGGGGGAGGGCTGCTGCCTTCTGATAAAAACTGGCGCCGAGGAGGGATATGCGTAATCATTGCTTTCTTGCGCGAAAGAAGGCAGAGGAAAATTAAAGTTTCACAGGGTCGAAAGGCAGCAAAACGAGCACACAGGGGAAGAAGCTTACCCATGGGAGCTAAAGAGGCTCTCTTTTCAAATCGACGGCGGAAATGGACATCTCTACGGAGAGGACGCGACCTGGAAATGATACTTAGCCAGACCACGGTCGCGCCAACCGAGCTGAAAGCAAACCAAAACGGATTGTTCAAAGACGGGCACTCGCGGCGCCTACAGACTCAAGAAGAGGAAGGTTGGCCATTTATAGAAGGAAAAATTCGCACGACGAGGGGGATTAAATGGAACTTCTTGGGAACAAAAACAGACTAACACACAAACCCGCCTGAAATGACAAACTGTTCACTTTCTCTCATAAAACGGTCAAGCGCATTTCCTCTCTGGGGGATGGTTAAAGGTGCTAGAGTCGAATTGATTCGCAAATTCGCGAAAGAATAACGCCGAACCGCTTCGCACAAGGGCTCGGGTAAGAAGTTCGTCAGCGAAAACGTCGCAAAGAAGCTCTCTTGGCACAGGCGCCCGGACATACGCAAGCGATAAACCCAGGGCTACGAGGGCGCCCGTAGTAAAAAAGCAAGGATGCTGACTTGAGTCGCGGAGAGGCGGACCTCATGCCTCGACAAGTACACAGAAGAATAGCTTGGCGCGGGCGGGTCAAGGGCGCGCCTCTGAGACCCTTAGTATGACTACGACACACCAAGGAAGATTGGTGGGTTTCACGCGCCTCGCATGCAAGTTAAAAGGCAAAGGAGTGGAGGAGGTGGGCAGCGCGCGAGGTACATATCTGGCTGAAGTGGTTCAGGCCTGGAGAGGGGCAATCGGGAACTGAACAAGGACTGACAAGAAAACACATGAATCAACAGAAGGGCGTACAAAAAAAACTCAAGTTCATCGGGTCTACAGGGCAGTCTGCTGCTTGGCAAAGATCGAAGGCGCATGCACAATGTTCGGAAAACTTGCCTGCTTAAGACAACGGGACCAGTTGCTGCTGGCGAGGGCGAAAAAGAATCGCCTACTGCAGAATGGATTGGGGGACACAAAAAAACAAAAACTCGTCAAATCGTGGGGGGGAGATATCCAAAAAGCGAGAAAAATGGTAGATTTCTCGATCAGCACATCTCAGAAAGCATAGGTGAGAGCAGCGATAAAGACAATACTATAGAGAGAGCAAGAGCGAGCATCAGGGAAAGGAATACCCATCCTAAACTCTTCCGTACTGCAAGCAATTCGCGCACGGATGAGTAGAGAAAAGAAAAGAGCGGCCAATCCCTACCTGAAGCAGGGGGCGAAGGAAGTATTCTCTATGAGATCTAGTACACAATGGGAAAGGGGAGGAGTTATCTGATAGGGTCGATCTGGAATGAGGCAGGGGAAAACGTGTGCTGTTGCGACTGCAATGCATATAGCATTAGGTCAATGCGGTATGAACGGCGCAGTCTCGAGCTTAGGGGGAAAAAGCTGAACTTTGTCCGAATCGAGCGTAACATCGTCTCAAGAGTAGGGGGGGCGATTTGAAAAAAAAGATGGCTCAGAGGGTCTTGGAGATGTCGGAGGGGGCGCAGTCGAGATTCGGAGATAGCGCAAGGATCGGGGGGGGGATGCATGGGGGGGGGGGGGGGGGGGGGGGGGGATGTTCGGCGAAAGCGGTCGGGCTGCAGGCGTCCCCAATTCCCGAGTGGTAGGCAGGTGGGGGTCCTTAGGTCCCGCGACAAAACGCTCGGAAGAAATGAGTGAATTTCTACAGGCAGGGGGAGGCCCGGAACCACGTGCTGCAGGCTACGCAGCAGAATCAATGCCGGCGCAATAGGGGCAGGCGTGAATGTGAACCGAGGAAAAGGTTTTTTCATGTGGGGGGGGGATGGGGGGAGGTTGAGTGGTGGGGGGGGTGTGTGGGGGGGGGGGTGTGGTGGGGAGGGGGGGGGGGGGGGGTTGTACAAAAACCAGGGGATATGCCTGGGGGGTAGTGAGGGGGGGTGAGATGCTCGGGTGGATGCAGAGTTAACGAGCAAGAGGGGGGGTCCGAAAGATGAAAGTAGCGGGGAAAGGAGAAGAGGATTTGGCCTTCCGTATGTCCAAAGGAGTCACGACGGAGGCGAAAACGAAAAACGCAAAGAATACCCGAGGGCGGCAGCGCATTCAGCTAACGAAACAAGTGGGAAAAACATGAAAACGGGACACTCTGAGTCAGCGGAAAAAAAGCGTACTTGGTGATCCAGGTCGATCCTTCCGTGGATACGCACGTCGTCTCCGTAAGCCCTCGCTAAAGACTGGATGACAAATGGGAGCGCGAGTTCCTGAAGAGATCGCAAGGAAAAGGGCAGCGGGGGACGTGTGAGCAAACGGCGACTGACTCTAGAGCTTTCTGCGATGTCGTCAAATGGCTGGGGTCTGAGGGGCCTGCCGCTCTCTTCTTATGAAAGCGCGGGAGATATCGGCACCGTCGGACTGCTCATGGATTTTTCGGCGAAGAAAAGGCAAGACGCGCGTGAACGTAAATCCAAGCCATGGGCTTAGCGTACGCGCGATGAATTGGATACGAGAAAAAAAAGCCAGGGGGAGCCTGGTGTGTGTATGATGGGGGGGAAGACGTCAGGAGGAGTGGCGGTTCACAGGATCTAAAAGGCGCCCAACGGTATGGTAAATAATGGTGGCGGCACGAGTGGATAAGAGGGCAGCGACGGCACACGGGCTCGATCGATCGAATTTTTTTCGCTGTGGGGCAGGTCAGGCGACGTAGAGTGATCGAGCGTGCGCGCTAAGGGCGGGGGAGTGCAACTCAATCCTAGTGGCCGGAGGGGGAGCGCAAGCGAAGACTGTCTTCTTTCGGGGGGCATCTGCTCGGCAAAAAGGGGGAACTGTAAGGACGGAATGAGAAGATCCTACAATATCAATAAGAAAAGAAGGCAGCCAAACAAGTCTAACTCCGTAAGAGCGCCGAGGGCGAGAAAACATGGATTGGACTCATCAGGCGGGGGAGACACAGGGTAATTAACGCAACGTTAGAGCTTGCCAAAAAAAAAACTTGATAGTGAACCCGTGTTTACACGCAAGGCATGAACTAGGCAACTAAAGAAAGGAGGCTAAGGGGGGAGAAAGACACGATGGGATGACCAGGAAATTTAAGCGCACGCCCCCTCCTGAGGAAGGAAGAAAGCGCACAAGAAGTAGGTTAAAAACCTCGCGCGAGCGGGGCAACAAGTAGGTGTCTTGGGATGGAACTTCAGCTCAAGGGTCTTCAATTTGGGAGAAAGGGTAGTTTTCCCCGAGCGGGACGTCTTGGCATTTGGTCCGGACGAGTTCCTATGCATAGGGGGGTAGAGCAGCGGCTAAAGTCCAGTCGCAAAGACTATGGTGTCACCCAAACTATACGGGCGCAATCACAACCAGAATTATGAGTCTGAAAAAATAGGTATGCCGTGAGTGGCTGCTGACTCTATCTTAAACGTCTAAAGGGTCGGAATGGGGGACTCGTAGCTGGGGTTGGGACCGCACAACAGGGGGGGGGGTGTGAGGCAAAGAACTATTAAAGACGTTTGTGTGAGATGCGGCCTGGAATCGTTCCCAAAAAACGTGACGGAAGGGAGTGGGGGAGGACGTGATGAAATGCTAAAGGCAATAACGAGAGAAGTCGAAGGGGGAAGCATCGGAACCTGACTTAAATCTAGCAGCACTTTAGTCGAGGAGGGTTATCAACGACCCTTAAGTCAGAGAAATAACAAACTGCGGGGGGGGGGGGAAAAGTTCGGGGGTTGGAACGGACAGGAAGATGACGCGTGAAACATGTCGAAAGCAGATTCCGAAGGGGGAGTGAAAAGTAAGCGGTTCCCTATGAGAAGGGGGGGGGTGTCCGAAGAACAAAAGGGTGGTAGGAGGAAGGGAAAGTCAAGCGTCGAAGTTTGCGAAGGACAGGTAAGAAGGGGATGCCGCTTCGATTGAGCACATCGCAACAACAGGGGAAGATGAAAGGTGTGCCTCTGAAAAACTCAAAACGAGCGAAATCAGTAACAGGAAGACTGCCTTCGGCCTTCAACGCTTGTGGATCGATACGCACCAGTCGTCTTTCGGAGCGCAGGTCTGCCAGAGGGGATTGCAGCGCTATCTAAGGAGGTGGGGCGACATGTCACAGGAGCTGCTGGAAAAGTGGGAAAACATAATGAAACAAAAAAAGAGTGAGATGCCAGCTGGCTCAGGGCTGGCAATTCTTAAAAACTTCGACTCGGTGGGGAGAGGCCGAGATTGAATCAAGGCGTCGGCGGAACAATAGCGGGCGTGGCAAAGGGGCGGTGCAGAAATGGTCAGAGCGAAACAACTCAAAGCAAAAACACGAGCGTTCCTTGAGAAGGGTCGAAGGCAGAAAAGGGGAGGGAAGGAAAAATCAAAACGAGAAATCACGCTCTTAGTGCTCATATATAAAGAAACCACGAAGAGAGCTAAATGCAGGCACCCTCCAATGGCGAAACACACGCCCTCGGTTGGAAGGCAGAGGAGGAACTATTAGGGAATGAAAACGCGTTTCTTGGGGGAAACGTGGCTACTAAAGAAAAAAGGCAGGGTCAACTCATATCAAACTGGCCCTCCAATTCGTCAGGACTAGAAAACCCAGCAAACCATGGGCGGCAAAAAAAAAATGGGTACTGACTGGAACAAGCACACGCTATCTGGGGGGGGAAAAAAAGACAAACGGTTGTTATTCACTCAGGAGAGAAATCAGTGCCACGAGGTGCCTTCACATCCTGACCGGGCGGAGCAGGATAAAATATCAAAGGTCAGGCCGCGGCGGAGCGCACAGGTTGGAATAGTAGAGGGGGGTGCGAGGGTGAACAGGCACCAAAGGAAAACGTGCAAAACTGTTTTTTAAGACAGGGAGGGGGGGGTTGCGACTAGAAGGGAGTCTGCCTTCTACAAGGAGCTAGCGGAACGATTGAAAAATTCATGAAAAAAGGGGGTCGACTGTCTGAGAGGGGGACCGAAGGGGAGCGCTCTTGCTTAGGGGAGGGCGAAAAGGCACTCGACTATTCATCTCAAGGGAATCGCATGTGCGGAACGGAGCCCGACCGGGTCGGCGGCACAGGTCCGAATTGCGCAAAAAAAAAAGACCACGAGGTCTTAAAGTCAATAGAGACCGCGCGCCTGCGCAGGCATGGGGGGAAAAGAGGAGACGAAGAGCCTCGAAAGAGAGGGACCCGCTCCGCCGATGTGGTCGCTGGCACTGCCATTTCAATCGGGCCCACAGACAAACAAAAAAAGCAGTTCGGCATTGAAAGAAAGTAATTCGTCCCCAGAAATGGGAGGTCGGTAAAAACAGAAAAAAAACCGGACTCAAGTTTACTATTCATCAGGAGAGACATCAGAGCGTTAAAGGCTGGGGAAATGGGTATGGGTATATTCTGTCAAAGGGGGTCGAATATTGAATCGGTGGCGGCCGAGAAAAAGAATAAGACTTGTCCGCGGCAAGAAGTCGTGCCGGATGGCCGACAGCCGACATCGACTATAAACGGGGGGAGTGCAGTTGCAAGTTGGTAATCAGCTTGCAGACCTTCTCAGAAAGGGGGGCGGCAAGAAAGTAAACTCACGCGGAAACAAAAAGAGTGTCGTCTTGGCGATCGCGCGCGGCAAACGACTATCAATGTACGGGGCAGCAGAGACGGTATCCGTGGAAAGGATTAGAAGACGCTAGGGGGGGAACGCGAAAGGATCGGGGATACGCGTATCCACCGACGATGTTTTTGTTGAAAAAGTATTATTCAATGTCGAGTGGAGGCTAAGTTCAATCGAGATATTGCTGGCCGGATTAAGGGGGGAGGGCGTTGCAGGGTTTTCGATTCGAGGGAAATCAGGGGGAAAACTTAAGAGGGGGGGACAAAAAAACCCCTAAGTGGAAAAAAACCTCATATTAGTCAAAAAAGGGCACTCCTTTAAAAGCGCTGCGAGACCCCTGCTAGAAGGGCGCGTGATCGCAGGATTGGGAGTGGTCGGTGCCTCCTTCAGAAAAGAGAAGTAAGGCGCGAGGCGGGCTAAGGGGAATGACGCACTCATATGGGATACTCAAACAAGGACCGACGGCGACGACGTGATGAACGATCGGCGTATTGACAAAAATCTGATTGAGCGAAAACATAGCAGTAACGCGAGCTTCCTATTAAAGACAGAAAATCGCCAGGACGACTCCGTCTTTCGACCGAAGCCGCATAGCCACGTGGGGGGAAAAACTAAAGACCGAGTTTCGTCCTTAGTAGAGGCACACTGAGAGAAAGAGATTGCTCTTAGGCGGACTGATCGCCAGCGCTTCACAAGCGCCATACATGGAAGTCGTCGAGGGGGCTCTCTAAAAAACAAAGGAGTGAGATAAATAGAAAGGGATAGATTCGATTATTGCACGGGCGGGACTGGGGGGATTCTGCGCTTTGGGCGGACGCGAAGAAACTGCAAAGAGTCGGGGACTCATCAGGTCGCCCAGTGTAAAATTGCTAGAGTGCAGAAAAAAGGGGGGGGGTGGGGGGGGGGGGGGTGGGGGGGGGGGGGGGGGGGGGTGGGGGGGGGGGGGGGGTTGGGGGGGTGGGGGAACGAAGATGGGCAGGTCACTGAAAGTGGTCACGCAGAAGAGGGGAACAGCGGGAGGCTGCGCTGTTGGAATTTTCAAGAGTGGGCAGGAAAGCGCGGGCTTGCACTGCGGCAAGGGGTGCATTCGGATAAAATACACGAGCTGGCTGGGGTCGAAAAAAGAAAGAAAAACGGGTGTCGGGAGTACTCCAATACCCATATGTATAGCGCGGGTTAGCCTGCAAGAAAATACAAACAAAACCCCCCTGCAAAGGGTTGGACTCGTAAATCAACGGCGCAATGCCGATACAAAGTCATGCGTCCGCTGTCAACGGCGAAACGCGCGAAGAATAGCCGAAAAAAGAGCGAGCAATGGGGACGTAGTCTAAGGGTTTATGGTCTTTTAGTGAAGGGAAGTAGGCAAAAAAACGGTATCGATAAACAAGCACGTCACGATATGACCCCAAGTAACGCGAGGCAAATAATCTACTAGGGGGAAACTGGGGGCCAGACGCCTGGGATTAACTTGCGGGAGAAAAACTGGGGGACGCGGGGAAAGCTCCTCATCGAATGAAAAACGGGCGAGAAGGTACTAAAAAAAAAATAACGCGGGGGGAAGCGAAATTGGCTATGCAATGCGGAGTGCCATCCGCCGTAAGGGGACCGCAAGGTTATGACGACGCGTCTCGGGGGATGGATCGCGCGTTAATGAACGAGGTCGTCAGAGACGTAAAAATGTTAGTCACGAGACTCGGATGGGCGGCGCTGGAGATATCGGGGAATCGAAGGTCCGGGCTCTACGAGGAGCGTTTCTCAAGGCGATTGGTTCGACGCAGGGAACGCGAAATCCCAAAAGAAAACAAACACGAAGCGAACGACGCTGGAAAAAGGACGGGGGGGCGATAAGTAAAGGGGGAGGGCGCCGGGCGGGTTTTTTGCGTTGGGTGAAGACTCGATCATATGTCGAGGAAAGTATCTATTTCGTAAAAACGCAGCGAGGGTGGCAAGCGAGGAAAAGAGACACGCCACATCAGGGAGAGCGAGTCAGATCGGTGGGAGGGGGGGTTAATCGCAAAATCGGGCAGTTTGCAGGGCGCGCAAAGCGAGCTAGACACGACTCGACGATCCTCGTGCAAAAATTGATAGAGCAAAACTCATAGGAGGAAAAGAACGCGTCATACTGGGCGCGAAGAACTGGGATAAGGGCAGAGTCGAACTGAAGAGAAAAAAAGTACCGGCCTGAAGCCGGGGGGACCGTACCCAAAGGAATTCTAAATCGCGCGGGTCAGGCCAGCGCAAAAGAAAGCAGACACCAAATGAGTAAAGCGCCAATAGGGGGGGGTTAACGACAGCAGGGAAAAAAAACCAGCAGAGCGCAAATGGTCTAAAAAGGTAACTCAAAAGCGATGCACGCCGGAAAAACGCCAGAACTCAAAAAGCCGCCCGCCGCTCGGCAGGCCTAAAATAGGAAAAGAAGAAAGTCCTAGTTCGAGAGGAGAGGGGGTTTCATACCACCCGTTTTGGTCATTGGGATGGAGCAAAGTACCGGGGGTAAAGGGACCGTCAGTAAGGGGTGGCAAAGGGTAAGATTGCCGTCGATTTCGGAGTCCGGCGGGGGGGGGGGGGACAGTCGATGACCATTGAGAGTGGGAAAATTGGGGGGGAGCAGTAAGGGATAAAACAGGCCTAATAGGGCACACCCTATGAAACGGACCAGCACAACTCAGTATGGGAATGAAAAAAGTGGAGTGTCCGGGAGAAGCGCTTATAGAAAGAAGGGAGTTGGGGGGACCTAATTCTTTGATGAAGGGGGGCAAAAAGTCGGTACATGAGATGGGGTATCGCCAATATTACGGCCTACGGTGTGAGCTGGAGCAAGGTTGAAAAAATTAGGCAGGAAGCACGGGTGGGCTCATTTTGCTGAAAAAATGAAGGCCGACTGAAACGAGTAGCAAGACGGAAGCACTCACGACCTGACTTAATCTCTCGCACGTGGATCGAGTCTTGTAGTCAGTAAAAAGAAAAAGCACGGCATATCAGGTGGGGAAGTAGGGGGACTGCGAAGGAGGACCCTGCATTCGCAAAAAAAGGAGATGGGAGCGTGACCAATTTCAGCAGGAACTAGACGACGTGTTTGGTCACGAAGCGCTCGGGATAGAAAGCGGCGCAAGTTGGGCAAAGGCTGGTCTGCGCATTCGAGGAGAAGG
>Ga0179593_1486252_pt1 | contig 14659 bp, 12 predicted proteins | sample CZODoug2_1_08_16_FD_185931 | JGI IMG/M metagenome (GOLD analysis project Ga0179593, IMG submission 185931) | Vadose zone soil fungal communities from Angelo Coast Range Reserve, California, USA - CZODoug2_1_08_16fungal (PacBio error correction) | ecosystem: Environmental > Terrestrial > Soil >...
AAGGGTAAAATCTCATAAGGAACGGAGCAGGAAAAGTTGAAACACTAGCGCCTTAGGCTCACGGACCCATGGACGGGGAAAACCGACATCTTTCGAAAGCGGAGACATAAGGCAAGACCCTGGGAGGAACTTAGTACACAATTCAAATGACACTCCGGAATGGAGGAAAATTAAGGTAAACCGCACTGTGGACTATTCATCAAAGCGCTACAGATAAAAGCGCATGAATACTGCGAAAGGTCACTTGGCACTGCATGGGTGGGGGAGCAAATCGGCCGGGTTTCAAACGCTCGCGTAAATGCCATAAAACTACTCCTAGGGGAGACGATCGACCGCTAGCGGGAGTTACGTAAGAAAATCAATACCTGGAGATCCAGGAAATGGCCATACGAGACATAAAAACAATGACCTATCGCCCGTTTAGATCTTACGTGTCTCCTTGGCAGACAAGAGTTTGGAATGGGCGCTGATGGGAAAAAAAAATCTGAAATAGAAGCCCAGCAGGATGACCCCCCCACGTGTTACGGGGAAGATCTGACACCTGGTCGGAAAAATGCGAAAAAAGTTAGCGAGGAGGAAGGGGTGCAGACAGAGGGCATGGGGTACCTCCGCCGTTGGCAACCGAGGTCGCCAGTGAACGCTCAAAAGAAAAAAAAAGGGTTCAGCTGAACTAGGGGGGTGAAAGAGGGACATTGGGGAAGGTTCCAACCATTGGGAAAGTATGGTCAGTGAACACTAACCGAAACCTCGTAAAAACCGAAACGCGCAGTGAACCGGGTTTTCCAAAAAAAAAGTCTCTGCACCTCGGTAGTCTCCCAACGGGAAGAAAGCCGATAAAAACCGTGTGTCTACTGATCGTGCAACAGTCCACGGGCAACATCGACGGAAAAAACTTCGCTCGCGCCTTATCTAGTGAACGCCGCTCTGCGCCCGGCGTTCTTCGGTGGCTTTCTCGAACTGAACTCCGCACTTTCTCGTGCTGCAATGTAAAGAGAGTCCTCATACAGCACGGGGGAAAGGTCCAAGCCTCACGTCGGAAACCGAAGCGTCGTCAAATGGCAAAACAAATCAAGGGTCACTTGATCCCCGGCGCACCCAAGGGGTCGGCACACCCTGCTAAAAGTCTGCGCTCGGGAAGAAATATACTCCAATGGCTCTCAGACGAAGACATGTCACAAAAGGGTTTCCCGCCACACGCGATACCTTCTACGAGAAGGTCAAAGCAACTCATATTGGAGACTAGGAGGGGGTTAGGACGTTCGTCAGGCTAGTGCATTGCCAGCCTACCGGAAGAAGATGATCCCGCGGAACATGTCGGCGATGAACAGCGCACGTCCAGACGACAGGTAGGATCCTACAACCAAAAAAGACCTTGCACGAACATCCCGGGGGGCCGCGTATCGATCCAAGGCCAATTAGCGGAAGGTACGTCTGGGCCGCTACGGGAAACAAGTCAACAAGGGTCCCCGAAATCAACTAGGCCCGGACGTGGCCCGTCGATGAGAAGGTGGCAATCCAGAAAGAGCTCCAAGCAGCAGCAGGAAGGGGTACATTGCAGGAGGGATGCCATCAGTGCCGCCCGCAAAACAAACCACCACCGGGAACATCTGAACCCTGTCTGAAGCCTGTCAGGGAAGTGCACTGGCAGCTATAGGCCCCCGGCCCATATTAGTCGGGACTTCTCACTGTCAATGACATAGCGCGGGTCCATCGTGGGACCCGAAGGAGAGTCCCCGTGTCTCGTGAAGAAAGCCCTTGTCCAAGGCTTCCCGTCCAGACATCGCCCCCACCGGAAGCTGAAACAGACATCTGATTGCAGGACGACAGGGTTAAGCGGCCTCTAGCCAGAGCCTTCCTCCCTTCGGTCGGGGGGAGGGCCATCCAGTAGTCAAGTCCCCCGTTCTTTCCTCTGGCTTCGCTCTCACGGAAGTCCCCGGGTCTTCGAAACCGCGGTTCGCAGACACTCTTCTTTAGCATCAATCCTGGCGACGCTCCTTGTCTCTCGTGGGGCCCCGCACCTTGAGAACGACCTTAAGAGCCTGCCTCACAAACTTGTCCTGAACTGCACCGAGGGGGACACCCGCACAGGATTTCTTTCAAAGGCCTCAGAAATAAGGATTGGGGGGGTCGTACGGCGGAATGTCGTCCGGCGTCACGAAAGAGCGGCAGACCTCTGGTCCTGTCGGGGGCAGACAATGCGATGACTTCTCATGCCCGCACGTCGGGGCTTTATGGGGAGGGAGTCGTAAGCAGGGGCAACCCCTTGTATTTTACCCCTTCGAGGGGAACGTTTGCATGCGCGTAGATGCTTTTCGAAGTTTTGAGTTTGGGGGGCTATTAAAGGGTACTCTTTGCAGTTTTAAATCAAGTAAAAAAAAAGATTGGATGAAGTTACGCAATTACCCCTGTTCTCTAAGTCTAAAAGACTGTGTTTGCCGAAGGCACAGGGAAATCCTTTTCCCGAACAAGAGGCACCATGTCACTTCAAGGAGGGTCGTCAGTTTGAGCATTTAAGCCTCGCGTTGCTACACCTCCTCAAATGACAAAGAGCAGTAGGTGGAAAGGGGGGGTTTGCGCCCGTGAAGTTTTCTCGACATCTGCCGCTCAAAGGGTGAGTGGTAAGGAGACCGGACACTGGGGTGGCGAGAACAACCCCAGGCAAAAACAGGGCCCTTAAAGTCGGGTGGTAAGGGACAAATGGGGGTCGTAGTAATACTATAAGGGGGAGTGACTGGGGAATCAATCTGTTTACTTGATTACCGTGGAAAGACTATCGTTAAGGAGACAGGGAACATTGCTTCGGGTGATTACCACTGTCAGGGGGTCATGGGGAGCTGGACTGTCCGAAGTACGAAGCAACCACCGCGAACAATCTCAGTCCTCTTTACCGGAAGGGGGATACTTCCTGGCGGCGGGACCGAGGAGCAGGAAAAATGTCCCAAAAACTCCCCGCCGAACTCATCTCAGGGAAACACCACGGATGCAGCCACCGAGCGCAGCTCGGTCGGTACAAGTAGGAGGTTTTCCTGAGGGGGCTCAGCGCCGGCCCTCCTCTTCCAGGCATATGAAATAAGAAAAAAGTGGTAGTGGCTTTTGTACCGCATAACAGACACCCCACCTGGTGGTCCTAAACCACTATTCTGGCAAGACGGCCCTGCCCCGACTTTTCAAAAAAAAGAAATTTACCCCAGAATTTGTGATTCTCCCTCGGGGAATCGAGATCAGACACCAGTGGTCCCTGGCCGAGCCAAATGCTTAAGGGGGTGGGAAAAGTGCTAGAAAAAAAAACAGCAGGCCGGGCTGGAATTCCACTTCCACTTATCAAACGTCTCTTCGGACATACGAAACGTTCTGCAAGACAGGTGGCATCTGCGCGGGGAAACACATTCAAATGCTCAAACGCCCGACTTGACGAAAGGGGCAGAATGTTGGGAAACACGTCCTTAACTGGGTCCGCTTGGTCCTTAACCTGTGGTGCCCCAGTTCGTGACGTCTTGCAGGGGGGGAGAACTCTGCACTCTGGAAAAACTTGGTGTCTCTTCCACTGTTCACAAAAATCCAGCAAAAAAACCCGTACTCACCCACGCAGATAAACGAAGCCATGCAAAGATCCCGAAACCCTGGGGTCACGCCTTCCATAAACCGAAAGTTGAAATTATACAGCGGCTGCTTTATGCGGCCCGGAATTCGTTGAGAAATAGCTGAGGAACGCTCAGAACCGGGGGATTTCACCCACCGCGCGCGCACTGTGTTCCATAGGAGTGTGGACACGCCGATTATGGTCCGCTGGCTTCTCCGATAAAACCGGGGGAGGGCACGGCTCCCCGGTACAAGAACGGTGAAAAAGTTGGTTTGGAATAGAGGACAAGCGCGTCCGGGAGGGGCATCGGATCTCCGACAGGGTCTGCTCCCACGAGTTTAAGACAGCGGGTTACAAAAAAAAAACGAGGAAGCTAGACTTAATGTGAAAGGATTGCTTCACCGCACAATTTTGCTTGTACATATTACCGCTCCTTGTCTCTGCCAAAGGGCCATGGTCTCGTTACTTGAGCGCTTTGAGGTCCTCGATTTTGGGAGCGGGTGGCCGGGGACAGAGCCTCTGCGGGGGGCGAAACGCGGATGGCTGTGCTCTATTCTGATGCCACAATCATACTACTGTGGTTGGAAAATGAGGTCATGAACACGGTGAGGGCCGGCCACACTATGGCAGGAGAAACATATGATGCGGCTGGGTTGGAACCATGGTAGGAGGACAGCAGCCTGCCGTTTCTTGTGTCCCCGGTGTTTCAGGGAGGAGGAACCCGAAAACTTTTACAAACTAATGACTTAGGGTGTAAGGCTCGGATGAGAACGTGCACATCACCTTGGCTAGGGATGTAATGTCCCTTGCTCAGTGAAAACGGGGCGGCAATACGCCGAACCAGGCTCACGGAAATTGTTCGCTGTGAGGTGATGGACTGTAGTGGTAATCCCATGTCTCCCCACTCTGCTCTTCTTTAACCCCCCATGTCTGTCTTCTGGTACTATGCTCTCTCCATAGGCGGGTTGCTGTTGGCTTCAGCTATTTGCCGTATCAAAAAGTCGTCTTAGCGAAAGGATATAGTACGAGATCGTCCGCTTTTCACCGAAAAGGGTGTTCTGAGGGGCGTTTGAGTGATCTGTATCTCAATTGGAATGCTAATGGAAAGCGGAGGTTACAAAGGGGGTTGCACTAAATTACGGCTGCGCGGGGCACGATCTCGTAGCAGACCGTCGTCACAAGAAACAAAAGCGGGAAGTGGAAAAAGAAAAATCGCTGCGAACTTGTCGCTAAAAGAAGCGTGCTTCTGCCGGGCTTTTTTGCACGCTCACATTCTGGCGCCGGGCGATCGGCGTGATGCAGGGGTTGGGAGGCTAGTCATAGGTGAAGGCATAGCGTGGACCCTTCTTCAACTGGGGGAATCGTTGCGCGGTGGACTCTTGTTCCTGTTGGCTACTAGGTCTACGTACAAGTTCCGACCGCACGTGCATCCTGCCCCAGGTCCTATTAACCGAGCGTACCGCACTTGGGCTTGAGAGGAGGCCAGGACCCGGGGGCAACACCGAGCGGAGCCTCAAAATAAATAGAAGCCTCTGAAACTCCGCGTAAAACTCACTTTAATGATCGAACAGGTTCAAGGCCAGGGAAGTATGTTCCTAGAATCATTCATTAAAGGATCCTGACCGCAGGGAGAGAGCAAAAAGCAGAGTACCACATTTTCAAAAAGTTGACAAATTACCGGAGAAAGTGAGCTTGGAATTTAAATAACTTTGTATGGGGGGGCGGTGAGTACAGTATGCTGCAAATCAAGCTCGAAAATTATTTGGCTCGTCCCACTCACTAAAAACTTATCGGTGAGACTCGTACGAGTTGCATGTAATCAGAAGGCGTCTGGAAAACACCTTCTATAAATGCACCAGCCATTAAAAACACGCCATAAGGCATGGGCGTTTGGATGTTCATAGAGGGGATTGAAGCTGTAGCAACGGAGTGCTGTACGTGAAAAAGACCGTAGAAAGTCTATGCTGATTACGTCCGTGGTCTCTCCCACTGGACTTTACTTATGGACTTAATCTAAACGATAAGAAAGTTCGGTTGGGGGAAAATCCAGGGCCGAACTCCCAGAAGGCGCTAGAAACTTAATCGCTGCGTGATTAATGAGCTGGGTGAAACTCTCTACACCCACAGACCAACGAGGAGAACCGGCGCGCTCTGTACCAAAGCGTCAACATGAATCAGACAATTAGGGCAGGCAGGGCGAGAGGCCGGGAGGTATTGTAAAGGAAAATGGCCTGCAAACAAAATCGGGAGAAGGCAGGCATACCCACCCGGAAGCCAGGATCTACCACGCCATTAACTAAGGTAAGCGCTCAAGGCCGGAATGTTACCCGGCAGATGGTCAGAGGTCCTCCCCCTACTGACCAGTCACGCTCCTGCCTTGACACTTAGAACTTGAATTGTCGTGCCGGCACGGCTACGCTGGGTTGAAAGGTAAGAGGGGTCAATGACCATCTCGCAAGAGGGTGTCCCTCCCGAAAGAGGGGTCGGGGAAACGTTTAGACTCCTCAATAATGGATCTCTAGATGAAAGTCCGAAACTCACCATCAGAACACACAAATGTGAATCCTATATCCTCGCCCTTCTACACCGGACGTTCGCCGTTGGGCAACACATTTTTGTAATGGGTCGCGGCTTGTGGGCACAATCGGCGAAGAGACTGTAAAGGCCGAAAAGTATATGCCCCCGTGTTAACTGGGAAAACAGTGAGGCAACCTCTGTTAGATGGGGGCTGCCATCGGAGACGTTTCCTGAGAGGAAGAGTGAGTAACATGATGAGTGGGTATAAACTGGCGGACGTGGGGGCAACCGGGCGGGGCCGTGATCCTTCCGAGCGTGAGGCGGGGTGAGGGGAGAAGAGGGGGGGGGGAGGGAGGGTGAAAGTAAGGGAGGAAGGGAATTGTAAATGGGAGACGGAGAGATCGGGGTGCGGGTGAGAGAGAGAGGCTAAAGCGGGGGGCGAGAAAAGCCGGCTGAGGGGGCCCCCCCAGGTAAGGGACGGCGCACGTAGACTCCAGAATCTCGTTGACCTAGTTCACATTGTTGACCTAGGTTAATCGGCCCTGGTTCTGGCTCATGTTAGGCGAACTTACGAACCAGTGAACAACTAAAGGGACCACAGGCAACCCACGAGCAGTTCCCAGAAGGTTTTCAACCGTGGGCGCGGGACGGTCCCCTCTTCCTCGTCTTCAGTGCTCGCACCAAACTGCATCAAAACGTCTCTGAATGGAACTGGCTACTCTTGCAAAGCTGCAACCTTGCGTTCGTCACTGATCGAATCTCCCAAGGTGGGGTCTCTCGCACTTTACTTTCAGCTTGTAGGTGGTATACTTGTCTATTACTGTAGGCTCGCTGATAGATGACTCGACCTCTGCAGCCTGATAGTGGGTCCCACCCTTTACAGGCAGGGGGAAAGGGGCCATTAACCGGTCTGACACTTCCTGCCGTAGGGGCCTCGGGTCAAAGTAGCATCTCCCCGCGTCTAAAATCACAGAGAAGTTCAGGGACAAGTCTTAACATCCAAGGCGAGGTAGAAGCAATACTAACTTCCTAGAAAAAGCTCGTGGTGGAGAAACAAAAATCTGGGTTTCCCGCAAACCTCCCGCTAAACCAACGCAATCACAATCCTCGTCCGATCTTATTGTTCCACGGGAAAACCTTGGAGAGTTGGACTGTCTCTAGCATTTCCAGGAAGGGCACGCCTAAAGGCTCGCCGGTATAAAGCCCTTCTTGCGGGCACCAAAAAATAATGAAGGCTCCATGTGGATGAACAGGACAGAAGTTGAGAACTGGCTCTCTCTTCCACCGGAAGGCATGGAGAAACCTTTAGGGGCGTTCCGCATCACGGGCCATATAAAAACGTGAAAGAAATCACCGAACAAGTGCCCTGCGTTGAAACCTGTCTCGCGTAACATTTGAGGACCATACACAAAGGCGTCCGGACAGCAAGAATGAGTAGGGGTGGCCAGACGCGGTTCCGGAGCAGCACAAACAACAACAGAGGATGAACTGGGTAGCGGCACGAGGAGGCCAAACCTCGGTGGAAAAAGAACGCGTACGAGCAAAGCGCCCTGGGAAGCGCGCCGACAATTCGATTCCAAAAGTTGTCCCTTCATACGTACCTGGCCGCTGATCTGCAGGTCTGCGTAAAAGCGGAAGACCTGAGAGAAACGTTCGTACGACTGTAATGCCTTCCTAATTACGGAAGCCTGAAAAAAAGTCCCTTGGGGCCTAAAAGTGATGGGAAGCCACGGCGGTTTATGGCTGCTACGGTTCTACCAACATTGCGACGCTCACTGGTTTCGCTTAGCAAAAAAAGGCTCAAAGAGCTCGGGGGAAAAGAGACAAGAATGAATATGCTGAAACATAGGGGAAAAAGCCGGGGGGCGTAAAGTCCTCGGAAGGTACTTCCTGGGGTCGGGGGCGGGACGTCATCCGGGGAGGAGTTATTCCGCTTCGCGATAGGAACGGCAGAAAGATGAGTGAGCATACCTGAGTAAACAGGTTATACAGAGAAGCGGATGGTAATGATGCCCATTGCGTTCCCCAGGGGGACCGGCAGGAGTCATGACTTGAAGGAGGGTGGTTTGCTGTGGAGCAGTGGGGGGGGGGGGGGCCCGTGAGAAAATCGCTTTGGGTGGAAAAAGGGTAGAAACTAAGGGACAAGATTTGTCTAGAAGCCAAACGGGGGTTTTTTTCTTCACGGAAAGAATCAACTTGTGCGAAAAAACACACGGCTTCATAATTGTAGAGTAGGCTTGGGTGATAGTGGATCAACCTACAGTGTTAACATATATAAGTAACTGGGTATTTTTAGAGAAAGCGATAGGAATTTTAGGTGGAATTCCATACAGGAAAGAGGGTTGCTGGAACACTAAAAAAAAACTACCTGCCACTCTGGGGGGTATTCAAAACCTGGGTCGGATAGGTGCGAAGATCCCGGCTTCAAGGGTAGGCAATCGGGTTTAACTGGATAAAAAAACGGGAAAAGTAGAGGAGGAGAAGCCAGTAAAGAAGTGCCAGGGAGGCTGTTTTGGTAAACTGTTTATGGATGGTAATAAGGGGGTCACCACTCAGAAAGCATCTTCTACTAGCCTATTCCCGGGGAGGGCATACAACGGAGAAACGAGTGGGAAAGAGACCAGGCCGATTTACTGGAAAAGAAAGAGTCCTCACCCCCAACCCCGGATATATTAAAAAACGAGGAGGAAAGAGATTGGGGGATTAAATTTGGGTCTTGTTGTGGTCCGGTCTTTGAGCGCCGGCGTCGGCAATGCAATTTCGTCACTTTCCTATTAGAAAAACCGTTTCGTTGAGGGGGGTCCGAGAGAGTAACAGAGAAACCCGCCCCGTTTTAACCCACAGGATGATTCAATCGGGAAAAGAAGCTCCCTACGCTCCGGTTCCACTTGAAGGGTACCACATATTTGGGGGAAAGAAAATAATCCCAAGATGTAGAGGAGGGAGCTCCTCACAGGGGGCTCACGAACCGATCCTCACGGAATTTTTGTAAAAAAATATCGCAAAGCGTGACCTGTAGGACAAAAAATGCAACGGGCTCGTCCGAGTACTATAAAGTAAGGGAAATAACGAGATCGGCGGGGGTCATCATGAATTATCCTATCGGGAAAAATGGAATAAAACCTACTCACTGGGAACGAAATGGGTGGCCTCTTGGTGGGGGAGAAAGTTCAAAAAAAGTGAGCTCTGGTCCGGAACAAACACGGGTCAGCAAAGGATGAGGAACATGTCCCTGAGGGAGAAAGAGTCCAAAGCGAGGGGAGAAGGGTAAGGAAGGTAAAAGAAAGAAACCCGTTACTTGCACCGGGTGAGTAGAGCAGGAGAAAAAGCACCACCGGTTACCAGAATGGGTCACTAGGGTCCAAGCCAAGTTAGGAGTTAAAAGGAATATAGTGGGGTTCGGCCCGCATACCTTAGGATTCGAGAAAAAGCGACGAGAGCAAAAAAAAAGGGAAGGAATAAAAAAGACCGACCTAGAATTTCACGAAAAGGGGGGAACACGGATGGTCCCCAGTGGGGTAGAGGGAAACACGTGTAGGCTTAATCCACGAAAGTACCGAAAAACTTTGTAAAAGGTGGTTCAAACCGCCCCGAGCGTCAAGGACCTGCGTCGGGGACGAGCCCTCCCAGCAATTTGGACGGTGACGCCACCTCTGCTTCTGGGGCTCCCCTTTCGTTGCCTCCCGGGATAATAGATTCCGGCCGGTGGTTAGGAATCAGGCGGACACTCCTGGTCTCTCCTGATGCTCAGTGAAGGGAAAGCCTTATACTCGGATTTATTGAAAGGGGGGACTACATGTTAGAGATCTATTAGTCGCGGCGCTGAGGATCTCACGGAGGGTCCCACCTCTTTTCGGGGAGCGACGCATCTCAATCCATGGGGATACGTGGAAGGTTTTTGAGGGGGGAGGGATGGGACACGTTTGGAAACGCCCCTAGGAGCTTACCTCAGAACTGCGCGGAAGGGTATAGCTGGCAAGCGCCGGCATAATGTCCGGGAAGGTTTTTAGTTCCCGGGGGGTCCTTGTGGAAGGGTATGCGGAACGAAAATAAGTACTCACTAATTCCTTCGTTTGTTTGGGGGGGGGGGGGGGGGGGGGGGGTTGGAAGGTCGGAGGATAAAGGTGGAAGCAAAAGGCAGGGTCGTTCTGGAAAAACGTATCCACTTCTGCTCGTAATTTAGGGTTCAAGAGGGCCCGAAGCTGTCTCGGGGCGAGCACAGGGCGGAAAGCGGCTTGAACTGTGCATAGTAGAATACAGAGAAACCGAGGCTGAAAAAAGGAGTCACACACGAGAGGAGGGGGGAATTTTCTGTCGAAGAGCAATCTGTCGTTTGTATTTGAACCGGGGTGAATGGGGGCGAGAGGAAAAGCGGAAAGGGGGGATCATGAAAAGTGCCAGAACCGGATGGGGGCATAAAAGGTTTTGGCGGAACCTTATTAGCGAGCGGGATAGAACTTTCTATGGCTACTTGAGACGCAGGGGAGTGGGAACGGGTGGGCACGACTGCTCGAGCCTCTGGGTTAGAAAGAAGGCGGCTGCGCTGGAGTACTCAAGGCTCTTTACAGGGGTGCAGAATTAGACTTGGGGTCTCGGGTCGCTAGGCAGGGGAACTCTCAGAGGGGTGGGCGGGGGGGCGCGTGAGCGATCCACGGGTGACCTTCGTTCTGGTCGTGTTGGGAAAGCTTCGATAGTGCCGGTGTTCACCTGGCCTGAGGGGCCGAGGGTTAGCAAAGACAAGCGGAGTTCGCCGTCTGGGGGGGCTGTGTGGCTTCTGTTTTGTAAGATCTGGTGTCCCGGTTTATTGTTCGGGAAGTGCGACAGACAGCAGGCACAAGCAATGGAGCAAAATGTCTAGGAAATAGGCTTCAAACAAGGTTGGGGATGTTTGGGAGGGGGAAGCGGCGTACTAAAATTTTGCCAAACTCGGCATTTGATCACTCAGAGGGAAAGATACTCACAGGGAAAAATAATAGTAAACTGCATCAGGGAAATTTCGAAAAAAACAGGTAGGAGCCGGAAGAGGAACAAATGGGGAATATCCGGCCTTCAAAGCTAGTTGGCATCTTTCATATCGGGGGCAAAGAAAAAATCAGCGAAAAATTGGGTCAGGTGGTGTGACCGTTCGTCTAACCTGACCAGATTGATCCTGGGCTATATAAAAAAGGACAATTGGCGTGGGGGTGTGGAGGAAGGGCGGCAACTCTCTAGATCCATTATTTGTCTCGTCTGCAAAAGGGAACAACTCAACGCTGGAAGAGCCGCAGGGAAGATGGGCAGGGTGGAAGGAATCGTCTGTAAACCCACCGGGCCTAGAAAAAAAGTATCGACATAAGAAAAGTTTGTCTAGTTCACGCTGGTGAATATGGTCACCAAGGCGGGGGGGCTGGAGAAGCCCCTTAACGTCGAGAAGATTACTAGGGGAAAAGGTACTTACGGGTAGATCCAGCGGGGGGGGAAAAGGGCTGGATGTCTGAAAAAGAAAACTATTAGAAAGAGGCGGGGGTGACACGGCAAGGTGGACAAAAGGAAGGAAAACTACTGTCAAAGCTGCTTTTCATAGCGAGGTGGTACATTCTCATCAAACAAAAAAGAGAAAGGATTACAAGGGAGGGAGAATCTCGAAGAGAAAGTAGGCTTCAGGGGGAACTACGCCCTTATGGATGAGACGCCCAATGGGCGGGCGGGGGACAATGGAGACGGGGGGAACGGCCTGAAGGGGAAAACTAATACCAGTGTACTACCCACGTACATGTCAAAAATCGGGGAGAAGTCGAATTGGAAGGGAAATGGATACCGGCTGGTTGGGGGGGGAGGCAATAGTTCTCAAAATAAGACAGAGACACGAATCATCATTAACTTGTCAAAAGCTTTGTGAGGTAATGCCCGGACGGGGGGACCATACGATCGAAGACGGGAGAATTCAGAGAGGCAGATCCTATCTCCCGAGAATAAAGTGGGTGAGTGTCGGGGAAGGGGGAGGGGAAAAAAGAAAATAATGAAACTCGCATTGCCTGAAAAACTCTACAGCGGGAGCAAAAAGGGGGTTGGCTAAAAGAACCGCCCGGAGTGCAAATCGTCCTGGGTCGGAGTCCTGGGGGGGAACCCCTTTTAAAAAAAGTGGTCGGGCGTTTTTGGAAGATTCGAAAGGAAAAAAAGGGAAAGGAGACCTGGAAAAAAGGCAGACAGAGAAAAGTGTTACAGGAAACAGCATCGAAACGGTTGAGAAACCATTACACGACAGGATGAGGGAAACCAGAAGGAGAAGATTTTCTGAGGGTCAGTGAAAAGGGGATCCTTCCGACTTGTTGGGGAAACATTCGTTTAACGGCAAGCCTTCACTAGAAAACGCCCAAGGGGGCATCTACTCATTGGAATGGCGCCTGGCTTGAACATGGGAGGGAAATGTCGTCTAAAAAGTAACCGGCATAAACATTGTCCCCAAGCCCACCGCGCAAGGACAGAAGGGTGTTTTCAACTGCTAGAGCTCGGCAAGAGGGAACTTAGAAAACGGCATCCAAGGCGATACAGGGGGGTCAGAATCTACCCAAAAGGAAAGCGTCTCAAGCCCCAGTCGGAGCCTCTCCATTGTCTATAGACCGACAGTTCCCCGTGCTGCGTTCTGGTCGGGAGGACGGGCCTGCGGGGGACGGCCACTATCCGAGGAGTCCCGGCTCACACCTTCCATCTTTCCGGGGACCAGGGACTATGACTAAAGGATGATGAAAACAGAGCGATGCAAATCAATCCGCGGACTTTCTGGACAAAGCTCAAAACGACCGAGAGAACGAAAAAGGGGAGGAACCTGGGCGCGGAGACAGAAACCGCCTTCCGCGGCAGAAAGGCTCCATGAAGCCCGCTTTTCCCAACGAACTACCACCGGGCCCTGCTACATGGCTTCTCGCAGAAAAGCCCCTCCCTAAAAGTGTGGACAAAAAGCGCTTGTTCGAAGGCGGCGCCTACAGGGGTCAAGAAGAAGGGACGACAATTGCGAAACGACACCTTGGGCAAGATGACCCGAAATCGGTCCCGCCTAAGTACGAAAACAAAACGACCGAAAGTGGTACACGCTCCTCCCTCGGCCTGGGAACGAGGGAGAATGGGGCAAATTTAGCGGCAGCTCAACTTCCAGTCCACAACGGTCACACCCACCACGCCCCAGGCAAGGCGTCCTCTCAGGCTCATATGAACAAAAAAAGCCCATAAAGGGCTGGGAGAGGGGGGAGTTCCCAACCGCGGGTCCATTCAGCACACCCCAGAGACACCGTCAATGGGACGTCTAGTCGAGAGAAGCCCAAGGCCAGAAGGGGGGACGCGCATCACTCGAAAGAGGAACGAGCACATCTAGGGAATCCAATGGCCCTGATCCACGAAAATTGAAACGAAAAAAAAATCGAGGGAACAGCATTCTAGAAAGGGCGTACTCTCTGGTAGGAAAAACTCGAAAGATTTACATATTCAAAAAGTCAAAACCTCCCGTTGAATTAAAAAATCTCGTGGCGCAAAGCTTCTGGGAGGGGAGGTCGACACCAGTCGGACGCAGGTTCAGCGAGGCAAACCCTGAAACGATGGGACTCTTTACTGAAGGGTAACCAACGGTCATAAGTCAGCAAAAGGAGTGAAAGAAGTCGTTCAAATTCCTCGGAAATTCGCAATTTGGGCGTGTAGAAATGGCATACTGGGGGGCGCGGTACGCTATAGTCCGGAGGAAAGAAGGGACGGGACTCAAGAAGGAGTATGGCTTGAGCTCTAACTGGAAGGGTTCTGGGCCCGTGAGGGCAACATGGGATGTTTGAATTCGATATATGGCTTTGAAGGAAATGGGGGTTGTGGAACTTTTATCTGTAACTCGGTTCCTGGGGTCAAACTATAAAAGCAAGGTTTCCCTATGGCGTCTCGCCTTAACCCCTCCTTTCGGCTCTGACGTCCGGTGTTAACCAGGGTTGGTCAGGACATCTATCAAGGGGGGGGGGAAATATCCGGGGGGAAAAAACCGGGGGGAAAGGAAACCTGAAAAGGTCAATGAAGGGCGGTTCGGGGGGAAAATTGGGAGAGAGCGATGTAACGGTACTAAGATTAACAGAAAGCCCGAGAGGGGTCTCGTAACCGGGTTTCCGGGAGGTTCTCGTGCATTAGGAACGGGCAAGAAGTGTTCCTTTTTTGGGTACACTGTCGCCCCGGCCTGCGGGAGTGTGTTTTGTTCTCATAACCTCATCAAGGGGTCGCGTAGGATCCGCGCAGTGCATCCTTGTTCGGGACGAGAGGACTGTGGTGGATTGTTCGAAATATCCGCTCTTCTTAGCTGTCTTGCCAGACCTGACGTGTTAGGAAGCAATTGTCACAGGTGTGGGAAGTGGTGCCGGGGCCCTCGTCTCAGTGTCTCCGCAGTGGACAGCTGGCCAACCAAAGATCTGGGGGGGTGTAAAAAGACGGTGCAGCGGGGGGGTCTTGTGGGTCGCACAAGCAACACCAACGCTCGGCGACATTTGAAAACCATAGAAAAGACAGGGCAAGGAAGACCGGGGCACGACCAGGCACAACAACCACTTTGACCACATGAGC
>Ga0179593_1704648_pt1 | contig 14659 bp, 21 predicted proteins | sample CZODoug2_1_08_16_FD_185931 | JGI IMG/M metagenome (GOLD analysis project Ga0179593, IMG submission 185931) | Vadose zone soil fungal communities from Angelo Coast Range Reserve, California, USA - CZODoug2_1_08_16fungal (PacBio error correction) | ecosystem: Environmental > Terrestrial > Soil >...
CAAATACTAAGGTCAAGAAAGAAATGTTTCTTGAAACGAGGAAAACAGAGCGGGGTGGAGGCGGAGGACGCGAGGGGGGAAAGAACGCTCGAACAGGGTTTCCCAAATCTAGCCGTGGAGGAGCGGAAGTGACAGCATACAAAACAAAAAAACCGCTCCGATAACCAGAAAGGGCCGCGGGCCCCCGGTGTGTAAAAAAAGTGGCTGGACTCCTTGGACGAGGATCCAAACCGATTTTGGAACAAAGACCCAAAGAGGGGGGGGGCAACGCTTCGAACGGGTATACCGACGTCCGTAAAAAGGTTGACGTCGACGAGACAGCTGGCGGGAGTCCTCCCTACCGTCCCAAACGGAAGAGTCAAGGTGGACCGCAGTAAGGGGAACCTGGTAACAGAATTGGATTGGGTGTTGGGGAAAACCCGACAGCCCCGCTGAGCAAGGGTGATGTAGCACAAAGAGGGAACAAAAAACGCCCGGAGGGGGGGATGGCTTGTCGGATGGGGAAGGATCACGTATTCACACGGGAGGAGGGGGAATTCGTCATTGGAAAAAGAAAGGACCGGTTTTTTCGAAAAAAGGGAAAATCGGGCCCCAAAACACAAAAAACGGCAATCGTTTTCAAGGGGGGGACCCCCAAAAAGGCGGTGGACAACTTTCGGAAGGGGATGTGTCGGACAACAGGAGAAGAAGGAACTTACTCTTACTAGGAAAGGGACGACCTGGTCCTCAAGAAAAAACAAGAAACCCGTCCCAAGCCGGAGGGGGGGGGTCCCCCTGGGTGAACCGGAAAAAGATTCCCAAAACACGGAAAAAAAAAAAGAAAAAGAAGTTGGTAAAAGGGAAGGAAAGCAATCCGGCAGGAGAAATTGAACAAAAAGAACTGGGGGAGGGAAGGGAGACGGGAAAAAAAAAGGAGGGATCTGCGCCCGAGGGGAAAAATCTTGATCCCAAGCCAAAAAAGACAACCCAAAAAACAAAGACATCTACAGGAAAAAAATGGGAAAAAAAGAAAGCGCTTTTACTAGAAAGAAAAAAAAATTTGCCGAAAAGGGGGGGGTTCTGGACTCAAAGAATGCGACAATTTACCCTACCCGAACTTCCATATCATCAACAGGATCAGACAGAGAAGTTGGTCGGGGGAAAGAAAAGGAAAGGGAACGCTGGCATAAGAAAGAAAAAAAAAAGGGGGAAAGAGAAGGGAGAAATTGCAATCAGAATTAAATAGCAGCCAACCTTAAGGGGGAAGGGGAGAACAAGAAAAAAAATAAGAGATACTACCAAGCCTATCAGAGGAAAAGAGAGCCTCAGACAGAATCGAAAGAGGAAGGAAGTCCTACACGAGATGAGGGTAGCGGGGAAGTTTTCTGCAAGGAAGGGGGGGGTCCCTGTGGAGAGGGAGCGTTCACAGAAGGATCGAAGGAAAAACCGTCCAATCAAAAGGGGGAGGGGGGAAAAAGGGAAAAAACAACCTACTTAGGACAAAGGGGGGGAAAAAAAAAAAGTTAGAAAGGCAGAGAGAAAAACAGAGAACTGAGGAGTCTTCCCCTCTCTAGGAGAAAGAAGGGGCCGTCATCCCTTTTTGGGGGAAAAAAGGGCATATAGGTTGAAAAAACAAGACAGGTTTCTTCTCGGGTGTGAAAACGCAGCCTCTAGACCTTGGTTCGGTGACCCTGCGCCCAAAAAGAGGAAACAACCACCTGAAGAAAAAAAAAACATCACTCGTAAAAAAAAAGACTCAGACTGGGGCGGCTTCATCAAGAAATGTGATGCGCAGCGTTGGGGAAGGGGGATCGGCTTGAGAGAATGGAAGGGTCTCCCAGAAGAAGAAAAGGGGGGGACTACGAAGAAAGGATGCCGCCGGGGGAGGAAAAGGGAGGACTTCCTCGTGAAGTACGTGAAAGGACAGACCAGTTTTGATCCGCAAAAAAGGGGGATATAAAAGGGGGCACTTCTGCGAGAGGAAAAAAAGGAAAAAAAAAGGGGGCCCTTCGGTCGGAAAAATGAGCAGCCCTGTCGAGATAAAAAGGGGGGGGTGTGGGGGGGGGGGGGCAAGCAGCTTGAAAAGCGGCGCGAAAGAAGGGGAAGTTTGACGGGAAAAAAAGGGACGTTCATTTTTGTAGTGAAAAGGGAAAAAAAAAAAAAAAAAAATGCCTGGAGAGTCACGTCCAGCCGTTGAAAAAACGAAGGGGGAAACGTTTCCTTGGAAAAAAACAGAAAAACACTTTTCGACATTCCAAGAGGGGGAAAAGTTTTGGGAGGAAAAGGGGATCCCCTCTCGGCACGTGCGGGTGAGAAGAAAAAGAAGAATCTTTTGTTGTCCGACCAGACGGCGGGGGGGGGGGGCCTCAGGTTTGTCCACCAGAGGAGGAATTGACTCGGGAAAAAGGGAAGTAGAAACCGTCCCCCGGCACCTGAAGAGAAAATGACCATCAACGTTGTGAGAAGGAACTGCCCCGAAGCAAAAAAAACAAAAAAGGGAAACACCAGGAGGAAAAAGCACACTGCGTTCGCGTGTTTAAGGAAAAAAAAATATTCTGGTCGCAGGTTTTGAGAAAAAAAGAGTCCCCACCTTGAAAAAATAAAGGGTTGCAAAAGAAAGAGACCTCTTCGTCCGCGGGAAAAAGTCTTCCAGGGGACGACCCTGAGGGGAAAAGAAGCTTTCGAGCCCGTTGAAAGGGTAACACGTGAGAAGGAAAAAGAAAAGGGGGGAGTCGTCCAAAGCGTCCCAGAAAGGAGGTCCCCCGGCCGCCGGCAGGGAAACTGAGGGGGTATAGGGAGGGGAAAAAGGTCAAGTTCCCTTGGGGAAAAAAAAACTATATTTGGAAAGTGGGGAAGGGGGGTTCGCACGTTTAAAGGGAAAAGAGCCTCCTCCCAGGCGGCCAACAAAAAAGGGAGGGGGGTTTGGACAAAAGAAAAGGAAGACAGCTGACCTTTAGGGAAAAAAAAAAAAAGGTCCTTTTCTCGTCGGTCCAAGAAAGGAGGGAAGGGAAGATTTCCAGCCGCCATAGGTCGAGCAAAGAACGGTATGGAAAGACCAAGGACGAGTTCCACGGCCAATGCTGGGGCGAAAGGGAAAAAAAAAAAAAAAACCCTGCCGGGCAGACACAGACTCGAGGGGGGGAGAGGTTTCCCGACCCCAACACGAAAAAAAAAAAAAAAGGATGAAAAAGAGAGAGGAAAAAAAAAAACGATACACTCCCAAGAGAGTCTGTAAGAAGGGGGAGGCCCCATGCCGTTCCGAGCAAAAAGAAAAAGAAAACAATCCGCGTAGTCCCAGAAAAGAAAAAGTTCTCGTATAGGACTGCAAGGGACGAAAGGATAGAACAGCTGGGAGGGGAAACGACTTTTTTTGCAAAGGGGGGGGGGATCCCGGGAGAAAAGGGGGGCCGGGGAGAAAACCAAAAGACTTGGTCAGACCTCAAGGGGAACATGCAATTCATCTTCCAAAACGATTAACCCTTCATACTCAGGAACCGCCCCCAGGGAAGGGGACCGCCTTGTACGATTTTCCGAAAAAGAACGAAAATTTTGGGGAAGATTTGTCCACGCTCGAAGAAAAAAAAAAAGAACAGGTAACCAGGAAAAAAAGGGTGTTGGACGCGACGAAAAAAGGAGGACCTCCTACCGGCAAGGAAAGGGCCATATCAAGTGGACCAGGGGGGGAAGAGGGAAGATCTTTGTGGGGGCCCAAGAATTAACACGAGAACGGAGAACAACATCAACCGGGGTGGATCAGGGAATGGCTTCGGGGGGAAACTATTCACAGAAAAAAGTCACTAAGGGGGGTTTGCGGGTCCTGTTCTAAAGGGGGGGGGGAAAGCTCGGCCTCGGAGGGGGGGAAACCTCTCCTGGCGGGGGGGGAAGCAAAAGGGGAAAAAGGTTCTACAAAACCTCAGAATCTATTACTCAGGAAAAGAGCTTTCCTCTGCCAATAAAAACGAGGCCGGACTGGAACCTGGGTGAGAAGCCCAACGGCACGGGGGAAAAAAAAGGGACGGTTGGCCGGCAAGCCCGAAGAAAAGGTTTCCCATGGAGGAGTACGGGGGACCCAAGAAAATAAGCGCCGCCCGAGGGAAGAACAAGCCCCCCACCGACAAAAGGGGCATCGGAAAAAGAGGTGCAAGCTTCCGAGGGGGGGGTCAAGTAAAAACAAACCCCTAACATCCTCACCAAAAGAAAGGGGGGGATAACCATTCGTGTGGGATAAGAGGAAAAAAAGAAAAAACCTTCCGGGCCCAAAAAATCCTTCCTTCCGAAAAAAAAGGAAAGGGGGCCCAACTGAAATCGGTCGGGGAGAGATCTCCCCCAGCCATCAACAAAAACGCGGCGCCCTCAAGCGAGGGGAAAAAAAAAAAGCGAAGGCGCACCAAAAACGGGAAGGGGAAAAAGGGCCGGTGCAGCTGTTGCGCAAAAGGAAGTTAACTCACGAGAAAAGGGAAACAACAAAAAGCAAGGCGGGGACACACACCTCGTAGGCAAAAAACAGTGGGGATGGGCGCAAAACAACAACGTGAAAGAGGAGGGGGGGAAGGGTTGCCGTTCAAAAGACAGTGCCCTACGAGGGGGGAAGGGGGCGCAGGGGGGAAAAAAAGCAAAAAGGGGGGGTTGACCGCGAAAGGGGGGGGGGGCCGGCGCAAACGAAAAAGAAAGCCGCGCTGCGGAGGGGGGGCAAAAAAAAACAATTGGAATCTTGTCTTTGGAGGTCCTCCCAGCCCCCGGGGGGGGGGGGCTAAGTGGCCCTAGTCGAAACGTAAGATGAAAGGGAAAAGAGGACGTGACAGACGTACCCGCAATGGTTATAGGTTTGATGAGATTGTTGGGGAAGAATCTCTGGGAAAGCAAAAAGGGAAAGGAAAAGGAGGCCCGCCGGTCAGAAAGGTGTGGTTTTGGAAAGGGGCTCAGCGTGAAAAAGAAGGGGCAGGGGGGAAAGTACACGTTCCCATTTGGAAAACTTGTTTCGAAGAACCTTGAAATCGAACGCGAGGGAAAAAGGCAAAGCCGAACCCAGGGGTAACACTTGAGACCCGTGTTCTGGGGGAAAAAACCCCGCTTCGTCCCCGTAGGGGGGAATATAGGGGGTAAAAAAAAGTTGCCGAAGAAGCCAGCCTCGGGGAACAGAGAAAGGAGCTCACTAGGACAGTTCACGACCAAAAGGAAAAGATAACGTGTGACTCGTGAGAAAAAAAGCACCAACACACCCCGGTGCTGTTGCCCGAAGAAAGGGTGGGGTCTAAGGGGGGGAACCAAAAAAAAAAAAGAAATCTGGTACCAGGGTTCAGGGGAAAACCCACCTTGGATCTGGCCGGAAGGGACCGACGCTCCGCCGCTGGGACGGGTATCAAGCGGAAGGCGGAAAGGCGTTCGAGCGTTGCACAAAGAAAAAAATCGTGATATTCCTGTATACCGTGAAAAGGAAAAAGACAGCCACCTGCGATCGCGGACCCCAAGCAAAAGCGGTTGGTGGAAGTGACGAACGAAGCTGAACCACGGCTAGATTGGGGGTTCCGCAGCGTTTTGACAACAAGACAAAAAATTTTGCAAAAAGTCGTTACGAAAAAAAGACCCCTTCGTCTTTTTGAAAAAAGGGAAAAAGGCGTTCGGTCCTCAAGGAAGAAGTCAGAGGGGGGGGAAAGCCGCCGCTTGCCTAAGAAGTCCACGGGGAAAAAAAGGGGGGCCTGGCCCCGCCCCCTGCGGGGCAAGAGGGAAGAAGGGGGAACAGAAGATCACACAACAACAAAAGGGAAAGAGAAGAGATGATGCTACGTGGAAAAAAATTAAAACACTCCCAATGAGAGTCTGAGGGCAGAAGGAAAAGCAAAACGTGGACCCGAAAAAAAAAGGTCCATCCTCCGGAAGGAAGGGCGCTGGCACAGGACTGCAGGAAACAAGAAAACTGCGGTTCAAATACTAAAAGGGGGATGATTTGCGAGACTTTTTTGCAAACATAGCGGGGCACGAAGAAGGGGACGTCGCCCGTAAAACTAACGTTCCAATCTAAAGAAGGGGGCGGGCGACAAAAAAAAGGGAAAGGAGGGACGCCGATACCCTCATTACAAACCACGGTTTTTCCCTTCAGGGCCCCTGGACAAAGGTCGGTACATGGGCAAAAAAAAGCTTTGTGCAACTCTCCAACGAAAGACGACGACAAGTTGTTGACGACGAAGCAAAAGAAACGACAAAAAAAAGGGCCAGATTCAAGGGGGGAAAGCCACGCCCAACCGGGGGGAGGGGGGGCCCCGACCAAACGGGAGAAAAACACGAGGAGGGGAGGGGGGGGGGAGGGACAAACGAAACGAAGGGCTTGGGCCGTGAGTTAGGAGGGGAAGCGTTCACTGTTCCTACAAGCGGGCCAAGGGAAAAACTGGAAAAAAATCGGCCCCCCCCCCCCACCCCCCCCCCCCCCAAAAAAGACGGGGGGGGCGGTTGGACAAAGGAAAAGCAACGAGGAAAACAAAAAAGAACGTACTCCGACGAAACTCAAAAAAATCACAGGGAAACGAGCGCTGCCCATCAGGTAACCAAGGCAAAAAAATGTCCGAACGTGTTCAAAAAAAGGAAGATGCCAACAAACGTGGCATCGGAGGGGGGGGGCCGGAAAAGGGAAAGGAGAACAAGTTCCCAGGGGGGGGGAACGGTTACGTTTTTTTGCGGGAGCCATGCTAGCGCAGAGTCACGCCTTGAAAAAAAAAAAACCCACCAAAAACAAAAGGGAACATTCTTCGGTTCCTACCGCCTAACTTGGGTTGGTTGACCCCGAACCAAAAATCATCAACAGGGAAGAAAAAACAGAAGGGTAGAAAAAACGCCCCCGGCAAGGAAGGACGCATCTGCGTCATCGTGGGGCACTAGCCCAAAAAAAAATTAAGGGGAAAAACGGGAGAAAAATCCGATCGGAAAGATCAAACTGCCATACTCGGGGAAAAGGCCTTCTCACGAAAAAGCTAAAAAAAAACGGTTTGCCGCGAGTTGGGAGAGGAGAGAGGGGGAAAAAGCACACCCTTGACCCGTCAAAGTCGGCTGTCGTGGAAAAAACGGAAAAAAAAAAAAAAGGCGGGCCTAAAAGCCCCCTGGCAAGTCAAAGGGTGAACACGGACTCAACAACAACAAAGGGGGGAGCTGTTGCCGTCAGAAAAAGGGGTGCCAGGGGGAAGGGAAAAAGGGGGGATGGGGGTATTGCCAAGGAGTTTCCAAAAAAAGGCGTTACAGGGGTAACCGCAAAAAAAGCTGCCCCGTAAAACGTTCCAACATGAAAGCGGGCTTCGTCTCAATTAGAGCTGGAGGCCAAGGTGGATCGTCTGGGGGGAATAGGGAGGGGAGCCTCCCCGAAGGGGAAGGGGGCCCATAGCGGCAATAGAAGCAGATGCCGCCCGTTGCGGGAAGAAAAAAAAGAAAGCCAAAAAGGGAGGCGATGTTGAGGAAGAGGAGGGGGCAATCGCGGACTGGGGAGCTGCGGTCCGGCGAAGGGGGAAAGACTGAAAAAAAAAAGGGGGTTGGGGTTGTGATCCAAATCCGTGGGAAGGGCCCGTTGACGGGTCTCCCGCAAAAAAGTGGGGGGGTAGGGAAGGATTGCCGGGCGGGGACCAACGCTATGTCCCACTGGGGGGCCATCGGCCCGCGGAAAAAAAAACTGTGTCTAAGAAGGACTGGGGGGGGGGGACCTTTTATGGAAAAAGCCTCTTCCCCAGGGGAGGAAAAATAAGAGTGTTGTCCGACATACGGAGTCAACGGGGAAAAAAAAGGAGGGGGAAAAAAGGAAAAAAAGCTCACTAGGAACATTTAGAAAAAAGGAAGATCTTGTTGAGGAAAAGGGGAACTCGTGATACTCACGCCCACGAAACGGCGGTGGAAAAAAACAAAGGGAAAAAAAGGCCTTTCCGTGGGGGAAAAAACACAAAGATCTGGTACAGTTTGCAGGGGGGGGAGGCGGTCCACCTGAATCTGGCCGGAGGAGGAGGACGGAAGCAAAAAGTCGCGTTCAAAAAAAGCGTCCCTGTAATAGTTACTGGGGGGAAAGGGGGCACAAATATTTGGGAAGTGGTGAAAAAAGATACCAGAATAAGGGGGGGATCGGGAAAAAAAAGACGATCGTCGAAGGGAAAAAGAGGCCACTGAAGGTATCGTCGCGGTGGGGGATGATGGGGGGGAGGGGAAATGAAACTTGCCGGCTATGCTGACCACGAATTTTTGTTTTAAAAAGGGGGGGGACGGCGACGTGAAAATCAAATAAAAAAAAAAACCGAGGAGGAGTGGACGAACATGCCGCAAAGAAGGGGGGAACCGCAGGGTTCCGGGAAGGAGGCATTCCTATTCCAAGAAAACAATCAAAAAAAGGGGACGAAAACGCCGTTAGATGGTGCCCTGAAGAAGGGGGCTCGACGCCTGGTCCCCAACAAAAAATAGTAAGTGGAGTGTAATTCCGGAGGGTCTCGAATTCAAACCAAAAGGAAAAAAACAAGAAGGCTTATGGGTAAGGGAAAAAAAATGAGAAGTCTGTGTCTGCCCGGAAAAAGGACCCCCATCCAGAAAATGCAGGGGAAAGAGAAAAAAAAAAAAAGAACCCGGATTTCAAAATATGGCCGGCTGGAATAGGAAAAAAAAAAAAAACGCTAACAGCCGGGTTCAAAAGGAAAGGGGGACCGAAAAGGGGGCATGGTTTTCCGTAAAAAAGAAAAACAAGAAGCGGGTTGGCGGACGGATGGGGGAAGGGAGAAGGAAAAAGGAAAAAAACCAACGTTAAAAGGGGGGTCATCCTCCCGCGCAAAAAGCCACCCCTCCACCGCAAAAAAAGTAAGGGGGGGGGGCCCTGAAGGGTTGTCCCTTCGACGATCGCCTTGAAGGAAAGGGGAAAGGAGGGAATATCACGTATTTATGGGGGGGCAACGCTCGAACGATGGAGGAAAGAGAAAGTCGTCCGGAAGAGTTTAAAGCGAAAAAGAGTGGCCGAGCGAGGCAACATCTCCTTCAAAGGAGGAAGCCACTGCAACCTTCACAAAGAAAGCCCAAACTGGATGAAGAAGAAAAAGGGGGAAAAAAACAGGGTGTTTCAAACAAGGGAGGGGGAAAACGTGTCCTTCGGGAAAAAAAAACGTTTTTTTTATCTGTTCACTTCAAGTAGGGGGGACGGGGGGGGGAAAGGTGAGCGAAAAGGGTTCCCCCGCCGCTGAAGCAGGCAACGTGTACGCCCAGAGGGGTCAGGATTATTACTCGTACGAGGGGGGACGAGCTGGTCCCTTCAGGGAGACAGGGGAAAGAAAACGGAAAAAAGAACGGGAAATGTTCTAACTTTTTTCCCAGGGGGAAAAAGATTGTTCCAAAAGGGGGGAAAGGCGTTGTGTACGGGGGCCGGCAATTCTAAAAAAAAGACTAACAAATGTAACGTTTAAGCGGGGCGAAAAAAAAAAAACATGCCTACCAGAAAAAAGCTTTTTCAAACCTGAGAAAAACCCAAGCCAAACAAACCAAAAAAAAAGGGGGGAGGGGGGGGCCTCCTTGGAAGAAACCTAACCCGACACTTTAACGTGGGGTTTTTTTTTGAAAAAAAATTTGAAAAAACCCAGGAAAACAGCCTCAGATACCGGAGAACAATGCGGGTTACGGAGGGAAAAAAAACGCCTGCAGACGAAGGAAAAAAATCTGCCGGTCGAGTAAATCCGGAGGATTCTGGCGGCGGGGGGAAAAGGAAGTAACACATATCCGTCTAAAAAGGAATCAAGGAAAAAAAAAAAAGACAGCGGAAAAAGGGGGGCGATTGCCGCCGAAACGGGGGGGGGGGAAAAAAAAGTTTGCTTCGAAGGCTGGGTTCGCGGGAAACCGAAGGTAACTCTTGAAGAAACAAAAAAGGGGGGGGCGAAGACACCACCTCCCCGGGGAGGCCACCCCACCAGGATACCTCCTCTCGCAAGGAGGAGAAAAAAGAGAAGAAGAGGTCGAACTGGGTGGGGGCCAGGGCCTAAGGTTGGTTCGGGAAAAGGAACCGGGGTGTTTCCCCAAAAGGTTACTTGGAAGCACCGCAACCAAGCAAAGGGGGGAAGGGGCCGGCAAAACCGAAAAAAGGGAGCTCGGCGGAAAAGAAAAAAAGGCTCCGCAGGAAAAAGGTGATCGTTTTGGGAAGGGGTCATCCCAGCCCGAAGGAATTGGGGGGAAGGGGACCGAAAAGAGACTCGACGGCAGAAGGGCCTTTTTTCCTTCGGGGGGAAAAAAAAAAAGGGAAAGTTGACAGCGTAAAAAAAAAAAACCAAGAAGGGGCGGTGTGTGAAAAGGGGTGGGCAGGAAAAGTCGGCCAAGGCTGCGTCAGGGAGAAAGGAGGGACGCCGTTCTAGATCCTGAAAAAAGAAGGGCCTTGGCCTCAGCGTGAAAAGAAAAAAAGGGCAAGGGTGAAGTAACACGTTTCCATTTTGGGGAAAAGGTCGAATGGGAAAAAGAGTCACCGTAACCACGCGGGAAAAGTGGACAATCAAGAGAAAACCCATGGGGGAAAAAGAAAAAGGCTTTTTTACGTTGGGGAGGGGGGGGATGGCAGTAGACCATCCCTGTCCAGAGGAAATAGATATCGTGTTGTACAAAGCGAACACAAAAAGAAGTTGGGAAAAAGGGGGGGAACATATTGCCTAGGAAAAAAGAAAAAAGGTTTCGAACAGGAGAAAATTCTTTGTAGACAGTGGAAATTGGAATAAAAAAAAAAGAAAAAACAATAGACGCGTTGAAACACCAAGGGATCAACACTGCGGGAAAAGGCTGTCGGGGCCCCACAAGAGGAGGGGGCAGGTCAAAAAGAGGAGTCAAAAGGAAGGGGAGATGTTGCGGTAAGGAGTGAAAAAAAGGTACCCCGTCTCTTGAAAAAAGACGTCGGTATAGTTCTGGCATACAAAGAGGGACGTGGTGAAAAAGAGGGGGGGGAAAGAAATCGTGATATCCATGGAAAAAAGATCGTCCACGGCGTCCAGCAAAAAAAAAAGGGGGGAACCCCGGCCCTCCCGGAACAAAAAAATTACTGGGAAAAATCGAAAGGGGAACGGTTCACTTCCGCCCCAAAGAAAAAAAAAAATTTTTGTAAAGGGGTTCGCAGCGTTTTACGGAACGGGGCCCCACCCGGAAAAAAAACGCAGAAAAGAGTGACACGAACATGCCCGCAGGAGGGGCGGATTTTGGAACCGCAGGGTGGGAAGAAAAATACTCCTGCAGTCCGAGGGAATAGGTCACACAAAAAAGGGGGACTCGACTTAGAAACTGGTGCAAGGGGAAAAAGGGGGGGGCTTCGACGGCTGGCCAAGAAAAAAAAAAGGAAAAAAAAAGACTCCTCATTGGGAGTGAAAGGGGAAACCAATAAAGGGTATCGAAAAAGGGGAGGATGAAAAAGCAGAATAGAAAGAAAGGAGAAAAAGGGGGAACCGCGAAATTACACTAAAAAAGGACACGCAGGGGCGGGCCAAGGAAAAAAGACAGAAAAAGGGGGGAAGAGGAAGACGCGAGTCCATCCCAGCGGGGAGAAAGGGGGTGTCCTCGACTCCTAATGGGAAGAAAAGACTGCAGACGGAGGGAAACGGAAAAACTGCGGTTTTCACAAAAGGAAGAAAAAAAATTGCGGCATTTTTTCTTAACTACGGGGGGAGAGGGTTTGTCTCCGGGAGTAAGGAGGGGGTCAATTCGAAAAAAAAAGGGGACACATCCAGAAAAGGGGAAGGGGAACGCAGCCTGAAGTTACAGGCAAAGGGAAAAAGCGGCCCCTATAAAAAAAATCCATACTCTGACGGAACGGCCCCTTGTAAAGGGGATCCATGTTTGCTTGACGACGTACGAAGAGAATGGAATATCAAAGAAAAGAAGAAACGCTCCGAAAAAGGAAAAAAGACAGTAGGTCCCGTATACAGCAGGGGGGGGAGAGAAAAGAGAAAAAGTCTTTTCCCCTCTCTACCAAGCCGGCCCCCAGATCAAGGTTGAACAAAAAGGGAAAAGGCAAAAAAACCTGTACCAAAGGGCCCTAAAAAAACCCAAAGGAAGAAACAGTGTGCTTTAGCAAAAAGAAAGGGGGGGTTCCAACGCCGGTCCTATGGGGGGGGGGGCGTGATTCCTCACGAATAAAGTAAAAAAAAGCCGAAAAGATCTTTCTTTCAGGGGGGGGTTTCGAACTGTCCCAAAGAGGGGAGGCCTCGGCAATCTGTGGGAAACCAAAAAGAAGGTGCGGGGGGGGGGGGGGAGGGGGGGAGAGCCCGGTCTTGTGTAGGGGAAAAAACCGATATTCTATGACTAGGAGAAAAAAAAAAAAGAAAAGGCTGTCTCTGGACAGGAAAAAAAAATCCCAAAAAAGTCCCCCCTGGGGGAAGGAAGGAAAAAAAGGGGGGCCAGGGGACAGGGGGGGGGTGGGGGGGGGGGGGGGGGGGGGGGGGGGGGGGGGGGGGGGGGGGGGGGGGGCCAAATCTAAGGAGGGGGGAGGAAAGTCAAGGCCGGAAAGGGGAACAAAGTGACTACAAAATTTAACTTTTAAGGGGCAACGGCCCTTCAGAGCGAAGAGTTTACTGAAAAGAAGAACCTACCACAAAAAAAAAGGGGCATATCTCCGAAAAAAGCTTGGGAAAGAAAAAAAAAAGGGGGGGAAAAACTTCCGAAAAAAAAGGAACAGACTGTGGGGGGGTCCATGATCGAGAAGGGGGGGGACACGACCAAAAAGGAAAAAAAAAGCCCTAACGCGGGAGAAAAGGAGGGGGGTACGTCTGTCACTTACTTAAAGGGGCAAAGAATAAAGCAACAGGGTGGAAGCTTAAGAAATCCCAAAAAGACCCCCCCCCCCCCCCCAAGTGTCCTCTATGAAACCAAACTTCTGTCGAGGGAAAGAAAACCGAACACATAGCCGAGAAACATACGATCAAGGGAAGAAAGTCGAAAAAAGAGAGATTTTGCCTCCGAAGGATTGGGAAAAAGGACCGTCCGAGGTTAAAAGAGTTGGGAAAAAGACCCGAAAGTTACTCGGAGAGGAAACACCCCGCTTGTCATAAGGGGGGCCGCACACCTCTAGGGAGTAAAGGAAAAAAAAAAAAAACCAGTTTTCGACGGAAAAGAAAGAGAGTCAAAAAAAGGGGGGGAGGAGGAGGAAAAGAGAGAGAAAGGGTGGGACGGCGAAAAAAGGGGGGGGGGTTGCAAAAAAGAAAGGGTGTTGCGGAAAAGGGAGCGGGTGTTTGGAAAGAGGGAGAGTACCGGCCGGTGAAAAAAAAAAGGAAACCACTGCACAAAAAAGTGCCGGCCGGCAAACAGCAAAGGGCGCTTCGGGGGAAAGAAAATGAGGCCAAAAGGGGGAAGGGCCCGTTGATTCAACGGTGGGGGCGGGAAAGCAAAAGCCGCAAAAAAAAAAGGGGGGCTAGTGGTCCCTAAACCGGCATAATGCCTCCGGGGGGGGGAGGAAAAGGAAAGTACGGAACAGACGTAACCCCGCATGGAAACATGGGGATGGTTTTTGGGGGGGGGGGGGGAAATCGCGATCGGAAACGCGGTCGTGAGCTGAAAAAGTCGAGATCTGCCCAAGAGGGGGAAAGTGAGGGGAGCCGTTTGGTTTTGGGTGGGGGGAAATGTGGGATCAGGGAAAAGTCGGAGGGGGAGGAGAAGGAACGGTCTCCGCCCAAAGAGAAAAAACATTTTGTCAGGAAAGGACCGACTCAGGGTGGGGAGAGGGGGGAAAAAAAAAAAAAATACCACCGCGAGGGGGGAAAAAATGGGCATCGCCGCGACCCAGGTGAAAAGGGGTCGGTGAAAAACTGTTTAGGGGGAAAAAAAAGCTCGTAAAGTGAAAGGAAAAAGAAAAATATCGTTGTTTTCGCTAAAAAAAAAGGGGGTGCCTAAGTTTGTCCACCAAAAAAAACAGAAAGTTAAAGAGGAAGGAAACCAGTTCGAACAAAAGAAACTGAAGATTCTTGTTAGAAAAAGTGGGTGACTCGGGGATACTCAAAGCAGACATAAAGGAAGGCAGTGGAAAAAAGGAAGTTTTCTACCAAAAGTCGTCCCGTGTTAGCAGAAGACACAAAGATCTGGGTACAGGTTTGGAAGAAAGGGCATTGACTACTGGGGCGGGCCCAACAGGGGAAAAAAAAAAAAAAAAGATGTTGCCGGTAGGAAGAAGGAAGAAAGATCGTCCCGCGGGAAGAAGAAGAGGGGGGGTTATGGTCTGGCCTCCATCGTTCGGAGGGGAAAGAGTTTGAAAACAAAAGCGTGGAAAAAAAAAAAAAAAAAAAAAGGCGATCGTCCAAGGCGTCAGCAAAAAAAGGTCCGAAGGGAAAAAAAAAAAAAAGTCCGGAGTACTGAGGGGTAAAAAGGGTGAGGGGAAATGGCAACTTTGAAAAAAAAAAAAACACGGCTAATTTGGGAAAGGGGGGGCGCAGCGTTTAAACGGAAAAAGAAAAAAAAAAAAACCGTACCCTTCCCGGGCGGGCAAAAAAAAAAACGTGGGGCAAAAGTCGGGACGCAAAGAAAGGACCTTCGGTATTTGAAAAGAAGGGGAAGCGGGTATCCTTCTGCCCAGGAAGGAAAAAGGTTCGAGGCCGCCCCGGACGCAGCAAAAGAAGAAGTAGACCGGCCCGGGAGGAAAAAAGAGAAACACGCGACGGGCATGGCCCGCCAAAAAAAAGAAACAGAAAAAAAACTCTCATTGGGATTGGAAGGGGGAAAAAAGGGACGC
>Ga0179593_1483273_pt1 | contig 14658 bp, 16 predicted proteins | sample CZODoug2_1_08_16_FD_185931 | JGI IMG/M metagenome (GOLD analysis project Ga0179593, IMG submission 185931) | Vadose zone soil fungal communities from Angelo Coast Range Reserve, California, USA - CZODoug2_1_08_16fungal (PacBio error correction) | ecosystem: Environmental > Terrestrial > Soil >...
GGGGGGTTCTAGGAGGCGGAGAGAGCCAACGCCGGCGAGGAAAAAGAGCAGCAGGCACCTAGTGGGCTTTATTCATTGGGGGAGTCGGGGGATGGTTGGCCCTAGCGGATTTTTCCAGTCGGTTCAGATCGAACAATCGGAAAGGGGCAGGGGTAAAAGGGATAAAAATCTCTATCCTGCAGAAAAGGGTGGAAGGGTCGATGCACAACCGAGGGAAAGTCTAGCCGCTTCTAAACTAGGCTTCAGCAAAGGTGGGGGTCAAAACTCATTCTCAGGGCACGAAAAAAAAGCAGTAGGGAGTTTACGTGTTCCATAATCTCTCATCAGAAGACACACACGTATCTGAGCCGAGGTTGGGAAAGCGACGGGAGACAGCGCTTAGGGTCGCATCGCACAGAGGTCGGCTGTAGCCAGTATCTTCCATGGGAGGGAGGTGGGATTCTAAAGAATTTGCTGGAAATGGCTTAGAAAAACGAAGAAAGGAACGGTGTATGTCAATGCGGCAGCAGGTTCAACGAAGTGAGGAAAGCCTAAAGGGAAGGAAAGACAGAAGAAATATCATAGACAAAAGCACTAGGAAGTTCTAGTCTCAAAGGTTGAGTAAGTAAAAGGGAGACGTATGAATGGGACCATCCTAGGCATATTACTTAGTGACTAACTTTCTTCTGAGTTTCTACCATACTGGGGTGGACTTGGGATGTGCTCTGAAAGTGGGAGAACAGGGCTTTCGAGAGGAATTGGAAATATTAACCGAGTGAATAACATAGGGACTAGCGTAGGGAAATGGATTCTATGAGCTTGCCGATACTTCGCTGAGAATAGGGTTTCCGATCAAAGAGAGAGGTACCGGGACAGTTTGAAGAGCTGGGAATGCCGGAGGGAACTCTTCAGTCAACGGGCCGCTAATTGGGGGGCACTAAGTAGCATAAGGCTGTGCTTACACGTCGATAGGTAACCAAGCCTGACCAACCCCGACAGTGGCGACAGCTCAAACACTATGAGGTTCTGACCTTCACCCGTGTTCGTGTGGGCCTTCACCACCTCAGGAAACGTGGAGGGGCGCCAATAAAAATATCCTCATCCGACGGGGTAGGTTCCTCTTGTCCGTCGTCGCTGACAGAAAAATGCAACACTGGGAGGAGGGAAAAAACAAAAAGAAAGGGGTGGACATGAAAAACGAAGGGGGTTGTCAGGAGAGGGGGCAGCCAGCTCGCAAAGAAGGCATGTGCGCGACAACAGATGTCACTCTTCGCTCTCCATACCACGTGCCTTCTTCTCTGACAAAAACCTGCTTGTCCTCGGACAAAATAAAGCCCGGATTACCAAATGTGGTAGGCAAGGTAAAGGATTCTAGAATACGTAGTTCTTTCTGGGGTATTACAGACGAGGAAGTCGAAGTCTCTACAGAAATTTTTAAGGGGGGTCCGTTCTCCAGCGAATATACTCGATCCTCAACAGAGAACTGTTTAACTATCTTCAGAGTCGGAAACATCAGGTTGGCCAGGAGGGGACTGATTAGGACAATCAAAGATACACTGCTCTCGGAAGGCGACTGAAAAAGGGCGAGGGAACCTCGGCTTCTCTCTCATACTCCGCTTTGGCTGAGCAGTTCTACTATATAAAGTAACACTATCGCCTCTGGCAACTAGTTGCTGAAAAAAAGACATGTGTAGCTTTAGGGGCGCCAAGATTGAGAGAGGGGAGGCGAGGAAGCGCGGAATGAAATACGGGCTATGATTCCTTTGATGTCAAGGACGAGACAGAGTAGGGGGGAAACAGAGAGGGGAGAAGACACTCTTCAGCGCGAGAGAGAAGAAGGCTGGGTGGGTTCGATCATAATGGGGACAAGGGGAGCGGGTTTGGGGGGGGAGGGTCTGTGGGGGAAGAGAATTCTACATCAAGGCCCTGTAGCAAAAATCCTACTCTAGATAATACCGGTAGCCAGGATTTAAAACTGCGTTCGGCTGTAAAACTGGAAATAAAGGAAACACGGGGCGTGCCGGGACGAGGAGAAAGGGAGGAGGGGGGGGTTTCAAGAATTGAAACCCCAAAATTCCCAAAAACCCTAATCCGGAGAAAAAGACAATAAAAAACCGGGACGAGAGATAGATAAGTAGGCGCTAAACTTCCGGAGGGGGGGGGAAAAACCAGAGCCAAAGCCTCCTAGAGAAAGAAAACTATTCCGTGCCGCGACTGAAATGTGAGGGGGTATATGGGGGGGAGCGGTATACCCGCCTGCGGCGGGAAGTTTAGTCAGGGAAAAGATAGATGTTATCGTGGCCGGCGCCGCGAGTGCCGCCGTCGGGGCTCTCGTCATCAATGCGGGGCTGAGGGGAGGCTGGTGGGTAGCGGGGGGGGGGGTGTGGCTGGGGGGGGGGGGGTAGGGGGGGTGGGGGGGGGGGGAGGGGGGGGGGTCCTGGTACACGAAGAAGAAGTGAAGATTGATGAGGGGACTGACGAATGCGCCGGGTGGGGGATGTGAGAGCGCGGGGGGGGGGGTGGAATGGTCAGTACCGAACGGGGGAGAGCTGGGGCGCCTCTGCTCGGAAGATGCGTCTCTTTGGCAGAGAGGCTGGGTTTGGAAAGGCATGGGCGGAGTCGGGTTCAGAGGGCGCGGTAAAAATCACCTCTAATATGGGGGAGTCGGTCGGTAGGGGGGGCTTCGAAAAACGACCAAGGTCGTTGGACTGACGCCACGCGAGGATAGGAGAGAAAAGGGGGGGAGTGGGGCGCCAACCAAGGGGGGGGGGGGGGGGGGCTGTGTCAAGGGTCTGTGGTCTGGAGGGGTATGCGCTTGAGGGGGTGGTGGGGTGTCGGGTAGTAGGGGAGGTGCGTAAAGGGGTTCGGGGGGGGGCGGGGGGGGCTGGGTGTACGGGGTTCTACAGGATCCGTCACTGCTCGGCTGGGACCGTAGGATGGCAGGAGAATAGGACGACTGACGTACGGAAACCGACACCACCTTCCTGGGTGTTGTTTCGACTGTGGGTGGCTCGAGAAAACAAAACTTTATAAGGGAAGAAGAGAGGGTACAAATTCGAAAAACTGGCATTTTTTTGGTGGGAGGAGAGGTAGCCGACCGGACTGTTCTCCCCAGAAGATAATTTACAGAATCTCCAGAGTGCGATGAGGGAGTTAAGAATTTCATTCGCCTGAGGGAGAGATCTACACAAAAACATCTCTTATCCCCCCTACAAGAATCATCTAAAGAAATACTTTTGGGAGGAGGCGACAAGGAGAGAGTTTAGAACCCTCGGTAATGTTGGGGGAGCTTACGACTACCAACAACGCCCACAAACTACAAGGACATCTTAGCTGAAGCGACGCCGACACGATAAAAAAAAAAGAAGGGCACCTCTTCTTAAAAAATGAAATTCCTGACAAAAAAAGAATGAGATGATCTAATAGTCAAGCATTCTTCTAAGAAGTTAGGAAGAGTTATGAAGGAGAGAAAGACCGGCAGTTGCACTAAAATCAAGAAAGGCGAGTATAAAGATGGGTCATCAAGATGAAGAACTTCGGGCTGAGGAAAGACTACCGAGACGTCAGACGATAACTGATGCCGAGCCCTCAAGAGACGGGGAAACTCGAATGCTAGGACCTCTTTAGAGAACCACTCAACTTTGGAGAGGAGAAACAAATTTCATCAGGCATCCTTCTGAATAAATAGGCATCATCAGCCAGAAGCATTAATAGGTTCGAGAAAGAGATTTTTCTTGTGTCTGTGGTGGTTCCCAAAAGCAACAGACTGCAAATCAATGCATAATCGGCCCTTCGTTTTGGTGAGGAAAAAGGGGGAGGGGGATGGGATGGTGGGAATGCGTGGGTTATGCTACACGTATTCAACCAGACTTCACCGAAGAAGTAAATCGAAGGAAAAGTTCAACGGCAACTTGCATGGAAAAAGACGAATCGACGGTGCTACCAGATAAAGTGTCCGACTTTATATCGGGGCGGCGGCGTGGGCGGGTCTGAAGCAATCATGGATGTCAAAAGAAGACGTGCCGGCAAAGAAACCAAAGCAAAAATCGTGCCGTGAACGAAAGTCGGGACCGGGAAGAAAACAATGCTAGAGGGGCGAAAGAGATATTGAGCCTGGTCTGGCTGCTAGAGAAACGTGGTCGAAAGGAATAGCTTCGGTCTGAGGGCAGCAAGCACAATAATTCCCCAGACTATCCTCCTTATGGAACGTCAATAGACGAGGAAGAGACAGGCCTAATCAGATTTGTGAGCCTATCCAGAAACCTCAAAGACGTCGGAACTCAGTCACAGTCAAGTCTGACTAGGGGGGGGGCTCCTTTACCCTATCGAAGGGGGACTGACTGAAAGCGGGGGGGGGGGAAAACCACCGGGAGTATGCTATCCTAGGAGGAATCGGCGACTTGGAGTATCACGGCGATAGATTTGTTGAGTCTTGTAAGCAGTCCTGTAGAAGTCTCGCAGGTGTCTACGAAGGAATCGTTAAACCTCTGAGAGTTTGAGGATATACAAGACATCGGGCAGAATTAAAAGAGCCAAAAAACCTCTGGTCAGCGCAGGGGCTTTAAAACGCCGTCGGGGGGAAACCCACGAGAACATTAGGGAAAGCGGCAGCGTGGGTCCGGGTCCAGAGATGTGTCGGAGAGGTGTGTCAGGTTCCAAACTGGATCCCCGGTTGGCACGACGTATCGTTCGGGTCGATCGGCGCATAGCGATTTGGAGAAGATTCGCAGAGCGTCACGCCGAAGATCATTCAAGACTCAACAAGGATCAGACTAATCATCAACAATGAAAAAGAAAGAGGTTCTTCCTATCAAGGGACGTGGATTAGAGAGACCTAAAAGGTCCTGCTGGGGTTTGGAGGGAAGGTTAAAAGAGAAATAATGCAGATAATCACGGCGTGGGGAAATGCGCGCCATGGATCAGTGTTTCTCAGTTTAGTCTGCCAGAGGGGCCTCTTCCTCCGGTCGAGTAAAGAACGCCTTGGTCTTCAAAGATAGTTGCCCTGTTGATGGACACAGGCAGGATGATCAATTACAAACTGTCACCACTAAAGACAGCTTCTTCTAGAATAACTTGTCTACTTCAAGAGAGAGCGATATCTTACCTCTCGATAGAGGGAAGAATTGAAAAGTCGAGGACGGGAATAGTTATCAAGGGAACGGCATTGTAAGATAATTCGGGGGTGAACAAAAAAAAAGCACTTTCTCAAAAAGGGAGATACGGGAAGAATGGGAAATTGGGGGTAGAAAATCCGCAAGCCCAAATAAACGAAAAACCAGGGAGACTTAATCCCAGAGAGGGGGTCAGTCAGCCTCCCAACCTAGATCTTGAAGAGGATCACTTACTCCCTCAACATCTTTCTCTACGCCTTGAACTTTTCTGGGTCTTGCAGAGGGGGGACAGGCCTCGAAGATATCTTGAAGGATCGAATCACTATGAAACAGGCTTAGCAGGTCAAAAAAAGAAGGCAACAGTCCGAGTCAGGGAATCCAAGCCGTTGACCGTCAAATCATGTCCGCGAAAAGAAGACAATGGCGGAATTCCGAACGCCCCAAGTCATTCATACTACGGACGAGGAGAGGGAAACGGGTACCGCGTTAGACAGGGTACCCAGCAAAAAGATGGGTGAGAAGGCAGGCTGCTCTGAGGCCGGAGCGGTCGGAGGTGCCAAGGTGCCGACGTGACTCATGCTTTGTCAGCACCAAGAATTTATACGGACACCTAGGGGGGAGAAACCTCAAATCCTAAAATAATGGCTCGTGTAAAGGTTTGGGTGTGTGCGTCAGAAAAAAAGGGAAGAGTCGATGACGAGTGGGAAGAAAAGGCACAGGAAGAACGCGAGATGAAATTTAAAGGAAAAATAACATGGGGCAACAAAGTCACTCATCAGAAAAGCCGAGGGCTAGGTCTTTTTAACGTTTATCAACGGCGGGAGGGACCTGAGTAAGACAAATAATGGCGAGCCAAAAAAAAAAGGAAAAAGAAAGAGATATGCTGTTCGGAGGGGGAGCCTATCGACTCAAATTCTATTACAGCGAAAAGATCGCAAAGGGGTATATGTACGTCTTTTTCCCAGAGAAGGTTCTGTTCCATTCTTTCGAGACACGAGAGGGGCGGACGAATGGAAAAAAAAAGCAGTGTCATCTACTTCATAGAATCTTGGATGAAAAAGGCGATGGAACACCGAAAGGTCAGGGACTTCGGCAACTCAGGTTCAGTTCGCCCCTTCGAGTTCTCTAGGAAAAGACAGGGACGTAGGGGGAACTTGGGGTTCCCTCAGAGCGTCATACCTCATAAGCACGCACTTAAGCTGGAACATCGGGGAGCAGCGGAGGGAACTGTAACTCAGGAACATTCGGCGGCTTCTTTTGGGCCTGGATCGCAGGTAGGCTGGGGAAGAGAACTATTTTCAGGTCACCCGGATATCGAATGGGAAGTGTCCCTCCTTGAAGGGACTGACAGAGGTTAGGGAGGCTATCCTACCTAGGGAAGTAAGATTCATGAACATCGCCGCAATCGAGCAGGGTACTGCAGAAGGCGTGGGAGATCGTAAACGAATCTGTGTGGGGCGTGTCATCCGCGATTCCGGAGGAAGGAGCGTTCGCGTTGCCCTAGTGCGGAGGGGTCTAAAAAGTTTTCCTGGGGGAAATTGTCTCGCCCTGTTGGGCTAGAACGTAGGAGTCAACATGGGGTGGAACCGGCGGAAAACTTTCTAAAGTCGGCCCTATAGGGACGCCAACTGTAGGATTCTGAGGGGGCAGATAAGGATGAGGACTTGACGTAGCGTTCCCTATCATAGGAAGGCCTTTCTCGGTTAAAACATGTCCTGATTGGAAAGGAAACGCAGCGTGTTCTCACTCACAACACAGGACAGCGGATGGAAAACAAGGCGCTCGCGCCCAGGTGCGGCAGCCTCGAGCGAAAAGGAAGAAACCCCGCGAAAAGAAAATTGCGGCCAGACACGTTCAGCAGTGCTCTCGGGTCCAGAACCTACGCATCCTCGCGGTCGTGAAAGAGGACGAAACGGCGGGAGGGAAAAACAGAGCTGGGTGCTGCTGACGCTCATAAAGGGTGGGGGGGTCAGGACTCTGGTCGGCAATCGAGAGAGACCTCGAGGGAAATCAGCTGCTGCGCTGCACTAGAAGACTCCTCTAAGCGAGGATCACCTAAGGCCCGTCAGGGGGGAAATCATAAAAAGGAAGCATCTACCCCTTTCATAAAGATGAAGGAGGTAGGGCGCATCGGTCGCTTAGGATGGAACAAGGCCAGGTGTCCTTTAATCTTCGTCAAAGGCCTTTAGGGAGTGGAATAAGAGGATGCTTCCTAGAATAAAAAATAAAAGAGAAGATGGGGTTCATAAATACGAGGAACCATCACGAGTAAAAGAGAGAAAACATGGAGGAAAATCACAAGAGCGTACTGGGTATGGTACACTGCTAACGCGGGAGGGACACGAGTCAAAAGGAAGGGGGGGGGTCAGTAAAGGGGTAGAGGGGGCCTTATCTTGAAACGAGTAGACAATAGGGTGGTAACGATTCTAAGCCTTTCTGGACTATTGGGAGGGAGAAAAGGGTTCTTTGATGAGAGGCGAGAATATTACTTTCTCCGCTCCTTCTGTCTCGCCTTCACTGGGCGGCTGAGAGGGGTATCTAATAACCCAAGAGGTGAGAGACAAGATGCAGACGAGAATAGCCAATTCAGGGGAGCTGGAGGGGAGCATATTTTGAGTTTAAGCAGGATTTTGGGGGGGGGCTGGGGGAGCTGAATACCGGATAGAGTACATAAAGGAGCGGATCGCTCAGATGCCGAAAATCGCTTCGCGCTGTTAAAATGATTATTCCAGCAAGGGGGCGTAACGGTGTCCAAGTGGTAAAAAATGGACCTTGAAAAGCTGGATTGAGCTTGATAGTTTAGGGGGGAAGAGGGATTGGGGACCCTAATTCACAAACCCGAGAGAAAGAATCCATCGCATCCCCAAACCTACGATCTAATTCACGGCTAGCAGTAGGCCGGGGGGACCAATACTAGATCAATAAGAAGCTGACGCTCGCAACGAATCCGCGGCATATTTGAGGAGAGGCCTTGTGGAATGCAATACGGACCGTCAAGGCAGGGAAAGTGAATGGAGAGGCTCAAACAAAGGAGCAAAACGGACGTCTCCGCGAGGGGTAAAGGCTCTTGTCTTCAGACTGTTCAGCTCGGGGAGTATCGTCTTGAGGGAAAGGGGTCGTACTTTTCCAGGCGATTGAATGATGCTTGACCAACCGTCGGTGTTTAGGGATCGAACTGTCGGAGGGAAGCGTTGGAGAAAGAATGCATCTAGAACGCGTGAAGACTAGGATCGGAACAGTCCCGGGATTTCGGTCACTTGGTAATCTGTTTGGGCCTTAAATCGCACGGATTGCTTGGGTTCACTCGAGGGGGGTGAATAAGACACTAAAATGGCGTGCTTCGGGCTTTGGGTAGTCGTACGAGCCAAATCGAGGCAGGGGAACACTAGAATGAAGAAAAGTGACTCTGCAAAACAGCTGAGAGAGGTGGTTTGGGTCGAGCGCCTGGAGGTGGGTTCCGCGAGGAGGATGAACTAGACCGATAAGGGGACGTTCATCAAGAACGACGAAAACCGGCTGGCTTTTACCGGAAAGCTGGGACTGCAACGCAAAGACACTGTCTCCTAGTACGCCTACTCACTCAAAAAACGCGGTTCGAAGAAGGGGGAGGATCTCTCAAAAGAGGCGGGAATAGATAGATTACACCGGAAAAAAGGAAAGTGGTGTGAGGGAGAGCGAAGAGAAGCCGCCGAGGGAGCCTCAGCATTGCAAGAAGGAGGGTGCGCTGCGAGTCAGCAGCGTTCTCTTTAGAAGAAGAGAACCACAGCACGCGAGAACCCACACAAGCAGCTCTAACCCGGGGGGGAGTTTCGGAAGCGGTCAAAATCGCCCGCGATAGGGGGATCGACCTTGGTCTCAGCCCACCCACACGCCCACCCGCGACACCTCCAAGGGGAAAAGGGGCGATATCACCGAAGAAGAAAACCAGGCGAGTTCTAAGAGTAAAAACCACATTAGTACCAGACAAGAAACTACAGATTCCTATCATGACTGAGCAATTATATTCGCTTTAGTCCGGAGCGGGAATCACAGGGAAATTATGCAAGGACCACCAAGGCTCAATTAAAACCGAACCGAGCTCTCTTCCGGGATTCCAGGACGCCTAAAGAGAACCCACCACAAACCACAAACCAAACAAACACACAAAAAGTAAAAAAAAAAAGAAAAAACACCCCAAAGAGAACACAAAACACACGACCCCGAGCGAGAGCAGGATTCGGGAGCCTACTATAGCCTTAAAAGTATCGTGCAGACTTTCAACACTGGATCAAGCGGCCTGGGGGCGGAAAAGGGTGAAGAAAAGCCTTCTCTATGACGCTTCCTAAAGAGAGGGCGGAGGTTTCGATCAGGGATGGAGAGGTTTGGGGGGGACAAATCAGTCAATAAGAGAGCAATGCACCGGAAGGTCCGAAGCGCGCAGTTGTGGCATGAGGGTATTCGGGTAGGAGGTTTTAAATTAGTTGGGTGTAAGAGAGTCCCCAAAAATATAAGGCAAATTATCAAAAAGTCACGTGAAAGGAAGGTTCCAGGGACCGCAGGAACGCAGTTGCGGGCCTTATCAGTGGACATGGGGAAGGTAGGACGTCCTAAGTTGGGTTCGACAATCTCAATAGGGAGATAGAGGAAGCATCTACACCGACGCAAGGATGCCGGTGAAAGAAAAGATTCTCGCCTTCAGCGCGGAGAGAGTAGAGAGAAACAGGGGCTTGGTCTTCGAACTCGTTGAGCCTGAGAAGAGGCGTCACGGAAAGAAAGACGGAAACTAAGGAAGCGTCAAACTTCGAAACGACTGAACGAGACATAAAAAAAAAGGTGCTAATGGGGGGAACCGGGCCAAAGAAAGGCGGAGCAAAGTTGCCCTGCTGCAGATCTGGTCTCCTTGAGACGTCGAGTTCGAAACATTAGAGAACGGAGATGATCGGAAAGAAGAGAGGTAGTTGTCGAGAAAAAACTCGAAGACGCGGGGGTGGCAGGGGGTGGAAGACAGCCGGGTCAAATAATTCTCTCAGGCTGTGGACTCATAGGAGGGAGCTGAAGGGGGACGGATCGTCGGAATGAAAAAGAACGCCTAGAAAGAGAGGGGCGCTACCGGACGTGAAAGGAAAGATCCGATCCCCCGCACGCCAGAAGGGATGGCCTCCTCCAGTCAGCTGGGGATTCACAGTTCCTCGCGGAGAGTGTTGGTCCGAAAAACGGGTCGGGTGGTCAAGCGCCGGAAAAGAAGAGAAGCTCGAGCTAGAGTGCTAGACCGATATCGCCTTGAAGACCATCCTGCCAAATGCAGGGAAACAGAAAAAGCATCGGGTCTTGATCCCCATTTCAACGGCGATTAGGAAATAAGGGGCGCTTGAGTTTAATGGGGAGAGGATGTACGAGCTCGCCCTAAGGTTGGGCGATCAGCGTGTCGTTTTTCGTCTGAAGAGATCAGCCATGTCCGCCGCTGAGCTCCTGTGGGTCTTCAATACGCTTGGAAAAAAAAAAAAGGTGGAGAGAACAACACGGGAAGAATGGATCAGGACGTGCGGGCACAAAGAAAAAGGCCGGCCCAAAGAAAAATACCGATCTTGATAATTACCAATGGCGGCGAAGCGATCTAAAAAGGGTAGACCCGATTGCCTCCGAAGGAATAAAAAGGGAAAGGCCTTTGAACAATGACTTGGTCTCCTCGAATAAGTAGCCAATGCGAGCACGGGAAAGGGGCAGGGTAAAAAAGAAGCCGAGAGTCCACGCTAACTGACCGACAGGAGACGCATTCAGAAAACAGATCCGGGCCTCTCACAAGATGATCGCAAAGATTTGCGTTGGAGTTAGATTAGAAAAACAGCGGGAAGAGAGACCGTTAGAAAAAAAAAAGACCTGTAATGAACCTTCTGCTCATTGAATCAGTAAAGGGACGGGGTCTCATTCCGCCGGAAAAAGAAACTCGGGGGCACTAATCCCAGCCTCCTAAATGAATCCTCTCCCCTTCACCTTAGGCCGGGCTTTGAAAAGTAGAGCTGTTCTGAAAAAGGGAGGGCCATAAATCACCCCTATTTGCGAAATGCGGTTAAGTGATGTCGATGGGCTTAGAAAAAGAGACCGGGCTGGTCGGCAAAGAAGAATGATTCTTTAGCTGCGCAACGAAGTGATACGTAAAAGATGGACTCACTAGACTTTCTCTTTAGAGCGCAACAACGAGATGCTATTCAGAGTACAAGACTGCTTGCTGCCATCTGGAAAAAAGGACATCCTCGAGGAGAGCGAAAAAGAAGTGAAATCCGGAGCTCAACACTCTTTTCCTCACATCCAGAGGGCTGGAGAGCAGGGGGCTAGAAGGGAGTCGAAAGCTCAGTCCTAAGAAAACCCATCATCTCGACTCCCAAAAAATATAATGAATAGATGAAAAGAAGGGTTATGAGAAGAGGAAAGGGTCTACCCATCTCCAGATAAGAAACCTTGTGAGAAGACGGGTAAGTCGTTGGCCCGATCCTCAGGGGAAGGGGAAAATAATAGGCGGTTATTTGTGAAACACCGAAGGAGAAAGCTTCAAAAACTGACTTCACACAGAAATGAGAGGAATGTCGCTCCCAGCGGGAAGTCGCAAGAGCAGGGAAAGAGCCTTCACTACAGTAGTCAGGGGCTTTGAAAAAGAACTAGCAGTAAGTTACCCTAACCGAAATGCTTAAAAGAGGGTATCTGTAGGCGAAAAGGGGAAAGAGAGTACATTTGCCCATATTAACTTGACTAGGGTTGCCGGGAAGGGAGAGGGGTAGGGAAGGGGGGAGATGGGAGAAAATCCCATCTGGGAGGGACCGAATCTCTAAGACGTCCGGGGCATGTCAGAATATAGCCGGGACAAACTACGGAACTGGGGCTACAGGACAGAATACGCCAGAAAAAAGAGAAAAAAAATTCGGCGATCACGTTTCTGGAGCATAACGTCCGGGGAGTAAGGCCAGAATTGGCTTCCACGGATCGGGGAGCTGCTACAGTGGAGCTGATTTCGACCAAAGTCCGGGTCATGGTAAAAAGGTGAGCCCTTTGGCAAGACAGGAGGGTGAACGAGGAACAGGGAGGGGGAAAAAGGCAGGACCGCGGCGCTCTCTACAGAAAAAAGAGGTGAGACACTTGTTGGAGCTCTTAGGATAAGAGATAGACTGGAAGGCGCCCGAGAGGGTTCTAGGCAGACGGATTAAAGTTCCTTATCACCAGGGTTGTATAGGAATCAAAGGGGACAAAGTGGTCGCCAATAAAAAGCCGCGGCAGGAAGGTGAAGCAGCAGAGGGGAGAGGCAGGCACCCCTAAAGATATTGGAGCCTAAATGCGTAAGGGAAGAAACTTCCTGATAAATCGACCTGAAAAGAACTAAGAAGAAAAGGGGTCCGGGAGCGCAGAAAGAAGAAAATTAGGAAAGAACTGGAGCGTCACCGTAAAAGGCCCAGCTGCGACTACTGGTTAGAGAGGGTCGGCACTGCGAGCGAGACCTAAAAAGAAACGAGGAGGATCGGGGAAAGAGAGATCATGCCTAAAAGAAAGGGTACAAGAGTGTTCCTCTACCCCAAAAGAGACGACGGCTGCCACAATTTGGAAGGCGGTTAGGCCAGCTTCGTAAAGGATTGGGGATGTCCAGAAAATCCTGCCCGGTCACGTAGGCCGCCAAAAGAGTGCTGGGAATGGGAAGGCGCTCGTTTACTTGGAGGCTCGAGACCGAAACGCGCGATTGTTTCCAGCTAAACGGGGAGAGAAAAGAACGTGCGAGAAGCCAACAGGAGGCGGAAAAACAAAAACAGCGAGAAGTGCTCAAGACCCGAGAAGAGCCAGCAAGGATGGGCGGCGAGAAAGAACTCCTTTTCTGATTATAAGGGGGTAGAAGAAACCTCTATCTTTGAGAGGGAGGACAAAAAGAAAAATAGGGCACCTTTACTTCTACTCATGGGGCTGGCGTAGGGAGGGAGAAAGATTCAGGGAAAGGTGATGAGCGGAGGAAGGGAAGCTAACTGAGATTAAATTGAGTAATACGGATACTTCAAAAGCTCTCCTGTCGTAGTCCAGAACAAAGAGGCGGAAGTAGCAGATGAATATGCGGGTCTGGAAAGGGATGCAGAGGTGAGTTCACCAGAGGGAGGGGTGTAGAGAGGCCGGGGGGAAAAATAGAATAAGATTCGCAGGGCTCAAGAGAAGGGGACCTCTATACCTCCGGCTCCCGGAGGAAATTGACGCAACTATTCGTTCATGGGAAAAGGGGAAAGGGTTTGCCCGGGGGGGGATGGGAGAGCTAGAGAGGGGGGGTAATAGGATTAGAATTTCCGAAACGAAGGCATAGAGAATAAAATAGAAAAAAATTACGAGCTATCAGAAGTTTCAGGAGCGAGCTGACCTGGGGGAAAACCATACCTCGAGATTAATGAAGTCTCGATCGAAAAGAAGAATCATCTTCTTGGACGGAGGAATGCGCTGAGAAAGGAGAAAGAAGTAACGGGTAATACGTCTGGGGAAGAGGCGTCGAGGACAGAGATGGCAGGCAACGCAGCAAAGGTCTTCTACGATTCGGAAATTCTCTGGCGGAAAAAGGGGAGGAGAAGTTCCTGATAGGGGCTTGCCTCTTGGAGGACGAGCGCATTATGATGTCAGATACTCTTTTGCAAAAGGAGAAAAAAGAAGAGAGAGCTGAGTAGCAGCAAAGCAGGGGAAAAGCAGCCAAGGCTGGCGACATAGTACTGTTGAAGAAGAGGGGAGTGCGTTCGGTTCTAAAGGGCGGAGTGGATCGCCCGAGCAATGTGTATATTGGACTTGTGGGGTAGGACGTGAGAGAGCTCCGGTGCTTCTTCAAACGCGAGGCGGCAAACGTGCAGCGAAACGGCGTTCGGAATGATGTTCTTGGGATGATGGGGGGGTCGCTCGAGAGGAAGAGAAGGAGACTTTCACTAAACGGCGACGCGTCTCTGAGTTGGGACATGGACGACTGGGGGTAGGCTCCAATCGGGGGCGGTTCGGGGACATAAGCCCTCAAACAAAATGAAGGGGTGTGCGATCAAAACAGAAGAAAAAGGGAGGGAGAAAAGAGATAGAGGAAAGGGGTCCAAACCGAAGGTGTGGGTGGAGTAATCCTATAATCCGCCGAGTGTCTAAAGAAGTCGAAGGGGAAACAGTCACTCAGAAAAATGTAGAGGAGAAAGAACTCGCGTCAGACTTGGTGAATAGAGCGTAAAAAACGCACAGTCTCGAAAGAAAAGGAAACAGACTAACTCAGAGGTTTCGGAGGGCAACTGGAGATAGAAAAAAAAGAGCAGTGGGACCTCTTATAGGTCCGGAAGACAACAAAGCACACGACCTCACTAGGACTGGAGGAGAAAATCAAAAAAAGGAAGGTCCTAAAAAACCTCGAGGCCTTCGGAATAATACTCAGTCCACAAAATCAGGAAAGGGTGCAGAAACCGGAATGGAAGAAGGATCAGGAGGCCAGCTTTGAAAATAGATGCCTTACCTTGAGAGAGGAGGAGATTACGACCATCAGGACTGAGCAGTAGACAAGAAAAAACGAGGGGCAGCCCTAGACGGCACACTCAGCGGGCCAATAAGAAGAGCCTTG
>Ga0179593_1612393_pt1 | contig 14658 bp, 16 predicted proteins | sample CZODoug2_1_08_16_FD_185931 | JGI IMG/M metagenome (GOLD analysis project Ga0179593, IMG submission 185931) | Vadose zone soil fungal communities from Angelo Coast Range Reserve, California, USA - CZODoug2_1_08_16fungal (PacBio error correction) | ecosystem: Environmental > Terrestrial > Soil >...
GACTTCAAGCTGCTTTATCGGCCAAAGTCGTTGTGGAAAAGAAGTTCCCGATCAGTGACCCCCCCGGAAACAAATAAAAAAACCTGGGATCAGGACGCCCACAACTTTTGTTTACCAAAACAAGGGGCACATTCGTGAGGAAACCGCACCGCGTCAAATCGGAGGACCCTCAAAAAGTCTAACAGTAAATCACCGGGGTGCGAAAGTTCGGGAGCTGCAACAAATCAGCCAATCACCCGGGAAAGCCTAACCCTTGAACTCCCCAAGGGCACCTTCAATTTGACGGTGAAAAGGGGTGATGAGAGGGGAGGAAGACGTTGGGAAGAAATGTGACTCGGGGGCTAGGGGGACAGTCCAGACCTTGCCAACGGACCAAAGGAAAACAGGAAAAGATGGGTGCAAAACAGGAGGGATCAAAGAAAAAGAACATCTAGCAAGGAGTTAGCTGCAAAAGACACGCCCCGGGTGACGTCATGGGGGACCTGAAGGACAGGTTGGGTGGTCGTGCACGGACTGATCGTAGAGGGAACCCGTAAACAGCCGTCACGATAAAGAAGGACGGGGCAAAGAGGGGTCCAACAGGTAGGGGTCCCGATCAAAGAGGGAAGGGGTGTCCGGGAGGGAGGAAGCAACTGTATTGCCGGGGCTTTTCCCTGCTGGAGAAAAAAAAAGACCAGAGGGGGGGGGTTTATCCCTGCAAAAAGAACGTGTGGGGATCAGACGAGACAGAATGAAAGGATTCCCCCCTATAACACGCAAAAAAAAGACCCCAGAGGGGTTTGGGGGGTGTCCAAAAGACCTTTCACAGGGGGGGGGCCCTGCGGGGGACATGTTAGAGTCCCCTTATCTCCAAGCCCACTAAAAAAAAAACCCATCAAGGGGGGGCCGAGACGAAAAAAAAACGCGGTCCGATAAAAATGTGAGACAACAGAAGGTGTGAACAGTTTCCCTCCTGTGTAGAAAGAAAAGAGGGGGGACCGTACGTATCATCCTGTCTGTCAAACCCCGAATAAACTGTCTTGAATGATAGACCTGACCGGTAAAAAAAAAGCAAATCAACTGCCCCGAGAGAGGTAGGGATGTGGAGGGGAACAAAAATCCCCGCGGTAAGGAAACCAAACAGCAAGATGTTGGGAGAAGACCTTGTTCCCCACGGGGGGAGTTAAGGAGAAGAGGGAACAAAAAGGGGGACGCAGCTGCATCTGCAACTGGGGGTTGGTGGCGAGCGAAACAAAACGGCGCGGGAGGACGCGTAAGCGAGGAAAGTGCAAAATGTACAGAATTCGCGAACAAGGGGGGGGGAATTCAAAGCTACCGTTGCAGTGTCGACTCAGTTGGAAGCTGGCATAGGGAATGGGGGGGGGGGAATCGGAAGAATACCAAACTCTGAAAAGGGGAACCGCGGATCCTTGTGGGGGAAATCGCCGCACAGTTGGCGCGCGTCGCACCAGGGGACATGGAGGAAAGGCCAACTTTTGACTAAGGGAAAAAAAACAAGGACTGGAAACAAATCATGCCGGGGGAAAAAAAACTCCACCGTGCCCCTAGGACCAAAAGAGTCAAAAAAATCCGCACATTTGGGAAGAGATTGAGGACCGTCACGTACTTGAAAAGCGGGGGGGGGGGGGAATACATGGGGGTGCCGGGGTATAGAAAAAATAGACATAATTCGGTCGGATGGAAGTTACAAAAAAGAACTTTCAAAAAAAATCGGAATATGTCGTCAATCCAAGACTCAGACTGTGTCACAGCCTTGCAAAAAAAAAAGCAAGTCCAAGAAAACGGAAAGTAAGAGGGGCAACCAATTAGAAGTTTGCTAATGGAAAATCACAAAGAAAGCACAAATAAGGCCGACTGGGGGGGGAGGAAAACGCATCTCTCCCAGGAGTTTCGGGGTGGTAGATGTACATCAAATCCGACGTGGTTGTCAAAATAAAGGGAAGCCGAAAGGTAAAACGTTGCCAAGAAAAAGTGGGGCAACGGGATAAAGTTACGGAGCCGGGGAATATTTATTGATGGCAATACAAAACGGACGGCTCGTCCGTAATGCAGGAAGAAACGGAGGTGGAAGGACTAAGGGCTGGGGGTGAATAAAACAGACCCGGCTTTTGGCAATAAAAGTGACTAGAGCTAGATTTCTAAACAGTCACTCTAAAGGGTAGAAGAAAAAGAGGGTCCCAATCCGACCTCTCAAAGTGGGGATGAGGGGCGGACAATACTGGGGGGGGGGGGAATGAGAGAAGTTTGGCAAGATCGCATGAAGAAGCATTGCTATAAACCCTAATAGGGGACGCAAGTAAGCCCACGCCTTGGGACTCGTAAGAGGGGAAACCATGCCGTAGCGCCAGGACCGTTAAGAAGACTAGCTGGTAAGACGAGCACTCTCAAATCGCATACGCATTGGGGGCTGGAACTGGGGGGGGTCAAGTCTATGGGAAAAACTTGCCCCCGTACTGTTGCTGAAAGGGTGAACCGACGGAAAACCGAAACTAATCTATCAAACTACCATCACAAAACCGGTGGGAACTTCAGAAGGGTGCAAGAAAAGACCGCCTTGGCTATAAAAAAAAAGAAGACACCCGAAAAAGAGGAAAACCAGCCCTTTAAGAATACCGGTTGAGAATAGAAAAAAAAAGATGAGGGTCAACCCGCCAAGAAAAAGAAATGATGATCTTGCGCCGCCAGGGGAGGAAAAAAAATCCTGGCGTGATAGCAACCCCACGTGAGAAAGGGAGAAAGCACAGGAGGAAAATCATCAATCCGGTGAGCCATGGGAAATAGGGGACGAAATAATGCATGAAAGAATTGGATCAAGAAAACAAAACACCGCCCCAAGGGAAACGGGCAGGGTTGGGGGGATGAAAAAAAGTCCGGTAAAAAGGGGAGAAACCAGAAAATACTTTGTCCAGACGCTCGGGGAGCTCACAAAAAAAAGGGCAACGGACATCAATTTGGCTTCGGCAAAGAAAATCACTTCTTTCGCGGGCCGGGTAGGAATAAAAAATTAAAAAAAAGAAGGGGCGCGGACCCCAAGTCCCGCCGAAGACTGTGGAAAAAAACATGTGCGGGAAAGTTTCGGTACAAAACCGTCGCGACCAAAGCGCGAATTCGAACGCCAGGGATGAGGGAAGGTCGTGTAGAAAGAAAATCCCGGCGGAATCCGATTGAGGTGCTGCCGGCCTACCAGAGAACCAAACTAAAAGGAGGGGGGGAATGCCACTCTGGGGCCTGGGAAAGGAAAGCCCCTGGAGTAGGAGAGGCACCCGAGGCATCGAAATGACACTAAAAGAATCTTGCGGCACAAGCCAGGGCTTTTGTAATAAGAGTCCTCTCTGAAAACGAGGCTCAGGTCGCTGTTCCAAAGGGAGAATTGGGAAGGGGCCAGGGTTTGGAGGAAATCAGGGCGACCAAAACTACCAAAACGACGGCAGCAAGGAATCACTCAAAAAGGAAAAAAACAAAAAGGATGATGGTGAGGAAGAGGGATAGGGATTGACGAAAAGGTACTGGGGAAGGGGCTTTGTTCCCATGCAAAAAAAAAACTCGCTAAGTCATGCACAGAAGAATAGTCCCCGAACCTAATAGTTTCCAAAAAGAGTCCCCCCCAAAAAAGAAATAAAAAGGGGAAAACTACCGGGGCCTTTTCCCAGTTGCGGGGCTCTTGGCCCAGAGAAAACGGTTAAGGGGGGGGTTCATCGGAAGGCAAAAACTAATGTTGCACGCGGGGGATAAGTGTAGTCTGGTAGGCGAATTCCGAAAAAAAGAGACAAAGGGCAGCAAAAAGACACAAACCTGCCTCTCGCTGCAAGACGAAGTGGGTGTAGAAAGGTTGGTCCCGAAAAGACCGGGGGGGAATCTCCAAGCAAAGTTGGGCGGCCCAAGTCTGCACTGGAAGGAGAATCGTTCAAAAGCGGGGCCGCCCGCTACCTCCGGTCTCGAGAACGAAAATCAAGTAAAAAGGGGGGCCAAGAGGCCTGGGCACGGATAAACCTAATTAAGGAGGAATGGGTAAAATCAAAAAAAAGAAGGGAAACAAACCTCCCCTCTCCCGGATGGCAGGTTGGGGGGGTGCGTTTAACCCTTTTGGGCCATTGATGCCATGGAATAGCGCAAGGAAAGGGGGACAGAGCTTGAGCTGCCAGGGGCGCAAGAAACGCAAAAATCGATTTCAAGGCGTGGAAGGGGGAGAAAAAGATCTCCGCGCCCTCAGCCTTAAGGAAAAAAGAGACACAGGTACCTGGCGCAATCAGCTCCTACGAACCGGGATAGGGGGAGAAATCGAAATCGCCGGCTTGTCGGGGACCACAAGTGACAGACCTTGTTTCCGGGTCGTCTCGAGTTTCAGGACTTCGTAGAAGTGGAAGACTCCGCCCTAAGGAAACAGAAACGGGGGACCTCAAAATAATAACCTACCTGCAATGGCAGGCCAAAGAAAAAGTCGCAACAGAACGGGGCTCCAGTTTCCACTTGGGGGCGCTGGCGCAGAGGGTGCAAAGGACACAAGCGCAAAATACACTAGTTCCTGAAAAAAAACATAACAACAAGAACACGAAAAGGAACAAGGAATACCTGCGGGGAAAAACGAGAAAAAAAAACACAAAAAAAAACTACCACGAACTCACACACCAAAAAGACACATACACATAAGTCAGATACCAAAAATCGAAAATACATAAGCAGAAATTCGAGTACTCAAATAACTTCAAAGATATAAACGAAAAAAGTCGAAGCTGAAGGAACACCAAACCGTTCTTTTGAAGCCAAAAGAAAAAAGAAAGAGCAACTCCTTTTTGGGAGCAAGAAAACTCCTAAGCCGCCGATGGCAAAAAAGAAAAGGGGGGGCGCAGCCGGATCCTTCAAAAATGGACAGGCAGAATCAAGGGGGGGAGGGGGGAAACAACGGAAGCCTGTGCCCGCCCATCAAGACCACATCAGAGTTTGAAATCTCAACTTCACCGGAAAATCCCTGGGGCACTATGTGGGGGGGTGTACGGAAACAACACGGAAGGACCAGAAAACCTCGATGCGCAGATTCGAATAATAAGACCAAAGTGTTTGACTGGCCGAATTAGAAAAAGGCACGACAACCCCCGGTGTAGGACAATGCAAAATGCGGAAAAAAAAAAAAAAAGCAAAAAGAGGCGACTCTGGCAGAAATGAGGGAAAAAATGGAACTGAAGGTGGCACTCAGCTGATAGTTCCAACGGCAAAAAAACGCGAAAAAACACGGCTTAAATGAACAAGGGGGAAAAGTCAGAAAGCGCGACAAACATGGTTGAATTCATCAGGGACAGGTAGGAGTCCTAAAGAAAGCTTCACGGGGGGAGAGGTCGTAGGGGGGGTGGCAAGACGCTTTCCGCTAATAACGTCCCCGGAGAAATTAGGGACCAAAGGGACACGGGGCCGCTGCGACCTCAAAACTAGGGGAGCAACGGCTTGGTCGCGCAGGGGGATGGATGAAAGAACACAATTCTCCTTCTAGTGCAGCGAAAAAAAAAACGCAACCCGAGTAATCGTGGAAAAGTGAGAAATGTAGAGCTAGGTGTTTCCCCTTTGGACCTGCAAAAAAAACGGAGGAGCCCGCGGGGGACTTGCAGGTGGGTCTCGAGAAGGGTCAGACATCAAGCGTTCGCACAATTTGGGGGGGAAACAAATTTGGTAAACTAAAAACCTCAAAGGGGGGGGTGGAACATAATAGAAAGAAAAGCAAGGCATTGTGTTTTTCAAGCAAAAAAATGCGGGACTGAAGAAAGGTGGGAAAAAAACCGAAGTCAATCAAAAAAGTTTCAAGGGGAGGTAACTTCAGAAGGGGGGGGGTTAAAGCCAAGAAGGCAGAACTTCGCGAACCCTTAAAGGAGGAAGGGGAAAGGAAGGAAAGGGGGGAAACGGGCCTCAACCATCAAAAAAGTCGCGAGGCAGAAGAGGGCCGCGGGGCCAGAAGGCTCGCAGTCGTCAGCAGAAAAAACTGGAGAGGGGCCATCTGGTAAAAACAACCATAGAGGATTGGGGAAAAAAAGGGAAGGGCTTGCAAATCAGGGGTCAAGCTTCCGGAAGGTCGTCGAAAATAAGCCAAAATCGGGGGAGGAAGGACAAACCAACTCGAGGAAGGAGAAAAAAAAAAACATAAACCAGGAGGCAGACCAGAAGGAAGCCATGAACTCCCACTAAAATAGAATACAAAAGGTACAAGAACTATAAAGGAACGGTGACTTAAAAAGAAGTTAAGACACTTTAATGGCCATGGACTACACAGCAAAATCAAAGAGTTTGTCAACCCATAAACTGGCTGTGAAAAAATGGAAAAAACTCAAGAGAGGAGGGGTGGGGTTTCTGGGGCACTCTTCGAGAACTGGAAGAAAAAACTGCAAAGAAGAGGGCGCGTCACTTCCGAAAAAGGTCTTTGTCTGGGGGAGAGCACTTGGAAAGGAAAAAACGGCCTCAACGAAGGGAGGAAGTCAACTAGACGTCACTTGCCCATTGAGGTTGCAAGGGTCAATCAAGTGGCCTTCTGATTATAGGGCGGTTTGGGGGGAAAAAACAAAACAGAGAAAGAGCGGGGACAAAAAAGGGTCTGTAAAGGTTTCACTGCATTAGTAAAATCATCGAAAATAAGGAATTCAACAGCACCAACCTTTTCTGGCCAAAGGAGGGTAAAAAAGGGGGGGCGTTTGGGAGGGACAGGGACCGAAAAAGGTTGGATTGTAACCGGGACAGCTGGCCCCTGGAAAGAGGACTACCAGGCGTTGAACGAAGGAACGAATCAAACAAAAAAAAATCTGAAAGGAAGGGGGATGCTGCAGAAGTAGAAAAAAAAAAACGGAAAAAGGAAGGAAAAGAGAATAGTCCAGAAAGGGGGAGGCGGGAATTTGGATCGGCAAGAGGGGTCAAATGGACGGGCAGGGAGAGGGGGCAACAAACCCAAAAAAACGGAAGGACACAGGGGGCGGAAATAAAAGAGCCAAAGAAAAAAGGTTTGGACCCAAAATCCTGCCAGTCTGGGGGGGGGGTAGAGTAAAAAAGCCTTAGGGCAGAGATGCTGTCCCCAGAAAAAAATGCAAAAAGGGAGGGAAAAAGTACCAATGGGGGGGGGGGGGAGTTCTACTGAGAAGTAGTGCAGGTTGAAGAACAGTCATCATGAGAAGACGACCGGATGGCAGGAAGAACCCCATTCACAAGGAAGGGCAAAGGAACCGGGGGGATAATCGTGGAGGAAGGGGGAAGGAAATTTAGGAAGTAGGGGGGATCCCCATTGCCCACACAGCCCTAGAGAAGGAAGCATAAAATCGGGGGAGTGTACCGAGACGAGAAAAGCAAACCCCAAGAATCGATCAGAGCCTTGGGGGGGCCGAAAAAGGCCCTATTCGTCAAAAAAAAAGGTGGGAAGGACGTGGGGGGGGGGCGTCCACCCTTCCATCGAACAAAAAATTATGCAACCCATTGGGGCAACAGGGGGTGGGGAAAGGGACGAGCAACCCCTCCGAAAAGGGAGGTGAAGTTGAGCGACTCGGCGGGGGGAAGGGTGTTGATTGTCGACGGAAGTGATGTGGGGGGGGGGGGAACGAAGAAGCGTTTGGTGCGGGAGCCACTAAAACCAAAAAAAAAACAGAGGGGGGGGGGTAAAGACGGGATCCAAGGAAAAATGCCATAGCCGGGGGGTTGGTCACCATAGGGAAAAAGTGTAAAAGGGGGACCCGTTTGGGGATCTGGAAGAAAACAGACGGGGAAACAAAAACGAATCGGGAAGACATTCACCCAGCGGCCAGAACGGCGGAGAAAAAAAAGAAGGGGGGACGGGTCAAAATGGGGCTGGTGGGAAAAATTTGGCTAAGACAAAATTTTGTTCCCCAAACCGGCATGAAAAGGGTCCAAATGAAGGGAAGCGCACTTCCGGGGCCAAAGGAAAAAAAAAAATCAAAAAAAGGACCCTAACTGGGGAAAAAACCTGAAGGAATAGACCGGACCACAACCGTGGCCATTGAGATGCTAAGAAAGTCCCACATGCCGTGTATTTGGGGTGGAGGAAAAAAACCTCATTTGGCGGGGGGGGACTAGGAAGGCGAGGGCCACCTCGGGGAGAAAATTAAGGGGGAAAAGTGCAATATGAAAAAAAAGGAAACCGGCGCTCAAACGGTCAAGCAAGGCGGAAACCATATGTTTTTGAAGAAAAAGGAAAAAAAGCAACCGGCGCGTCAAAAAAGAGAAGGGCAGGAACAAGGGAAAAAACTTGACAGGCAGAGACTAACGTTTGGGCACGCGTTGGTCTTCCTTGAAGTGACAAAACGAGCTCGACAAGGGGTGCGCACGAAGGCGCGGGAGGAAGGGTCATCCTCCACAGGAAAAGAACAATCTCAAACGACACGATTAGGGGTCAACGGTCATTGAAGGGTGGTGGTCGGCTCTTCATGGTAAAGCTCTCGGACATGGCTAAAGGAGGAAGTATCAACCCAGTTTGGTGGACAAAACGGGGATCCAAAGGGAAACGGGCACTTAGCAAGAAGAACTGACCATTCACTACTAGGAAAATCAAAACAAAAAAAACATTGAGGGTGTGGGGATGGGGTGAAATCTAAGCGCCATGGGGGTGGACAAAGTCAACGAAATGTGGGCTTTGGGTCCCGCACGACCTTACCCGTTCTAGATTCAAGATGGAAAAGGACAATGACGCGGTGTGAAAGATATTTTTTTCGGGTAGGACTGCATTGAGGGCTTTTGTACCATGAACACCGAACAAAGGGGGAAATCTAAACGAGTTCCCCCAAACACGGAAAAGATTCGGAAAAGAGCGTATGAACCGCCATATTGCCTTACCAAAGGGAAAAGGGGGAAAAAGGAAAAGAAAACCATCCTTACTGCGGGTCCACAAATCGGAGTATTCCGAAAGGAAGTTGCCGAATCCCCCAGGCACGTCAAAGAGAGCAATTGCGGGGGCAGGCAAACGTTTACCGAACGGGCAAAACGATCGAAGCCCAATGCACCGGGATTTCGGGGGTATGAACACGACAGCTCCCTGGTGGGGGGGGAGGATCTTGTGGGTATCGGGAAAAAAGCCCAGAAAGGGAGGCCTCGGACACTAAATTGGATTTTAGGGCAATGGCATTCGACTGGCAAAAAGGCGCAAGATCTTGGCTTCCGCACATGGTCGGGGGACTAGGGGGTGCTTGCCCTGAGGAGAGTCAGCAACCGGAAGGGGAGGGATACATCACCCAGGATTTGGAAGCTGGCCAATAGTGGCGCCCGGCGCGCTAACCCCCCCAACAACGGGGCTTGTTTACTCCGACTCAGTCCCAAGGGGCACGGGGGAGGGCCAGAAAATCTAAAAAACAGGGATGGATATCCTACTCGAAGGGGCGGAACGAAAAGAAAAAAATAGATGGGGCAGGTAGGAATTAGAAAGTAATATGGAAAGAAAATTCTTATTCGGAGGGGGGGGAGAAAAGGATGAATGATCACTCGTAGCAGGGTGCGCACCCCTAGACTCCAAAGAAATGTGAGAGAAGGACAGAAGGCACTTTTTGAATGCCAGGAAGTTTCACCAGACGTGAACAGTGCATAGTTCAGTCTTCTCGATTTCAATAGGATACGGTATTTTTCCTCAAGGGAGATTATAGAGCTTCATGTTATGTAGTAGAAGGAAAAGCGAAAAATAATGGTGAAGATAACACTGGCTTGTCTGAAGGGGGGGGGTGAGGAGGGGTAAATGGGAAAGACTGTCCGTGACTAGGCTACCAAAACCCAGTAACGAACAAAAAAGAAAAAAAGCCTTGACAGAAAAAATACAAAACCTTTCTGGAGTCTCTCAAAAGGGAACCAGTGGTATCCAGAACTGTAGTAGCCAGGAGGAGCCAGGGAAAGTTCGCTATGTTCGGAACCAGACAAGAGACCCTCCGGGGGAAGGTCTTTGTCGGACAACAGGGAAAGAAAACTAAGAAGGGGGCGTTATAACGAAAAAAACGGGTGGCTGCGGGGGGGGAGTTGGTCCAAAGGAGGAAAAATGAGAGGAATGAGGACGCGGGGAACTTATGCAAGGGAAAAGGAATGAAAAAAATAAATCAAAAATCAGAACACCTATCAGTCTTCAAGCCCAGACCTCCCGAATCGCAAAACACAAAAAAAAATTGAAAAAACTTAAAGGAATTGACTGGGACCTCGAGGGTCGGTACGGCAACAACGACGCGTAAAGTTCACCTCGACAACAAAAAAAAGAAAAAAAACGACCAAAACAAAACACAACACCAAAAAAATGCCCCGGCCGCGAGTGGTCAAACGTAGCTGGCAAGGTGTAGAAAGAATTATTCGATTCGCCTTATGCGGGAGGCCGGGATTATGCGACCAAAGGGGAAATGCCCAGAGTGAAAGAGCTAGCCACAACTACAATTCCTACTAAATCAACCGGACCTCCTTTTTTCCGTCTTTGCCTGGCAGGGAATGGTCATTGGTGAGGCCAAAAATTCAATCTAACCTAGAGAACTAAGCTTCACAAGACCCGGTAGCCTGTGGGTTGGTGTGTTACCAAGAGTAAAAAAAGGAGTCCCTAGACGTTGCGCCAAGCGCACGAGCGACCCCGGAAAAAAAAAAAAACCAAAAGATTAAAAAAAGCAAAAAGTACTCAGCTCCAAAACGCTACAACCCACGGGCGACGTGACTTGGAAAAAGTCCCCTACCCTAAAAAAACCGTTGTGGGCTCATATTTGAACCACGTATCCGAGTGTGAACGGCACCAGAGGTGAAAAAGAAGGGCGCCATTGTTCCAATGTGCGCCCTCTCAAGGGGGTTAACGATACCTCGCCAATGAACGTGGACCGTGCCGTTTCGCCACCGGTGCCATCAGGTGGGTTTTCTTCAAGGGGGCGGGGGGGACAAAGAACCCCGCAGAAAAAGCCACAAAGAGATTCTACGGGTATCCTTGACGCCATAAAAGATCACCGCCCCCACATGAAGGGACTTGATTGGAGGAGACGTAGGATCCTCTTGGGAACTTGTGCCGAGAAAGTGAGGTCTGTGCCTCGAAGCACGGGAAAACTGAGAAAATTGGGTTTCTCCCTACATTCAATTGATCGGAAGCCGAGTAGAGAGGCCGGCTCTAGGATTGACCTGCTCTCAGACCAGGATATCGCGCAAGAAAGATCAAGCCATTGGGGGGCAAGGTCCGAAGGAAGGGGGCCAGAGGTACTAGAACTCCCGTTGTCTTGATCGATGGCTACGGGGGGGCCCCGGGAAAAAGGTCCTTGTAAAGGGGCTCGGGGGAACAAATGTGGCAGACTAATAATTTAAGGGGGAAGGAGTCAAAGAGGAGACCAAACAAATCGCGAAGACCCATGGTCAAAACCAAACGGAAACGAGAAAAAAAATTTTAAAAGGAAGCGCGGGGGGGTTTGTACCTAGGGGGGTCCTGACTGGGAAAGAAAGCAAAATGACCTTTTGGGCAAAAAAATGCTGGGCAGGGGGGGGAACTGAATCGACCTAAAAAAAAGGCGGGACATCCTCCAAGGGGGGGGCCATCGGCACCAAAAACTAACCAAGCCGAAAGCAGGCCGAGAAACCTTGAGACGGAAGCTCAAGCAAATAAAAGGGGGACCTATGACCTCGGGTGGAAAAGTCGCCCGGAATAGACTCAGAAACTTCCATCCCGCCAGGAGGGCGCCGTGGAGTGGATGTAAGTGTTCCATTGAATCTTATTCAAAAAGCCTTAACTGAAAAACTCTCAACAGGGGAAAAAGGGCAGCCGGGCAAGCCGGGCACCCCAACGTGTTTTTAATCTAGGGTGCCCTAATTAGCTCGGTCCACCTGGGGAAACAAAAAAAATCTCCGAGAAAAGAAGGAGTGGAGAACAAGCTCCTTCTCAATGCACGCCCGGGGGAGACTAACTGTATCGGTCATGGTGAGGAAAGAGCTGGGTACGCAGACCCAGTGTGGAGTGTCTGCGTAAGGGGCTAGGGGGGGGGAATTGTTAATGCTCGATCCACGGGAGAAAGTTCTGGACCAACAACCGAAAAAAACTCAGACTGCAGCCGGGGAGTCGACATAGGAAAAGTCGGATAGCCTAAAGGGGAAATGACCCGACCGGAACATCCCAGTGATCCGGGTGGGGGACCCGGCGGGGGGTGCCCTGAGGGACCGAACGGTTTTCAAACTGGTCGAAACGGGCTTTCTAAAATTCTGGCAGGACGGGGGAAGTCAGGCGGATGTTAAAGAGGAAATAATGGCAACAAGTTCAATTAGAGGGTTCGAATACGAAAAAAAAAAAAAAAGAAAAAAAAAAAAAACAAAAAAAAAATAAGTTACCGTCCCGGAAGAGTAGCTGGCAGGTCTCCTCAAGCATCGTCCCACTACAGAGTGATAAGTGACCTCAGAGAGGGGACCACAAGCCACGGTGTAGGTAATGAAGCCAGAAGCAACCGAATAGAAAAGGGGAAAGGAAGACAATCTTGAATTTGATCCAGTCCCGGACGGGCGCCTCATCCGCATGGCTCAACAAAAGGGTTAAAGCAAAAAAAGCATCCTGCGCCGTATGATTGCACGAAAGAAGCATCTTACTGGGGTGGATCCCAATCGCTCCAAACGGCAAGGCCAGGATTGTTGGGTTCGGAACGACACCACGAAAAAATCCCAGTTTGCGGTGATGGGGGGGAGTATAACCCGATCCTGGAGGAGAAGCTTCGGACGCCATGGCACTTCTAGTACAGAAAAGGAAACAGACCCAAAAAGGGGAAAAATCGGGAGTTCCAGTGCGTCAGGGGGCAAGTTTGTAGGACCGCAAGGCCTGTAAGCGAATAGAAGAACCGAAAAAGAGGAACGCTTTCAAGGCGCCCAGAGCGTTTAAGAACAAGACCCAGAAATGGGGGGGAAAACGGGTCCAAAATTCGAGCCCAACGAGAGTAAAGGGGGGACGTGACGTCAGGAGGCGAATGGGTAAAAGCAAACAAGTTTTCAAGCCTCCGGGTGACTGAGAATCACTGAAAAGACGCGGAAAGGGGAACGCCGTGCTGCTGATAATGGGGGCATGTTGGAAACGAGGAAAGCGGAACCGTGGAAGGCATCAACCGTCTAATCCAGGACGCGAGGAGACAGGGTCGCTCCCCGCCTTTTTCCCTACACAGGCGGCGCACAAAGAAGAGAAGTTGGGTCTTATATTCGCGAAAAGGACCAGAGGGTAGCGAGTCAAAAAACGAGCCCTGGCCCATGAAAAAAAAAACTCCGCCCCCCTTTGAAGCAACTAAGGGGTCCGGGGGGAAGTAATCTGGGGGGCACCAAGTGCCTGCAGACCACTAGACAGCGAAGGGACTCCTCGGGTTGAAGGGTGGGGGGGGGGGCCAAAAAAAACATTCCCTGGCGGCGACAAGACGTGCGCAAAAACCGCCCGTGTGGCAAATTGGGAAAAGTGGAAGGGGTGCCGGCCCACCGAATGAGGGTGAAAACACACACACGGTATGTGGGTGGGACAAAAAAAGAAGCGGGAGACAGCAAAGTATAAGGGGACGAGGCACAGATGAAAGACAAGAGACACAAGGGCAGAAGGGGAAAGGATGGTATGGAGCCCATAAGAATGTCCCGGGGAGTTCCTCCTTCAACGTGAACAGAACCCGAAGGAAAACATAAGGACGGGGGTCAGGTGGGTTGAGCCACCGCAAGGAGGTTTGCGAAAGGGGGTGAACCTCTTAAACCTTAAGCCTTTAAGGGGAAGAAGGGGGGACCCATGAGAAAAGTTCAAAGGTTCGCCTCCTCCAGAGAAGCCGGAAATAAGATAAAAACGTTGACCCAGGGGACCGGGACCAGCCGGGTAAAGGGAGAATGCACGTAAACCCCTGGTAAAGAAGAGAAAACGGGGCCGTCAGGGGAAAACCACCAATCCATCTATGGCCCATGCGGTGGGGGGCGTCTGACGGGGCCTCGCTGAACCAAGGCGATGGAAAAGGGAAATCGAAAAAACAGGAGGGAGGACCGGAAAGAAAAAAACAAATCTATTACTGGACCTCCAAACCACCGGGGAACGAAAAAGGGCGAACCTTCACCAGAGCCTCGCCTCAAAGGGACAATTTACCAGTTCGGCCCATCGCACTGAGGGTGTAAAAAAAAAAAAAAAAAGGGAGAGGAAAAAAAGGGGAAGGTAACATGGAGAAAAAACACTACACGGGCAGGTTCAACCCTTTACGCAAAAAAGGGTGGAAATAGGCAGCTAAAAAAAGCGCCCCCCGGGGGGGTGGTATGGGGTGCGCTCGTTCTGGGAATTCAGCGGGATGAGGACTGCCGGCATGTCCCACAAGTGGACTGGGAGAGGAGCACGTCAAAAAAGCAACAACTATGGGCCCGAAGAAATTCGACAGGACAGGAAAGGGAAGGGGGGGAGGAATCTCAAGACCGAGGGGAAAAGAAAAAGGGATGAAGTGGGGGGAGACACTGGCAAAAAGAGAGTAAGAACTTGAACTTTGGGCTGAGTGTCTAACTGGCAGGCAGAAGACGATTCAAACCGAAAAAGAAGTAAATCAAAACAGGTTCATGGCCCCCCGGTAAACGTGTGTCCGTGGGGCAGGGGGGGCCGAAATTTTCCGACCAGGGAGGGGGGGAAAGGAAAAGCTGGGGGTCCAACCTGTCACACTTTCCCGGCAGGGGAACCCGCAACCGAAATAAAAAAAAAAAGGACAAAAAACAAAAAAATGTAGG
>Ga0179593_1468103_pt1 | contig 14657 bp, 10 predicted proteins | sample CZODoug2_1_08_16_FD_185931 | JGI IMG/M metagenome (GOLD analysis project Ga0179593, IMG submission 185931) | Vadose zone soil fungal communities from Angelo Coast Range Reserve, California, USA - CZODoug2_1_08_16fungal (PacBio error correction) | ecosystem: Environmental > Terrestrial > Soil >...
CACTTTAATGAGACACTGACCCGCATGGGGGGGGGGTGGATGACCAGAGGGGGGGATCGTGACAGCTTCGTGAAACTGGGAAGGGAGGTGTGTCCTAAAAGAGAAGAGAGCAAATGGATGAAGGGGGGGATCTCTCGGGGAGTCTTGGAAGAACCATGCGGACTAGGGGAGAAATAGAGGGGGAAAAGGAACTCAACCGGACAAGGGGGTTCTGGGAGGAGTCTTGATTCGGCAGAACTGAGAGAGGGGGGGGAGGTAAACTCAAAGGGAGAAGGAAAGGGGAATTTGGGAGCCAATTCAGTATGTGCCGCTTGAAAAAAAGAGCTGCCAAAATCTCCGCCTAAAGAAGTCAGGGAGGGGGGGGGGGGATGAAAAAAAGACGATAGACCAGGGGCTTATGGTATAAACTTTGGACAGGGGAGGAAACATTCAAGGCGAACCCCTTCCCGACCAAAGATGGGGAACTAAAGGGAAAGGGGAGGGGGGTAGAGAAAAAAGGAAGAAAAAAAAGGGTAAAGGGTTAAAACATCATTGGGTAGCATCAAGGAGGTCATGGAAGAGACCTGGCCACCCTGAGGTACAATGGGATAGGCGAAAGACTTGAAACAGCTGGAAAAGAGGAAGACTCCAATGCCTTACGACCTTTATTTGTAAAAGAACTTTTCTGGGGGGCGGAGGATGATCACTATCTAGAAAAGTAACCTTCAATAAGAAAAAACGGAAATATGAAAGAAGGTAAAGGTTCACGGAAAGGGGGTCAAAATAAAAACCAGATAGGTCTCGACGCGGATCGAGGCTAAGAGGAAAACGGAACTCCAGGAAAGTTTACTAGGGCGGGATCGTGGATCGTAGAGAAGGGAGGGCCGCGAAGAAAATAGGGGGGGGTCCCAAACTGACAATTTGAGGATAGGAAAGGGGTTTAAGGACAGGAGCGGAAAGTCAGGAGCGCTAAGCGGGGTATGATGGGAGGATAGGTGAGGGTTGGCCGGAGTAAAAGGGAGGGAGTCAACTCTGAGAAGCCCATAAATTCAGGGGGGGGCAATGACCAGAAATTGAGTAACCGAAACAAGAAAGATTTTTGAAGCGGTGGGGACTCAAGGAGAGAAACACAACAACGAGGAAGGAAGATCCTCCTTGATTAAGAAGAGAAAAGAGCAAACAAGGACGCCTGGCTATCCGGGGCTTTGAGTTCCTACTGACAGAAAAGGAAATTGGGGGACAGTAGTGGAAAAGAAACCGACAGAAAAGGGGCCTAACGGCAACGAGCTAAAATAACGAAAAAAGTCCATCAAAAGGAAGAATGTCCGTCACCCACCGTCCTGACAAGGACTCCGGCCCGGAATCAAATTAGGAAAGGTCGCCGAAAAGTGCATCAAACTATTACTCGTGCCTTAGAGGAAAGGGAAACCGACCCACGACAGGAAGAAGGAAAGAATGCAGTCTGTGCCGGAGTTACGGAAGAGCCCAAGAACTGACAAAAGTCTCCGACAACTGTCATGTGTGAAGGGCGGGGGGGGGAAAAGGAAATGGGGAGGAAGTTCATAAGCAGGCTGGAAGTGGATGAAGTCTCCAGAATTCATCAAAAGAAGTCAAATCCTGGAGGCAAAATACGGAGGGAGGCGTTCTCGAGGGAAGAATGAAAGGATAAAATGAAAAAAGATTTTCATGGTAGGAAAGGGGGGGGGGCCTAACAAATGCAGTCAGGTAGAGCCCTGGTTGAAAAATTTGGTCTAAGAAATGCCTACCGAGAAAGTTAACAAGGCTTGGCCTAAGGTCAGTTGAAGGTGGATAGGAAAATGAAAGGGAACAGGTTACAACTGCTAGAGAAACGGGAACAAAACGCCCAAGGTCGGGGGGGAGAAGGGGGTCTTTAGTTCCAAATTCGTGGTGTCCAAAAGGAAAGGAAAGGAAGGTAACTTTATACTCTGGTAGGATAGAGGAAACGCCCGCAAAGAGAGTAAAACTGAAAGAAGGGAGCCAGCAAAACCGGGTAAACGGTGACGGTTCTCCAAGACGCGTTAGAAAAACCACCTCCTCCAGAACATGCGTAACAGCAAAAAGATTAAGCACCAAGGGGGGAACGAGGAGAAAATACAAAGAAGAAAGGGGACATGCCAGATTTTGTCCAATTTGGTGGCAAAAGAAGGGATTTATGGGAACTAACCCAAAGGCTTTAGTAGATTATAGGGGGAAGGGCATTCGAATAGTTTAATTATCGCAAACCTGGGGGATTGAAGAGGTATGCCTGTTAACGTACGCGGAACCGTGAATGATAGGATTGAATTTTAAAAACAGATACACACTGTGCGGGAAAACCCCAGGTAGACAGACTCCAACATGTTTGAAGAGGAAACGAGGGAAGGGTAACCGGAACCAGGTTTAATCGGGAGAAAGAACCAATTTGAAAGCGTGCCTACCCCTGATATAATCGGGACATGGCAAACCAGGGATAACAATCGTGGGCTAGAAAAAGTGCAACCTTAAAACATAAATCATCTTTCATTGAACGCACAGATAGCATAACAGAAGGTTCTTGGAGCATAGCGGGAGAAAAAGGGACTCAGAGTGACATTGAAGTAGAAAAGAAAACCTGAACATTGGAAAACTCTCTTAGATTTCGGGGAAGAGGTTAGTCAAAATTCATTCAAGAATCCCCGGGGTAGCCATAAAGGGACAGAAGACCGGGAAAATGAAGATAGCATAACCACTCAAACGCAAAGTATAAGGCAAAATCTAATCAACACAGAATTGGAAGGAAAGATCCACTCCGATGCGGATAAGGAATGATAATAGGTGAGGAGATTTCTCTCTCTCCTTTAGGGAAAAAGGTCCTTCGAAGGTCGATGTCCGTACCGATTCGGGGTCGGGAGGACTCGGAATGCGGAGAAAAGGAAGAAACTCGAGGGGGGGAAGAGAAAGTTCTTCGAGTGGATTACAGTTACCTTGGGGCAAAGACAGGAACCTTTGGGGGGGGGAAGTGGCTCCTGCCCAAGATGTGTTCAGGGTAAAAAGAGAGGGGGGGTTTCCCCGAGGGATCTGTCAAAGTGATAGGCGGAAAGAAAACAGGGAGATCGGATCCATGGCGCGGGGAAGGAAGAAATGCGGGGGAGGAGGAGGGGAGGGGGGTCGCTAGGGAAGTAGATCCGTCTTACACCAGACTGTGTTAGAAACAGGTTTGGGGCGCCAAATCACTGCAGTCTCTGAGGAACGAAGAAGGGGGGGAGGTCTTGTAGAAAGGGCGGAGGCAAGTACACGAACTCAGGATTACTGAGGAAGCGCTGTAACCGGACGGAAAGCCTTAATAGAAAAAGGAGTGCCCTACTTCAGGAGTCGAGAAGCAAAAAGAAAAAAAAGAGTCGTAAGAGAGGATCTACAAGGAAATTTGTGGAGAACGAAAAACAAAATCGTGAAGAAACAAACGGCTAGGTCTGCCCGCAGATCGACAGAGGAAGGGGGGGGGGATGTCCCAGAAAAGAGGGGGAGTAGGGAAGAGATTTGACGAGGGAGAAAGAGCAAAGCAGGATTTCCATGGGACGCAGGTCAGTCGAAGACGTGGGGGTGAGGGAAACATTCGCGTGTCCTCAGCGGCGGCGGTCGGGGATAGCTAAAAAATAGAAAGTTGTCGAGAGGAAAAGGCGACGTCCACCGTACACAAACGAAGAGGAAAAAACTCGAAAGAAAAAAGTTCAGACTGAGTTTGACTGGAACCGATACCGATGCTTGAACGGTAAAAAAAGTGGCCCACAGTCCGAACATCCGCCAAAAAAAAGAATTCCACGTGCGGCAAAAGTGGGGTGTAGGGGCAATCCGGTAGGCGATCAGGGCACGGCAAGAGGAACCAAGCCGAGTGGCGGGAAACACTCGAAGCCGCAGGCCTCAACGGGAAACACAAGAACTCTGGGCGGGTCAATGGGAGAAGACGCCGAACAACCAGGAAACCTCAACATAGTCCGGTCCATGTACAGGACCGGGTTAAGTAGAAAACTAGGAAGGTGGAAAGAAAAAGAGAAGAAGAACAGGAACAATACCGCACCAAAAAAAGGCCCCCCTCAAAAGAGAGGGGAAGTTCAAACTTCCAGGGTGAAAGTCAGGCGATAAAAGAGAATCACACAACTGCTAAAAAGAGGTCCTTGAGAGACGGGGGATCGGCAGACCGAGGAACGGGAGTAAAAAAATCGGTAGTACAAAAGTCGGATAGATTCGAAAACGTGTATTCTAGCCAGGACGGAGTACTGGAAACAAAGTCGAAGGGAGAGGGTTGAGTCAAGGTACGGAGCAGGGGGAAAAACGAAAAAACCTTTCGGGGGGGAGGGGGAGACGCGACAAAGAAAGGGAGGCCGGATTGACATCACCGGAAACTTACCAAAAAAAAGTGTTCTCAAAAAACGTCCTAGGCTGATCAAACAAAAAACAAAAAGAGATCAAAGGAGTACAGGGAAAGAACCAAGAAAAAAGGCGGAGCGGGGCTGCCGTGTGAGGGCCAGGTGGATCCAAAACACTCAGAGCCGACCACTCCCCCCAACAAAAAGGCCCGACAAAAAAGAGCCCCTGGCGCAATTACGTCAAGCCTGGGGAAAGGAAGGATACGTGACGTCGCCGGAGAGGCTCCCCGAGTTGATTATACGCGACGATCCAAGGAAGACGGGAACGAGACCAAAGGATCCACTAAAAGTTCGGTCGGACGGGAGTCAGAAAACAAACTTCTCCGGAAAACCACCCTTGGAACGGGAAGAAGGAGGATTGGGAGAGAAAAAGGGGGGGGCACCGGTCTAAGTTCGTCCGAAGGACCTGCGAAAAAGCTAAAATCTAATCCAGTGATCCGGGAAGAGGGGGGCCAACCTCGGGGAAAAAAAAGAAGACTGATCACGGGAGCCCGAAAGGGAAGGCCGAGGCCCCATGTAAGGATGAGAAGGAAAAAAAGTGGTCAACGGCCGGGGGGTAGCGGCAATCGCCGGAAACCCTAGGAAGATTACATAACAAAAACGGCTTGCCGACATAATGGGGGCAAGTTTCAGTTGGAACGTACTGGGTCTGATGTCCAGTTAAATCAAAGAACGCGCTATCTTTTGTCAAGGAACTTCAGGAGAAGGGAGGGAGGGAGTCTGGTGAAAGAAGGCTTTTGTTCAATTGAAAAACTTCCTGGTAACCTGGACATTTTGATATAAAAAAACCTCTGGAATGTAGAGAGACCGAGAAGAGCCAGCAAAAAAAGGGGAAGACACGGGGACCTGAGGGGATTTCGCTAGCTAAAGATGGACACAACACACGTCAGCCAAAAGTGGCCTGGGGAGTGAGAAAATTTGAGCCCTCGGTTTTGCGAAGGGAAGGGCCTAACTGTCATGCACTGGCGGGATGCGTGTCGATTATAATGAGAGGAGGATGAAAGGTTCCTGACCTGATGGGTGTCAGGGTGGAAACAAAGCATGCCTCCTAAAATCTAAGGAACGCGTGCAGGGGCGTCAGTCAGGTTACAGCTCTCCTGAAAGGCGTAAGCGGGGGAAACACATCACGCAGGAACGCCCGACCGAAGCAAGCCATGAAGGAAACCCAACCGTGCGAAAGAGGAGGGGTCTCCAGCCTGCTTCGGAAACTCAGCCGCACCAATCTAAGAAATCCCGAGTTGATAGGATCGATACGTCAACTGCAGGTAACCTGGAGCCCAAACAACGAAATTGTGGCCTAAAAACAGAAACCGTCAAACTCAGGGGACGAAAAAAACCTGAAGAAACGCGCACACAAGGTTCTGAGGACTCCTGATCGTTGCGGCCAAAAAAAAATCAAGGAAATAAGACTACCGAAAAACTTTTTCTTCGAAACCGAAAAATCCGTTCGATGGAGGGGGGGGAGTCCCACTGAAACCTGGCCCAACCCCCATCCGCAGCTCACGGGGAAGCATCGTAGACAAAAACCAAAAATAGTAGAAAAAAAAGAACGAGACATCAGAGCCAGCGGCGGGAATCTCTCACCCACACGAGGAGGAGGACGATATCAGGCCCTCCTGCTGCTAACTGACGTCGGGGGCTCAGCTAACTGGGTCCCGTAAAGCCTGGATGGAGGGCTGAGCCAAAAAAGGCAACTTGGGGGACCAACGAACCCAATGAGACTACGATTCTAGAAACTTAAAGACTAAGGCCGGGAAGCCAAAAGAGAGTAAAGCTTTAGAGGATCACCTGGACGTTACTCACCATGGGCTTTGGTCGGAAAACTGCCAGATTCAAGGTTCTTATACTGGGGAGAAACGCGAACTCGGATCCATTGGGACGGGGACATGCCCTTACGAGTAAAAAATACCAAAAGGAATGCGGTCGGTCACATTCCTAAGAATCGGCTTTTGGAGACCCACTAGGTCTACACCGAAAAATGGTAAACTCTTACGCAGTTTGCGGATTCCGGTCAAGGAGAGGATTGGGGCAAGAAAAACAGGTGGAGTCAATGTCAGCGGATTCTTACACCAGGTCTTAAACTTAAAGTAAGCTCTTTCTGCTGTGATCCTCTGCTGGTAGCGTTGGGAAAGAGGAGGGGGGGCAGGAGAGCCCGCTCCCGGAGAGGAAGGAATTCTAATCGCCATACCAAGACTGGGGGGGGTAAAACCATCCAGCAGCGTTATGGAAGAAAAAGAAAAAAAGCTAAGAAAAAAATGAGTCAATCGATTCATCGCTAAAAGGTTGCGATCGCCGCGTTGGCGAACTTAACCTCCAGTTTAAAGGGGAGGCAAAAAAACTTTGAGATGCTACAAACCTAAAGGGGCTCAAAGGGTTGTGCACTGTAAAAAACTTCTGACTGACCCCTCTGAATCGGCTTAATCTAAAAGGGGCAGAGGATGGTCAAAAAAGGAGATAATATGCCATTGACGTCCAAAGAGTGAAAACCAGGCCGCCCACGAACCGTCACAATTCTGTAGGCGTAAAGAGGGAACCGTTATGTTAACGTTGTTAACACTGGGGAAAGGGTATAAACCCCCAGACAAGGGGAAAAAACATCAGCAAAAAACGGAAAAACTATTGTCCCAGGGTCCTCGGCAGGAATCCGGCTATAGAAACAAGGCTGGGAAGATACCATAAGGGCCACCGGCCGGCACAAGCCCCCCCCCCCCCCCAAAAAGGAGTCGGAAGAAAGAGCCAGGAGGACTCATGGTAACTCCCGCTTCAATCTTGGGCGGTAACCGTGCAAACTTCTTGAAACGCGCTTACCAAGACCTCCAGAGGAAAGACAAGTGGGAAAAACACGGCAGGCAAGAGGAGACATGTCGGGTCGGGAAGAAACGATGAACGATACGTATGAACAACCGAAGAAGAAAAACAAAAAAACGATCAGCACCAAGGGGGGGGGACTTAGTTGGCGGCCCCGGTCAATAGGCTCCATCGGTAACTAAAAACAGGGTGAAAGAACTAAAACTCTTATCGGGGGAAACGTCGGGAGAAAAAAGGTCGTGAAGGGGAGGAAAAAGGCCGATCAACTCAGGTGATCCCCGCGGCGACCATGCCCTCAGGGAAGCGGAGAGCCCAGACGTCGTTACGGTAGTCCAGGTGCCTTGATCAAACGTTAGTCGTTAGAAGAAAAAAAGGGGAGGTAGCAGAAGAAGCCGCAAGTGGGGGGGAGTACACGTCAGTCCATCTGGCCTACAAAGTCGCCCCTAGCTGTGGTAGGAGAGATGGCCCTCATAAAAACGAGGGAGAGATCCACGAGCCAGGCCAAAAAAAAAAAAACAGTCAGGTGCGGAGACGGGTGAGCCAGGAGCGGCCCTCACTTGAGGGCAGGTGGGCCTCTTCTCGGACCGTGACTACGGCCCAATCAACGGAAAGATCCCCCCCTATCCAAAGGAAAAAAATGGCCGATCTCCGAAAAAGGGAACTGCGGACAGTAGCGCCCGAATCCCTACCTAAAAGGCAAGGTGAATCAACGAGGTTGCCTAGGAACTCGGCTAACGAACGGGACCAGCCGAGGGGAAAAAAAAATCATTCGGAGGAAGGGAAAGGGACCGGCTTGAGAAAAGACGTGTCCCAAAAATACCGGGGAAAAAGACAGAAGAACATCGTGGAGTGGTCCAGTGGGCCGGTCCTGGGGGGGGAAGACTGGGGGAAAGAAGCGGCTAAAAAAAAACTGACTGAGACCTTGAGCCCACCTAGCCAACCGGTCCTGTTAAAAAACCCTCTGAGGAGTCCTTCGCTAGAAGATCCATGAAATCCCAAAGGGTGAAGTGGAGAACTACCAGGCGTGACGCTGGACGCCGCTTTCTAAACCTTTTTGGCGGCTGAAAAAAAAAACGAAAGAGATACATACAACCAGGGAAGGGTAGTTGGGAAAAATGGCGCGAGGGGGAAAGCCGGGGGGCTGAACGGGCACATAAACGTCACACTTCCTTCATCTAGAAGAAAAAAAAGAAATAACCAAACTCACGGGGCTAACCTGAAACTCAAGAGTTGGGGGTCACGGAAAGAGGAAGTCCTGGCGTGCCTGGATAGAACGGACCCTCCGAGATGTGGGGCCAAAGAACGCGCCGGTCAAATAACGAAACCCTTTTAGGAAAGGGCCCCAAAGGAAAGGGCCATTGCGAAATCCCAACGATCTGGGATCAAGAAAGGGGGAGATAAGCATTCCGCTAGCAGGATGCCCAAATGACTACAAGGAAAACGATCAAAAGAAGGCATGCGGTCATCCCTACCCGATTAACGGGATAAAGCAACGTAGGTTTCTCTTACGCAAGGACAATTAAGGAGAAATCCGCCAGGGGGGAGTCGATCAGTACGGGAGAGCCTTCGCCCTTTCATTATCGGGGAATGCGGGGCCAAAAATAAAATAGAAGAGAAGGACCCTACAAGGCAGCAACCGAAGTGGGCGGTGTAGCCTTATCTTCGGGAGCGACAATCAAAAAAAAAAAAAAATGGTCAACTGGGGAACCGGGGGGGGGGTATCGATAGGAAAAACGTAACTGAAAAGGAAACAAGAGGCTCCAATAATGGCGATATTATCAAAGAACAAATCAAAAAAAACACGATGGTTAAACAACAAAAGAGAAAAAAAGCACTAAAGAAAAGGGGAGGAAAGAAAGGAAAGCGAAAAAAAGGGAAAAGTGGCTTCCCCCTGGAGAAAGGTACTAAAACTCCCCTTAAAAGGTTGGCAGATCACGATAGGTAACCGGATGAAGAAGGAAGGGGACGAATCCGGTAAAAACCGAGGCACCTTCAGTGCGGCGACTTCAACAGGAAGGATGCCAGGAAGGCCTACTGACCGGAAGGGGGGAACTCCCAAAAAGGGAGAAAAAGAAAGGAAAGGAGGGAAAGATCTCTCAAAAACAATGGAATATTGCAAATGAGGGCTCTGATGCTCATCGTCGGAGGGTATTTCTAAGCTCCTGTAGGCACGCCTGAGGGAAAAAAGGAGAAAGCAGGGGGGAGGGGCTGGGACAGCAGTTGGACGCAAAAACGAATCTTCATAAATCTATGAAAAAGGCAAGTCGAAAAAAGGGGGCTGTAGATGAGATACGCATTGAGCCAGGGAAAAAGAGCTAAGGAGGGATCGGAAACTGAGGGAAGGGGCCGTAATGCTTGTAAAAAAATATTGTGGGAAAATCGTTTTGCCTTGAACTGGCAAAACAAAAAGGGGAAGAGGGGGGCTGGAGAAGAAGGGAGGGAACGTATGATCCTACAATCAGGTCGTAAGAACAGGTGGGTAACAGACTGGTTCTGGGGATGGGGGGGGGGGGGTATCAGGGGAAAAGAAAAGAAAGATCAAGCAGGGGAAACCAGCCCGTCCTTAAAAAAATGTTGCACTCCTGGCATGGGCAATCTCTTTTGACAACATGGGGGGGGACGTTCCTTTGTAAGGGGGGGCGCCCTCAACGCATGCAAAGGGAGACGTCCGGAATACCGTGAAGCGCTCATACCTTCGAAGAAAAAAGCCTCGGAGTAGGGTTCCCAACGAAAAAAGTCGCGAACCAAAGACATCTCACAAAGTATCGAAAGAAAGACATTTGGGTAAAACATGCATCGCAAATAGTAGGCTGCTTCGTCAAAGAGAGGGTTGAAGAGAGGGAAGAGAGAAGGGCCAGGTAATTAAGCGAGGGATCCTGTGATTGATCGAAAAAAGCCGTTCATGTCAGAAAAGACAACAATCAACGGGTGTCGGTCATTCGGCGCTTGAAGGAACGCGGGGCGGAGAGAAGCATCAAAGGGGGGGCGCCGTGGGAAAAAGTGCTAAAAGGAATACGGAAAGGCTCCTTGACAAAAGGGAAAGGGGACCCTCCAAACAAGTCGCCACAGAGTCAGAGTTTGCGGCCCTCTCCGAGTTAATGATGGGTATAATTCTGGAGGAAAGGGGAGCCACGGGGAAGGACACTCCGCGCCAACGCACCCATTCCACGGTCGGCCACTCCTACCTCCATTGATCTCGCGATCGGAAAGGAGCAAAAAAAAAAACGAGGGAAAACATCACGCATCTGCTCTAGACGGTTGAAACGAAGGGAAAGCGGGCGGTCAAAAAACGAATCGGGAGGGCCCGTGGGCGCCTGGAGACTGAAAAGGAGGAACGCCGCCTAAAAAAACGATAGTGGGACAGAAGGGAGGAATAGGTCAGGGAAGGGGGGGAGAAAAAAAGGAGGTCACGTAGGAATTGAAAGGGCCAAAAAGATACCGGACCCCAAAAAACCACTCAACAAGTGGGGGATTGGCTATTAGAAGGGGAATGCTAGAAAAAGGGAAAAAAAAAGAAAGACGGCCCAGAAAACGACTACAGAATGAGGGACTGGGAAAGATGGCGTGGATATTCTCGGCCCAGAACCTAGTTAACATGCTCGAGATAGGTCGGAGGGAAAAGAGAAGCAGAAAACCAAGCGAAAAAAGGAGGGGAAAGGTAAAAAAAAAAAAACGGGAGAGGGGGGGAATGCTCGCCTGATCGGGCCGTCCACACGTGGAAGGAAGAAAAGCAATCAAGTGGTCAGGAGGGCAGCAACCCTCAAAAGAGACCAGCAACAAAAGCAAGGAGGAGGGGCAAAGGGGGTCGCGAAAAAAAAAAAAACAGGAGAAGCTCTCTCAAAAAAATGGAGATGACCTAGATTCCAGGGAAAAAAAAACGAAAAACAACGGCCAGGGCTGGGTCGCCGGGGCAACTTGTGGGGCCGGGCAAAAAGGTAAAGAGAAAGAGCCAAGACCGTGGGCAAGACGATACGGAAGAAGCGACACCCCTCCTCCGACCTGGCAGGACCGCCACCGTCAGGATCCAAAAGCGTGATCTAAGAGAAGGAGATGGAATCAAAGAGTGGGAGAGGGAATTAGAGGAGACGATCAAGAGAGGGACTGACGATCCCCCCGCATTGATGCAATGAATCAACAGGAAGGATTGAGGAGCTTTGAGCTAGAGAAGCGTCCCCAGATAGAAAAAGGGGAAACGAGAAAAAAGGGAGAGAAAAGTTACATCGGGAAGGGAGCCGAGCCGTTTTTGGAGTATCAAGGGGGAGTGGCCTTTCATCTCATTAGATGACTGATCAAATCAACGAATCTCGGGAAACGAAGAAGTCCAAAACCTGGACCAAGTGAGACCGGGAAGTGCATGGCGCGAAAAAGAAAGATTCACCGAAAGACATAGGGGAGTTTAATTTCCCAACGACAGGGAGGAGCTCCGATCGGAAGGGATTGTGGGGAAACCTCAAGTCTACTCTTGGCGTCGCAAATGTCCGGTCAATAATGACAGAACAAAGTCGGGGGGGAAAGGGTGGGGGGAAGAGGGTAGGGTAGGCGGATGTTTTAAAAAATGGGTGAACTGTCAAATTTTAACTCCGTTTATCAAAAGCCTATCGATTTCCCGGAAAAAACCAAAGGGGGGAGGAGGGAGACGGTGAGGAGGGGAAGACGCGGGTGAATGTCAGGTGTTCACTGGGAAGGGACGGGAAGTAAAACGTTATTATCCAGGAAAATAAAAGGTCGGACAGGTGGTGGAGAAAAAAAAAACCGACGCGCCAATGTCCACACATCCTCAAAAAGAACGGGGGTCCGAAAAAAGGAATCCGCTGAGAAACACTAAACGACACTCACGTCAAGGTCCCCTAAGCAAAACGGCGATTGCCTGGGAGGGAGGAGTTAAAGAAAAGAAAATTGGACGCAGAAAAAAAGAGGAAGCATAGGGGAGAACGAAAACGACCAAATGGCGGTAGTCTGTCGATACAGAAAAGGGCGGGCTTTCTCTACGATAGTTTAAGCTTGGAGGGAAAAGGGGGGGGGCACTCAGAAGAGGGGGGGACAAAGAGAGTCCTCGGGAGTTCGGAAAATGAACAGGGTCCTTTGGGAAGAACGAAAAACAAAGGGTGACGGAACCAGATAATCAGAAGGGGTGCGAAAAAAGGGGGGAAGAAACAGAGGGGAAAGGTAGACAAGCTGGGAGGAATGTACCAATCCAAAAAAACAAGAAATCGGTCGTTCCCAAGTAAGAGGAGAGGGAAAGAAACGCCGTTAACCCTGCCAAGCTTAGAAAAAGGCAGAAAAAGGGGAGCAGACCAAACCAACAGAAAGACTAGGAAAAACACAAAAAGGGTCAAAAAGGAAGGGCACATGAAGGGGAAAGGGAGGAGCTAAGAATAAGTTGGGGGGCAAATGGAACACGAGTTTTTCGGAAAAAAACATCGACTGGAGGCGAAGGGTGAAAGGAATTCTTGGTGAGGGACGGACAGACAAAAAGGAAGAGAACCCGGGAAGTAAAGAAAGGGACCGGAAATCCCGGAAGGGGGGGACAACACGTGGCCATCAGGAGGTGAGCCTCCCGCTCCCATCAAAAGCACAGCCTCTCAAAAAAAAAAAAAAAAAAAAAAAAAAAACATGGAGGGTACAGAAAAGGGGGGGAGACCGCAGGAGGGGAAGACTGAGGAGAAGCGTGTGGGGGAGGGCGGAGTTGTCCTTGAGTACCGAAAGGGAAATCTCCTGAGGGAGAAAGGAAAAAAAGGCGACGGCAGTTGTACGAACCAGGATCCGGGGCAAGAGGGGAAAAGGAAGGAGTTTTGAAGAAAAGGGGAAGGGTAAAGGGAGTTTAACATTATACATTATACGGGCGTAGAAGGTTGGGGTTCCGTGCTCGTGGAAAAATCGTGGGGTTACAGCACAAGGAAAGATCTGGGTTAAAGAGTTGAACTTTGGAGAAAAAAGAGGGAGAAGGGGGAACATGGCAGGAGGGGTACTAGATCTATCAATCGGGTAAGGCGATCGAAAAAAGCTGGTCCGGTCTGGGAGGGGGTCAGCTCCCAAAAGATCACGGAGGGGAAGAAAAAACTCTGGGAGAGGAACACGTTGGGGACGTCCTAGGCTGCGGTAAGGGGTGGGGGAGGAGAACATTTGTTTCGTGGTGTGATCACGCTTACAAGAAGCCAAGGAGGAGAAAGGGACTAAAGGAAAAAGCAGGAGGAAGGAATTGAGCTAGACCAGAACTGAAGACTACCTACTAATCTCGCCCCATAGGAGGGGGACATTAGGGGAAACCGAGGAAAAAAAAAGAGTAGAAAAAGGCATGATACTACAGGGAAGCCTGTGGGGGGGGAGGGGAGGGAAAAGCATGACCAAGAGGGAGAGATCAGGATCCTGAGGAAAATTGGCTCAGGGAGGGGGCGAAAACGGCATGTGGCTGATGCGTCAACAGGGTTAGTCGGGCGGGAGAGGGAAAGATGGAAGTGCTAGAGAAAGTGAAAAGTCGAGACGCTGATTCTCTCTGACATCCTCGAAGGTCGGTGACGGGGAAAAGCGGGGACGACTTGTCCAGGGTGAGAAAGGCAGGAAAGGGAAGGAAAGGGGAAAGAAAAAAGAGGGGTTGTAAGGTGGGCGGTGGGTGGGAACATCGCGTAAAAAAGAGCCAACGCGGAGGAGGGAGTTTGGGAAGGGATGGGAATCGAGCAATTCGTGAATGTTGAGGGGGGGAACTGGGACCAGGAAAAAACAGCCCGTTTCAAAAAAAATCCAGAGGGCAAGACCCTATGCAGCCTTTGTAAGGGATAGACAGGGGAGACCGGGAAAGGCGAGACGAAGAAAGAAAGACCCCCACTAGTGGGGGGAAAAAACAATCAGGACCATAAAGAAGGCAGAGATGACTCATTAATTGTGTCAGGACCCAGATAGGTGGCAGGCGGGTAGAGGGAGGGAAGTCGGACAGAGCGCCCTAGAAGCAGATTCCAGTCAATGGAAGGAAAACAGGGAGAGGAGGGAAGGGGAGAAAGGGATGAATCACGGGAAGAAGAGGGGGAAAAAAAGAGGGGGGAAATGAGAGACCAGGAAGTAAACCACAAAGAACGATATATGTACGAGAGAAGGGGGTAGATAAGAACGAGAGGGGGACTATACGAGGTCTGACTCATCGGAAAAAAAGGGAAAACAGTCATGAGAAGTATACTAGGTTCGGTCAGGTTTCTACTTCTATTCTGGGTAAATTCAAAACTCGTGGGAGGAAAGGATTAGAAAAAAGAAGGGATCAGACATGGAGGGATAGGGTTAGGATCCATTGCTTTCGATTTCACGAGGTCTTGAAGGGAGAAGGGGGTGAGGGGAAGGACTCGTTGCCGATCTGGATGAAAGTAGAACACTCGGAGCACGCACGGAAAAAAAAAATGGGGAAGGGGAGGGAACTGAGTCAAGAAGAAAGAACATCTCCCAACCCCTGGCCGTGGTCGTTCATTGGGGCCCGGGGAGAGA
>Ga0179593_1342066_pt1 | contig 14656 bp, 26 predicted proteins | sample CZODoug2_1_08_16_FD_185931 | JGI IMG/M metagenome (GOLD analysis project Ga0179593, IMG submission 185931) | Vadose zone soil fungal communities from Angelo Coast Range Reserve, California, USA - CZODoug2_1_08_16fungal (PacBio error correction) | ecosystem: Environmental > Terrestrial > Soil >...
GGGTGGGTGGGGGGTGCGATTGTGGGGGGGGAGTAGGGGCAACAACCACGGCTTAAAAAAGTATGGCGATGATAATGGGGACGGCAGGTTCGCAGAAAAAAATCTAATGGGTTAAAAAAAGAGACAGACTCTAGGTTTGGGACAATTGGTTGATCTCCAAGGAAACTCACGACAAAAGAAGCGCCACCAAACGTGGAGCTGTATGTATATCATTCGGAAAAAAATAGATCCAAAATGGTTAGAAAAATGGATGGTCTGCTCTGCTCTGAAGCCACAAAAGGGAACTTTGGCAAGCAATTGAAGAAAAGAGAGGATCATTTGAAAGGTGGGGGGAAAAAAAACGAGATCAAAGTGGTTCAATCATTGGGGGATGGGGAAAGTCGCCAAAGTGCACAAACATCCAATCCACTGCCAAAGGGCCAGGCAAAGAGGCCAATACTGAGCGGAGAGGTGCCAGATCACTGGTGGGGAAACCGCTTGAAAAACATGGAGGGGTGGGAAAGGCAGGGGAACCATAGGCGAAGAAAAAAAAAGTGGAGCTCAGTAGAACAGGGAACGAGAGATGGGGGACGAAAGGCAAGTCAACTAAAGTGTTCGAAGCCTGTCGGCTGTTGGAGATAGACACGCGAGAGGTGGATAAATGATTGTAACAAAGGATGGTGGGAGAAAGGTTTGGGGAGAGGGGAAAAGGTGGAAAAGAAAAGAAACGAAAAACACACCAACACCCGAAAAAAGGAGGAACAATGTCAGTTGGAGTTGTGCACACTAAATATAGGGAGAAAAAGAGATGACAAGTTGAGACAAAGAGGGCGGCGTCAAGAAGGGAAAAAGACCGAATGGGGGAGAAAAGAAGAATACATAACAGTTTTGTCTGGGTCGTTGGTCAAGAGTACATTTACAAGGGACAAAAAAAACTGGGGCAAAAAAAGGAGTAGTAAATTCCTGGTACAGTAAAGAGGGGGGGGATCAAAAAAGAGGAAGCGAAGTCATCGATTTTAGACACGTATGTTAAGACCAATCACTTTGCAATCAAGGGGTTGTTCCTAATAATTGGTGACAGATTCCCGAGAAGACCAAAGAACCCCCCTGCAAACCCCCACACCCAACCCGCCCGGGGGCAGAGTGACAAGGGCAGTTTGTTGGTTGTTCCCCTCTTTCAAATAATAACGTCAATGGCAACTGGGGGGTGTGGACCTACAACTTCTGGAGGTACGTTCACGGGGAGGGACTATGCCACTCGGACCTCGAGGGGACAATTTGGCGTTCCAAATGGCCCTGGACTGCCTCCATCCCGTCTTGCATTCACATAGCACTTGGTCTCGCAAATACCCCCCCACCTACGGATGAAGGGGAGGGGTCCCAGACTCATACTAAGACATCAAACCATTTCCGGAACACCCATGTACGGGGGAACCTAAAAGCTACAAAAGACGTATGACCGAAAATGAGAGACCTGCACCATCACCAGGATGAAGGGGTGGGGGAGTCCAAACGGAAAAAAAAAAGACACTCCCGCCGTCTGTTGGTTGTTGGGAGTGCGGGTCAAAAAACAAAAAAGGAAAAATTAAAAGTGGTCACAGAATGGGGAATTGTCTGCGGTGGGGGTGACTGGCGAGGGAAGAGGGTTGCGCGAGGGCTGAGGGGGGTTAACGAAAATTATTGCCGGTTGGGGAAAAAAAAAAAAAGGATCAGGGACGAAAAAGGGGGGTGGGGGGAGAATAGGGGGTCACAACGGTGGAAGTTGGCTGACGGTCTAGGAAAAGGAAAAAAAAACAGGGGACGGAACAGAAAAGGGACATTGACACGACATCCATAACCACGAAAGAGACCAAAAAGGAGTGGTAGATCCACGGTTTCATAGTTGTTAAGTGGCCAGAAAGTACAAGAACCATGGGGATAAAAAAAAGTGGTGGGGGAAAAAACCAGGGTCAGGATCAGGTGGGGCTCGGTTCGTCCGAAAAATAAAGGGATGTCGAAAAAAAAAAACGCCAACCCACAGGGGAAGGGATATGCGGGCATTCAAAAAAGGGGAACAGAAAAAAAAACACTGGGACCGAGGGCACCAACAACAAAGTGAGGCGAAAAGCAACGCGAACAGGAAAAAAGGCTAAAAAAAGTTAGCAAGGGGACCAACGTCGAGGGCCAACTGAGTTGATAGGGGACCCGGGGGGGGGGGGTGGGGGGGGATAGGAGGGACTTGCGTGTGGGCAAAAAACTTTTGGGGGCGGGGGGATACAAACAAATAACGGGTTCGTTGGGGGGGGGCCAAACCGAAAGGAAGGAAGGGGAAGTAACAGACGTAAAACACTGTGTCGTATTGCCCTGGGTAGAAAGGTAGAAAGACGAAGTTGGGGGGTAATCTGCCGGAAAAAAAAAGCCGCCAGAGACTTGCCAAAAAACCAACTTGAGTCCTTGCAAACGAAGAGACTCGCCGTGGGGGTCAGAAGGGAACATGCAACTTCCGAAAAACATCTCAGGTAAAGACTTTGCATTAATGAGCAGGTGGGGCATAAGGACAAAACGCCCCGCCAACGTTTGTCGTCTTTAAAACATGCCCATCAAAAAAATAAAGGAAAGGAAAGAAGCCAACAGGGCAACCACGAATGCAAAAAAAGGGGGGGAAAGCCAAGAAGGGGGGAAACAGGGGCAGAATAAAGGGGGAAAAAAGGAGGGCAGCACTCAGTAATGTCGGGGGTTAGCTGATTCCCAGTGGGTTCATGGGAAGGGAAGTGGGGGAATTGGGGGATGACAGGGTCACATATAACAATGAAAAGCGATCAGCACAAAAGCCGGTTGGAGTCGCCTCAGAGAACCTGGAAAAATCGTCCCGCCGGGGAAAAGGGACCGCGTCCAGGAAGAAATGCTGATAAAGGGTGACGGGGTTGCCCGAAAGGGAGAGTCACGGGAAATCAGGACAGACCTTGGGAGGCAAGGGGGAAAAATGAATTTAAGGTGGAAAAACTACCAAAACTGAAAACATTGAATGAAGTGTCTTGTGGGTGCCCAAAGACAAAATTGGCAGAGGGGAAAAAACCTGCACTGAGAGAAACTGGAAGGGTGGGAAAAAGTGTGGACCCAGAATAATTAAAAAAAAAAGAAGAAAACCTGGGTCTGCGGGTTGGAATGCGGCAAAAGGTTTGGACAGCAACGAAACCCACCCGTGCTCACCCGGCCACGAAGGGTTGATGTCAAAAGACCAAGGGTACAGGAGAGGGTGGGAGAAAAAGAAAAAAAGGTCAGACAAAGATCGGAGGGGGGGGAGGGAGAAAACCAACGAAAAAAGACGGGGAATCGCGCGAACCTCAGGAAAAAAATCTTTTTCCGTCAGGGGAGAAAGAAGCCGGGGAGGAAAAAAGAGAGGGTTGGGCAAGGGGACCCATCCGTGAATGGTTGGTCGAGGGCGTTTGTGGGGCCGTGGGCAAGAAGGGGAACCAAATGCGGGGGGGGGGAGTAGGAAAATAAGTAGGGGAGGGGAGAAAGGGGAGAAAATGTCTGCCGGCAGAGGGAGATAGTCCACATGTCAGGATTCGGGTGGGGAAAAAAAGGGAGAAAAAGCGGGGGGGGGGGGGGTAGCGATGTAGAATCAGTATTGACCAAAACACAATCCGGGCGACGCGCAGCCTGGGCAGAGAAAGTGGAAAGAGGAAATCACTAATAAAAACCATCAAAAAGAGAGAAAAAAGGAGGGGAAGAAAAAAAAAAAAAAAAAACAAAGAAAAAAAATAAAAAAAAAAACAAGAAAAAAAAAAAAAAAAAAAAAGAAGGGGGAAGCCACTCCACAACCAAAAAGCACATCTCAAACCAAAGACCACAACCAACAGCACTTTTCGTCCACGGGAACCCCGTCCCCAGACCACAAACCAAACGCTGGGGTGTAGGTGGGGGGGACGACGGGGGATGGTTTGGGCGGGCGGGGGGGAGACCAGGGGGACCAAAACGGTATTGGGGGGGACACGAAAAAACTCGTGCGGGGGCCCACCACAACACGAACAACCAAAAAAAACACCGCAAAAAGGTGAAACAAAAAAAAAAAAAAAAAAAGGCGTGTCGGTGAAAGAAAAGGCGAACAACACAAAAAAGAAAATAAAAAAAAACAAAAAAAAACACAAAACAAAAAAAAAGTTCCCGGGGGGACAGAGGGGGGGGGGGGGGTATGTGGGACAACAAGGCGCCACAACGTGGAACAAACCAGAAAGGAGACACAGGAGAGAAAACACAAGGAAAAGAAATAAAAAAAAAAAAAAAAGGTCGCAAAAAAAAAAAAAAAAAAAATCCCGGAATACAAAATAAAAAAAAACAAAAAAACAAAAAAAATAGGGGGGCGCAAGTGAGGGTAAAGAAAAAAAAAAAAAAAAAAAAAAAAACTGTGGGGGGGTGTCAGAGGTCGGGCTGTGTGGTAGAATATTAATCAAAGGGGGGGGAAACAAATAAAAAGAGGGAGGGAAAAAAAAAAAAAAAAAAAACAAAAAACCAAAAAAAAAAAAAAAGGGACTGAGAAACCCAAAGTAAAAAAAAACAAGGGATCTAGGAGACAAGAAGTCACCTGCAACGGGTTGGATTAATCAAAGCAAAACAAAACTCGAGTTTCACGTCCCCCAACGGGGAACGTGAACGAAGGGATTTTCACACTATGGGGTCACGTTACACAAACGTTTTGACAAGACAATCACCAAAAAGCGAAAAAAAAAACCGAAGGATTGTTTTCACTTCCTTTGGAAAAAAAACTCCCAAAGAAAAGGGTTGTCGGGGGTGAAACAACGGGGGGGGGGGCGGGGGGGGGGGGGGGGGTAGGGGGGGGTCAGTAAAACAGACACACCCAAAAAAATAGTACACCACACGGCGGGGGGGGGGGAGAAGTCATGAAAAGGAAAAGGAAAAAAAATCTAAAAAAAAAAAAAAACCAAAAAAAAAAAAAAAAAAAAAAAAAAAATAAATACAGGAACAATCCAACACAGTAAAGGGACTGTCTTCAAAGGCCGAAACGGTCATCCCCCCAACACCAAGGCGTGGGGGTTGTGTGGGGGGGGGCAACACGCGTACTTAAACATAAAAGGGCAGGGAACAACTATGTGGTGCGGCACCACACCGGCCCCGGGCCTCAAACTCGGAGGGAGGGGGGGGGGGCTTGACAGGTGTGACACTGGTGAACACAAAAAGCCGATCTCCCGCACTCTGAAACAGCCAGTGTTGAGGTGAAAGGACTTTCCAACTCTCTTAGAAACTCATAACGGTGTTAAAACACATGTGGGGGTTGGACGACCCCTAGAAAAGGCAATTAAAAAAAGGCGACTTTGGCAAACGCTGAGGGCCAAAAAAAGCGTAGAGCAGAGCTTCGCCTTTTGGGTTCGGGGATCAAAAAAACCAAAAAAAAAAAAACCGGGAGGAGGTCAGAAAAAGGAAAAGGGAGAAGAAACCAAGAAAAGACTAACATACGAAAAGATCCTTCAAAACGGGAATTCATGCCGGTCAGACTCCGCGTTGGACATTGGGGCGGGAGGGGGAAGGGGGCAAGTAAAAAAATGGGCAGGAGGAGACGGGCCCACAAAAGGAAAACGAACTGCTGGCAGGCGGTCCGGGGAAACGGACCGAAAAAGATTGGGGACACAAGAAAAGAGTTGTGACCAGAAAAAGGAGGGATGTCTTAAAGGAGGGGAGACCGTTGGGGTGGGGAGAAACCTGTGAAGGGGAAAAAAAAAAAAGACAGACCCTTTAAAAAAAAAGGGAAGTCGCAGGGGAAGTAGAGAAAGATAAGGCACTTTGACCCCGGGAAAAAATCACGGGCGAGGGGGCGAGAAAAAAAAAAAAAAAATCAAAAAAAATTCGAGTCTTGCCCCCTGAAGTGGACAAAAAAAAGAATGGGACAATTGAGAGGCTGGGGGGGGCTGAAACGAAGAAAAAGGAAAAAGGGGAGCCGTGGACAATGACCCTAACTCAAAAAACCGTCGCGGCACTTTAACCTAGGTGGGGAAGGCGGGGGAAGGGTGGGCACCAAAACACCACAAACAGTCCGTACTTCCTGATGGGGTTCAAAAACTATGTGCAAATACGACCTCAAACAAGGTCGGTCCAAAAGAGATGACAATAACAAAAAAAGGATAGCGGCAAAGCGGAACGATAAACAAAACGGGCACAATACCACCAGTTGATTCCTCACTAAAGAAAGGGGACAAAAAAAAAGGTGGAGGACTGGCGGAACCCAAACGAAAAAAGGAAGGGTGAGACGGGGGGTAGCAAGGGGCAAAAAGAGGGGTGAGAGTTTACCACGGGCGACGAAATGGTATGGTCAGCGGAAAACTTTAGGGAAAAAAGGAAAAAATAAAAGTGGAAAAGGGGGCCTAGGTACAGCCAACAGGCCATTGAAAAGTGGACTAAACGCAAAAAGAAACGGCAGGTGGGGGTGACCCGGTTTTACCTGTCTGCAAAGGAAAGATGAGGAAGAAACCGTGGTTGGCAAGAAAAGAGGGGAAACGAGAGAAAAAAAAAAAACCAGCAGGAGATGGACCACCAAAACCCGACCGAAACGATGACTCTCACAAAAACACCCACGAATGAACATTATCAAAAAAGGGAACATTGTTATCTGGCAACCATCACCTAACAGACTTAAAACTGGGGAAACACAAATAGACAAAAAAAAAGGGGGTGGAAAGTTCAGGGGGGGGAAGGGGAAAAGGAGAAGAATACTAAAGAAAGACCTTCAACGGGAAAAGAAAGAATGGAAGGCGAACAATAAAATGGGCACAGGACTGCCTTGAAGAAAAAATCCGCTGGGTTATGGAAGGGAGAAAAAAAAGGAGCCAGGGGTCAACGGGGGAGTCGGGGGACAAGAAACGATTAAAAGGACTGTGGTGGAACTGGGGGTGACCCCAAAGGTCGGGAAAACCAGGACAGAAAAGAGGTTGTCTACTAAGTAGAGAAAGGACCACAAGGAACAAACAAGGAAAGAATCAAAAAAGGGTGCACTGACCGATTGCCCAAGGGTCATGGGGGACAAATAGACACTCATCCTGGGTTGGTAGAAGTTTAAACCTGAGGAGGGAAAAAGAACGCCCCCTCGAGAAGGGGGGGATCAGAAATCACGCCGGGGTCGTGGGAACACAAAACTCCACCTGGGAAAAAAAAAGAAAGGGAATACCCGCAAGGTGGTTAACTTGGGGGGAGGAGGGGGGGAAGACAGATGATGAAAAAAAAAGGGAGGTCAAAGAAAAAAGGAGGGGTGCAACTGGATCAAATGGGGAAAACATAAAATTGGCGAAAAAACCCAATGCAACAACAGCCCAAAAGAAAATACGACTAACGCATCAAACAAAGATGAGGATGGAAAAAAAAAAAACGAGAACAGGTCCGGGGATAACAGGGCCTACGAAGGCGAAAAATTTCCAAGAAAAAAAACAACACACACACCAAAGTGGTTCGGGGGAAACAGGGGACCCTCGGGGTGGGGAGGAGTGGGGTGAAAAAAAAAAAACTGGTTGGGGAAAAAAAAAAACAGAGGGGGGTGGAAAAAGTAACTGGAGGGGCTGGGAAAAGTCAGGACGAAGACAGGGAATGATATCGGCAAGGGGGAGGGGGGGGGAACTTCGCCAGGGGCCGAGGAGGACTGTAAAAGGAAAACTCACACAACAAAAAAAAAAAGGAGGGGGGGCTACATTGAGGTACTAAATAAAAAACCAAAAGGGGAATAAAAAAAAGGGGAAACGATTGACTCGTGAGAAGAAGGAAAACGAAAGAGGGGGGGAGTAAATCAAAACAAAAAAAAAAAAAAAAGGACCCAAAAAAAAACCAAAAAAGCCAGAAACCAAACCACGCGGAGCCACAAACAAGACCGCAGGGAAAAAGAAAAAGGTTGAAAGGTTGGAGGAAAAATGGGAAAAAACTGTGGCAGGACGAACAAGGTCAAGACGGGACACAGATAGGAGGTCACCTCTCCACCGGTGAGGGACAAAAAAAAGAGGAGGGGGAAACATCAATAAAAAAAAAAAAAAAAAAAAGCGGCACACGGAAAGGAGACTGACCCGAGGGTGTGTGGCAACCCTTGGAAAAAAAGTCCGAAGGGACTACGGGGGGGGTCTAACCTTGAACAATTTTGTGACGCCGGGGAGCGGGCGGGGGGGTAAGGGAAAAGGGACACGGGGGGGAAAAGGCGAGGGGGGGACACGCTGAAGGCCAAACCCGTCCAGTTGGAAAAAAACCGACACAGAACAACCCGGGGGGGAACATAAGACAACAAAAAACCTCGATATCACCCAAACTGCAAAATATAGGAGAAGGGGAAATGACCGATCAGCAAGAGGGGGGGGAACCACGCCAGAAGGTCAATCTCGAAAAAAATTCCCGTTGACAGCCTCGAACACTCACAGGGACGGAGTTCGGATGGTGCCTGGGAAAAAAAGATCATCAGGAAGGGGGTGATGGGGGAAGGGGTAAGGGTCACAGGGAACCAAGGGCGGAAAGGAAAGGGGGATTAAAGTCCATGAAACGGTGCACTCAACGAAAAAACAACAACAACAAAACAAACGAGGAGGGAGAAGAGAGAGATCTGAAAAAAGGGAAAGGTAAAAACGGGAAAAGAACAGAGGGGCCCGGGAAAATGGAGAAAAAGAAGGAACCCAGGAGAAGAGAGGGTTGTCACCCGAAACAAATACCGCCTGTCCCGAGGTTGAAAGGTTTTCATTACTGGTGTAAAAAGGGGAAAAAAAGGGGAAGGGGGACACTATAGGGGAGTTCTGTCGGTTGGGCAAGCGACAAATCGTAAGTCAGTCTACTCACCGCACAGAGTCGGGGAAATATTAGGTGGGGAAGGTGGGGGGTCAGAATCGATGGGTGGGGGTGGAGGAGGTCCACCGCGTGGGGGGCGGGACAAACAGGTATAAAAATAAAAGACCTTGCCAAGGGTCACCGGTGCCGGAAGGAAGTGGGAAAGAAGAAAAGCAAAAAGGAAAAAACGTCAAAGCGGGAAATACGGGGTCATAAGTTTAAAAGGGGGAATGCCCTAAAGAAAAAAGTTTGGTGGGGCCAAGAAATGTGTACAGGAACAATCAGGGGAGGAGGGTGAGCGTGCAAAAAAATAAGGGTGGCTCCGGGAAAAAGGTAAGGGGTCAAAAAAGACAAACACTGGGAGAAAAAAGAGAGAACAATCAACCGGGCGGCGGGAAAACCGGTAGGAACAATTGCCGGTCAAAGGGAAAAAACGGAGTGCCCGCGGGATTGTAGACGGGGGGGGGGGGGGGGGGTTGTGGGCCAGCGGCACGGAGGGCCATTTGGGGGAGGGTGAGAGAAAACACCTACACCTTTTAATGGGGAAACGGCGACTGTAAACAGGAAGGAAAAGGCCCGTCGGGATCCTGGGGGGACGAGGGCCGCAAGGGGCCGGTGAGTGAGAGTTTGGCAAAGGAGAAACGCCCCAGGAAAAAGGCAACAAAAACCAGTCGCAAACACGAAGAGGAGGAATTTCGTTAGGGGAACGTTAAAAATCCATCGCAGGAGATTGGGGAAAGAACCCCCCGTCAGGGGGAGACCAGCAAAGCCCAAAGATAAGAAACAACCCCACAGTTGGGGGGGTGGACTGGGACCTCTGCACCGGACAGAGACAGGGGAAAGCAACCCGGCCGGGAAACCCGCAAACGGTTCAAGGGGGAGGGGGGGGAACGCGCATGGGTAATGTCTGGGGAAAAAGCAAGGATACAAAGGGGACCTTGTGAGTGGTGGGTGTTGCCAAGTGGGGAACTAGAGAGAACAGGAGGGAGGGAGAAAAAACCAAAGCGTGTGAGGCTCAATCAAAATCCGGGCATCAAAAGCAGGAGTGGGGGAAGGAAGAAGAAGGTAAAAGGCTGGTCGTAGAGGTGTGTCCTGCAAAAACAAGGTACTGTGCAGGGGGTGCGAAGGATGATGAGGAAAAAAAAGAAATAGAAGGCAGGGGGGGGCGGCCCAGGAATCATCCAAAGGGTAACCTACGAACAACAACTTTATGGCGTGGTCCCACCTTTTGGGGAAAAGAACACTCTGGCGGGCAAGAAGGTCAAGGCACCTGGGGGAAGTCCGCACGGGAAATGGTGGGGGGGGGAGGGACACATAATAATTTCGAGAATTCACTGTGAATGTGAGGGGGGGTGAAGGGAAGGCTGGTTGCAAAAGGGAAAACAGGGCCATGGCAAAGAAAAAGGGGAGGGCCAACACAGACCGGGAAAAAACTGAGCGGGAGAGGAAATCCTCCCAAGAAGAGGGGAAGGGTCAAAAAAGCTAAACAAAATATCTCCCGAAGCAAAGGAAAGAGGGGGGCAATGAAACCTTCTGACAGCAAAAAGTCAGATAGGAGGGAAAAAGTTGGGGGGCACACCAAAATCACCAATGCCGGTGAACTTGTTGGTACTAATTTCTTGGGGGCCACCGGGGAAAAAGAAGGGGTAAGAAAGGGGGCTGTGTGGGGACTATAAAGAGGGGGGACGTAGGTCGGACGGTCGATAAGGATGGGGGGGTTAAGAAAAAAAGGGGACCAAAAGTGAGGGTGGGGCGCACATCAGATGACGGGTGGGGGGGGGGACTAGGAAAAAAAAAGGAGAGAGTGGGAAAAAAAAAAACAAGGACCAGCGACGCCCCGAAAGTCCAAAATCGTATCACCCTGCCGGGTGAACCTAACGTGTTTAATATGCCAACGGTGGTCCCTTTCCACTGGAGGGGTAATCTGGAAAAAGGGAAAAAAAGTTGGGGGGGAAGGGGTTTCACCCAAGTGGGCCACCGCAATAAGAGTAAAAAAAGGGACCAAGGGAAAACCCACGATGAACAGCAGAGACAAATGGGAAAAAAAAAAAGAGAAACTTCGGGGGGGACGGGGCCCGAAAAACATTGCAAGCACGGTGGTCAAGGGTGGGAGCCGAGAGCATCAAGGTTTGACGCCCGGAAAGGACCAGATAAAAGGTAAGTGAGAGGGGGGGGGCACGGGACTTGAATTATTGGTGAGTGGTTAAAACCAAAATGGTGGAGGGGGACGGTAAGGTTGCAGTCCAAAGGGAAATCGGGTCGGCCCCCTGGGGGAAAAAAAATGGGTGTTGGTTGTGGAAAAAAAATACAGAAGGGGGAAAAGAAAATGTGGAAGTTCGGGACTCGCAAAAAAAAGGGGGGAGCGAAGGGGTTATGACCATGCACGAAAAGGGCCGGTGAGCAGGGAGACCAAGCAAGGACAAAAACACAAAGCAAAAAAGAACCGAGAGGTGGTGTCCACGTCAGCAAAAAAAAGGAAAGGGGTGGGATAAAAAAAAAACTGGAACGAACGAGGAGCAAAAACCTGAATTGACAAATAAGGGGGAAAAAAAGAAGGAAGAGGAGCGACCGCGAAACCGGCACGGTGAAAGTGAAATACGTATCAAAAAAAAAACAAGTAAGCCAAGAACGTCAAAAGACCGTAAGGTGGGGGAAAAGGTTCTAAAAAAAAGGACAGGAAAAAAGGAAGTGCGTGGGACACGGTGGAAAACAAAAAAAAACACACGACAAGGGGTGACGTTCACAGTGCAAAAAAACGAAGCCGAAAAAAAAGAAAAGGAAAAAGACAGAAAAACGTCAAATGAGACACACGCCGGAAATGACCTAGAAAAAGAGTTAACAGAACCGGAATACGAGAAAAAAAGAGGGAAAAAGGCAAGTAAGAGGGGGAGGGCAGGGGGCGGGGGAATTCTCCGACAGTCAAACAAAAAGGATAGAAAAAGAGAGAAAAAAGAAAAAACCAAATGGCAAAAAAAACTGCTGCGAACAAAAGCGGTGTACCGGTAGAAGGAACGACATCGGGGGAAGAGTGTGCCAATGGGGGGAAACAAAAGCAAGAAGGGAAAAAAAAAAAAGGAAAAAGCGCGGGGGAATCAGGGAAACGAACCTGCTTGGAAGACGTCAGGGGAAACAGGAAGAAGAGGTGGTTGACGACAAAAAGGGGGGGGAAAAAAAACCGCCAGCCACGGGGAGTCGTCGTGAAAAACAAAAAAGGTAGCTGGTACATTCTCCGCCGGGTAAAAACGTGCCGGGGGAAGGGTCACAGGATAGGGGGATCAGGTTGGGAAGGGGTGTTCAAGCATTGAACGCCGGGCGCTGCTGTGGGGAGAAAAGGGGGAGAGGGGCTTGAAAACAAAACGGAAAAGTGAAACAAATACCGGGGTATGCAGGACGGGGAGGGAAGGACAAATCTCACCTAAAAGGCAAAGGGGGGGGACAATACCGGCAAACCCATCAACGGCTTCCGTGAAAAAAAAATCGGTTGAAGGAGGATTGGGACACAAAACACAAGATTAAAGACGACGACGGGGTCAGAACAGGGAAATAAAGCAAGAAACCATTTGCAGGGTGTTGAACCCAAACAGGGGACACCCAGGTCCAGCCGGCCACACGAAGTTAAAACGAGGTAAAAGTAATAAAAAGAAACCAGGGGGTATTAAGACCTAAAAAGTTCAAAAAAAAAAACATTCCATGGAAGGGCAGCACCCCAAAACGCAGTTTGATAGTGGGTCAGAACCATAGGGTGGGGGGATCAGGGGGTTGGAACAAGGTGGGTCTAAAGTAAGGGTCGGCGGACGGGGGGGAAAAAGGGGGAGGGGCACCCACCGACACAAACTAACATGTTCAAAATGTAAAAAAAACTGACGTCCACGGCCAGTAAACAGGTCTAGAAAACACAGGAAAACGGCATTTGGAAAGAACTCATGGAAAGGCGAGGAAGGTACACACCAGCCAGCCGTGGGGGGGGGAAAAACGATCTAAGCTCGAGCACATTCACCACCAGACGCTCAAAGGAGGCGCAAAAAAAGAACGTTGGACAGAGGACCGAGAACCACAACGTGCAGAAAGGAGAGGGAAAGAGGTATAAAGAAAACAGAAATTCGAGCCGGAAACAGGAAACGCCCCCGACAACACGGCACAAACGGGCTGGGGGCCAAAACGATGATCAGATAGTAAAGGCCAAGGAAAAGAAAGACCGGTCTTCTCTAAGGTAGAACAGGAGGAGGGGTACGGGAAACAGAAACCAAAAGCGGGAGGTTATATCCCGCGGCAAATATGGGGGGAAAAAAAATAAAAAGGGTCAGATGGACGAATTATTTTGTGGCACGGACAGTGGTTAACCTTTTGAAAAAAAAAGAGAGGGAAACCGGAAAAGGAAAACCAGGAAGGGAATGACGGATGATGCGTCTGGGGTGGCAAATTAACACCGTCAGTTGCACGAGCAAAAGGTGCAACAAGAAAGGCAAAAGGGGTCAGGGGGGGAAACCAAAGAAAAAAAGCATCAGGGGGGGGGGAGGAAGTGAAAAAAAGGGGAATTTTAGAAAGGAAAAAAACGCCTCATGATCAACTGAAGAACTGAGAAAACATCCACCTTTGCAGAAAAAATCTCAGACAAAGGAAAAAAGGGGCGAGGGAAGCCGAGATACAGGGAAAAGTGTCTGGGGATTGAAAGCAGAAAAAAAAAAACCTCCCACGCCATGCTGATAGATCTGGAAAAAACAAAAGTAGACCAAAAAAAGGGGGACCCAAGCACAACGAAAACTGGGAACGAAGAGAAACCAGAACAGAAAAAAAACTCGAAAAAAAAGGGGACAACGGCGGCGCGTTATCACCCTGCTCAAGGAACTCGCCACAGCAAAAAAACTGGACGGGGGGTTACAGGGCAACCATGATTGGTGGGGGACTGGAGGGACAAAAAGAAAAAAAAAAAGGGGTGAGGGCGGTTAGGGAAAAGGATGATACCGATGGCGGTAAACGACGACAAGTCAAGAGACGAGCACAGGGGTGGGGGAAAAGGTAGATCGGGGGGGGAGGGTCAGGAACGGGGGCACAAACTATTGACATCACGAAAACGTAGGGGGGTCAGGGCTAAGTGACTCAAAACACAAGGGCATACCACCCCAAGACGGGAACGATTTTCCTCTTAAAAAAAAAAACGGCCACAAAAAGCAGGGGCAAAAAAAAAAAGTTTGTGGTTGTGGGGGAAGAATGAAAAAAAAACCAAAAATTCCCAAAGGACGGACCAAGAAAAAAAAAAAAGAGAATCTCCACGAAAACCGACGTTGAAAAGGAGATTTCGGCGACGGGGTAAACCGGGAAAAGGGGGGAAGTCCGGGTCAAACAAATTGTTTTCTGGTGGGCGTTAAAAAGAAGACAAAAGGGGCGGACACAGGGCAAAAAAGTAGAAGTGACGCAAGAGAACCGGTCCGCTGGAAAAACTGATTTTGGCAAAAAAAAACCCTGGCCAGGTCCCGAATGGCTAATGGTAAAAAGGGCACCGTATTTACAGGGCTGGGGGGGGATCGGGGAAGGGGGGGGAAGGGGAAAAAGGTGGCAAGGAAAAGGGGGCAGGACCTGAATGGCAAAAAAAAAGGGAGTCTTGGGTGCCTGAATCACCAATCGCAAAAAAAGAACAGAAATCCAACTCGATAGCCCAAAAAAAAAAAAAAGGTCAGTAATAAAGCAATGAATAGCAGAAACGATGTGGAGAAAAAAAACAAGAAAGGCAATCTCAGGGAACAAGGCCGTTGGAAAAGGGGCCTCGGAAACACCTCACCGACGAAAAAAAAGGGGGGGAAGGGGACAAAAAGGGGCAATCCTGGGGGGGGGGAAATGGCACCCTGGGGAATTGATCCCAAAGAGGAAGAAAATGGGGGAGGGAACGGAAGAAAAAAGGCAG
>Ga0179593_1723064_pt1 | contig 14656 bp, 16 predicted proteins | sample CZODoug2_1_08_16_FD_185931 | JGI IMG/M metagenome (GOLD analysis project Ga0179593, IMG submission 185931) | Vadose zone soil fungal communities from Angelo Coast Range Reserve, California, USA - CZODoug2_1_08_16fungal (PacBio error correction) | ecosystem: Environmental > Terrestrial > Soil >...
TGGGGGTCACAGCTCCTGGTGGTAGTCCAGGCAGTTGTTTCGGGAGGCGGGAGTCGCTTTTGTAGAGGATCGAGGGTTGTGGACTAACTGGGGGAGGGCCGGGTCTGTTGATCGGTGAAAGAGAACAAAGTCCTTGTGGCGAAAAAAAGATCCGTCCCGACCAGAGCAAGGGAGGTTGCTGGCTGTGAACTCGACATCGTAACATGCAAGTCCTTAGGAAAGGACTCGGCGTATCGAGGGGGGGGGTGAACTCTTCCTGTGGACTTCATCGTACTGAAAAACAACGGGTGGAAATGTTTGAGGTAAAAAATCAGCGAAAAAGGAAGCTCCGAGAAAAACAAAACCGTAGAGGGGGCGAAAATATAAAGGGGTAACTTCAGAGTTTCAAAAACGTAGAATGGGGGGAACCACTGTACTCTGACCCAGTCGGTTCCTGGGATGCATCCAGGAGCCAGAGTTGACAAGAGTTAAACTACTGGGGGGTCCCGTGGGTCTTACTTAGGGCAAAAGCAAAAGCAATTGAAGAGCTGGGGAGATATGGCCAAGTCTTGGGAGGGGAACTTATAATCCACTTCAGAAGGGGCGGATGGTTAAACCGGGGGCCCGATCTTCCTGAGAGAAGCAAACATGATCGACTGGGGTCGAACAATTGCTTAACTACTGGTCTGTAAAAAATTCCTGAAAAAAAACCATTGAGTCAATCTGTTTATCTCGTACTAACAATGGAAAAAAAAGGGTTCCCTTAGGATTAAATAATTCCGGCAAAGCAAAGTCTCCGGGCGTGTGTGAGTTGTGGAAATCGCCGGGGAAAGAAAGCATGGATCAGAGGGGGGGGTGCGCACGTCTGATGTAGCTGGGGGAAGATTTCGGGTCCTGGGAAGTCTAACACGGATCATTATTGGGGAGTAACTCCGTGGGGGAGTCACAGAAAAATATACCGCCCCTGAAAACTTCTCCCGTCTTGCCGGCGGTCTGCAACGCTTAGAGGCATTTCAAATCTGGGAGGTTCCCTCGAAGCGGGTGGGGGTGGTTCCTCTCATATCTGGGCACAGGCCCCTTTTCCCCGGAAACAAATACCGTCAAAGACCAGAGGGGGTCAGTTTGGTGCCTAAGAAGGTCGGTTGGGGGGGACGGCACCCTGGTATGGTGGGCACTGCAAAGTCGGTGAGGCTAAAAATTGTACAGAGGGGGGGGGAAGTTTTTCCAACGCCAGCAAACCAAGCAGAGGGGGGGGAAAGCTTGGCGCAAAATTGGTGGTCGGTGAGGCGAAATTCGGATCGCAACAGTGAAAAGAATGCCCTCCCTTGGGTACAAATAAAAACGGTTTTGCGTCAGTGCTGTCTCATTTTGTCTTTTCAGACCTCCAAACAACCCCGAGGGCGAAGGGGTTCTGGGACTCTGAAAAGAAAAAACAACGGGACCCTCAATTTTCTTGGTTCCGGAACAGAGACCTGCGAAGATTGAGACTAAAATGTTTGGGTCCGAATCGGACGGGGGTGCTAGGGGAGTGACCTGGGGGGGAAAAAAAGGTAACATGAAAAGTGCAATGACTGACCTTAAAAAAAAACAAGTGCGGGGGGGGAGGGATTTGGTTACTCTTAAAGTGGGAGCCCTTGACCTACAAAGGTCTTGAATAGAAGGAAGTAGGGGGTTTGCGGAGGGGTGGGTGTCTCTAGGTGTCACCGAATTGGCCTTCAAAAAATCAGAAAAGAATTGATTCATGGGTGTTGATCGCCGTAAGAAAAACGACAAAAAAAAAAAATACAAAAGGGCAACGTCTTTCACGGCGTCGATTCAATGGGTCAGTTTTCCATTGGGGGGTGATTCGTGAAAAGTGTTCGACCTACGCTGGGGGTTGAGATGAAAAAAAACCTATGGTCGCGTGGTCTCGTGACATGGCGCGATGATCGCTGGTTACCTTCCTCATGAGGGATCTAGTTGGCCCGGGTGTCCAGGCATCTTTCCCTGGTCCCCGCGGTTGGCCTGAAGGAAGCCCCAATTGGGTTAGTATCGCGGGCGCCGCCCAAGGGGGGCAGCGATGTCTTAAGTTGAGAACCCTACCCGGTCCTCAGGAAGGGCAGTGTTGGTTCGTGGCGGTTCAGTGGGGGTAAAAAATTCACATAAAGAAAACATGAAAGATACTGTTGTTCGGGGTTGGGCGGACTTAAACGGTGCTGGGGGTAAAAAGGGCCTGGGTGCTGGGAACGCCCGAATCCTACAAGGTCCATGCTCGGGGGGGGGAAAGAAACACAGCGAGTCGTTAAGCGTCCATAAAAAATCTCCAATTCGGGCAAACTTCAGAGCGATCCTAAAACGGGGGGGTTAGAACCCCCGGGCCGTCCTCAACAAAACCAGCCCGGGGTAAGAAGGGGTTGGGGGAAGAAGTTGGATCTGATTTCGTGCGCTAGGACCCCCCCTTTACTACTCCTTGGACTCAAAATGGACTTGAATGCGTCCTTGTCATAAAGGCCAGGCTGAAGGCAAATTGCACACAAAAAAGAACATTACTTATTCCTCGGTCAGTGGTTCTGGAATGGGACAGTTTAAGCCAGCCCAATACGTTGCGTACCCAGTGCATGAAGATCCTCTAAGTTTCCCCACATAGCTTTGGAAAATTTTAGGGGGGGACTCTGGGGGGTAGGCATTAACCATAAAGGGGAAACAGATGGGGGGGGGGGGGGGCACCAAAAACTTCAAAACCCCACTTGTCAATACTGTGGAACCTCGCACTTGCGCCCACAACGAGGGTCTGATCCTCCCGAGGCCCCTTGGGTCCCTTTCTGGTCTTTAAGGGTTCACCGAGGCTTAGTCCCGTCCATCCCTTTTTGGTGTTCGGAGGAAAAGACCAGTCGTTCAAACAGTCAAGTGGGCTTTTGGGTTTCCCTGGGCCTATACCGAGATACTGTTAAGCCGGTGACCTTCTGGAGGTCCAGAGGGGGAAACCCACCGGGGTAAAACCCTAACACGGTGGGCAGTAGCATTCGTTGGAGTGGGCCTTCCGGAATTTTCAGAAAAGGGGTATCGGGTGGCTATATCGGAAACAAAACCACGAAGGATAGGAGAAGGAGAGAAAGAGCCTCTAAAAAGGGGGGGAAGGGGTGCAATATTCCGCACCCGATTCGATGGAGAAAAGGGGGGGGGGGGTGGGGGCGTGTAAATGAGGGGGGGGGGTGGGGAGTGGGGGCAGCTATGTTGGAAAGAAGGCCGGGGCGGCGGGCGTCTGAAGGGGGATCTTAGATAGTGAAATAGTTGACAGACCTAAGAAGGCCTTCCGGAAGGGAACAACCTAAAAAGTCAAAAAGATGTGCACGTCATTAAAACAAAAATGACAAGGGCATCGGGGTACCGCCAGAGGGTTGAAACACTGGATAAAGAGGGGGGCAACTTGTTTTACAAAGGTGGAAAAAAAAGCCAGGGGTGTGCGGTATCCAGAGAAAAAAAGATCACAAAGAAAGATCTGCTGCGAAGAAAAAATGCAGGGCCTGTGGAATCAAACGAAAAGGGGCGAACAGCGAGGGCAGCAGAAGAAAAGGGGGGGCAAGACGTGTTGGGGAAAAAAACGGTGAATGAGGGAAAGGGCCCCGATGACGTCCGAGCCGCCCGAGCACCGGCCGTACTTTTTGGACTCGCCCTGAGTACTGGGGAGGGGGAAACTCAAAGGGGGAGGGGGTTGAGCCCGCGGTTCGAACATGGGGCTATATGAGCTTTTGATGGTAACAGAACAGGGATATCTATGGTGGGGGGACACGTCTCTCGGGGGTTCGCAGGGGGGGCCATCCAAGCGGGACGACTAGACAAAATGCAAGGTCAAGTGGGTTAACGCAAAAACCTGGAAAGTGGCGATTCAAAAGCTGGGTTGTGCGTCTAAAGACTTAATAAAGAAGGAACTAAACTAGTGTTGCGGGGGGACATGATCTCACGAATAGGGGGCGGGTGGATTATCACAGCACCGGTAACAAAAGTCTTGATGGCCCAAGGAAGTCCCGCGCGGGACAATAGGATGGGACATCAAGCGCGGTGCGGAAAATCAAAAGGGGGAGGGGTAAAAGCCAAAGGGAAAATCGGAAGATGATAACCATGTCAGGGGAGTGTAACTTGAAGGAGAAACCATGAAAAACGATCGATTGTGGAACAGAACGTTGAACGAGTGACCACAACTACCGCCGTTAAAATCCTCCTATGCCAAAAAAGTGCTCTTGGAGGGGGAAGGCCAAAGACCGGGAAGATCACGAATGGGGAGGATCGAGCGAAAACGCTTTCACTGTGGAGGTGGCTTCAAAAAACTTAAACGGTCACGATAAAGGGAAATGGGGGAAGTCTACCAACAGGGAAAGAAAAAAAGTCGAGGCATCCGACCTCAGGGGGATACCGGGATTTCAAGGCGCACGGCAAAGCGGGGACAGAGGTGAAAACATCAACGGCGAAAAAAGGGAAGGCGGTACAAAAAGGGGAAAATTACCGGGCCAGCAGAAGGGGAAAAATAGCTCACGTTCACGAAAAACAGACGCCACACACAAAAGAGAAAAAAGCGCAGCCTTGCTTGCTGTGGGGGGTACGGGGAAAGGAAAAGGAAACTCTGTGGTTCAGACGAAGTTCGCAAGAATCGACACCGGGCTGCAATCACAAATGGTACCGCATAAAAAGAAAACAGGGAATTCGGGGGGGGCCCATCGTGGCAGCTCAGAGGGGCGGTGGGGGTACGGGTACTAAGAACATAGGGGTCTGCCCGAAAAAACCTGGGGGGGGGAGCAAAGGAAAAAAACATTGCACAGGTTGAGCAGATCAAGGAAGATGCAGCGGTTTAATAGGATCGGGCCAATAAATTTGGCGGAAAAGGGGGGCGTTACGTCCCTCATTAGTTGGGCAAGTGTCCAGGCTGCACAGGGAAAGCTACCCAATAAAGACGTGGGACGGAAAAACAGGAAGCGGAAAAACCACAGAACGCGACTATGCAAGCAAAACGATCGACTGGCGAAGGGGGGGGGCCGCCGGCAAGGGGGAAATTCCCAGGAAAGGGAGTGTAAGTCGGTGCCGAAAAGCGGCAGGCCCGGAGAAGGGAAGTTGGGTGTTTTGGCAAGTTACGGCCAATGGCGGGGACCCGTGATTAGTGGGGGGGGGGTCGGCGAGGGAGGGATATGAGTACAGACAATAGGCTCGAGAAGCATCTGGGGCCGCAAGAGGCAAAATATCCTTGATGGTACTGGGAATCAAGACGAACGGGGGAAGTTAAATAAAGTATTCGTGAGACTTTCGGTGGAAGGGGGGTCTCGAAGGGAAACCCAGAAAAAGACACTCCTTTGGTGGAAAGACTCAGCTTCCGAAGGACTCAAACAAAAAGAGGGAGGGGAAAGAAGATATATTAAAATCGAGAGAAAGAGTATCACGGGTTGGGGAACGGGGACTGAGACCGAAGGAAAAAAGGCTCAGACGCGGACATCGGGATCGGGAATTACTGAGAAAGAGTGCCGTCAGTGAAGGGAAGTTAAAAATACGATGGGGGAGGAGCCGGCGAGGTCGGAAACGGCGCGGGTGCGCTGAAAAAAACGACGACGACCAGGCGCAAGAGCACAAAAAAAAATCACTGCACGAAGGGGGGAAACACCAAAGGGAGAAAAGGTGGGCTTGAAAAAAAAATGGGGAAAACTGACTTCCAAGGAGAAAAGTTGTGATTAAATAATGGGAATGAAACACAGGGCCGGATGGACTTCCTCATATCCAGGAAAGTAAACAATGTCGATAGGGTTTGATTTGGGAATCGTCGAGGGAGATGTCGCATACGGGTGGAAATCCTTTAAGGTAGAACGGGCGAGCGGGGGGGCACTGGAAAAAGGAAAAAACCAAATCGAGAAAGAGGGACGTGACGACCCGTGGGCAACAAAATAGAGGGGGTTTCGAAAAGTTGAAACGTTGAGCACGCAAAGCGGATCCTAGGCAAGGGCAAGGTCATGTGATCCCCCAAGGTGGTACGCAGAGGAAAAAAATCGGAACTCCGCCAGAACGTACACGGGTAAGACCCTGGGCGTGCACGAGAAAAAAAACGACGGTTATGGTCTGTAGGCGAACAAATGGAACATTTTTGGGGAAGCGGTCAGGGGGGGAGGCTCCTCAAGAAATGAGGCAAGCGTGCCTTTTGTGGGGGTTCCTCACAGACACGTACAACCCAAAAACCAGCACAACGATCAAGATGGAGGGGGGCGTCTTGGGGTGGAAATGAGGCATCTCCCAGCCACAGGAGGGAACTTTGAAAAAAAATCCATGGGACCATGGGGGAAATCCGTTGTAAGATGGGTCCGGAAGGGGGGGTGGAAGTGGGTTCACCAGTGACGTATTTTAGCGAGGGGACAAAACGGAAAGCAAACAGTCACCATAAAACCGGGGGTCGGCGGAAAATCACATCCCAGGGCTTATTGGGGGTCTAATCACAGGGGTGGCTATTTCGTGAAATCTTTCGACGGACCTTCAAACAAGAAGACTCGGGCAAGAGAGGGTACGTATCACTCAAACAGAAGGGGGGCTGAGGGAGGGGGGGTGTCTCAAAAAGGTAGCCGGTAACGGACAATCGAAGGGCCGGGACAAATAGTCCGGGGAGAAAAAGCCGGCAGGGGGGTGGACAAGTTTCTCCAAGATGAATGACCAGAAAAACATATCCGAATGGCATGGGTGGGGGGAGGTCGAAATCCGCGCAAAGAAAGGGCACATGGCTCACGGGGATTTGGGATTTGAAATGTGGAATGGGGAGGGCGGTTGTAGAAAATTCCATAGCTACGGCCGGGAAGTCGAATAGTGTGGGCAATCAAGGAGTTATGGTCGGAAGGGGGGAAACCGGGGAAAAACCGAAACGAACGGAACCAACCAAAAAAAGTTTTGGTAATTGGGTCAGGAATTGACAACAACATAGAAACCCGCGTGCTGTCAACTGGCCGGGGGCGGAAAAGGGTGCAAGGGGAAAAAAAAGAAGCTTGCGGCCGAACCGTCAGCGGGGAGGAAACAGGTCCAATACGCGAAGAGAGACGCAAGCGTGCCTAATCGATATCCACAGGGAACTGAAAGAAATAACGGGGGAAAACTTAGTAAAAAATTCGAACCGGAGAAAAAACAAACCTCCCCTGGGAAGTTCCGACCATGGAATAAAGGGGGGGGTTCTCTATCCTAAGAAAAGTATGGGGACGGTAAAGCTCTTGGTGGACAGGGGAAACTGTCCCATCGGAAGAAGAATGAAAAAAAAACACCTTGTTTCCCACAAAAAAATCTTGCCGTCGGTGTGGCCTTTGAGGCCAAGTGCCGGGACAAAAAAGTGGCAACTTGGATGGAAACCGTAAAAAGATGTTCAGATTGGGTTGGGTCGCAGATTGATAAGGGAAAGGATGGTGAAATCTGTTGGGAGCTTGAGAAACGCAGCAAGAGGTGGGTGTTGAAAAGGAGGAACACCTTGCAAGGGTACCTCTGAATGTGAAGGGGGCAACGGCGGGATACCAGGATTCCATAGGTCCTAAGTAAATGGGGGTGCCGTGGGGGAGAAAACATCGGAAAAAGAAAAGGAAATGTTTCGAGACTGAATACGGGGCCCATGTCCATTTGCTCTAGCGGGAAAGAGCCCTGACCGAGGACACGGCGGGGTAAAACAATCAACCGCACCCAAAGATACCGGCAGGAATCGTGATGCGTCAGAAGCATATTGCCGAGGGTGAGCTCACAACAAACACACGGGGAAGGGGGAAGGGGAAAAGGAGATCTCGGGGGGGCAACCGGGGGAACGCAATAGGAAGGGAAGAAAGAACCGGGGAAAATAGATACACCGCCGGTACTCTGTTAACTATGGGGGATAAAACGCCGGGCGCCCGCTAATCGGGAACGAAACGGGGGAGGGTAATATGAAATGACAAAGGATGGGGAAAGTCAGAGTAACAACCTTATAAGGGGGCAATAACTAGGGGGGAAAGGGGCCACTGAGACAGCCGTGAAAAAGAAAGTGTCCTCGGGAAGTATCCATGTTTTTCCCAACATTGAGTGGCAATGGCTGGTGCCGGGGGGGGCAGGTGGAAACAGCGGAGTATAAGCTAACAAAGAGAAAACAAGAAAATCCTAATGCGGGATCAACTAACTCCTGTTTTAAGAAAGGGCACTGGCTGCGCAGCAGTGCCTCGCACGGGCATGCCGGGCAATCAAGGGTGGTAACAGGGGGAAGATTGGAAAACGAGAAAGTGGAAGGCCGGGGTGGGGACCGGAAAAATAAGGGTGAAAGACTCGAAGAAAAGAAGGAAAAGTACGAAACTCCAAAGTCTGGGTGGTTTATAACGCCGGTCGAAAGAAATCGATCAGAGGAAGGGTACGAAAACGAGGGGGGGGAGATCTATGGGGGGGGCATTCTAGCGGGGGGAGAATGTGGGGGACATGAAACGACACTGACAAAAAAAAGAACAAAAACTGGATCAAAAAAAGTTGCCCCGGAAAAAACAGGGGAAAGTCGTATGCACCGAGGTGGGGGGGTTCTGAGGATAGAAGGAAGTCCGGAAAAAGACAAAGAGGTGGGCGGGTCCTGGATCACGATAGGGGCGGGTGGATTCTCAAAGGGGTCAAAAGGAAACATACCCGAAATCTGGAGTGCAAAGTATCTCGGAAGAAGTTGTAAGGCGCGCCGGCCGACAAGCACCACAAAGGGCGTCATCCAAGACAAAGCCAAATCACATGGACCTCCCTGGGGGGGGGGAGGTATGTCCTGAAAGGGAAGGCACAAAAAGAGATTGGAAAAAGGAAGGGAAAACCGGCGGCAAACAAACTAGAGGGCTTTCATCCGCCGGAGAAGAAAGGGCTCTGCAGGAACGGGGCATACCTTTTGAAGAAATAGCACGATAGCGTAGGATACGGCACTCAGAGGGACTTGGAAGGTTGTGACAAGGGCATCAACGGACGGGGGGGGTGTCACTAAACAAAATCAAACTGGAAAGTAAAACAAAGCCAATATGAGGAGATGGGGTGTCATAACTACGGGGGGATTAATACGGGGGGCCTTGGCCCGGGGGGACACATCGATCACATAGGAAAAGAGTGAAACAATAACGCGAAGGGAAGAGAAAAACAAGTCAAGGACATGACGTTCAAGACGGGGGGTCGGCACTGGGACGAGGGACTCGCCAAACACAAAAACGATCAAAACGCTCCGCTGCGGGAAAAGGGGGGTGGGGGGTTACGGAGAGGAAAAGGGGCACGGGGGGGGACGCGCAGTAGTTAAAAAAAGATCAAACGAGGGGGCAAAATCCAATGGTCCACAGAGAAATACAGGGAAGGGTCTGGCCAACCTCGGCGGGGCAGACTTGGTACGGTGTAAAAAGGAATCAGATACAGTGAGCCAGGGCGAAGAAAACAGGGCGAGTCAAGCACCGTGCAAGGGGGGCAAAATCCTTATCCCAGGAAACCTCTGAAAAAAGGGCAAAAGTCATAAGGAATACTCTTTTCACCTTGCCGTCAGGGACCCAAGGCGATGTTGGTTCGAAATGGTCAGGCCCAGGAAGCTACCATGATGCGCACCGGCAGTAACATTATAACCGCAGGAACGAGGACACAAGAAGAGTAAACATGGGTGGACCAACCGATGGTGAAGTCATAAGCACTGTCAAGGGACCGCCAAAGAAAAAAGAACCAGCACAAAACAAGGAGACATGACGTTTCCAGGGTTCCTCAGGCCGACCCCCGGGTATGGAATTGGGGTGAGCGGCGCGGACGAGGGGGTGATCACAGGACAGAAACGTCCGGATGAACAGACAGAAAGGAGCCATATCCGTAGGGATTGACTTGCAGAGAACAGAGGACGCAAAAATAGAAAAAGAAGGCGGGAGCGAAAAGTGAAGAAACGCTGCAATAGGTCAAAAAAAAAAACCGTTGATAACAGGGTGAGAATGACATCGACAGAATCTCAATTCAAACAACAACCAACAAAGAAAAAAAAGGAGAGTAAAGAAGAGGAGACGTGAAAGGCTTGATGGGGTCAGAAAAAAAAATTCTCAAAAAGGTAAACCGGGTAGGGGGGGGGAGAAGGGGGTCAGCGGGGACGTAAGGGGTGGCGCGACAGACGTTATCGGGGAAAGGAGGAGGTGTGCTTCCTTGAACGAAAGTACAAATCACGAGGGCATGGGGGGGGGGAAAGACTGATCTAACGGGGCGGGGGATTTCCCCGGCAAAATCGCCGGAGCCAAAGATAAACAAACATAAATAACGGGGTAAGACCCCGGGCCCGGAACAACGGCGGAAAAAGGACAGGGCCATGGGTTAAAGGAGGGGGGATTGGGCGGCGCAATGGGGGAAAAAAAAGGGGGGACCTATTACTGGAATCATGGACGGAGGGCAAGTCCCAAAAGTCGATCACGTTGGGAAGTTTCATCTAGGAACAACTAGGATCCCGGTTTAACGTCAACGGGCACCCCTTCCCGTGGGTGGTTCAAGCAATCGTGGCGCCCGTCCCTGAGCACAAGTCAATTTGGGGAAAGTCCGGAGTGGGCAATCAACACACCTTATTGGATACCTACTTGTTGCCAAACTGAGACAAAAGGGGGGGGGGGAAGCTGGATTCCGGGATTCCAGAAAATTACTGTGACAGGAAAAAAAAATTTGGGGTCTCGGGCGTCCCCCAGAGAACCTCAAAAGGTCCCTTACCAAAGGGGAAAAAAAGAACCAGAATCTGATGGGCAGACAGGTCTTTATTGTATTGCCTGACGCCGATTTTGCCGCCAGTCGGGGATCTGGCTTATACGGAAAACAAGAAAAAAAGGGAAATTGGAGAGGCCCGTAAAAATAGCATCGAGCAGGGGGGGGAAGATGGTGTGCGTCTGTGGGTGAGGAAGGGGGAGGATCCGACAACATGGACGGGGGAACGACCCCATGGTTTACCTGGATAAGTTGTATTTCGGTTTTGTCAGGAAGTTTAAAATTGGTTAACCCCCACCCAGAGGGGGCCGAGGGTTGCTAGGGATACTTCAGACAAAAGTAGGACAGCTGGGGAGACTTAAGGGAAGCGCCTTAATATAAAACTTGAGAAGGGGGGGTTGGAAAGCATCGACATTTGGTTGGCGAAAGGAACATCGGTGAACTTGGGACGGACAAACAAGGGAAAAAGGGGGGGGGGGCAGTGGAGGGAAAAATCTTCCCAATGGCGGGGGGGAGGGGAAGGAGACATGGGGTGATGCAACCGGTTGCCACCCTCAAAGAAAGGGGGAAGACAAGGAGGTCGGGGAATTCAAACGGAAAGGGTGTTTTCGGAGGGCGTTTATGAAATAGTTACTTGTCCATCAACTGCCGGAAATTTTTAAGATTAAAAAAGGTACATAAACCTAACCTCAGATGGGGGGGGGGGGGGGGGGTAGGGGGGGGTCGATCTGCGAATGCTTTGGGTGCCTGGGGGTTGGGGATTTTGTATGGGTAGCGTGTCTGACATTTACGCCACGGAAAATCAGGGGTCCACGGAACGCGATGATAGAAAATCAAGGAGGGTAGTGGTAGGCGGGGGTGACCCGGGGAAGAGACCAGGCACCGTCTTCCTTGGAGAAGAAAAAATACCCGCCCGTAGTTTGGGAAGGGGCTTTGTACAGTAAGCAGGGAAGCCCGAAAAAACACATCTGGTGCAGAGACTTCGGTGCCGTTCGGAAAACGTGGATGGGAAAGGGCTTTCCTAAGCGACAGATCGTGGTCTGAAAAAGAGGCGAAAAAATCAGGGGGGGGGGGAGATGGCAGCGGAATGCCAAAGATCCAATCGGAGGGAAGGTCACACAAAGGAGACTGATCGAAGCAAAAAAGGAAAAAAAGACGGGCTCAAAAAACAGCCCTTTGGGAAAAGTTAAAGTTACCGCCAGGGGGAGAGAGAAACTCTTCAAACGTAACTAAAAAAAGGGGAGCGGGAGGGCGTAAAGGTTAAGAATCAGACAGTCAGTGTCCCCCAAAAAACGTAACCTGGCCGCGAAGTGGTTGACGGCCGGCCAAGTGAACGGGAGTAACAGTGCGATGTATCTAGCAAAAAGGAGTGGGGGGAAAGTCTTCAGGGGGGTGAATCTTTGGGGTAGAGCGCACGAGGTAAACCTCCTGCGTGGAAAAAAAGAAAGGGGGGGGCCAAGTACAAAATGTGGGGCAAAGGGGACTGTAAGAACGATGAAAAAGGTTTTACCTGCCTGGGACAGAGATCCGGAGGAGGACATAGGTTGCGGGGGACTGCAGAAGAGGGGGAAAAACATTCCATATTGATGACCGTCGAAAAGGTAGAAAAAGGGGGAACCCCGAAAAAGGGGGTGACACATAAACCGGAAAGAAAAGAGACCGGCGGGGTCGGAATCGAGAGTGCTGTCCCCAAAATTGCCGGGGAAATTGCTAAAGGGGGGATCAGAGAGACGCAAAAAGACAACAAAAAACGGAGGGAGGAAAGGAGAGAGAGGGATACCCAGTTAAGGGCAATAGTCAAAAACCCGGCGAACGTCCGATCGGGTGGGCCGTGGCTGTTTAAAAACAAAATAGGGAAATCCCCCTCTCCCAGGGGTAGCGCTAGGGGAAGGAAGTAATATGAAATGACAAACGAAGCGGCCTCAGGACATCGAAAACGAGGAAGCCTAAAGAATGCTGGAATAGACGCAAGAAAAGAGTACAACATTGAATCGCGGAATCTTGTTGCAAAAATTTGAAAGTTGGGGGAGGGTAAGTAGTGTCAATGTCGGGTTCCCTTTTAAAAAAAAAGCGGGGTTGGTTGGGAAAAAGGGCATCTCCCCCAGGAAAACCTCAAAACCTAGGCAGCTCCTTCTTGCAAAAGAAAGGGGAAATCCCTATCCCCTCTGTTAAAACGCAAGTGCCCGAGCAGGAAGAAAAAAAAAAACGGCATACGGAGAGGACGTGGTGGGGGAAGGTGAAAGAGTTTTACCGTACAATTGAAAATGGCCCTCGAGTAAAAGACAAGGTAATGGTGGAGATCAACGCTCAAGAGGAAAATGTGAAGGAAAAAAAAAACTGGAACATGGCTTGTGGTAGCCAAGAAGGTTCAATTGGGGAGAATAATGATGAAGGGGACTAACGACGAGAGATGAGGCCAAAGCTGAAAGCAGATGGTTCACGAACAAGCAAGAAAGCGCGGGAGCTCACGGAAGCAAAAGGGGCTTCAAAAAAAAAACCCGGGGCCAGGAAGGGGGAAAAACACAAAGAAGTCCCCTTGGTTTCGGCGGGGGGGGGGGGGCCTGAAGAAGGGAAGAAATACAACGTTGGCGGGGTTCTGGATGAAAAGTAGTTTGAGGGGGGATAAAAAAAACCGGGGTGGTAAACAAGGGAAAGAATCGGGGGAAAAAAGGTGATGACATCAGAAACCTATCGATACAAACTAAGGGCCTGAAAAGGAGGGGTCAGTCAACAGATTCCCACAGAAAAAAAAATTCCTCCAGGGAACCTCCGGTAGAGGGATTTCCTGAAAGAGGGGGGGGGGGAAAACAAACATGACAAGCTGGAGAAAAAATTGGTCCATGGAAAAAAAGGCCCGGGGGGACAAAAGAAAAAAAGTTACGTGCGAGGAAGAGGGCAAGACAATAGCAGTGCAGAACGGGGCCTTTGGGGGTAAGATCGCAATGGGGGGGCAGGAGCGTAAAGGAAGAAGGAAGGGGAAGTTGGAATGTCAACCCTAAGCACCGAACAGAAGAATCAAAAAAGCATTGGGCGGACCAACATAAGTCAAAAAGATAGGAGCTGGAAAGCGACAGGAGGAAAAAAGACGGACCCACAAACAACATGAGGGCAAAGGAGTCAAGGTGAGGCCTCAAGGGCGCCGAAGTGACAACCAAGGGGAAAGGGGAGGGTTCATCTGACCACGGTGACTGGGGAAATCGCACGTAAGCAAAAAAAGACGCACAACGGAGAAAGAAACGGGTCTTTATGGTGTGGTTGAAATGCCCTCTTTGGGATCGGAAAGTGGCTCCGTAAAGGAAAAGTGACGCAAAAAAGCAAAAGGGGGGGGGGGAGCCGAAAAAAAGAACCGACAGGGGTCTGCCAAATCGTGGACAAGGTAATTGACGTGGGAGACTGGGGCCGAGAAGGGGGAGCCGCCGTGGTTTTGGGGTCAACTTTTGTGAACTCCAGGAAACTGTTCATTTCGAAAAGGGAGTCAGCTCACGCGGAGGGAACTGATGCACCTGTAAGACTGGTGCGGGGCCAGTGCCGTCCCATGAATTGCGTGTGGGAGCACTTATCGGGCAAGAAAGGCCGCGAACAAAAAGAGTTGCGAAACTGTTGAAACGGGGACTCATCTTTACAAGGATGCAATCAACAAAGACGGGGAAAAAAATGGCACGGGGGGGGGAACGGAGCTGGTATTAAGAAAGGCCTTTGCAGGGAAGGCAAGAACAAGCGGCCGCAGGGGGGGAAGACAATACAGGTTTTGGGGGGGAAGGAAGGTTTAAGGCCAGTTCTGGGGATAAGGGTGGAGAAATATGCGGGGACGAGATCGGTGATCATAAAACAAACGCTCCGGATATCCAAGCGGCCGGCATCGCCATATCCGGGAAGGTACGTGCAGTTCAAAGAACAAACAACAACCAGCATTAGAAAAAATGCATAAAGAAGGGAGGGGCGAGGGGGGGGGGGGAAGGGGGCCCGCTGGCGGGGAAAGGGGGACGGAAAAAAAGTTAAAGAGGTGTAAGAGCTAAGA
>Ga0179593_1387044_pt1 | contig 14655 bp, 16 predicted proteins | sample CZODoug2_1_08_16_FD_185931 | JGI IMG/M metagenome (GOLD analysis project Ga0179593, IMG submission 185931) | Vadose zone soil fungal communities from Angelo Coast Range Reserve, California, USA - CZODoug2_1_08_16fungal (PacBio error correction) | ecosystem: Environmental > Terrestrial > Soil >...
GAAAGAACAATGATTGTAGCGAAAAGGACAACTGCCGGTAGCCTGCAGGTTCGACTTGCAAGAGGAGGTGCTCCCTGTGGGCAGAACGCGAGAGAGAGTGTCACTGGAAGAAGAAGGACTAAGGGAACGTACGACCAAGTGACGAGCGAGTCCGTTCTCGGACTACGAAAAAGGAAAAAACACTTTGCCACGGGGGCCGTAAATTACCAAGCGGGGCAAGAAAGAAGACCTAAGGGAGGAAAGCTTCGTGTCAGAGAGAGATGAAAGACAGTGGTAATCGCCTCACCGGTATTGCGTGAGGATCGGGTGCACAGTGGAGGGATTCTGTAACAGCCTGGGAGAGCTTGGCCTGACGGCGGAACCAGACGGCAAGGTCGGGGCCAAATTGGTGGAAAGACTCACGAGGGCCCGAGCAAGCGCCGGCGAAAGAAGGAGAACGACGGGGAGGGCGGATGGTAACTGCGCGTAGGAGCCCTGCTACACAACCTGTCGAGCGGCGTCGAAAGGAGCTTCAGTCGGGACTGGGGAGGAAGGAAAAGAGGGAGGACCGCCTGTCCAGGAGCGAAAAGGAGAGGTGTCGATTGGACGAACGGTGCCTTAAACTGTGCCAAGAACGACAAGAACTGGAAGAATGCTCTGCCAAGTGCCATTTGAAAAAACACGCAAGAAAGAAAAGCGAGCACGGCGGAAAAGAAAAAGGCGAGGACGAGCAGGAACGAACGGCGGGAAAGGGTCAACTCCTATGGGAACGAAAACGAACAAAAAGGTTAGAACAACGACAACTGGTGCAAAGATTGTCCCGACGAGCAGAGGGACAACCCTCGTTGATCGGAATCATCAACTCCTACACCTTGGACAGAGAAGATAATGAAAAGCCGGTAGGTAGCAAGATCGACCAAAAAAGTAGAATCGGCAAAAACTCGTAGTCAGGGGGGCGCGCAGAGCGCTAGACAATAACTTGCATGACGGGGGCAAACGTTCGGGAATCCAGACGAAGTGAGGTCCTGGGAGACCCAGGCCAGCGAGAAAGAAGAAAGGATAGGGGAGGAGCCGCCATGGAGAGCAGCACCGCGCCCTCTCGCGAGGCCCCTGGTGATCAGGCAGCAAGTCGAGTTGTGCAGCAAAGGAAGGAAAACAAAGCCGGCCGAGACCGCGAGCCCTTGTCTGAAGAAAGGAGGCAGAAGCCTCAAGACAAGGAAAGAAGGATTCATTACACGAGACGGTGAGCGCATATGGAAAGCGGGCGGGGACAAGAGCGAGAACCGTACTAGCGCAGAAGCGCCCAGGCCGAAGGAGGGACCGGACCTCACTCAGAATTGGTGGAACACTGAGCAATGCGACGGGAGAACGTAGAGGAAGAGGTCGACAGGAATTAGACACTCGCCGGGGGGGAGAAAGAAAAAAAAGGGTTGGCTCGAGAATCGGTGTCAGGGACCGGAAAGGACAGGAAGGGGGGGACGTACGTGGTCGAAGAACAGCGGCTCTGGAAAGACCATCTCCAGAAAAAATAGTAAAACGGAGTCTGCCGGGGGAGAACTCATAACGGCAAGCCGCGTCAATGAACTGGAGACGGCGGGCGGGGGTACTGGGGGGGGAGGGACGACAGGGAATCCGCGGTAGAGCGCGTGGGTCCTCCGTGGGGTTCCGTGGGGAAGCGCAAGACGGGACACTGGGTGTGTAGGACGGTCGGGAAGACGAAAAGTCGGAAAGAGGGTAAGCATCCAGACAGGAAACAACCTCCCGACGACAAAAAACAGCGGAGCGCTGCGCCTACATGGCATAGGTGTGAGGTGCACAAGCCGTGAGGACACAGACCCACGTGTCTGGACTAGTACAGGAGGGGAGCACGTCGACGACACCGTAAGGTGCCCTAGAATGTGAACGAGCGCATATAGGAATCTACCGAGAAAAAAGTAAAACGTAATCGGGAAAATGTCGGATAGAAATCGTTGAGAAGAAGCAAAGGGGGGTGGGGGGAGGGCGTGTCGAGACCGATGATGCCAGGGAAAAAGGCAGAGAGACGTAGGGCGGAAAAGGGATGAAGGAAAGGGACGAGGGGGTAGAGGCGGCATTCAGACGCCGAGGAAAATGTGAAGCTACTGGGTCTCGTTGGGGGTCGGCGAGTTGAGGTAAGGAGCTGCAGTAAACAGAGATCGGGGAGTACCGTTGGTCCAAGAACGAGGGGGAAGACAAGGCCAAGGGGTGAGAAGACCCGTACACACCGGCGGCCGGCTTCCATCGACCGAAGCCAGGTGAACAGGAAGCGCCTCTGTACCAAAATGAGTCACCGAGCACAGACTGGCTGTCAATGGTGACAAAAAAAAAAACGTCGAGGGGGACAAAGGATTAGAATGAAGGGGCAGATACCCGACGGGAAGGCGTGCATCGAAGAAGGCCCGCGACGAGGCGCGAACGAGTACTGAAAGACAACAGGAACAGAAGCGAATCGAAGGAACGCCTCAGGAGTAGTAAAGGGAGGGCGCATGCCAGGGTAATAGTACTGAAGGGATCCCGCCGTGTAATAGGGGGGCGTGGAAAGACCGTAAATCTCGCACCCGAAAAGGGGTAATGATCAAGGTAGCGAGGAGTAAAACCATCCGAGAACGAGAACGCGAGACAACGTCGCTAGGCAGCGTTCAAGAAGGTAGAGATGGGGGGGTGGAAGTTGCCCCGGTTCGGGGCCACGATATCGTCGGAAGGCCTCGTCGAGACCGCACGCCATCAGTGCCAAAAAACGGAGAGTGCCAGCATGGCGTGAGAAGGTGCCTAAAAACAGAGCGAAGAAGAGAGCGGACCAACAACCAACGAGAGGAGGAAGAAGAGAACTCTCGGGGCTATCACTTAAAAAAAAAAACCGGGCGACCTGAGGAAAATATCGTGGGGGACGGCTCCCGGCGAAAAACGTCGGCGACGAGGGAATCCGCGTCGAGATACTCGCCGGAAGGGGAAAGTCGGGCAAGTGAGGAGCTGAGACTCGACCTCGAAAGCACGGATCTAGAGAGTGGGCAGGGAACCAGGGAAAAAGAATCGAAAACGCGTAATCACGAGCGCGGAATGGACGGCAAAAAATTACCGAAGTCTTGAAAGGAAACTCGTAATTGTGAAGAAAGAGCAAAAAGCCGGCAGGGAGAAGAGGGAGCGAGATGGCTGCGGGGAGCAGAGGCGGCCATAGACGGGGAACGCGGGAGGGCAGAAAGAGTGCTCGGAGACTAGTCCCCGAAGGTACAATCGCCGGACACGACACTGAATAACGGGGGCGGAGGGGACGTGGGAAGGGAAACGCCGTCGTGGTTGTTCGACAAAAGGAAAAACTTCGGTGGGAAAACGCTAGTGCGGGCGGACAAGGAGGGAGGTCGCTGTGAAAAAAAACCTGGGGATGAAATGAGGCTCAGAGGCAAAACCTGGGGGCAGCGGCTGTAAACCCAGAGTGTCGGTGACAAGTGTCGGGAGGTCGGCGTGGGAAACCAGGATCGGAGAAAGGAAGGGGGGGCATAAGCGACATGTCAGAGGAGGATGGCGCGAGCACAGCGCAGGAAGCCACGAGATAAGGACTCTCTATTCTCGAAAGGCGACCTAGAGAAGTAGACACCACACCCCCCGTCTACGTTTTAAGAGGCAGGAAAAACGACCCGGGCCATAGCGTGACGAAAGACGCGAGATTGAAGGCTAAAAATAACAAAAAAAAAAATAAGAAAGGGGATCTCATATGAAGGAGGCGGGGTGTGCCGAAATGCGAGACGAGGGGGGCTCGAACCGGGCCGCCCGAGCCTGTCCAGGAAAGGTAAGATCTCAAGTCTCATTAAGGAAAAGGACGGGAGGGGAGTAGTTTTACTGTGTCTGCGATTTGTGTAGAGACCTGCTCCGAAAAATTGGACAAAGCGGGAAAGGAGGGAGGGCCTCGAACAACATGAGAGCACCGATCGCGTAAGTAACCGTATGCAGCAAATCACAGGACCATGCAACTAACATCGAATTGAGAGGAAGCGGGGGACGGAGAAGAGAGGAGAAGAAAACAGCGCCCGAATCCGATCCGTAAAGATGAGATGGGACAACCGGCGGGAGTGGACGACAAGATAAAAAAAAAATGGTACGCTCGTCCTCGGACCGTAAGAGCGGGCCTCGGCACTGAAAAATAGTGGGTCTATACAAAAAAGCGTCTATCTCAAGTAGAAGAACCTCGGGAGCAAGAAAAGTCCTCCGCCGGGGGGTCTCACAGGACCAACGTCGCTGGAATCGCTAGAAACTAGGAATGCCGGACTTCATGAAAAGGTGAATCTAGAGGGGGGACTTTCCTCAAACTCGACCAGCGGGAGACCGCCGCAGAAAAGACGGTCCCTTCAGCGTGTATGAATCAAAAAGCAGGAGTGGAGCGTAGCGGACGCCAAGAAAGGAAAGACGCTCTCGGAGGGCCGGGCGCTGAAAGGCCATGCGCTCTTCTAAAATAGAAAATGCGCAGCCAGTGAAGCACCAAATGGCCGAACTCGGAAAAAAGATGTGTGAGAGGCAGGAGAGTCTCATGAGAGCCCGCACCGAGAAGTTGCTGTCGTACGGACGGGATGCTGCGACAATGATCACAACCTGGACAGAACCCGGCACAAACCAGGGCCCAAAGGCAGGTACAAGTTTGGAAAGCAGGTGGGGGCCAAACACCCGGTCCAGACAGAGGAGGGAGACGTTAGGAATACAGTCTGAGGGGGGGCGCGCGCCAGCCGACACGGAGAGGGAATAGGCGTGTTACTTGGTGGAGCTGACACGACTAAAAGGAAGGGTGGGGTAAATTTGGGCCGGCTAGAAAGGGAAATATTTGCAAAACGAATTTTGAAGCGAAACGGTGGGTAAAGACGGAAAGGAGGAATCCCAAAGGGGGAGGACAGCCGTGGGGCGTCACTGCCAGTCAAAGTTCCTCTGAGGCAATTAGAGGAAGGGCTCGGGAGACGGCTGCGGAGGGCGACGACGGTCCACAAGGGGCAAGGGAAAGAGGGAAAAAAGCACAGTCGGTAGACCACGCCAGCGAAACGAGGGAGGCGGTCAAAGACAGACAAAAAGAAACGGCTCGGCGCGGGTTACGGCCGGGGCTGACGCGCTCCCTCACCAGTCGCCCCCGACAAAAGAAAAACCTAACGACGAAGGTGGCCATGACAGAGCGAAGGGAAGGGCGTCGAAACCGCGCAGGACAAGCCAAGCCCGCCAGTCTGGACAGAAGGTGAAGAGCCGTTCTCAGTCCTAGAGAGGGGAAGCCCGAGAGAAATTGTCAGCGGAACGTGAATCGGACGACAAGTAAGGGGAAGACGCGCTGACTATCGACACTCCGAAATCTGAGAAAACAACCGAGAAAAAGGGGACGGCCGATTACAGGGACTGGAAAGATAGGGGCTCTGCAAGCATCAAGCTAGGGGAACGTTCAAAAGTTCGACAGCAAAGGGGCTCAAGAGGCGGCCGAAGGAAACAAATTGGAGCGAGAGAAGACGAAAAAAGGGCGAAGCAAGCTCAACTTACAAGGGCGCTGAAGGCGCGAAAAGATAGAAAAATCGACTGCTAGGAACTCAAGTAACTCGGGAGGAACCAAGACGGCTGCACGGTCAAAGAAAAAAAAAGGATTTAGCTGCGATACATGCCGGGGGAGGCAAAAGAGACCTCCCTGAATCCGAGGAGTAGAGACGCGTGAAAAAACGAACGTAAGAGACGTCGAAACACAATGCGAATACGATAGCGGAAGGCGGCATGGAACGAGGCGCTGAGAGACTAGGAGACCCTCGGGCAGGATAAATGCTATCTGGAGAGAAAACAGACACACGAGAGCGTGAAGAGGAGCAAGCGGACTGAGGGAAGTCGGAAAGACAAACACTAGGTCCGGGGGCACGGAAGCAAAAACGCGCAGAAAGTTGTCGGAAAAGACGAGCGTAACGTGGCAGGCGAATCGACCGTGCACGAAGATCCGGTCTTATATCGAGAGCAAGGAAGAGAAGACTTCACGATGTCCTGGTCCCAGCGGGGGTCGGCTAGTATGCGACACCACTGGCATCCCGAAATAAACTAAATCTCAAGCATGCTTGGGGCCAGATCGGTTAAAAGAAGGAGGACGAAGCGCGGTCAGGGGTCAGAATTCTGTCGAGCGAGCGCCCATAATGAGACGAAGGTAGGGACGTCGAAGCGCAAACGAAACTGGTCACGCTTCCGCTACGGGTCGGATCCACGACGGGGGGTGGAATAGTACGATGCGTAAATAAGACCTGGGGAAGCGGCAGGAAGGGATTAAAAGGGGGTGAAAGCGGGAGGAAAGGGGGGCAGTATAGGGGGGCCAACTATCACACATGCGGAAAGGGGGTCCTTCGGCTGGAACCAGAAGACGACAGAGTGCAACCGACGAGGGAAAAAAACCCGGCGGGACAGTCGAAAGTGGATCGGAAAAAAAAGACCGTAGGGAGTGAATAACGGAAGGAGGAGACGCCCGGAGGACGGAGCTCACCCGGTAGCGCGTCGAGGGCTTACGAACAGGGAACTGCGGATAGAGCGTTCAAAGCCAAAAAGGACTGAGCCTAGCCATCTGGCAATCAGGGAAGAGAGAGGGTGCGCTGGCGGGTGGAGATCAACGAAAGATGCGACAGCAGCGGAGACCCGCCGCGAATCGCGCCGGCAACTGACCGAGAGATAAAAAAACGGAATCATACTAAAAGGAGACGAGCGGACTCTGAGTCTACTCATCAGGTTCGACGAAACTGGTGAAAAAGCGAACAGAGAGCAGCGGGGAAAAAACGAAACGACGGTGATCGGCAGAGCAACGCCCGACCCGCAGAAAGGACCAGGAGAATCTCATCAGGATCGCGCGGGACACCCACATAGAACTGGGGAACTGAATACGTCGAAAAAGTCACTAGTCGTCGCAAAGAGAAAAATAAAAGCAAAAATAATAAAGGGGGTTGTGCCGGGGGGAGGGGAGAAAGCAGGGAAAGTCATGGTCGACAGCCCGGAGAAGAAAAAGGAGAAAAGGACAAAAGGGGGAGGTAACCGCAAACGGCCGTGCGTCTAAAAATAATAATGCGGGAAAAGGGGTAAATCTGGAGCGGGGGAGAGTACAGAGGGGGGAGCAGAGGACGCAGGAGGACCAAACACGCCTAAAAGAAATCACGTTTCAGACAAATGGGCGGAAGGGAGCAGAGATCCACGCGAAGGCTCCCGATTCAAGTACACGAGGAACGGAACCGAGTGGGAACCGAAGGCTGGAGAACCCGGGCGAAAAGAACTCTAGAAAAGCACCGGCTGCCGCGTTTCGGACACAGGAGCGACCGTGGCCCGTCTAATTTGGGGCCCGGAAGCAAGGCGCTGGATCAAAAAAAAGGGGACTGGTCTAACTCAGATCTCATCAGCGGGGAGAGTACCAGAGGAGGGAGAGAAAAAGGTAAGCGCAGAACGGGCAGCGCACGGAGAAGAGCCGAACGGGAAGCTTCAGAAGAACCATGCAAGAAACACGAAAAAAAAGGCGGATAATGAGACACTGGGGACGTACGAAAAGGCAAAACGGGAGTCGAACCGTCAAAAGCGTGTTGAGTTAAAGTTGATTGCGACCAGGTGAGACCGTCGCGCGTGAAGGGGGAGTGGGGAGGGGGGGTTTGGGGTTGTGGGGGAGTGTCTCGCAAAGCGTGAACAGCGTAAAAAAAGGGCGGGTCAGAAAACAAAGCGAAACGCGACCGGAGGAGACAAAAGGGACAACCGAAGAAATACGAAGACGAAACCTTCACAAGAGAACCTTCCAGGGGGTGTGCGGCCAAAGAAGGAAAGGGCGGAAAGGTTCGGAGCTAAGCGCGCGCAAGAAATTATAGAAACCGGAAAAAAAGACATGTTAGCACCGGAGGGGTCTTTGCTAGAAAAAGAGACCGTAAATCAATAGGGGACAGGAAAAGGGACAAGGGGAGGGGAGACTCGAAGCGAGAGTAGGAGGGACGTGTCGAGATCCAGGGTGCACGGTGAAGACGAAGGCCCTTAAGCTCTGCTAAAAGTCGTGATTCTAACTCGCCGAGAAACCCCACGTAAAATTCAAAGGAGGAGAGCGAGTCGTGTACGACTTGAGTGGAAAGTCCTGAGAAATTTCGTCCATCACTGAAACAACTCTGCCTTGGGTAGGGGGCAAGAAAGGCGATCAAGAGAAGGGGAGTGGGATCAAGCGCAGCAAGGTGGGTGACCGCGCGCAAGTCTTTAAAAAAGGGAAAACTCAGACTGGGGGTGCACCAAAGGGTCAGAAGACCACAAATACTGTAAAGAGCATTCGCAAATACGCGCAAAGAAGCGACGGGACAGTAGTACATCAAGAGCAACAAGAACGAAGAGACAGGTAACTAGAGCGACACATCAAGCGATAGGAGACTTCGATCGAGCAACGCAGCCGCCGAAGTATACGAGAGGCAAACCTAAAGGTAGATTCTTGAGAAATGAGAGGGGAAAGCCGTTTGATGAAAGGGACCGTACAACAAGCTAACGGAGGATCACGGTGGATCGCGTCAGCCGAGTTCCCGGCACCTCCGAAGACATCAAGAGAACGGCCAGAGGAGAAGGACAACCGCGTCACAAAGGGGCAGAAAGTTATGGCCTATGCAGGGACCTAGGATCTACACACGGAAAGAGGGAAGAGTAGGGCAAGAACTCTGGGGGAAGAAAATATAACCCCACGATCTCTTCAAAGCCATTTCCTAGGAAAAGTGCCATGGTTCAGCTACGACAGAACTAAGAAAAAAAAGAAACGGAGGTATGAAAATAGAGAGATGCTCTCGGGATCTGCACGACACGGAAAGACGGGCGAACAAGTGGGGGGACGATAGCGTGGGGAGCTAAACCTCCGAGGAGAAAACTGAATGATCAAGTTAAGGCGGAAACGCGTCGAGAGCCGAGTCAAGTCCGAAAGGACGGCAAAGTCGGAATGGCTGAAAAAAACGAGATATCCAATCTATCTTGAGAGTCTCGGGGACTTACACGGAAAAGCGAAACGAGTCAGAAAAAAGGCCAAGGCGCGATGGCGCACGTTTCAAGCAATAGGGAGAACGGATACCTAGTAAACAAGAGAAAAAGAAAAGTCGGTAGAAACGATCTGCTTCAAGGTTAAGACAAAGAGACTGCGCGCGGATGTCGCCGCGAGGGAGCATGGGCATTCAGGGAAAAAGGCCACAGTTCTAAAAACACTAAAGGGACGTGAAAAGGCTGGGGGAGACAGGGAAATCAGTCGGGTGTCACCAAATGGTAAAAAGTCGAGAACTGGAAGAGTCTCGACGGTAAAATCGAGGACACTCTTTTCATAAGACGCCGGTCCGGTGGGATAGGGGGGGTCTATTGCCAACAGGTACGAACGCTCGTCAAAACCAAGTGATGGACACAGTAGGAAGTTATTATAGCGCCTACCCAAGTCGGGAAAAAATACTTAACATATTTGGAGCTAGCGAGGACGTCAAGAAAAAAATGCTCCTAGCGAGAAAGGCGCCGTGACAGAAACGTCTCTAAGGAACAAACTAAGACAAATTCGCGCGCGCTTGGGGGAATCAACGACCCCCTACGAGACGCAAGGGGAACGGCTCTTGGTCCGAGAAAACGAGCTAACAAGAGAGTAACACACGGGATGGGTAAGGTGGCGATCTAGTGCGCACAAGTAGAACCTGGAAAGGGGCAGAATGGGGTTGCAGGCTTGGGGACACTGTGAGAAAAAGTAAGTTTGATGGCGCCGAATCCTAAACCGTGCTGAGGGGCTGAAGGGGCCGGGGTCACGCCTTTACGCGGGAGTCGGGCGGCGAGAACAAGAGGAACATCGGAACGCCTTTCGAACTACACAAAAAGAAGTTTCAAAAAATATCATCCGCGAGCTCAAGAAAAAGACATCACGAACGCAATAATGCGGAACGACGCCGCCGATCGATTGACACAAGCACTCATACGTAAGTTCGCTGGCGTTTCTTTTCCGAAAAACGACGCGGTTCGGAAGAAGTGCCACACACGAAAAGGTGCAGAAAAACGGGTCAGAGACCGTGGTAACCTAGGAAAATGAAAAAGCAGGGTTCAGCACCCAAGCGAGCGGGAGAGGCACAAGGGCACAAAAATCGTTGCAGAAAGTCAAGTCGCCAATTGAAGTCAAAAAAGGAGAAGGAGGGATGGGGTCATCAGTTCCTAAAGGAGGCGGCAGCAGTGGAGGAACAAGAGACGCTGGGACACTCGTCCGCGTATCAAGCACGGTAAACTAAAAAGGGGCACTTTACCAGAAGGTGACGTGAAGACGGCTCCGTAGCGGGGAAAAAGCTCTGCGAGGGCCAAAGGGAAGCGGAGGAAGCGCCGGAGGTACATGCGGAAAAAAAAAAAAACCACGTCTAAAAACGCAGAATCACAAGGGGCCTCTCTAGAAGGGCGACAGCTCGCGAGATAAAAGGAGAACCGCCCCGAGGGGAGTGCCTGCAACAGCGGGATGGGCGGGACCTGAAGTCAGCGTTAGGGTGACCACGGCCGGGCAAAATTCAGAGGGAGTAAGGTTTTTGAGCGCGGCGAACGGCAATACACATCCAGGAGCGAATGCTTTCCGGGAGAGATCGTGAAAGGAGGACGATAACGAGTGGGAAAGGACGGGGAAACCGTACTGAAGAAAAGAGACATAGAGTGGAGGCGTGAGCTGGGACGATAACGAGGATGGTGGGGGCAAATAGGAACGGAAGAGGGGGCATATAAGTGGCCGTTACCTGATCGGTACAAACAGAAGAAGGGGAAGACATTAAATGGCAGTTGGCAGGCCGGAAGGAAAAAGGCCTCTCCAACTTCTCGCAAGGGAGAGGAGAAGAGGGCGGCTAGCGACGGTCCACTGTCAGGGAAGAGAGAGGACAGAGTCGGGGCCCAAACGCCAGGAGCGACGGGGGGGGGAGCTGAGCGAAACATCGTAAAAAGATCCGTCTCGGAGAGTGGCACTGCCGAAGGCAAAGAGACTAAAAATACCAATTTCCACAACGAAAGAAAGCACATCTCCGACAGGAGACCAAAAAAGGGGAGGGAAAGGAGACTCCGGAGAAGAAGGGATTCGAATAACGCGAAGGAAGATCCCGCCGTCTGGAGCCACGAATTAACTGTCGCCTTGAAGGAGACGAGGAGGCCGCGACGGAGCTTCGTCAGGACCACTAAGGAGGAAATAACAATACAGGCGCAGGAAAGTAGAATCGGAAAACGATCCGAAAAAACGAGAATACAAAGAAGAAAAAAAAGTTTTGATGGCGGTTCCTATTACAAGTTCAGGCGCGCGTACTAGAACAACAGTCATTAGTCAAAAACGACAAAGTAGGAAAAAAACAGGGCTCTAGTAGGAATAAGAAAAATGTAAATTATAGAGATCAGGGGAGATAACGTATTCAAGAGGACAGCGCTCGTCGCTCTGAAGTGAAAGGATCGGGACAAAATTAACATCATAGGATGTAGGCGAGCACTTCGTGATAGCAAAACGACCAGGACTTGAAATGGATCCCATATCCAGGCAGCAAGATAGGGGACGAAACGTTGCTCTACATAATAACGCGCGAAGGAACAGGAATAAAAAAATTCTAAAAGGCGTTGAGCCTGAAAGGGACGATCGTCAATCACGACAAGCTAGAAAACGCTAAACAAAAAAGGGGGGAAATAAGACGAAAAAGCCGGGTCCCCTAAAGGGTAAAGAGAGCTGCCAAGTAGACAAGAAAAAACACCCGGAGGGGTAGTAAAATAGACAGAGAGAGAAGCGCCTCCGAAAGGGGTCGAGAAGGATCTCAAAAAGACTGCGGGCCTAAACCGGGCTACGCGATAACGGAAATCGGGGGGGACGAATCGAACAAAACGTGAGAGACTCAGAACTGTCGATCACGAGAGAAAAAAAGCGAGAAATGGAGTCAGCTGTCAAATGCGGTGCAGCTCGGTGGAGACAGGGGGACAAAAAAAAACGTCTGGCCCGCACGAGCCGAAAAAAGAGCAGATGTCACTGGAGCGCAGGAAGGAGAAAGACGGGACGAGCGCGTCGCCGGGGGGACTCGTGTTCAAGAGATCGCACCTTGAGGTGAGGGAGTCGAAACAGCGAGAAATGGAAAGCTCAGAACAGACTCGATTAAAGCGCCGAAGGAGGGGGGAAACTATCGCCGACATGCCGGGAATGGCAGTAAGACGGCTTTCGTAGGCGGTCGGAGGTCGGAAAGAGGGGTCAGGAAATGGAGACGGATTCGCCCGTGGGTCCGGAGGAAACAAACATAGAAAGGAAGGACGCGGCAAAAATCCGCTAGCCGAAACGTGAAATCCGATAAGCGTAGAGAGGAGGGATGTTAAAAATAAATAGCAACGTCAATCGGACAGAAACAGGGAATTCGACAGAGTAAACAGAAAAAAAGCGCGTACGGGGAACAGTCTGCATGGAGGGGACTTGCGAGGAGAAAAGAGTGTGGAAAAAGGCGTAAACTAGCAGAGCAAGAAGAGGGTTGGGCGGAATGAGGGATCGAAAAAATACAAGACTAAGGAAGTACATACCGACTAAAAAACCGGCCAGACAGCGCTGCCAATAAAATAGAGAGGAAAAGACACTGAAAACAAGCGCGAAGTCCACGGAAAAAAGGGAGAGAGGGAATACAAGACGAAAGGAGACAACAGGGACTGCTCGGGTCGGCTGTAGAAAAAGTTCAAAAAACTGGAGCAAACAGCATTGCCCGGAGAGCACACATGGAACAACTCGGGTTGAGAGCTCACCTAAGGTACGAATCTCCGGGCGGTAGGGTAGCATACACAATACGAAGGGAAGGTCGCGGCGACCGCATCGGTACGGGGGCTCGACAACGGGGAGAAGAGGGGTAAAACAACTACACCATGCAATACTGTTCGGAAGTTCAGAGGAAGGAGTCGCACATTACCCGGCAACCGTAGGAACGGCAGACGGTGAAAGGTCGCAGATGACACTCGCACAACAGAACATCAAAAACGAGGGCCCCGGGAGTCACAGGCCAGGGAAACGCGGTTCAGCAGGAGGAAAAAGTATAACAAAAACCCAAGAAGACGAGAGAGGGAGGAAACTGTCTGGTGGTACGGGACGCTTCAAGAACTACGCCGGCACTAACAACGGGTTAAAAAAAGAGAGGGAAACAATGCGTGCGGAGAATGATGAGGGAAGAGAAGCAGGGGCCTCGCTCAGGCGATCACCTTGCTAGGAAAAACCCGAGGGAGAACCATAAAACGAGAGTTGGGGAAGGAAGACAAAGAGAGAAACGGTTACAACTGGACGGTCACCAAAAACGCGCGCTTGTGTCGAGACCCTTAGGAAGGACGAGAAGAGGAGAAGAAAAGGACGCATGAGGGGTCCGGAACGAGAGAACCGAATAGTACAGCTCAACCGAATCACGAAGATCACTCGCGTCGGGCGACGATGTGAAGTATCGATTAGAGCCGTCATGGCTTGCAACCTAAGATGCTGAAGTGGAGGTAAGTGTATGGCGACCCGGGCTCATTCAAGAGGCAGGGCCTTCCCGGTTGCCGCTGGTCAACACAGACGTTGGGGACGCGTTGTAACACTGTAGTCGAGCAAAAAAAGAGAAGAGGAATCAATGACAAGTAACACGACAAACTACGCAGCGATCGGGTAGGGGCAATGCACACTTGTTCGCGCGTAGTGCAAAAGAAAAACGTAAAAGGTAACAAGGTCGACTCAATGTCCTCGTCTCGAGGGGGCGATCGACAACCGGAATCCCTCCTGTGCTTAGAAGAAATCTCAATAAGTAAAGACAACATACCACCTACCCAACTACACACCCCAACTGTCACAACCCAAGTGCACCAGAAGGTAAGGGCGATAGCTACTGTACTAAACGGACCACAATCAAGCCTAATCGAGAACAGAGGACCGGTCGTGGTGAAGAGAATGAAAACAGAAAAAAAAGCGGAGGCGGGGAAAAGAACCTTGGTCCGGGGAAGGTTAAAACCGAAAACCTTCGGGATCGCGAGGGCGAGTGCTGAAAAGGGAGCTACTCTCGCCGAAAAAGTTCAGCTCAGGCGAGGGGGGAGCAGGGAAAAGGGGGTCGCGAAACTAAGTCCTTTGGAGGGGTAAGCGATCTAAGGGTAGGACGCGGGGGAAAAGTGAAGCCTTCTGGCCTCAAGCGCGCTGCAGCAGGTGTAAAGCGCGCCTCAAAGAGGTAAAATCAAAGGTATTGTCCATTGGAAACAACGACTAAGTCTCAAAAATGCTTCAGGCCGCCAAATCCCGCAAAGGTCAGGCGTTCTCGGGAAAAACCGAGGAAAGGGATAACAGAAAGAAGACAAAAAGCCGCGAATCGGAAGGTGCCTAAAACTCATATCGCTTAGTATCTAAGATGCACTGCCACACGTGCTGCTGCGGGCGTCAGGGAAAGACTGGGAGACACGAGCGTGGGAAACGGAGAGTTAAACGGTCCTAAAGAAATCGACAACGGGGAAAAGCTACGCAAGAAGCAGGTACGTTCCCCGGAAAACGCAAGGGAATACGATGAGAAGAGAAACGGAAGGAGGTTTACAGAGCAGTCTGGAGGACGGAACCGGCCACGAGGCAAACGGGGATCAGACGCGTCGGAAGACCCTCTTCAGGGCCCAGCCGCCGGAAGGAAAAAAATCTAGAGAAAAAGAAGGATGCCGAGGGAACGTGGGGCCGTCTCAGAGATAAAAGCCAAACAA
>Ga0179593_1694845_pt1 | contig 14655 bp, 8 predicted proteins | sample CZODoug2_1_08_16_FD_185931 | JGI IMG/M metagenome (GOLD analysis project Ga0179593, IMG submission 185931) | Vadose zone soil fungal communities from Angelo Coast Range Reserve, California, USA - CZODoug2_1_08_16fungal (PacBio error correction) | ecosystem: Environmental > Terrestrial > Soil >...
CATGCCCTTCTCATAAGAGAGGGATAGCCCATTCGGCTAATAAGGTTAATCTGGTGAGGAAGCCGCCCGCTACAATCCGATCGAGGGAGGACGAGCTATCGCATTTTCGAATTGAAAGAAAACGAGGCGAACGCGGGGAGGGAAAGCCAGGCCACCGGAGTATTGGGAGCTCGTAGAAAGAAATAGGGAAACTCGTCCCCGAACGAAGTGAAGCCGATGCTCTCGTAACAGACGGGAGGGAGAAAGGACTCGTCCATTAGTTACATCGTCAGCGCCGGTCCGCTGATGAGGAAGCCTCCAGATCGGAACCAGGGAACCCGCCATACGGGCAGTACAGGAATGGGAATGGATAAGAAAGCTTTGCGCAATGAGACGCGCTTAATCTCACAAAGCCAGAAGAGACAAGGGTCCTGAGAAATAGGAAAAGCTTAACCTCAGGGCCTTCCTAGAAGAGGCCAAGGTTCCTCCATCATATTGACGCTAAAGGGGGGGAGGGTGGGGGGAGATAGAACTCTCTTTTAGGAAGCATCAACCTCCAGATCGATTCAATCAGGAGAGGCGAATGTGAGGAGGGAATGGAAAGACCTCCGGGGGAGGGGGAAGTCGGATGGGATAATGTTTCCACTTGAATTCAGAAGGAGAAGTGGATCACGTAAAAACGAAGTCATGAAAATAGCTTTACTTTTCCTTTCCCGGAAGGGGAGGCTGAACGTGTGGGCCCGCATTGTAGCGAGACAAGTGGGGGGACTGAGCAAGGAGATCGCGAACCACTCCTGTTAGAAAAACGAATACCGCTTACGTTCGGGATTCGAGAGGGGGGGGAAGGGAGGTGGATCTTCGGATTAAACGAAGATTCGGAAGTCAAAAGCTTAGAGAGGGACAGCATTCCTCGAGGTTGCCATCGCAGGGACTCGGAAGAAACGGGGGGACGCGCAGCAAATCGAAAAAAGAAGAGGGAGGGGGGGAAACGCCCCGAAAGCGTAAGGACTAAGAGAAAGGACCCTCGAAGGAAGGCGGTGTGGGCAAAGCCCTTCAAAAACGTCACCGAGTCAGGCCCCCATCGGTGGGGGCCGGCCGGTTGCTCGCGGGAAGCCTTTCACTTAGGGAGTCTCTCGGTGGAGGATTACGGGCCAGACGGCCGACCCGAGCCTGAATGGCGGCAGGGGAGGGACCGACTGCAAGAGATAATCGGCGTGGGGAGCCTCGGGGGCACACGAATCTTAGAGGAAAGGGTTCCAGGAAAGTGAGATCGGTAGCCGATTAAGGGCCGCACGATAGGGATGAAGGGATACGTTCAAAGAAAGGCGATCCCAAGATGGGCAGCGCGTCAACCAGGGCGGGCCCTCACCTCGACGAGGGGAAGAGAAGGGGTTGGCCTCAGGGTGTGAAGCTGTCATCGGACCTCACTTTCTAGGGAACAGAGGTGGGCAAAGAAATAACGGTGAAGACGTTGCGCCGAGGGATGGGTCCTGAACACGACGAACTACTTTAAGCAATCAGGTCAAGGGGGGGGCCAGACGCCGAGCGTTTCCTCTCCGAAACGAGAATTTCTCTACTCAGGAATCCCGGAAGGAACCTGGATCCTCTCTACGACTTCCCCCTTCTTCCGGGGGGGGAAACTCGACTATCCTATTAAGTAAGAATCTTGCAGATGAGTCTAAAATGGGCAAAACTCAATCTTCAAATAAGGGTTTCCTATAGGACAGTCAAGGGGGGGTCCAGAGTAACTCTAGTCAGGCTCTTGGGTACCCCTGCTACCCCGCGGCCGGAAGAGGGCCATTCTACTCCCCCTTTTAGTTGAACCTCCAAGAGGAAGAGGAATAAAGATCCGTCCTGAAGGAAGCAATTGCATGGGAGAGGGAGAAAGAGGCGAGTCACCTAGAAACAGAGGAAAAAATCAGTCGGATAGCGCATCCCCCACCCCCCCATCCATCTCAGAAAAAACGGTATGGTAAAATATATATATTTAGACGCGACACTGGAAAAAACTGTGATGAGCGGTTTGGGTCCAGGAGGTAGAAAAAGAACATTTAACAAGCGTCTTACCCTGTGCTTTGCATGCGAGTGAGTAAGGAGGAGAGTTCCCGGGGACTGTAACCGCTTTATCACGGTGGGAAAGGGTCTCAAAGTTCTGGAAAATCTAATGGTCGGGACTTAGGAAGGGTTGAGGCTGGGCGGGAAAGTACACTGGAAGTATTACTTGGCTAAGGGGAACATCCTCCGCAGTCGGGGCAGGAGGCGTAAGAATCCTTTCAAGGAGGGCCCGTTTCCTAGAAGCGTCTAGCAGAAAATAAAATTACAAAAGGAGGGCAATCGTGAAGGAGACTCCCGGGTGCGACAGGCGGCCTATACACTAACGCGGCCGCGGACTGAACGACAGAAGTCTCTTCCTAACATAAGAAGGGAAAGAAAAGCCACCTACTACACGTTATTAGGAAAACCGTGGGGAACAAGGGAAGAGAAGAACCTAGCACCTCACTGACTGGGAAAAAGAAACTAGGATAAGAGGGGACGGAGTTTATTTTAAGAAAAAAGGGGGGTATAGAGGCTTAACGACCGGAGAGACCTACGGCTGGACGGCACCCCCTCATGGGGGTCGAAGTACCATTAATACTACGTCGAGAAAAGAAAGGAAAAAAGGAACTCTCCTATCATTGGTGGGTGACGTAGAGACGCCAGAAGACTAAGCCAGAGGAGGGAGAGTTCCATAGGCGTAGAGAGTAACTTGTCGTTATACCTCCAACTCAGGGAAAAACTTAAAGTAGTCTCAGATTCCTGTCCTCCGGAAAAGAACAGGGGGGAGTACCCCTACTTCCTTCTGCGGGAAGGGCAAAAAAGGACTTGAAGCAACGCTGGTAGCATGGGGGGGGAAAGAAAGAAAGCTTTCTACTAAAAATGGTGGCGCTGGGAGAATCTGGGTAAGCTCCACGGGCGAGGAGAAAGAGAGGAAGAGGTCCCAAAGAGAAAGGCAGGATCGACTTCGGGGTCAAAAAAGGAAAGCGTCCAAAATAGAAGGGGAGCCCGAAGGAAGGCTCTTTCTCTTGGGGGAAAAGCGTTTACCAAGAAGGTCGGGGGCAGGAAAGGAATCTCTCGGAAAAAAGTTCTATAACTGGCTCGCTAACAGGGTGGCAACCCTTCTTCATAAAAAGAAGAAAATAAATTACCCTTCAGAAGGAGAGGGTAGGGGGGGTCATTACGGTTGAGTGCTCCCACTTAAGTGCCCGTTCACCTCAAAACCGGGGAAGGGGAAGGCAGAAAGGGACACGGGGAGTATTCATTTCACGAGAGAAAAATCTCCTAGAAAGCGGGAAGGAATCCATACTATCGGACGGAGACAGGCAAAAACCGTCTATTGGAATGAAGCACGCCGGAGCGCGGCGCGAATGCCCTTCTCTACTGGAGAGTCGAGGAGGGGAAAACTTCTCCGCCGTAACGGGCCCGACAGGAAGGTCTTTTCTGCTCGGCGGGAACTATCGAGCACCGTCATGGGGGTAGTGCTGGATGGAAGTACTCCCTTCTGAGGTTAAGTGAGGGCCTCCTTCTCGATTAAAAAAGATCCCGACCTTTCTCACGGGGGGAAAAAAGCTTAGAACTAGGACGCCCTCATGCTGGGAATAGGAGTCAGGACAGAAACAACCTTTCGGAAAAACTTGATTTAAGTCTACTAAACTCGAAGAAAAAAGCGGGAAAGATGGAGACTGGGCAGAAACCTGTGCGTCCAGAGGGGAAGGGAAAGCTACAAAGAAAAGATAGCTGTCGCTCCAAGAGACGGGGATGAGTGCTAGCCGTCACCGAGGATCGAAGAGTGAGCCGAATTGCGAGAGAACTAGAAGGACCGTAGCAGTGCGGGATCAGGAGATCAACAACAAACAAAGAGTGAGGAAAATAGTAGTGTAAAAAAGTTGAGAGAGGGCTAAGCTAACAAGAAAAAAGGGCAGTTCCGAGACGAGTGGCGTCTAACTAAAATCAAGAGAGCATGGGGAAGGACTAAAACAGGATGAGTTGTCCGGGCAGAAAACGAGCGCAACCATGGTCGGGCCGGAGAAAAAGGAAAGAAAAGATCGGGACGAAGAGGTGCTCGGAACTGGAATCAGCTTCTCAAGCCGGGGGGGGGAATCGTATCATCAGACAGCCTGGCGGGAACGCCCCCTATTTAACCATGATTGCATCGCCCGGTCGCTACTAAAGGAAGGAAGAACATGAGACGTTATAGACACAAAAAGAAAGGGCAGGGAATAAAAGGGAAGAAGGGGAAACTAAGGTGCTCCAGAGCGCCGCGCGCGCCAGTCCTGTCTGGAAATTCAAGGAGCAAGAGGGGGACCGTCACCGAATCCAACAGATGGCATCCAAGAAAACAGGGGAAGGAAAGACCATTGGAGGTTGGGGTGGAAAAACAGGGGGAACCGATCGCAACTAAACGGTAGCACGGAAGGAAGGGCGGGGGCTTGGAATCCGACTTTTCTTTTTCTGCGGAATGGCGAAAAGGGGGACAACGTGGAGGTCCTCTGGTCATTACTAACGTGAGCAAGTCAACATCGAAACAAAAAAGAGGAGGGGTCCGTCCTGGGGCCGGCGGAAAGGCCTCCTTTTCCGTACAGGGAAACAAAGGTGGGGGGGTCGAAGGGGGGAATAGGAGTAGCCCTTCGCCCGGGATAAGGGCCGCGAAGAAGGCTGTAGGGATTCTATCTATTTTACGCGGGGAGCGGGGTAACAGATTCGGCAAACATCGTAGCAACGACTTGTAACTCGAAGGGGGGGGGGACGAGGAAAAAAAGGGGTTACTAGGGGGAGGCCTCTCAGCGGACAACCATCGGGTAAGAAAAAAGAGTAGGGGAACCGCCCCGAGGGTGTGACAGCAAGGGGTAGCGGGTCGCCAGGACCCTGTCCGTAGGGGGGGGGACCTCCTTCTAGTATGTGGCCGAGGAAAAGTCGATGAAGTCAGCTTCTCTGGTCGTTGGAGGCTTCAAAAAGAAGAATAGAGCCTTACGTGCCGAGGGATCGGGGGGGGGCCCGAAGAGCGAGGAAAAGCTCTGGTGAAGGGAACTCGGGCTACCAAAACTCTTCAGCAGGAAATGGTACTTGACGGTGATACGAGGTTGGTGACTATGTAGAAACCGCTAGGTGAGAAGTGTCTCGGAGCCGTCTATCCGGATGAGAGAGAGCTTGGGAGGGTCCCAACAAAGCGACGAAGCGAAAGGGGGAACTTGGTGTTCAGGGGGGAAAAAAAAAGGGCTCAGTTAAAAAACCGCGGTCAAAGGAAAAAGAAGTCGGTGACGGGGAGATGGGGTCTTCGTCAAGAACGAAGAACGCCCCCAGATACTTACTCCGGCAGAGCGGGGAACAGCAAAAAAATTAGGCTACTAGAGAAGCCATGTGGGGTCGGGTAAGATCGGTAAGAGGATTCGTCCCAGGAGTCAGGGGACTTAATTCTCGCGAGACGGGGATCGGGGCATCTCGGCAGGATAAAAAAAGAGGTCATCGTTTTCATTAAAAAGGCCCGCCAAAGGGACACGGAATCCTATGAAGCTGAACTGTAAGGGTACCAAAGGACGGAAAACCTCTCATCGCTTCCCGGGCAAGTCGCATAGGTCGGCATAAGTCAAATCCTATAAAACGTCCGGCTGAGAGGTGAAGAACTCCGTCTACTGGGCAAGCGGCTCGATCTGAAAAAAAAAACGAGGAGGGGATCTCAGAAAATAAGAGACACCAACCACGGATGAGAGAAAAGAAGAGATGTCTCAAAAACAGGCGGGGGGAAAACGGATTCTGACGATTGCAGGAGATTCTTTCTCCAAGCGCCATTGAAAAAAAAGAAAAGTGATTCTATTAGGGTACTTGCGAGCCTGGGGAGGGGAAGGGGAAAAAGGAAAGGAACAGTGATCCGACGTGGTAGCAAGGGGGGGGGAACGAGTTCCTCAGAAAAATGGGAGCTTGGGGACAAGAAAAGGCTTTACGTGGAGAGTGACGAAAGGCGCTTTTAAAGACAATCTCGCTCGTCAGAGGACCGAATCAGGGGGCAAGGGGGCCAGCTCAGCGTCGAGAAAAAAAACATTCTTGCTCGGAATCAAGGGAAAAAAAAAAGGGTGGTTGTTCTAGCACGCAGAGGAGTCGCTTCCAAGAACGACTGGACGTTCACGTCGCGGGACGGTACAAAATAAAAGCTTCGCAACCACTAAAACGGTGCGTCAAGGGGGGACCCCGGGTCTTTTGACGCGACATGGACCGCCGGAAAAACAGGCTGGAAGCCACAACCGGTTCTCTCATAGAAGGGGTGAGGGGGACTCCACTCGTTCTTTATCTGCTGCACGGTTTGCCCCCCAACCCGTCCGAAAGCGGGGAGGACTGATAACTCCCCCGACGGGCGTGCAATAGACATTAGGGATACTTCGAGCAACGGTTCAAGGGAAAAGAATTACAGCCTGCTTCGTGGCGCCGTTGGCCGAGGCACAAAAAAAAAAATTAACTCCTCTCTTCATTTGGGGCCAGCTCACGCCTGCGGACGCAGTAGGATCTTCTTTCATGGCCACTCCCAACGAGATAGAATAAGCGGAAGGAAGTTCTTCTCTAAAAAGGGCAAGTATGCCAAATGAGAAAACCCCGAGCGCGGACAAAGGTCGACCCTTCTTCCTGCGTGGAAAAGGGCATATCGTTCAATGGCAGGAAAATGGTTTTCTCTTCGGACGGGAACAAAAATGCGTCCAGTTCGGAAGGAATGGTCATCCCGTGAGCTGAAAACAAAAAAACCCGGGCGCGACCGGGGAGGTCCAGGTTTTTACGGGGGCCAGAAGAGAAAAGTCAAAATCGATGAAACGAAAATACCAAAACGTAAGCAGGAAGCCGAAACGCCCCGTGTCTCAAGGCGCAACAGAAAATCGAGCACGGGAAACCCGAGGGGGGAGAACAAGCTCGATTACCGCAACTGCTGCATCGGAGGGAAAGTCGCCATTCGACTCTCTGTGTAGGAAATGGCTTTCGAGGGTACGGAGAAAAACTTATTCAGCCGTCACCTCCCCGGAACGCCGGAAGACAACAAGGGGAACGGAATGTCTCCCTCGAGGAAAGCGACCTCTGTTCTTTTTAGGGGGAAAAATCCTTCAAAGAGAGGGGAAAAACAAGATCGTCGTCTGGAGAACAAGATGCGGGGAATCGTCGTTACGCTAAATAGAACCTTCGAAAACCGACGGCATGAGTTCTTCAAAAAGGCCAGCACTTCTGAATTGAGCAAGTCAGGATTCTATTGGTTAGAGGCAAAACGGTACGGGTCCTTGGCCTCAAGCTCCGGGGGAAAACCCTATACCGGGGACGAGACATCGACATAAGCTGACAACGCAACTAAAATTCTTGGCGAGAAAACTTCACCACAACGGGGGGACAAAGGATTTACTGGATCAGATAACGAGCTAGTGAAATTGGTGCCTCAAACATTTCTCAGTGGGTCGCGGGGAACCAAAAGAGAGAGGCGTCGGAGGCCCATCGCATTCGAGGCGTTCTGCTAAGGGAAAATATCGGAAGAGAAAAGAAGGGTTCAGCTAGAAATGCAACCTTCCAAGCAGAAAAAAAATATCAGCAGGAGGGATTAATATATATATTTTTGCGCAGTGCAAGCGGGACCAGATATCTGAGAACAGAACCAGGGGGAGTCAGGTTCGTGATAAGAGTCGGTTTAAACCTAGACAAGCTCCCGAGGGGGAAGACACATCTATCGGGGGGGGAGAGGAAAGTCCCCCTCTAGCAACGACCGGGGGGGCAAGGAGGAACCGTTACCAGTTAGTGAGTTGGGTCTCTCGAGACTGGAGTGCCCGTTCACGAAAGAAGTGGGGTAAGCCTGTGCTCTAGATCCTCTGGCTACTGAGTCAGGAGAGCAAAAGGGGGATGTCCGAGCAGGGGGGAACAAGGGTCCTCCTCCCATGCAGAGAACATCCCCCGCACCAAATAATCGGAGGTAAGCTTAATCGTGTAGAACAGCATGCCGAAAGCAGGACTCTCAAGCAGCCAAAGAAATCCTGCAGTTCCGCTTATCCTTCGAGACATTACGAGCACCGATCCTCGAAACCCCCAGTTATGAACATCTCCCGAACGTAAGGAGTGGGGAGCATATCACTCGGTTGGGTTGAAATAAACGCCCTATCAACGGGTTCATGCGGCATTCTAAGTTGACGAGTTACATGAGTCAGATTGGTCGTGTAAGGCGGACATGAGAAGGTGATTCATGACTCCGTTGGGAAAGGCAAATCTAGGAAATGACAAAGACTCGGGGCGGCGGACTGAAGGGCGGAGCCCACAAAAGATGGACATAAAGGGGTAAATATATCCATTTTTGAGAGAACCTGAAGAGCGGCCTGGACACAGCTCCAAGGCACGTTACGAAAAGATCCATCCAGTCTTCTTGCGGAATCGATTTTTACCGGTGATCTTCTTAAAAGAAAAGGGAAGTCATCTTAGACGCCACCGGGGGAAAAATGGACACTCGCTTTGGGAAAAAAGGGGGAATTTTTAAGAGGACCGATCTTTGCCCGGACAGAAAGGGAAGCATCTGCCGAGACCAGAGCGTGACAAGCCCCTAAAGATCCGGATTCTCCAGGACCCGGTCGAAGGCAAACCGGAGTTATTTTGCCTGGAGCGTAACGCCTCCTTGCAAAAGGCTCTTGAGGAATGGAAGGGGGAAAAAAGAGAACTTGCCGAAGGAGTGAGGCTGGCCATCAAAGGGTCACTTCTGGTTCCTCCTCGGACAAAAAGACGGCGATACCTGGTTGGAACGTAGCCTAGAAAAATTGACTACGCCGGATCAAGGGGGAAGTTCAAAGTCCAAGCCGGCGAAGACTGAAAAGAAATAAAGCCAAGTTGGCGGGGGTCCCACGCCTAGACGAGGGATCGTCCCGGGGGGTCTGGGACGGTGTTCAGTCGTCGATGCGGGGGAACACAACGAAAAGAAGAGTGTGGACGAGGGAAAGTGTCGATGTTTCTTACGGCACGCCGAAGGGGGAAAGAACTAAGTCGGTTACAGCTGGACGCCTAGCGTGAGAGCCTATACACACCATTGTCTCGAAAAAAGCCCGCCGATTTTGGTAATTTCGCTCGACGGAAGCGGCGAACGCGGGACCTCTACAGGAGCCGAATCGTTGACAAGGAACTCTCACCGAGCCAGTAAAGCGAAGTGCTGGGAAAGGGGGGGAAAACCCCAGAAGCCGAGGGGAGCAAAAAAAGAAAAACTACTCCTTTAGTAGGAAAAAAGAGGAGAACCGAGTTCAGTAGCCAAAAAAACGGGGAAACTCCACTCTTCAGAGGCAAGCCGCTGACAAGGGTCGTCTGAGAACTCAGGCGACGGGCAATTCGATAGGAAGATTAGTTTCACCCGAGGAATCGCGAAAATCTAGGAAAAAAACAACACGGGGGGGAGGAGAGGGAAAAAGAGAGAGGCGGGGAAAGGGAAAAAGTCATCTATGTTTATCTATTGCGTAGCAGGAAGAGTGCAGCGCTTGACGGAGGAGCTGCAGGGGGGGAAGTCAACGAAAAAAACGGACTACGGTTATACCGCGCGTTGGTAAGCGGAAGAAGGGAGTCGAAGGTAATGACTGGGCCTGAGGACCTTTGGAAGCGCTGAGGGATCTGTTGAGAGGCAGGACCTGAAGAACGTGGCGGCAAGGAAGACTAACTTGAAAAAGGACGGAAGGTGAAAGAGAGCTCAAAAAGGAAGATCTATCAGACAAACCGGGCTAGGCCCGGTTTGATCAGAAAGAGGAAAAGAAGGCGTCGAGGCCAAGAAGAGGCGGGCAAAACGTCGTCCGGGCCGAGACCAGAGAAAGAAACCGGGGGACTACAAACTTTCAGAGAAAAGAGAACATCAATGGGGAGGCGATCCGACCGCCAGGCGGAGGAACAGAATGCACATCGGAGAGTGATGGGAAGGGAAAGGGAAGCTTCAACTCCTTAACTCGGGCGAGAACGTCATCCGAATCAGCTTGGGGAGGCATCGAGGGGAACTACGTCGAGCACGCCAGCCAGTAGCCAGGAGTGGTGGGGGCAACAATCAGATCTCTCTCCCAGGAAGTCGGGAAGAAAGCCTTCTTAACCAAAAAAGGGAGGGGGAATCGGTCAGGAAAAAAAGAAAAAAATGGATTCTGTACTTAAGTAGGAATCCTGAATAGGCCACGACCAAAGGTCGAAAACGGTCAGAAAAGATGGATGCACGCGGGGTCTTGGATTTGTTTAGGGCTTCACAGATGAAGAGTCTCGGAAAAATATCTGCTGGTCCGAAAAGGGGGGTCCACCCCTGAGTACAAAGAGCAGAGAGAGGGGTATTCTTGGTTCGGTAATGAAAAGAGGGGACAAAATCTGAGAAGGGATGAACGAGTGGCATCTTTCAGCATCAGGGCGAGGGAACTTTCATGGAAAATAGAGGAGACAAGGGAACCTGGCGACGTAGAACCCTGCGTCATCAGGCAGGCCGAAGAAAGCCTCGAGGGTAGGGGGGGTCATACTTTAACATGTTTGACGGGATAGGAGGGAAACAAAAAACTCCCCTTTTCCCAGGAACGACCGGGCAAGAACGAGGAGAATTTAACTGGAGGAGAAACTCCGCTAAAAAGCCCTACGCAGGCGGATGCTGGTGATGGAAAATTAAACCTGAAGTGGGGGCCTAGGGCAATTTCTTCGAGGGAGGAACGGTGCCTCTGGCTCGCTGAGGGTCTTTACGAGAAAGGCTCAAGGACTTCTACTTGACGCTGCGCGGGGAGGGATGGATCGCCGTTCCGGGGGTTAGAATGGCCTTCACGCCCGTCGATGCAAGTAGCATTAATGCATGAAGAACCGCTTAACCTTCCGTCGAGAATTCAGGGTGGGAAAGAGACCTGATCCGCCAGCGGAAGAGGAAAGAGTCTTCACCAACAGGTCGGGCAGGCCCGCTATGTAAGAAACGCAAAAGCACGATCAGGGGGAAAAGGGCCGACGGTGAAGATTTTTCTGCGGGGACTGCCCGCGGAAAGAGATGGAGGAGGCAAGCCGCTCTTAGTTAAGCTTCGTAGCGCCTCATATAATAGGGACGGGGCGTGATCTATGGCTGGTAAGCTCTGGACCAGTGCAGGATGTCAACATAGGGAAAACACAACTTATTAAGAAAATAGAGAGATGTTTTGTCAGAAAAGCTCGGGGGAAGAAATAGCCCATGCGATCAATCTTCATATCCTAGGAGGAGGTAGCCGAAACAGACCCTGCCCGAGCGCTGCCGAGATTGGAAGTTCATGAATCTACGAAAAAGCTGGCTGAAAGGGCAGGGGAACTTGTCGGGATATTTCGCTCTACGGAACGTACACGCCCCTCCAAGAAGGGGGGTGGGTTGAATGACGGGTAGCCTAGAAGTACAGAGCGGGCCTAGGTAGGAGACGATGAGTGGGCCCTCGAAAGCCAGGGAGGAGACCCGTCCATGATGTGCCCAAACCCTGCCCCCGCAGTGCGACGAAGCAGAAAAAGGTAGTAGCCTGGGTGCTCCATATCGCCGGGAGCGGAAGAAGCCAATCGTCGGGCCCGGCGGCCGGGGGGCGAGACTATCGGAAAAGAAAAAGAAGTAGAGCTCTCGGACGTTAAAACACACAAGAGGGGATCAGGGAGTGATCGGGGTTTTAATGCTTTCAAAACGAAGGAAGTAAGAAAATTCGCGAACCGGAAGAGAGGCGAATTAGGGCTTTACATTAAGAAAGAACGGGAGAATGGGGGGTGACTTTTCACGAGACGGGAAGGAAGACTTGGAAAAAGTCATTACCCGCACAGGGAATTTGCAACGGAACGGGAAAGAAAACGGGGCACGATAAGCGGAAAGAAAATTTTAATAACCGGGTAGCCGGAGGCACGCCGCCCGCGCCGGGAAGGGGAAAGTATCCGCCGATCGTTCGGAGGCTATCGATTGGGAAGGGGATAGCAGGGGACAGAAAAAGCTTAGGAGCCGAAAGAGGGGACGTTTCATCTGCGAAGAGACAGGGGGAAGCGGTTATTTTGGTCGGGGCGCATCAGAAAGGTCGAAAGGGAACGCATCGGGAGGTTCACCGCCTAAAAGTCACCAAAGATTGGTCGGGAAAAGGGACAATCTAATGGACGGGGTCTGTTGCCTACTCTCTGTTGCCTATTACCTTGTGACTCAAAAAATTTCACGGAACGCGTGTAACCGGTTGGTCTGCCATCGACGAAACTATTCAGAAGGGGAACATTCCAGGAGGTCCAACTTCATCGAGGACTCAAAGGCTTAAGGGCTCTCCCTCGGAGACGATTAGGGGGACCTGGTAACGGGAATGAATTATTTGTAGGGGGGCCGCAAACGATAGGGGAGGAAAAGTTTCGCCAAGCCGGCGGGGGAACCGAGTAAGCGGAATCGCCCCGATGTCTTCCCATCAAATCGCGAGGAAAGGGTGGATTTTCCTTTCCGCAGGCGGAAGGAGCTGCAGAAGGCGGTTGAGTGGGACAAATACGAAAGGGGAAGGGGCGAGAGTTCTTTGGAAGGTCATGACGCAAGGAACGAAACTCTCGTTAGAGGCAAAACGCCCGCGCTTTTCCTCGAACGGGGACCGCAAAACCAGGGCGTCGCCCGGGGAGGCCCTTTGTCCTTGCCGGTCGGACGCAAGGGAAGAGGGGGAAGGGCAATGGAGGGATGGTAGCGACTATCTATATCAGAAACAGATTCCCTCGCAACCTGGCAGATCGGACTTCTTAAAGAAACCCTAACACCGCACGACTCCTAGCAGACCGAACGACTGAGCCCCCACCACGCGCGGATGACGAGTCAGTCAGCAAAGCCCACGTTTCGTACTCAAAATCGCAGGCCTAGAAGAGAAGACCTCTTAAGTCGGCTTGGAAAGAAACGGCGACTGCAAATCGAGAAAAGAGAGGAAAGTGAGACGGAAAGGAGCGGCGAAGGGTCAATCAGTTCGGCGGGGAAAAAGATATATATGGAGAGGCCGCCCGCCTCGCAACCTTATGCATAAATGTGACATTTATCCCGGAGGGCTCCAAAACAAGCAATTCCGGATGAGGCGAGGGGGAGGCTAGTGGGGTATTCCTAACGCGTTGCGGACTGCCCGGGAATGTCAAAGTGAAGCCTCTCTTTTTACAAAAATGGGGAAATAAAGAGGTTCGGACTCGTGGGAAAGAATTCAAAAGGGCTTCTGTCTGTGGCCTGATGAAGCGGAAAAAGCTGAGGGTTCGGTTCTCTGAATTCAGCACAGAAGCCTAGGCCGAATCGGTCAGGTCCTATGGGCGAGAGGAGCAAGGACAAGGGCGGGGGAACGCACTTTTTGGGGATAAGGAGGAAAAAGAGAGGCCGAAAAAGCCAACTGAACGCGAGGGGACGTCCCCGAAGAAGAGACCATCTAAAAAAGAGGAAGACTACAAGGAGATTGACAACCGCGGTGACATCGATACTGAAAACACTTAAGCGGCGCGGTCGTTATTGAACGACCCACTCGGGGCGAGACGAGAAAACTCAGGGGAGTGCTGGGCTACAGGAGAACCATCCCAACTAGCAATAGACAAGGTCGGCCGTGGGTACCAACAGTGAAGCTAGAGGGGGGATCATAGTCGAGGAAAGGCCTCGATGAAGTTATTCCGCTCCGACAGGGCCATTCGGGAAAAGCTCGGCTGCGCATAATACCGAGTCCAAAATGGTGCAGGTGATGCTCCGCTGGCACACGGCTGAATCCAGAGGGCTCACAAAGACTGCCTTGAAACCGTTGAAAAGAGACCAAAATTCTGCCTGACCGGTGAGGGGGGGCGCACGGAGAAGTACTTTGAACTTCTCTGGACTCTTCCGAGAAAAATTCTATAGGCTCCAGGGAACTGAAGTCTCTTCCCCCAAACACGCCTAAGAGGAGCCGAAGGTTTCCTTTTTGGGGGAAGAAAAGGACAAAAGGGGGGGCCAACATCGAGCGCATCCCAAGGAAGGGGAGGGGGGCTAAAGAAACCTTCCCGTGGGGCGGAGGGAAAGGGGACGGCTATCGCGGCTGCGATACACACCTAGGAATGAAGGGCTAACCGGCGGAAGAGGCGCGCGCCACCTCTCTTGTTAGTTGAGAGGTGGACGTTCTCACGGAGAAATGCCCGTCCCGTGGCAATTCGAAACATAAAAACGGGGGAAAGACCACGACAAGGGGCATGTCAAACGAAAAAGGCAGCCGTTCAGAAAAGAGGAAGAACCTGGGGGAAAAGCCTTCCCCCTCGAGTGCGAAGTCCCACGAAGGACCATCGGCGGGGGAGGTAACGGGGAAAAAACGGACTTCGAGTCGCGGACGCAGAGGGAATTCGAGGAAACCGAAGGGCCTGTCTTTTCGGCTTATAGGGGGGGTATCACCGGCAGGGAGTGCGCCCTGGCGGACGTCTGGGTCTTGGGAATGCCGCAAGAAGGCGTGCCCACTGCGAGAACTCGAGAAAGGGGCGAAAATCGGTTTTACGAGCCTAAATAGTAAGAAGCAGAGGGGCAACACTGAAACTTATGGAAATCTACCTCTAACTCTAAGGAAAGACCTGGGGACGGAAAGCCCGGGGGCTCGATGGTTTCTCGGAACTGCAACAGAAAACGAGAATGCTTTGGTCGTCGGCACGGGGATGCTGGACCGCTAGAGAGAGATAAGGGAATCTTGAGCGGAATGGCGGTACTAGGCGGTAGAAGGGAAAGTG